>ERZ1370068.8502-contig-735_pt1 | contig 18855 bp, 37 predicted proteins | sample MGYA00561227_ERZ1370068 | MGnify/ENA primary metagenome ERZ1370068 (study PRJEB38410, sample SAMEA6850437) | metagenome | study: Metagenomic assessment of the ecological functions of the soil: analysis of the soil microbiota associated with the...
CAGCGCCGCTCGCCCCTCCGCCGTCAGCTGAAAACGTAACTTTCGTCGCCGGCGACACGGCGTCTTGAATTGCTTTGAGAATTGTCGTTCCGCCAGTCGTTATGTTACCGCTCTTACCCTGCCAGTCGATGGTCCAGCCACCGCACTGATTTCCGATATCGTCGGCACTTCGACCGCCAACGTGAATCCGCGCGATCTTCTTTGACAGCGGCAGAATCTTTTTCTCGTTCTTGAGAAGCACCAGAGATTCCCGCACACACTCACGCGCGACTCGACGGTGTTCAGCTAGATCCGAAGCTCCGGTGCAAACGTCTATCGGCCAGTGGCGAACGGCTTTTATCCATGAGTCCCATTGCCAGCTTGACCCGCAGGATACGAGTCACGGCATCGTCGATTCGCGAGATGGGCACTCTGCCTTCATTGACCAGTTCGCGTAAGCAAGCCGATGAATCGTCGATAGTCCGTCGGCTCCATTGCCATATCCATGCCGGCATTTATCGAAATCTCAATCGCGTTCTTGAAGTCCGGAGTGATTTGAATGATCGCGCGATAATCGGAGATTAGAAATCCCTGAAAACCCAACTCCTGTTTGAGGATTTCAGGTTAACAGTCGCTTGCTGGCGGAGAGTTTCAAGCCGTTCCAGCTACTATACGAGACCATGATTGATCCCGCGCCCGCCTTGATTGCGCTGATATAGCTCTGGCAGGTGAATCCTGCGCAGCTCAGCTTCGCTTTACGCGCGTGTCACCCTGATCGAGCAGGCGCTGTTGATTGCGATTCGGCGTGCCCGTGCCAAACGATGTCCCGCCGTCACCAATAAAGTGTTTCGCACAAGCTGAGGACCGCCGACGGATTACCTAGATCGTTTCGCTGCAAGCCTCTGACTGGCGGCGGCGCCAAGACTCTCGGCCAGCTCAGGTGTTTCGCCAAACCCTTCGTAAGTCCTGCCCCATCGCTCGTCGCGAGGAACCGCGATGCAAGGAGCAAAACTCCAATTGATGTCCGGTGGCCCGAACTTCTTCCGCCGTGATGCGCGCCGCCCTTTCGACCAAGCGCCGGATTTCGCGTACACCCGCAGGCCGATGTTATGCGGGAAGACGACGGCCCCCAGCACGTTGTTATGTCCATGGACCGCATCGACGCCAAAAGAATTGGAATTCCCAGACGAGTTTTCAAAGCACGCTGCTGGTAACCGTCATACATGTCGGTCCAGGCATCGAGGCTATTGCCCGCTTTGGGATCTGAGCTGCCGCCGCTCAAAGGTGAGCCCAGGAAATACTTTTCGATATCGCTGACGTCTACCAGCGCATTCTGTTCGGCCTGAGTCATCTGACCGATTTTTCTTCCAGCGTCATTGTCGCAAGCAATTCTCGAACTCTGTGATCATAAGAAGAGAATGGCTTTTGATCCGGCGCCTCCGCGGTGAACGATGGCCGATGTTCCGTGGAGCTCCGGCGCGACGAGGGCGGCGCCGACAGCCATGGTCGATGCCTCAATAAAACGGCGGCGAGTTATTTTGATTGTCATGGGCCAGGGCTTTCCCGTTTCAGTATGCGAAGGTCACCTACGGCGAGGCATGCTACCATAAGGCACTGCGAATCAGATTTCACAGTTCATCATTTCTCGTGAGGAATCGACGTTGACACCCTTAAATCTTCCCGTCCTGCTGGGGACGAACCGCAGGGATCGCAAGAGCATCTTGCGCCGCGAAATGGCTGGTCAGTCAGATGGAACTGCGCAGCGAGATCAAAACACGACTGTACGACGTCGCTGATTTTCGATCTTCCTCAGGATGATTACGGCCAGGGTCTTAAAGATGTGTTCCCCGAGTGGCGTGATGCCGTTAGCAAAGCCGACGGGCTCGTCATCGTTGCGCCTGAATACAATCACGGCTATCCCGGAAGCCTGAAAGCGTGTGCTCGACCTCTTACTTCAGGAGTATATCCACAAGGCTGTCGCCTTCGTTGGCGTTTCGGCCGGGCCGTGGGGAGGGACTCGCGTCATTGAGGCGATGGTGCCGATGGTTAGAGAGCTGGGCCTGGCAGTCACGTTTTCAGATCTGAACTTTCCATTTGTGCAAAGGACCTTCGATGAAGACGGCAAGATCCTCGATCCAGCATTCGAACAACGGGCCAAAGACTTTCTCGATGAACTCGTCTGGATGGCTCAGGTCTTGAAGTGGGGGCGAGAAAACGTGACTTCGAAGTATCATCAGACTTGATGATTTGCCGTTTTACGCGCCCATTTGTGAATCCAAGAGTGACTTTCTCCTTGCAGAACCCGTGCCAGAACCGTCGAGGGATTGACTTTCTCCTTGCAAACCAATCAAAACTCAGGCATTATGGTCGCGGTTAATCCTTCTCTCGCGCATCAACGGTGATGCGCCCCGCGCATAAAACGATTAGCGCCGGACGTTTGGATGGTTCGAGAGCAGGCTGGTTACGAAATCTCCGAAGCCGCTCTTTTGAAGAGCATCCGAACCTGGTCCTTCGACCGCTACCGTTTCGCCGAAGCCAATCCGATTCGCAAGCTTCTTTCATTCCCAAAGGGGAAAGGTAAATCTGTATGTCAACGAAACTCTATGTTGGAAACCTTGCTTTCCAAACCACCAGCCAGGAGCTCCAGGAATTGTTTGCTCAAGCCGGCACGGTTGAATCGGCAAGCGTCGTGGAAGACCGCGACACCGGACGATCGAGAGGGTTCGCCTTCGTCGAAATGTCCACCAAAGAAGAAGCCGCTTCAGCCATTGAACAGTTCAATGGCAAGGAAGTCGGCGGCCGTGCGCTGAAAGTCAACGAAGCCAAGCCTCGCGAAAATCGCGGCGGCGGCGGCGGCGGTCGTGGCTTTGGCGGCAATCGCGGTGGTGGTGGCGGCTACGGCGGCGGTCGCAATGGCGGCGGCGGCAATCGCGGCGGTGGTGGTGGCTACGGCGGCAGTCGCGAACCACGCTGGTAATAGCATTGAGCAATCTTTGGAGTTTCTCCCGCGGCTGCATTGTCGCCCATGGCGGCATTCCAGGGACCGCTCAGCATTGAAGGAACAATCGCGACGAGTCCGATTCGTCGCTACAAAAAGGAATCTATGAATTTTCTCAACTGGGACTCGCGCCCGCGCAACTGAGCGCTTGCGAGTCTCTCGGATATAACGAACCGACACCCATTCAGCAACAGGCAATCCCTGTCATCCTCAGCGGCCGAGATGTGATCGGCTGCGCCGAAACCGGCACCGGAAAACAGCCGCATTCTTCCTTCCCATAATTCAAAAGATCAGCGAAAGCCCGAGACCGGGCGTTCGCGTGCTGGTGTTGGCGCCTACGCGCGAACTGGCGCTCCAGATTCAAAAAACTATGGCGAACTTAACCCATGTAAAGCAGAATCGCAGCGTCATCGCGATCGGCGGCGCAAACATCCGCAAGCAAATCGACGAGCTGCGCAAGGCAACTGTGCTGATAGCGACGCCGGGACGCCTGCTCGATCTCGCCGAGCGCGGCGCGGTCAATCTGTCCACTGATCGAAGTTCTGGTCCTTGACGAGGCCGATCGCATGCTCGACATGGGATTTCTACCGGCGATTCGTCGAGTGCTCGCGATGTTGCCGGTCAAAGCGGCAGACGCTGCTGTTCTCAGCAACGATGTCGTCGAGCATCGAACAACTGGCTCGTTCCACGATGAAAGAGCCGAAGCTAATCGAAGTAAGCCAGCGCGGTCGGGCGGCAACCATGGTCGAGCAGACTGCTTACCATGTTGAGCAGCATTCCAAGACGGCGCTATTGATCGAGTTGCTTGAAAAAGAGCGTCAACCATTTGAAAGAGTTTTGGTGTTTACGCGCACTCGCCGGGGCGCCGAGCGCATTTCACACATTCTCAAAGCTCGCGATCACAGCGTGAACCGCATTCACGCCGATCGCTCGCAACCCCAGCGCGAAGCGGCGTTGCTGAGAGTTTCGCGACGGACGGCGCGCGCGTGCTGGTGGCGACGGATATTGCGGCTCGCGGCCTGGATGTTGATTCAGTTTCGCATGTTATCAATTACGACGTGCCGGCCGCGCCCGAAGATTACGTGCATCGCGTCGGCCGCACCGGCCGCGCCGGCAATCCGGGCAAGGCAATTACGATTGTGGCGCCGATCGATGAACTATCCATGCGCGCGATCGAACGATTGACCGGGCAGCCGGTGAAGCGCGTTGTGCCGGAAGGTTTCGGCAGTTCGCGGCCCGCAGTCGCCGACCCAGGCCAAGCCATTTGTACCGTTTGCGCGCGCGCGAACAAGAGTTCAGTTCGTTCGTTTCGTCCGCGCCGGGCGAGATGAAGCTCATGATTTGACGAGAATAAGGAGCAACCAATGGAAGACAAGCCAGTTTTCAAAGCCGGAGATCGAGTCGAGCAGATGTGTGTTACCTGCAATGAAGAGCGAGGCCACGTCGTCGCTTCCGTGAGCAAAACGGGAAAGATTACGCGTGTCAGCTGTCCTATCTGCGGATCACGTGTTCCCTACCGCAGTGGCACAACTCAGCGCGCTTCCAATCGAGTTGGTTCGCCGTATGACCGGCGCGAACTTACCGTAAGGGACAAACACTGATGCACCCGACCTTTGGCGAGGGTGAAGTCACAGCCATCATAGAACCCCAGAAAATGGATGTGCTGTTCGCAGATCGAATGCGGCGGCTCATTCATGCTCATGCGTAAAGACTCGCCGCGCGAAGGCGAACGATCGCCCGTCGCGGCAGGCGAACGTTTGACGTTTCGCGCGGAGTTAATGCCCGGCAGCGTGACGCAGGCGAGCGGACTCTATGAAGTGAAGCGGTTACTGCCAAACGGGCGCATTGAATTGGCGAACCTGGAAGGCCAGCACTCGCTGGCTGAATTTGAAGCTGTTACAAAACTCGGCACAGCCAGATCCAAACCAGGTTTGAAATCTTCGTCGGGCTAAACCTGAATGAAATGTTCTTTTGAGATTGGGTTAAGCTAACCCCGTCCTCAGCTCTTCCTGGAATTCTCCAGATTACCTGAAGCCAACAGCTGGATTCTCGACTCCCAGGCTCGAAATGAGTTGGGCTTTCGTGTACGTGAACGACAGAGGAATATCAAATGACTGTCTGTGAATTCTGTCGGCATTACACGCCGGTCGGCGAATGCGGTGTGGGTCTCAACACTACCCAAGACGATGAGCTGCCGCGACTTCAAACCGGGAATCGAGAAGTTTTGTGCCGACCCAAAAGACTTCGTAAGCGAAAATCAGATCGTACAAAATGTCGACGTTCTTTGGTTTTCAGCGCAACTGAGTTGAAGAAGATCAAAGCCATGGCTGACTACGGAAGCGAAACGCGCGGTCGCCGAGGTTGAGGCCTAAACGGCGAGTGACAGCACTGATAGAGACGATGAACGAAACACAAAAAAGGGACGCAATTGGGGCACGGTGATTTTCCTGAGCATTGCCCATCTAGCCGCAGTCGCGGCTTTATTTTTCTGGAGCTGGCCGGCGTTTATCAGTGCGGTTATTCTCTACTGGATTGGCGGCACTGGTATCGGCATGGGCTTTCATCGACTCCTCACTCATCGTGGCTACCGGTGCCCAAAGGTTGTCGAGTATTTTCTGGTTATCTGCGGCAGTCTGTCGCTCGAAGGTGGACCAATCACCTGGGTGGTAACGCATCGGATTCATCATGCCCACACTGATCGCACTGGTGATCCGCACACGCCCCGCGATGGCGGCTGGTGGGCACACATTGGCTGGATTCTGGACGGCAGGGCGCAGGATTATGACCAGGCCACTCTCGAGCGCTACGCTCCGGACCTGACGAAGGACCGCTTTTACGTCTGGCTTAATCGCTTTTACTACGTTCCCCTTTTGCTGCTCGGCCTGATTCTCTTTGGCTTCGGAGGTTGGTCCGTGATGCTCTGGGGAATTTTTCTGCGATTAACGCTGGCTCTGCATGCGACCTGGCTGGTCAATTCGGCTACGCATCTATGGGGCAGGACCAGGTTCGCGTACCGGTGATGATTCCCGCAACAGCTGGTGGGTGGCCATGCTGACCTTCGGCGAAGGCTGGCACAACAACCATCATGCTTATCCAACTTCAGCTCAACACGGTCTGCGTTGGTACGAGATTGACCTTAACTGGATCGGCATCCGCGCCCTGCAATTCTTAGGATTGGCGCGAGCCATCAAGCGAGTTCGCTTTAATCGAACCACTTCAGCGTGGCAGCTCGTCCGCGGTCATGCGAGATCACCGCGCTAAGCTGCGGGATCACAGTCAGAGCCGATTGAGAATGCGTGTGCCGCATTCCAATCCGAAATGCTTCCCTGCTTATCGCCTCGCCCTCTGCGAAGGTGCGAGCAGTCACCACAGAGCAAGCGCGGCGAACTCACAGGCAATTGTGTTCGATGAACTCCGCGCTACTTTGCGGAGAGGCAGATCAGGCCTGGGAATGGTAATATGCCTAAGATAATTTGGTCATGCTCTGATTGCGGCACGGTTTTGCCACTCTGGCAAATCAAATGCACCAACTGCCATCGCCTCGCTCTCAGCTGGCTGCATTTGATCCTGGCGTCGGGAACCGCGCTCTCCGCAGTGGTCCTGCTGCTAAAGATCCTCTAGCGATGCACGGACTGAGAGTGTACATCAACGGTGGCACGGTCGAGACCCACGGCGGCTGTCAGGTTTTTTACAGCCGGCGGGAAGATGGTCCTATTATCGATGGTCGTATGATGACGGCCTGCGTGAGGTGGCAGGTTGGTCGCGTGTTAAGATCCGGCGTTTCGGCAAAGACGTTGGCGCCGGCAACGTGGAAAAGATCCCGGCCGGCTTGCAGCGATGCATTGCCGAACATTATCAGGATTGATTAGAAGGAGAACCGATTGGCAAAAGACGATTTGATTCCCGCTGAGGGCACTATTATCGACAAGCGGCCCAACGCATTTTTAAAGTCCGCCTCGACAACAGTACCCATGTCGTGCTCGCGGGTATTTCCGGCAAGATGCGCAAGCATCGTATTCGAATTCTGGTCGGTGATCGCGTCAGCGTGGAAATGTCTCCGTATGACCTGACTCGCGGCCGCATCACCTATCGTTATAGATGAAATAAAAAACCGCCTGCGGTAGCGAGGCGGTTCATCGTGAGTAATAAGTTAGTTGCTTTCCCGGCGTTAACCGCCCGCTACCGCAGGCGGTTCTGACCTGATTGCTCTCGGACTAATGGCTGTGGCCTTCGATCAAGCTCTTGAGGACGCGCGCGCGTGATGGATGTCGCAGCTTGCGCAGGGCCTTAACCTCGATTTGGCGGATCCGCTCGCGGGTGACTTTAAAGTCCTCGCCCACCTCTTCCAGCGTGTGCTCGCGACCATCAGCAGCCAATCCAAATCTCAGGCGTATGACTTTTTCCTCTCGGGGACTGAGGGTCTGCAGCACGTCGTCGGCAACGTCGCGCACGTTCGAAGTGATTACTCGCTCAGCCGGACTGACTGTCGACTGATCCTCGATGAAGTCTCCGACCTGTGATTCTCCGGTCTCTCAATCGGCGCTTCCAGCGAGATCGGTTGCTGAATCAGATTTATCGCCTTATCGACCTTTTCGACGGTGCTGTTCATCCGTTTGGCGATCTCTTCGGTAGTCGGTTCACGTCCCAGCTCGACCACCAACTCGCGGGTCACGCTTCTTGACCTTATTGATCACTTCCACCATGTGAACGGGCACCCGGATGGTCCGCGACTGATCGGCGATTGCTCTGGTAATCGGCCTGCCGAATCCACCAGGTCGCGTAGGTCGAGAACTTGTATCCGCGCCGCCAATCAAACTTTTCGACGCCCTTCATCAGGCCGAGGTTTCCCTCCTGAATCAGATCCAGGAACTGCAAGCCACGATTCTGATATTTCTTGGCAATCGAGACGACCAGTCGCAAGTTTGCTTCGGTCAATTCGTGCCTGGCCTGCGAGGCCAGAGCTTCGCCGGTGAGAATCATCTGGTGCGACCGTTTGATCTCGATAGCCGGCACATGGTGCTGAGTCTCGATCTCCTTTAATCGTCGCTTCGGCGGCGGTAATGCTGCGCTTCAACTGTTCCGCTTCCGGGGCCTTCGAGGCGCTTTGCCTGGAGCCTTTCGCTGGTAGTTCTCGATCTGACGCTCGTGCAGGCGAACTTCCTTGTGCACAGTTTCGATCGCCTTGATGAGACGCTGTCTGACTCTCTTCTTTTAGGCGCAGTCCGCGAATCTCCTGAGCGATTTCCAACCGGGTAACCGCCAGTTTGTTCTTGAGTCTCAACAGCTTCTTCGACGTTTTGGCGCGGGTGCGCTTCTGCTCGTCCCGTAACTGACCCAGCTCTTTGAGCGCCCGGCGATAAAGCTTGCGGACGTTCTGAATGCCTTCGAGGGTCCACTGTAAATACTCCGGCGCCTTGTCATCCTGTTCTTCGGTCTCCATTTGATCGGAGAACGTCACCACATCGCGGATGGCCAGCGCCCCGGCATTCAGCTCCTCGCCAATTTCCAATAGCTCAGCTATGGCAATCGGGGAACGCGTAATTCCCTTCTCGGCGCGTTTCAGGCCCCACTCAATCCTCTTAGCGATGGCCACTTCCTGCTCTTTTTTCAACGAGCGGGACACGCCCCATCTCGCGCATGTAAAGCCGGACCGGATCAGCCGCCTTGTCGGACTCACCTGGTGAAAGATCCAATGCTGCTTCTTCAGCCACAGCTTCGTCGCTCTCAGGCGTCAGTTTCACCCCTACTGCGTCGATCAGGGACTCTTCCGCCTCGGCGTCCGACGCGAGCTTTTCAAAACCTGGTCAAGATTCTTCGAGCGCGATAGAATCTACCAACACGCCTTCAGTCAACGTGGTCAAATGAAGATATCAACGATCCCATATTTCTAATATCAGTATGCTCCGGGTCAATCATCTCGATAAATCAAGCCTCCTCAACGCGAAAACTTCAATTCGCACCTTTCGGGAACACCATATTTTCTTATTGGATTTACTCCCCAGGAAGGGAGATTAGGATGCTTTTTGTTCCCAATAAGGTTGCAGTAAACTCAGCGCAAAGCTGGACTTAACCATTCGGAAAAGCCGGAAAATACTCAGAAAAGCCTGGCGCCAGGGTTCGCACGGATAATAGCGACCCGAAAATCAGAATCTGCTATTAAACCACAGATCGCCTCTCGATTGCTGATTACTGCAGACTTTTTCTTGTGCCGCTATTTTTTATTTCCAAAACAGCCTGTTTTTGTGCCTGTCAATCTTGATGAACGCCCGATGAAATGTAGCCCCACCCTGCAAGCGTTTTCCCCAGTGGCGCCGAGAGCGCTGCCGTCGAGTTAGGGAGGCAGGGATGAGAATGGGTGAACCAGAGAGGGCTTCAGGCTGAAGCGCCTCCGCTAATCGGGCGCTGTCGAAATGTCGAGCTCAGACCCGGCGAGTCGCCCAGATTCCTGGTGCGCGGAATGCCACAGCGAAACCCTGCAGGACTTAATAGCAGCGCCGGCCTGCAAGAAACCGTCAGGAACATTTCTGAGCTCACTCCTGGTGAGCTACAGGGGCGCATGCGGCCGGACCGTCCAGCTCAGTCGGGTACCAGCCACGGTTGACAAGCCGATGTCATCTGCGTAATCTGCGGATAACCCGCCGACTTTCACAATTTCACTTTCAACAACAATCGGATCGCGCCAACTTATCGTCTCCGGCGAGCTTGCCCTTCTCATCAACGTTGCGGCCCATTGACTGTTGGCAATATAGAAACAGCGTATCGCCCGAAAGTACCGCCAGGGTCGGCTCGTCAAAGACCGGATTGTTCGCTTCCGAGAACTTTGAAGGCTGTCGATTCCGGCTCCATTGGCTTGCAGAGACATTTCAACCAGGCGGGCCGGGCCGGACCCCATTCTGGACACCAATCAACCGTACCCTTGTGATAGTACAGTCCGTCGAAACCGAGCATCGTCGTCTTTGGCGCCAGCGCCAGGATTGAGACCGCCTTCGATTTAACATCGATCGAAAAGATGCCGCTTGAGATAGTCGGCCATGAACAAACGCTTCTCGTCCGCGCTGAAAGCCAGGCCCTGCGGATTAACAAAAGCATCATTCGCCAGAAACAATTCCAGGCTGTCGCTCTCGCGATTGAGCTTGTAGATACCGGGCGTGATGCTGTCCGATGCGAACACATCACCTTTCGAATTCAGCACCAGATCACCCAGCCAATGCAGGCTTCGGCTGGGACGGCAGCAAATACTTTCCTGATCAGCTTCTTTGACCGGAGATCGTACTTGAAAATGCCGGTCATGCCGTTCTCTGACTCTTTGAAATCCATCATTTGCTGATGCGACGCGGTGCAAACCCAAAGCACCCGGCGCGCGGGATCGACTCGCATCCCCATCACGCTCCACAGGCCGTCGGCTGGGGAAGAAAAGTCCTTAACGTCTCCGCCCTCACTGACGCCTGACTATCTTTCTCTTGTAGACACTGCCCAGGTAGAAGATCTTTTCTGCCGGATCATAGGCGAAGTCCTTCTGGAATGAATCCCTTTTCGTGAACTGTGAAGGCGATCGTGCTGTTCCCGATCGGCCTGGCGTTGTTTTCGAAACGAGCAATCAGGATTTCTGAATTCGTCAGTGTCTTTGATTGACGCAAAGTCGCCGTCTCCTGAAATCGAATACACGAGCCCCATGTCCGCCAGGCGGCCCAGCCAATTGAAGGCCTCCTGTTTGTTGCCGCCCAACACGCATAGCCAACCGCGACGTTATAGGTGTAAGGCCCATAGTTTGGCCTGATCGCCAGGGCCGCCTTCATATTTTCGATCAGCGCCGCGTAGTCCTTGTCTTTGTATGCGGCCCGGGCCTTCAGCACATACTGCCGGACATCAGGAGTCTGAGCCCGAACACTCAGCGAAACAAACGGATTGAGACTAAACAGAATTGAAAAGATGATTGCTTTTAGCGTCTTAGGGCTCATAGGAAGGGCTCGCATTCAATCTGCATAGTAAACGCTTGGTTGGTCGATGTCTTAAGAGTTTGCTGACAAACTGCTGATAGATTTCTAATTGAGAGGTTTTGTTGCGGCGATAGAAGCGCACTCTTGATCAAGACCATCGGTTCCCATCAACTCACAGAGGCAATCTCAAACGGGCCTCGCAACCAGCAGTACCCGGACGATTTTCCAGAGTCAGAGCGCCGCCGTGAGCTTCGGCAATCTGGCCGCGAAAGCACCAGACCGATTCCCGAGCCCGAAGCCTTGGTAGTAAAAAATGGAACGAAAAGGTTCGCAGTGTTTGCCAGGCCCGGGCCTTCGTCTTGTACATTGACGATTACCTGGTCGCCCTGCCGGGCCCAGCCGACCTCTACTCCCCGCTTGTTTCAAGCGATGCATCAACCGCGTTGCGAATTAGATTGATCAGCAACTGTTCCAGCTGCACGCGTATCGGCTTGAACCATGATCTCTGGGCCCACAACAACGGTGACCGGCAGGCGAGTCTCCAGAGTTGCCACTCGTCTAACCAGATCCCCGATGTTAAGCGGCTCGAAACGCGGCTGGGGCAGACGCGCCAATTTCGAATACGATTCAATAAACCGCGCCAGCGACTCAGCCCTTGACGAAATCACTTCGAGTCCGCGATTCATGTCTTCCCGCCAATCCGCAGGTCGCGGCTCGTGCTTAATCAAATCAGCCAGGCTTCCCGCCACTGATTTGATCGGCGCCAGTGAATTATTCAATTCGTGACCAAGCACTCGTAACAGTCTCTGCCAGGCTGAGCGTTCTTCTTCGCGCAGCGCCCGGCTCAAATCGGTCAGCACCAACAATTGATGCTGCATCCCGCCTTCGCGAAACGTGCCGCGACGAATTTCCCAACGGCCGACGCCGCCCGGAAAGACCATCTGCATCGTATATGGGCCCGCATCGCGATGGCCGTTCAGGCAGTCCGCCAGCCCAAGCTCGGCACTGGTGCGGCCCAGCAGACGCACCGCCGGTTGCGCCAGAAGCTTTTCGCCGGCCCGGTTTACCAGGCGCAATTGTTGCTCCAAATCAAACGCAAAAACGGCCACATCGATCTCTGACATCACGGTGCGCAGCAAGGCGGTCGCTTCCATCGCGCCCAATCTTTGGCCGCGAAGTGTCTCGCCGAGATCGTTTACTTCCAGCATCACTTCGCCTAACGCATCACCACTGGCGGCGCGGCGGCCGCGAATTGAATAGTCGCCTTCCCTGATCGCCGCCAAAATGTTCGACAGTGTTTGCAGCGGACGGACCACGCGATTTTTCAGGTTCGCCGAGATTGCCAGCCAGAAAAACACGAGCAGCAAATCGACAGTCCATTGGACCCGGCTCGAATATCCATCCAGCCATAAAGGAAAGCGCAGATCGCGACGCCGGGAAATCCGGCCAGGAGCGCCAGCATCGCAACGCGGCCTTCAAATTTGATGTGACTATTGCGTAAAGCGGGATCGAGATGAGGAATTGTCGAAGTATGCTTCGATGGATTGGGCGGAGTACTCACGGGGTTATGATAACCCATACTTTTGCAGGCGCCGGTAAAGGGCGCTGCGGCTGAGGCCGAGCGCTTCGGCGGCGCGATTAGCGTTGCCTTCAAATCGCGCCAGGGCTTTCTTGATCAGCAGACGCTCGGCATCTTCGAGGCTCATTTCTTCAGCTGCGCCGACACTTGTGCGGCGGGACTGGTTTGCAATGCCAGATCCATTGCGCTCACGGTATTGTCTGAACTCATCAACACCGCTCGCTCGATGATGTGGTCCAACTCGCGGACATTTCCCGGCCAGGAGTATTCTCGCAACTGCTCGAGCGCCTGCAGCGTGAAATTCATTCTGCCGCGCCGGTAGCGATCAGCTGTGCTGGCGCAGAAAGTGATCGGCAAGCGCCGCGATGTCTTCGCGCCGGTCTCGCAGGGGCGGTAAATGAATCTCAACCGTGTTCAGTCGAAACATCAGGTCCTGCCGGAACCTTCCTTCGGCCACATCCTTTTTCAGATCCGCGTTGGTTGCCGATAACACTCGCACGCTCACCTTGCTGGTTTTGACGAGCCGACTCGCTCAAACTCGCCGGTCTCGAGCACGCGCAAAGCTTTGCCTGAAGGTTGAGAGGAACGTTGGCGATCTCATCCAAAAACAGACGTGCCTCCGTCCGCCAATTCGAAACGGCCGACGCGATCCGCCTTGGCATCGGTGAAAGCGCCGCGCACGTGACCAAACAACTCACTTTCGAAGAGACCTTCCGCCAGAGCACCGGCGTTTACTGTAACCAGCGGTTTGGCCGCGCGATTTGAAACGGCGTGCAACGACCGCGCGATCACTTCCTTTCCCGTTCCGTTTTCACCGGTTATCAGAACGTTCGCATCGGCCGGGCCAATGCGTTGGACGACTTTCAAAACGGACTTCATCGCCGGCGATTCAGCGACTACCCGGCCAAGTTTTGCTGACCCGCCGTCATCACGCAGAGTGAGGTTCTCCGCTTCCAGCCGCTGCTCGCGTCTGAGCGCCTGGGCCAACTCCATTTGCGTGCGCAAGATCGCCAGCAGGCGCGCGTTGTCCCAGGGCTTTTGAATAAAGTCGCGAGCGCCGCGGCTATCGCCTCAACCACAACGTCGACGCTGCCCCAGGCCGTCATCACAATTATCGGGCAGAGTTGGATCCAACGCCTGAATCCTCGGCAACAGCTCCAGGCCTTCACTACCTGATGTTGTGTCACGCGCATAGTTCAGATCGATCAAAACCAGATCGAGATCTTCAGACTCGAACTGTCTTGAGCACGCCCGCGGGCGAGGATGCAGTGACGATATTGTAGTGTTCGGCTTTGAGCAGAAGGCGTAACGCCGCAAGCACGTCAGCCTGATCATCAGCAATGAGAATTCTGGGCATGGTTTCTTGGTACGCACGCCTCCGGCGTGCTGGATGGAGTGCAGCACTCCGGAGGAGTGCGTACCCACTATTCATAGCGCAAAGAATTCACCGGGTCGACTTTGGTAGCGCGCCGGCCGGGAATGTAACAGGCCACGAGGGCCACCAGAGCCAGCAGCACGGCCACCCCGGCAAAGGTCACCGGATCTGTCGGCCTCACTCCAAACAGCATTGTGGCCATCCAGCCTGGTCAGGCCAAAAGCTCCGAGCAGCCCGGCAACCATGCCGACGATCGTGAGAAACATTCCCTGCCCCAGGATCATTCGAAAGACATCGCGCGGCTGCGCTCCAATCGCCATGCGAATTCCGATTTCGTGAGTCCGCTGCGTGACCGCGTAGGACATAACCCCATAGATCCCAACGATTGCGAGGCACAAAAGCAATCCCCGCAAAGATACTCAGCAACATCAGATTCAGGCGCTGCGGGGCGACAGATTCGCCGCGAATTTCTTCCATCGTGCGAATGTTGTAGATGGGCTGATCGGGATCGACGGCCTTAACCTGCGCGCGAGCTGCGGCGATCAACTGATTCGGATCCCCAGTGCCCTTGATGATCACAGTCATGCCGTTGAACGGAAGCTGGCCAAATGAAAAATATCCCTGCACCCGATTTGAGTCATCGCTCAAGCTTTCCATCTTCACCCGCCCGACGACGCCGACTACTTCGAGTACGGGAGCTCCTGCATCGCTCCCGAATCTGATGCGCTTGCCAACCGCTTCTTCGTTTGGCCAATGCTGTTTCGCGAACAGGTCATCGACGATGATTACGTTCGAGCCGGCAATCAAACGCTCGCCGTCGTTCAGCTTGCTCAGATCGCGACCGGCAATGAACGCGCGGTTGTCCTGATCGGTGAAGTAGCGCCCGCGCAGCAAGGGAATATTCATGGCCCGAAAATAATCAGGTGTAACCGTACAAGCCTCCATCAGCGGAGTTTGTCCCCGCGGCGGCTGCGGCCGCCCATCGACCAACAAAGGATGTCTGCCAACCATTATTGCCGAGTGGCAGCCCGGATGCTGCCGCTACACTCTGCACGCCGGGTACGGTGCGAAGGTTCTGCAACAAGGTTGTTGAAAAAGGTGGCGCGTTGCTCCTCAGTTACGTACTTTCTTTGCGGCAGCGCCACCGGTGAAGCTGGTCAACTGCTCGTAAGAAAAACCCGGATTCACATTTTGCAATCGGTAGAAACTGCGAATCATCAGCCCGGCGCCAATCAGCAGGACCATCGTGGTGGCTACTTCGACAATAACCAGCGAGCTGCGCAGCCAGTGCTTCGCCGAAGTCCCGCGCCCTGCCTCTTTCAAAGTTTCATGCACATCAACTTCGCCTGCCTGTAATGCGGGCACCAGACCGAAAAGAATTCCGGTCAGGAAAGAAACTGCCAGGGTGAATCCCAGCACTCGCCAGTCAAGGGCGATCTCGCGAGAGCGCGGAATCGCCGTCGGACTAACATAAAGAATCCACTTGATCATCAGGACGGCAATCCCCAGACCGATCCCGCCCCCGATGATCGCCAGCAGCAGACTCTCAGTCAGGAGCTGTCGCGCAATGCGCCAACGGCCGGCGCCCATAGCCGCGCGGATAGCCATCTCTTTGCGGCGCGACGTGGCCCTGGCGAGCAGGAGATTGGCGATGTTCGCGCAGGCGATAAGTAAAACGAACGCGACCGCGCCAAACAAAACCCAAAGTGTGCTGCGCACTGTGTTGCCGACCAGCACCTCCATCAGCGGACGAATCCGCACGCCGTTCCGCGTGTTTGAATCCGGAAATTGCTTCTCAGATTCGCGGCAATCGTATTCATGTCCGCTTGCGCCTGGGCCATCGTCGCCCCCGGCTTCAGACGGCCAACCGCGTAAAGACCCGGATGATTACCGCGTTGTTGCCAGTTGGGATCGCCCGACAGCTGGCCCACCGGCACCCACATTTCCACCCGGCTGGGAAACGCATAGTCCGGCCGGCATTACGCCGATGACCGTGTAGCTCCGGCCATTCAAGGTAAGCGCTTGATTCAGGATGCTGCTTCTGCCCGCCGAATCGACGCTGCCACAAAGCATAACCAAGGACCACTACCGGCGTGGCGCCAGGTTTGTCTTCGTCATTCGTGAAGACGCGTTCCCGATCATGGCGTTAACGCGTAAGGCGGAAAAGAGATCTGCGGACACCTGGCCGGTCAGGATGCGTTCGGCTTCGCCATAACCCGTCAGGTTATAGCTGTTGCGATTGTAGACCCCGATTTTCTCAAAGACGTGGTTCTGATTTCGCCAGTCCGTGAAGTTCGGATACGAGATCGACATTTCATCGAGCACCGGGCTTCGTTCATTCAGAAACAGTAACTGATCGGCACTGGTCAAAGGGCAGCGGCCGCAACACCACCGCATTGATGACGCTGAAGATCGCCGTGTTCGCTCCGATGCCGAGCGCCGAGGGCGAGAATTACGATCGCCGTCAACGCCGGGGTCTTAACCAGCATGCGGATTCCGTAGCGGACGTCCTGAAGAATTGTGTTCATGATGTTTCTCTTGCACGCTATGACGACGTTCAGGCGGTTACGCTCATGTCGCACGTCCTGATTCGATGCGTATCCGTTCCAACGCGCACCAATGGATCGACCTTCGTAGCCCGACGCGCCGGCACGATAACATGCCAGCAACGCTATGAAGAACAATACGACCGCCACCACCGCATAAGTGGACGCGTCGTTAGCGCGCACCTCAGAATAAAAGGCTTTGGAGTATTCGCATCAGGACAAAGGCACCGACCGATCCGATCGCTATGCCTGCCAGTGCGATAACTAAACCCTGCCTCAAAATTAATTTCAGAATGTCGGAAGCGCGCGCGCCCAGGGCCATGCGCACCCCGATGTGATGAGTCTGCTGGCTCACTGAATAAGAAACGACGCCGTAAATTCCGATCGACGATAGCAGCAACGCCAGTCCGGCGAAAACGCCGATCAGGGTTGCCGGAAATCGGCGCATAAATGCGGCCGGAGAGTTGGCTATCAACTCAGGCATCGCCTGCATTAAAGATCGCCACGGCCGGCTCAGACTGCGGATTTCATTTCGAATCGAACCTGCCAGGGCATTCGGATCAGCGCTGGTCCGCACTACCAGATTCGCAAGCGTCGAGGAGTTTTGCCGAAATGGCATAATAGATGAGCGGGTCTGGTCTCCTGATCGAGTCCGGTGATCTTCACGTCAGCCACGACCCCGACAATCGACATTGGCGGCGCTTCGACGCCGGCATATTTCAGGCGGCGGCCAAGCGGATCGCGTCCGGCAAACATTCTGTCAGCCATGGTCTTGCCGATGATCACCACTTGCTGACCATCAGCTTTGTCACGCGCATCGAACATTCTTCCGGAAACCAGAGGCACGCCCAGCGTGCGAAAATAGTCATCACTAACGGTGCGGATGTTCGCTTCGAGTTCCTGGCCCGGCGGCGGAACGGGCTCACCTTCACGTTGACACGGGTCGTGTTACCTGGCTGAAGCGGCAGGATGTTAACCGTGCCACGCCGGTAACTCCGGGCAGCGTCTGAACTTTCTGCTGGATTTGATCCTGAATGTTCACTCTGGGCCGGCGCTTCGGCATACTTCGCGGCCGGCAGGACCACGGTCATCGTGAGCACGTTCTCAGGATTGAATCCGGGATCGGTCCTGAGCACACGAACCAGACTCTTCAGGAGCATTCCGGCGCCGACCAGCAGGACTACGGCCATGAGCAATTTCCGTCTATGACCAGTCCACTGCGTAGACTGCTGGCTGACGCTGCCGCTGGTGTTGCGTCCACCTTCTTTCAGCACCCCGGTCAATTCCAAACGTGTTGACTGCAACGCCGGGGCGAGTCCGAAAATGATCCCGGTCAGGACTGAAAGACCAAAAGCTGAAACCAAGCATGCGAGCATCAACCTTGAGCGTTTGCAGAAATGGCAGGGCGTTGATCTGATTCGGGGGCAGCATACTGACCAAAGCGCCCGTACCCCAATAGCGCGAGCAACAATCCAACCACGCCGCCGGCCAAAGCAGCAAGACCGACTCGGTCAACAGTTGCGTGGACGACGCGCCATCTGCTGGCGCCGAGAGCAGCCTGAGTTCCAACTTCCTTTTGTCGGGTGAGCGAGCGTGTGAGCAGAAGGTTCGCGACATTAGCGCACGCAATCAGCAGCACAAAGCCGACCGCGCCGAGCAGGATCATCAGAATCGGTTTGACTTGTCCGACGACTTTGTTCCTGTAACGGGATCAGCTGAGCGTGACTCCGGCGTGCGAGTCTTTATATTGCTGCTCAATGCGGCTGGTGACGGAGACTCAGCTCGGCCTGGGCCTGGGCCGCAGTCACGCCCGGCTTCAGACGGGCGATCAGGTTGCGTCCCATGCATGACAGCGACGCGTCCAGCTGGTTTTCGAGTTGGCTGATAAGGCATGAATAAATCGGCCGGTCTCATCGCAAATTGAAAGCTTGCGGCAGAACCCCAATTATCGTGTAGCTATTTGCCGGCGAGGTCTAGTTGCTGTCCGAGGATTTGCTCGTTACCGCCGAAACCGCCTCTGCCAAAGTCCGATAGGTCAACACGACGACGCGGGGCCACCTTGCTTGTCTTCGTCGGTCTGAAACGTGCGGCCGCGGATGGCATCCACGCCCAGCACGGAAAGCAAGTTCGCCGTCACGCTGGGCGCAAACACCCTTTCTGATTCACCGTTTCCATTCAAAAATTGTTCCGCCGCCAGTGTACGGCCGGCAATGTCACACCACTGCTTGTTTTGCAGGCTAGTCCTGATAATCGGGATACGAGAATTCTCGCTGGTCAATTCTTTCTGCGAGAGTGCAGCTCCCACATGTGATAGAGCTCGTTCGGGAGATCTGATAGCGGCAGTCCTCTGATGACGGCCGCGTCAACCACCGGTAAAGATGGCCGTGCTCGATCCGTGCCGAGCGCCAGAGAGTAGCAATACGTAACTGAACGAAGCATAA
>ERZ1370068.536-contig-10488_pt1 | contig 18854 bp, 26 predicted proteins | sample MGYA00561227_ERZ1370068 | MGnify/ENA primary metagenome ERZ1370068 (study PRJEB38410, sample SAMEA6850437) | metagenome | study: Metagenomic assessment of the ecological functions of the soil: analysis of the soil microbiota associated with the...
AAGATTGTCCTTCCAATCATCGAGCATCAGGCGCTCGGGCGCCGCGTAGAGCAAGCGAAATTCGCCGCTGTGCAAGCGGCGAAGACGGGCTCTGGCTTCGACGGCGTCCAATGTGGAATTAAGGAAGGTTGCGGCGACGCCGGCGGCCTGGAGCTGATCGACCTGATCTTTCATCAGCGCGATGAGTGGCGAGACAACCACGGTGAGCCCCTGGCGAAGCAGGGCGGGAAGTTGGAAGCAAAGGGACTTACCACCTCCGGTAGGAAGGAGCGCGAAGACGTCGCGGCCTTCAAGCTGACCTGGATGATCTCTCGCTGCAGCGGTCGGAATTCCGAATAGCCGAAGGTGTCTTTGAGTGTTTTGAGCAGATCGGACATTGTGCGGTCGCCCATGATAATACACGCCGTGCGCGCCCGAGGAATGAAGAAGCGATCAAAGTGCCGCTTGGTCCGCGCCCTTGTCATATGCAAAACAAAAAGCCCCGACGCATAAGCGTCGGGGCTTTCTTCGCGGGAGGGAAATTCCTGCCGCTCTAGAGCTTCATTTTGATCATTGCCTCGTGCTGCTCGTCGCTGCACGGCGCATTGAGCGGAATGTCGGTCGTCTTCTCGCTTGAACCGACGAGCCCGTTTTCGAGAAGATATCCCTCCAGCTCTTCGCCGCTGATATCCGCCAGCATGAGGCCATTGACGACCACGCAGGGCGAAAGCGGCTGGCCGCTGAGCTGTTCCATTTCGAAACGGAATTCCGGATTCTTGATGATGTCCTTTTCCTGCGTAGGGAATGTCATACTTCGCAAGAACGGCGCGCACGCCATTGCTCCATCCGCAGTAAGTTTTCAGGTAAGCCGTGATTTCGATGTTTTCCATGATGTCAAATTTACCCGAATTCGGGACGAGCGCTCATTTCTTTCTCTTGGTATCGCCTGGGCGGTATTCCTCCTCGGCGACTTCGAAAGCCTGGGCCAAGCCAACCATGTCTTCGCCAGGGCGCAACGTGTCGAGAGTTTCGGCCTCGCGGCGAAGCGCGTCATGATCATAGTTCGCCGCCTTGATGGAAAGGCCGATGCGGCGCTCGGCCTTGTCCACCTTGATAACCCGCGCTTCGACTTCCTGACCGACTTTGAGGGCGTCCTTGACCTTTTCCACGCGATCCTCGCTGATCTGCGAAATGTGGACGAGGCCGTCAATGTCGTCCTGGAGCTGAACGAACGCCCCGAAGTTTGTGATCTTGGTGACCGTTCCCTTCACAAGATCGCCGATCTTGAATCGGGTATCGATTTCCTTCCAAGGATCATCCTCGAGCTGTTTGGTGCCGAGGCTGATGCGCTGGTTCACCTTGTCGATGTCGATGACGACAGCTTCGATTTCGTCGCCTTTCTTGAGCACTTCGCTTGGATGATTGATCTTCCGAGTCCAGGAAAGATCCGAGACATGAATCATGCCGTCGATTCCTTCCTCGAGTTCCACGAATGCGCCATAGGCCGTCATGTTGCGGACCGTGCCCTTGACCTGCTTTCCGATCATGTAGCGGACCTCGATCTCGTCCCAGGGATTTGGCTCAAGCTGGCGGACGCCTAGCGAGATCTTCTGCTCGTCCTTATTGACTCCCAGAACCACCGCCTCGATCTCCTGCCCGAGCGTGAGCACGTCCGACGGACGGGCGACGCGTTTGGTCCAGGAAAGCTCCGAAACGTGGATGAGTCCCTCGACGCCCTCTTCGATCTGAACGAACGCGCCGTAGGGCATCAGGCTGATGACCTTGCCTTTGACTTTCTGGCCGACAGGAAAGCGCTCTTCGATGCGGTCCCAAGGATTGGACTGCATCTGCTTGATACCGAGAGAAACGCGCTCCTTTTCCTTGTTGATGTCTAGCACCTGCACTTCAACGTGCTGGCCGACCTTGAGGAGTTCGCCCGGGTGGGTCAGACGGGCCCACGACATGTCAGTTACATGGAGGAGCCCGTCGATGCCGTCGAGATCAATGAAGGCGCCAAAATCGGTGATATTCTTCACCGTCCCGTTGACCTTGTCGCCGATATTGACGCTGCTCAGGAATCTGTGCCGCTTTTCTGCGCGCTCCTGCTCGATGATTTCCCTCCGGCTAAGAACGACGTTTTTGCGATCTTCGTTGATCTTGACGATCTTGAAATCGTAGGTGTTTCCGACAAATCCCTGCAAATCCTTGGGAGGAACGATATCGATCTGGGAAGCGGGAAGAAAGGCTTCGACGCCGACGTTGACCGTCAGACCGCCTTTCACGACCGCTTTGACTTTTCCCTTGATGAGGCCTTCGTCCTTGAAGACGGAAACGATCTTTTCCCAGTTCTGCCGGGCGGCTGCCTTTTCCTTGGAAAGAACGACCATCCCCTCATCGTTTTCAAGGCGTTCCAGCAGGACCTCGATCTCATCGCCGACTTCAACGTCCGAAGGGTCCTCGAATTCGCTTGCGGGGATGACTCCCTCGCTCTTGTAACCGATATCCACCAGAAATTCGCGTGGTCGGACTTCGAGAATGTGCCCTTTACGATGCTACCCTCGCGGTAATTCTTCACCGAGCTGGCGATCAGTTCCTGCAGTTCTGCCATAATGGCCATGTTGTTGTTATGGTTGGTGTTCAGTCGGCCCGATCCGCCTTTTTGCACAAAATGAGCGCGTCGACCAGACTCGGCATCCGGCCGCTAACGGGTTTGCTAGAATAAGGAGTCGTGAGGATAAAGCAAATAAAATAAGCGCCTATTTCCAGCGCTGGAGAGACTCCTCGTGCAAATGCCGCTTGCGCAGCCATCTCGAAGCCATGCCATATTTTGGCCCGAAGAGATAGGCGGCTATAAAGAGCGCCCCAAGGACCATGACAATCGCAGGACCGGACGGGATATTCGCCCAGAAGGAGATTAGCAACCCCGCCACGGCGCCTGTCATGCCAATGACTCCGCCGCCCCAAGACATCGCGGCGTACGAATCGCAGAGAAGGTAGACGGTGGCTGCCGGCAAGACGAGGAGGCCCAGCGACAGGAGCACTCCGACCGCCTGCAGTGAGGAGACCATGGCAAGCACGATGAGCATGATGATCAGGGCCAAGAAGCAGTCCGACGTTGAATCCCTTGTGTGCGCGCCACAGAAGCCTCGAAAAGCGGCAAGCAGCAATGGCCGCTGCAGGGCCACGAGGGAAAGCAGCGTGAGCACGCTTATGGCAGTAGCTGGTCCAAAGGTCGCTATCGGCAATGCCGAGAATATTGCCGAAGAGAAAGTGCTCCAGGCTCACCTTCACGCGGGCGTGTTTGATGAGCGCTATGCCGAGAGCAAAGGCAAGAATGTAGAGGGCGGCCACGGCCGTTTCGTCCTTCACACGCGAACTGCTGGCGATCGAGGTGCCCGCCCAATGCCACGAAGACCGCGGCGAAAAGACCGCCGAGCAGCAGTCCGCCCGGGTTCAATCCGATGAGCATTGCCGCCAATGCGAGTCCGGGAAGCATCGAGTGGGAAAGGGCGTCGGCCACCAGGGCGAGACGCCGGAGCACTCACGTAGGCGCCGAGGAAGCCATTCGTGAACCCGATCAGCACGCAAGCGAGCAGCGCCCTTCGCATGAACTCGTAGTGAAATGGCTCCGTAATCCAGCTCATTCCTTGTGTCCGCTGAAGATCTTTGTTGAGTAGGCTCGATCAATGTTTGGCCTCGTCAAGGTTTGCGCGGTCTCGCCGAATGCGACCAGTTCGCCGTTGAGGATAAGGATGTGGTCGAAGAGTTCGCCGGCATCGGCGAGATTGTGGTGAGAGACGATGACCAGCTTTGCCGAGTCCCTAAGCCGGTGAATGGCCTTGGCGAAAGCGGCTGACGCGTTCTTGTCCAGGCCGCTGAAGGGCTCGTCGAGCAGGTAGATCCCCGCTTCTTGAGCCCAGGCGCGGGCGAGGAAGGCACGCTGCTGCTGTCCGCCGGAGAGCGCTTTGATCTGCCTATTGGCGAAGGCTTCCAGTTCCGCCACGCGAATTGCCTCCTCCACCATCGCGTGGTCTCGAGCGCCGAAGGGCTTCCACGCTCCAAGCACGGAGTAGCGACCCATCTCGGCAAGCCCGCGCACGGTGATCGGAAAATCCCAGTCCACCGCTTCTCTTTGGGGCACATAGGTAATAAGGCGTCCATCGGCAATCTCGCGCCCTTGAATCGGATGCGACCGGTCTCGACTGGCAGCAGACCGGCAAGCGCTTTGAGCAGTGTTGTCTTGCCCGCGCCATTTGGTCCGAGCAGCCCGACGCAGGAGCCGCTTTTCAATTGCACGCTCAAATGATGCACGGCCGGAATCCTGTGGTAGGAAACGGTCACATCCTCGATAACCAGATCGTGAGTCATTGCTCAGCTTCGGGAACAGTCAAGACCTCTTGAATTTTCTCCCTACCCCAGAAGGAGCGCCTCAGCCAGGGGACCGTTTTCGTCCGGAGGCTATCACTCGCAATGCGGCTGTCTCGGTTCCGGCCCATTTCGCCGTCACTACGAGATCCGCTGCCGAGCCGGCAGGGATGCGGATCGTGCCGGAAAAGGTTCCGCCCGTATGAGTGAGGGGGATCAGCTCGTGGCCAAGATAGCTCGCTCCGATTGCTTGCGCTGCCGGTGCGGTTTCGATTGCGAGCGTCAATTCTCGCTCGGCAGGCTGGGACTGAGCCGCCGGAGCCGGCGGCACGGAAGGTTCATCGGTCCGCGTGAGCAGCCAGATTGGAATTCCTGCCAGTGCGAGGGCCGTAGCCATCAGCAAGAAACGGATCCAGGGTGTGCCGCGCATTGCAGCCTTACTCCCGACCCCGACGATGGTCGAGACTCTGCTTTCCAAGAGCACCGCAAGTGTTCCCAAAAAGGCGGGACAAGGGCCATCGCAAACCTCATGCACGAAAAAATTGGCGGCCTCCTGATGAAATGCAAGTCTATTGCATTAGAATCTTTAACCTTTCCGCCAATCACGAGGAAACCGCTCTGCTTGCGCCGGAAAAGTCACTGTTGCGCGTACTTTGTATCATTGCGCGTTTGACTTCCGAAAATTCTATTGTGGTATCTGTCAGGCCATGCTCGAAATTCTCAGCGTGGGTTCCCGAAAAAGCTCGTCCGCAAGGAATTCGGAAAGCTGGCGCTCGGGAAGGGAGTCGAGGTTACTTGCAAATACTCGATCAAAATGATGAAAGCGTCGCCCGCGGCGTAGCTTGCCTAGTGCGGAAATAAAACGCAAAATTCGAAAGTCCCCAAAACTCTCCCGTATGAAAAAATCATTGCTGTTACCTCCTGTCCTACCGGCATAGCGCACACCCTCATGGCGGCGGAAGCCCTCAGGAAAGTTGCCTCCTCCCTTGGTCACCAAATCAAAGTGGAGACGCAGGGCTCCGCTGGGAAAAAGGGGTATTCACCGACGAAGGACATCGATGCGGCTGATGTCGTGATTCTGGCAACGGATATTCGTATTGAGCCTGCACGCTTTGCGGGAAACCGATTTTGGAAACGTCGACCAGCGAGGCAATTCGCAATACCAGGGAGGTGATTGGATCGGCTTTGGCGCTGCTTCCTCCGGAGCCGGCTGCCGAAATTCCGGCGCCGCAGAAGGAGACTGCTGTGGCTCAACCTGCGGCCGCCGCACCGCCCGCCGCCACAGGCGCCAAGCGCTTCGTGGGGATCACCGCCTGTCCGACGGGAATTGCGCACACATTCATGGCAGCGGCAGCACTCGAAAAGGCCGCCAAAGCGCTCGGGCACTGCGATAAAGGTTGAGACCCAGGGCTCCGTCGGCGCGAAAAACCAACTCACGGCCGAGGACATTGCGGCAGCCGACGCGGTGGTGATCGCCGCGGAGACGAATGTGGACACCTCTCGATTCGGGGGCAAGCGCCTTTACATGACGAGCACCAAGCAGGCCATGCACGCCGGCCAGGACGTTCTTAGGAAAGCGCTGGAGCAGCCGGTGGGCGGGGGCGACGGCGGCGGTCTCGCTGGGGCGGTCGAGAAGGCGAAAGCCGATCGGGCGAAGGCGCGGACCGGCCCGTACAAGCACCTGATGACCGGCGTTTCTTACATGCTGCCGCTCGTGGTCGCGGGCGGACTTGCCATCGCTCTGGCATTCGCAATAGGCGGCATCCAAGAGGGGCATATCCGGAAGGCACAATCGCAGCTGCGCTCATGCAGATCGGCGGCGAGACGGCGTTTCGTCTGTTTATTGCGGTATTTTCAGGGTTCATTGCCTACTCCATCGCAGATCGGCCGGGCATCGCACCTGGCATGGTGGGCGGCTTTCTGGCGCAGACCCTCGGCGCGGGCTTTATTGGCGGAATATTCTCCGGTTTCCTCGCCGGCTATTTTACAAAATTCCTCGCTGACAAGATCCGCCTGCCTGGGACCCTCGAGGGGCTCAAACCGGTGTTGATTCTTCCGTTTCTGCTCGACCCTCGGAATCGGTCTGCTCATGATCTACATCATCGCACCGCCCGTGACGTGGTTGAACAACACGATGAATGCCTGGCTTCTGGGCATGCAAGGCGCCAATGCCATAGTGCTGGGCATTATCCTGGGCGCGATGATGGGCTTTGACATGGGCGGACCCATTAACAAGGCCGCGTATGCTTTTTCAGTTGGGCTGCTGGCGAGCAAGATCTACGCGCCCATGGCGGCGGTGATGGCTGCGGGGATGACGCCGCCGCTCGGTCTGGCCCTGGCGTGTTTCCTCTTTAAGAACAAATTCGATCTCGAAGAACGCGAGGCCGCCGGCCCGGCGCTGGTCCTTGGGATCTCATTCATCACAGAAGGGGCGATTCCATTCGCCGCGAAAGATCCGATTAGGGTCATTCCGTCGCTTATGGCTGGCTCGGCCGTTGCGGGCGCCATCTCGATGGTTAGCGGAGTTCAGCTTCTCGTCCCTCACGGCGGGATTTTTGCGGCGCTCATTCCCGGGGCGGTAACGAATCTCATTGCGTATTTCATCGCCATTGTTGCGGGAACCGTGGTCACCGCGGGAGCGCTCTTCTTCCTCAAACGCCCGGAAGCCGAGCCCATGCCCGCCTTGGCCTGATTCCACCCTCTACCATCATTCGTAACCCAAAAACACGTACGAAATTCGACTCCATGATTCAACTCACCCCTCAAAACATTAGACTCGGTGCTCGCGCCGCGAAGCAAGAACGAAGCCATTCGCGCTGCCGGCCAGGTGCTGGTGGAATCGGGCTATCATCGAGCCCGGCTACATCGAGAGCATGATCGGGCGAGAAGGGCAGGCGAACACCTATTTGGGCAACGGCATTTCCATCCCGCACGGAATGGCGAAGGATCGTGAGCTGATCCGCGCGACAGGCATCTCCGTCGTCCAGTTGCCCGAGGGAGTCGAATGGGGACCCGGGAAGGTGGCGCACCTCATTGTGGGAATCGCCGCCAAATCGGATGAGCATCTGGGAGTTCTTGCGGCGCTTACAGACGTGCTCGACGATCCCACCCGAGCCGAATCGCTGGCAAAGACAAAGGATCCGAACGACATCATCGCCGGGCTGAGCCGGGAGGCTGCAGAGGCGGGCGGCGAACCGTCGGAGGCGCAGCCGCACCGCCGCCCGGCGCGCATCACGTGGATGCCAAGATCGTGGGCAGCGCCGGTATGCATGCGCGGCCGGCAACGGTCTTCGTCGATATTGCCAGCCAGTTCGAATCGGATATTCGCGTTCAGTACGGCACCAAGATCGCAAACGGGAAGTCGATGGCGGCACTCCTGAAACTTGGCACTCCAGGCGGCCAGACGATCCGCATCATCGCGTCCGGGCCTGATGCCGAGGCAGCGTTGAAAGCGCTGAAAGAAGCTGTCGACAGTGGACTTGGCGATGTGGAGGAAGTCAAGGAGGTGATCACGGAGGCGGACAAGTGGATTCCCGAATCCACCGGACACGCCTTGTCCGGCGTTTCGGCCGTCGCCAGGAGTCGCCATTGGCCCGCTTTATCAATTTCAAACGACGCACATCGTTGTCGAGGATAAGCCGAAGGACGCCTGCTTCGGAGGAACTCGCGCTCAAGCATGCAATCGCTACGGCGAATGAGCAGATTTCCGAAATCTATGAACAGGTCATGAAGCAATCCGGGAAGGGCGAGGCGGCGATTTTCCGCGCCCATCTGGCGCTATTGAACGACGCCGAGATCTTCATGGAAGTCTGCACACAGATTGATGCCGGCCACAGCGCGGCATGGTCCTGGCAGCAGGCCATCGAGCGCCGTGCGCTCGAGTTGAAGCAGATCGAGAACGAGCGTCTCGCGGAGCGAGCTGCGGATTTGCACGACATCGGGCAGCGCGTTCTGCGCTTGCTCGCTGGAGCCGAACACGGCGCGCCCCGTCTGCCCGACGAGCCTGTGATCCTTGTCGGCTGAGGATCTGACGCCGTCGGACACCGCCCAGCTTGATCCGAAGCGCATCTTGGGCCTTTGCACGGCCTCGGGCGGTCCGACCGCGCATACGGCCATCATCGCACGTTCCCTCGACATTCCTTGCGTGGTGGGTGCAGGCGCGGCGGCTCTTGAATTGAAATCCGGCACCGTGTCCATTCTGGACGGTTCGGCGGGAAGATTGTATATCGAGCCGAGCGCCGAAGACATCGAGTCTGCGAAGCGCTTTCAGGTCGACCTGGAGAACCGCCGCAACGAGGAATACGCGACTCGTTACGAGCCGGCAGTCCTCGTCGGACGGGCATCGCGTGGAAGTCGTCGGCAATATCGGCAAGGCGAACGAGGCGGCCGCCGCCGTGGAGGCGGGCGCGGAAGGAATCGGGCTGATGCGAACAGAGTTTCTCTTCCTGGACCGCGAGACGCCGCCGTCGGAAGACGAGCAATTCGAAGCTTACACCGAGATGACCCGCGCCCTGAACGGTCTTCCGTTGATTCTTCGAACGCTGGACATCGGCGGAGACAAAATAGCGTCCTATATTTCGCTTCCAAAGGAAGAAAATCCCTTTCTCGGTGTTCGCGGAATTCGCCTCTGTCTGCGTCAGCCGGGGATTTTTCTCCCGCAATTGAGAGCGATCTACCGCGCGTCCACCACCGGACCCATAAAGATCATGTTTCCGATGATCAGCATCCTGGAGGATCTGGTCGCCGCGAAGGAGCTTGCGGAGCAGGTGCGGAAAGAGTTGGACGTGCCGCCGGTCGAAATCGGCATCATGGTCGAGGTGCCTTCCACCGTGCTCATGGCGCCGGAATTTGCCAAGGAGGTCGATTTCTTCTCGATGGGCACCAACGACCTCACGCAATACGCGCTGGCGATGGATCGGATGCACGCTGCGCTGGCAAAGAACGTGGATGGCCTGCATCCGGCTATATTGCGAATGATCGATATGACCGTCCGTGCCGCGAAGGGGGCGGGAAAATGGGTCGGCGTTTGCGGTGGCGTCGCCGGCGATCCGATTGGAGCTGCGATCCTTACCGGACTCGGCGTCGCCGAGCTGAGCATGAGCCTGCCCAGCATCGCTGCAGTCAAGGCCACTCTGCGAAAGATCAGGCTAACCGATGCGCAGAATCTGGCGCGCCGGGCACTTGCCTGCGCGACTGCCTCCGAAGTGCGACAACTTAACCCACTGACCGCCATGTCCACCAGGCATTACGATTGTTTAGCAATCACATTGAATCCTGCGATTGATCGCACGATCACGATTCCGAATTTCGCGGCGGGAAAGGTCAATAGGGTTCAAGGAGAGTATTCCAACGCGGGCGGCAAGGGCGTCAATGTGGCCTCTTCGCTTGCGGACGCCGGCCATAGCGTGGCGGTCACCGGTTTTCTTGGCCGCGAAAATGCGGCGGTATTTGAGCGGCATTTCACGCGCAAACGAATCGCCGATCATTTCGTGCGTCTGGAAGGAGAGACGCGTGTTGGGATCAAGATCACCGATCCTGTCCTCAAGGAGACGACAGACATCAATTTCCCCGGCGCGGAACCTCTGCCCAGTGACCTAACCGCTCTGCGCGCGACGATTGATCAGATCGATGCTGAATGGTTCGTGATTGCCGGGAGCTTACCTCCAGGGTGTCGAAACAACCATCTATCGCGACCTGACCGAATCCCTGAAGGCCCGGGGTCGCAAGGTCGCTCTGGATACGAGCGGAGAGACGCTAAATCATGCGATCGAGGCGGCACCTGCCTTCATCAAACCCAACATCCACGAACTGGAAGGCTTGGTTGGACGTCCTCTGTCGTCTCGCGATGCGGTTGTTGCCGCTGCCAAATGAGTTGGTCGCGCGCGGGATTGGGATGGTCGTCGTTTCGATGGGACACGAAGGTGCCTGTTTTGTGGGCGCCGAGGGGATTCTTTTCGCCACCCCGCCAGAAATCGAAGTCCGTAGCACCGTTGGCGCGGGTGACGCGATGGTCGCCGGAGTGGTCTCGGCGAAGCTTCGCGGGCTTTCGCTTGCCGAAACCGCGCGCTTAGCTACCGCATTTTCGGTCCGCGCCATCGGCAACCTCGGTCCCGACGCCTCCATCGAATCTCTCTCACAAAAGGTCACCATTCAGAAGTAGTGGGTGCGCTCCCTCATCCGTTTCGCTGAGGATCGCCCCCGGCGATCGACTCAGCTTGAAATTCGTCCCCCTTCCTCGCTATCGACGCCCCAGTCGTTTATTCAGCGTCCCGGCGGCCTCTGCTCTGAAGCCTTGCAGGAGCAGGAAGCTCCTATTGAGGTCGCTTTGTTGGGTCGGTTGAAAGAATCGAGATCCTAGCTCAGCAAGAGATATCCGGCGCAAAGCACGATTGCCGTGCCAGCGAAGCGGGCGATTTTGGACCAGCAAGTCTCTGAATCGCGATGCCCAACCCAATCCCGCACGAATGGAGGAATGCCGTGGCAATGATGAATCCCGCAGCATATGCAAGTCCCGAGGCTGTTTCCGGCATTTCCGAACCATGCGCGTGACCGTGGAAAATCGCAAACAGACCAACCATGACGACACTTGCGACCAGCGATAGCCGCACAGAAGCGGCTATCAAAACTCCAAGCGTCAGCACCGAAATAACGATTCCTGTTTCCACAAAGGGAAGGTTGATACCTATCGTTCCCAGAATGCCGCCCAGCGCCATGACAGTGATGAATGTCAGGGGAACCGCCCAAATTGAGCGTCCACCCATTTGGGCCGCCCATAATCCGACGGCGACCATCGCACAAATGTGATCCAGACCGCTGAGCGGATGTCCCATACCGTGGAGCAATCCACTCGTTTCGCCTGCGCCTACGTGCGCATGGGCCAGAGATGTAACCATCACCGTTGCTCAAGAGCAGGACGAGCACACGAAATGAACCCTTCATATTGCTAGTGTACACCTACTAGTCCTTTTGGGGGAAGAGCAATTTTTGCCGCAAGAGGTGAGCGTTTCAGGCTTGATTGATTTTGCAGCAGACAGGAGTTTGCGCGGCAATGAAGGATGTTTGGTTGCGTTGCTCGTAACGGTGATTCTTGCCGGATGTACCACCCAAGAGCCTCCGTCGATGCCGACACGAAGGGCGGAACTCTGGCGTTCTCCGATCGCCGACTCGCCGCCGGGCGCGGGCCAACTCTGGCCTTCCGGTGCACCGGCCATCTCGCGCTCGCACCGCGATCATGATTGATGCCCGAAGCGGTCTTACGCTGTACCAAAAATACGCCGATGTTCGCACGCAGGTCGCAAGCACGCAGAAGCTGCTGACGGCACTTATCATCCTGCGACGGGGAAACCTCGACGGCCGCCTCCTTGTCGCGCCGCAAGACACCCATGTCGAGCCAAGCAAGCTTGGACTGCGCCCCAGCCAATCCTACACACGACGCACATTGCTCTCGGCCATGATGGTGAAAAGCGAAAACGACGCCGCCGCTGCTCTCGCCCGCGACTGCTTCCGGAAGCTCTGTGGCGTTCGCCTCGGCCATGAACAGCACTGCGTGGGAGCTTGGCGCTCACAACTCGCATTTTGCCAATCCGCACGGCCTTCCAGCGTACCAGTACTCGACTGCTCGCGACATGGCTCGAATCGCCTTTCGGGCATATCGGGAACCGCTCTTGCGCCGTTTAATGGCCAGCCGGTACTACACTTTTGTGTATGCGAACGGCCGAACGACGACTCTTGAAAACACCAACAAGTTGCTCAAGCGTTCGTCAATCTTCAATGGTATGAAGACCGGTTACACATTTGCGGCCGGCCGATGCCTGATCTCCAGCGCTTCAGAGGGCGGTCGCGAGGTCATCCTCGCGCAGTTTGGAAGCAAGACGCAGTATATCTTCGACGATGCAGAGCGTATGATGCGCTGGGGCCTCCGACAGGGTGGTTTTTCCGTATTTTCATTGAGCCAGCAGCCTGTCGGGCTTTTGAAATGAAATGGCGCTATTGATCGAAAAATTCCTAACGAACTTTTAGGAGCAAATGCCGTCGGCGCTGCCACCATTTCGGAAATTTATTTCGGCATTTGCTCTAAGAGCGAAGCCTGCTTGAGGCACGGACGCTGCCACCTTGATCGAGGATGACCTCGGCAATCATTGGCTCCGTCCCGATCGCGCTCGCGTAGAAGAGTTTCTTGCCGCGTAGCTCGTAGGGATTGCGCCGGAAGATCGCGGTTTCGCTCGCCGCCGGACCGGGCCCGCTCTGAATGCCAATCAGCACAGGAATGTCCTGGTAGCTGTGCAACCCATCTGCAATGAAAAAGGGCACAACGACCACGTGAGCCTGGTTGGACAGTTTGTCCCAGTGAGCGATCAAAGGCGGTTCCTCCATGTACGAGGAGACCACCTGAGCGTACTCACCGAGGGCTTGAATCCTCGCCGCCTGCTCCTTCGCCGCGCGGGCGGAATTGTCATTGAGGTCGGTGCCATGTCCAACGATGAAAAGGCTCGTTGCTGCCGGCGGCACATTCGGAGCAACTTCGCGCGCTCGGCGTAGCAGGGCTTCCGTCATGCGAGGGTGGCTTCCCACGGGATCGCAATAGTGGATCGTCCGGCCCTCGCGGCGGGTATGGCGCCCTTCCAAGTCCAGTTCGCGCGGGATGACTGTCTGCGTAAAGTAACCTTCACTGATGAATACGGGAACAACGTAAATCGTGCCGCTTTCCACCATTCTGAGGACTTCGCGCATGGAGGGTTCTTCCTTCCAAAAGCAGCTGTGCACCTCGCGAAAAATTCCGCGTTCACGAATGATGCGGGCGTGTGCCTGTGTCGGCGCGCTGGAGTCTGGATTCAATGTCGAGCCGTGCCCGACCAGGACCAACGCCGAATCGAAAAATGTGGACCTCACTCGAGAAGTTCGGCGCAAACTTTCGCGGCGTCAAAATACGTTCTGGCATAGGCGCGAGCGGCTGCGCAATGATGCGTGTAGTCTCTTGCAACGGCCTCGATGGCGTCGATGGCCCCGGCCAACGTTGAGAAGCAAGGGCTCCATCGCCCGAAGGAAGATGGTCACTCCAGCCGGTATCTTGGACGACTACGGGCTTGCCCGCCGCGAGATAGCACGCGCTGCGACAGCTGAACCAGCCGCTGCGCGACTTCGACATAGCCGTTTTTGGCAATGCTCCATTCGGCTTTGGAATTTGAGAGGAAGTCGTGGTAGCTGGCGTAGTCCGGCAAGTGTGTATCCGGCTCGATGATTTTCCAGCCGAGCGACTCAAGATATGCTGTGGGACGGTTTTTCCCTGGACCCTGTCCCATTGCGAGAACAAACTTTTCACGGGTTCGTGACGGCAGCTCAGTAAAATGCATGAATTCGACGTCCTTCTGGCCGTAGCTTTCCCCTTGGAATTCTTCGGGTTTGTAGCTGGCCCAATTCATAACGGTTGTCCATGCGCCGTCGGCGATGTGGCACGTGTTCGGCGCCATCAGGGCCCTTTCCCACCGTTCGAGCGCGATCGGTTGAACGGTGGGACGCCAGCGAAGCCCCGTTGCTGGGATCTTGCATCCCGGCTTTCCGACGATTGAGTCCAAAGGTGAAATGTTTTTGGTGAGCGCGAACTCGGTCGAGATACTCTCGCTCTCCGCGGGTCAATTTGATGTGGGTAAACATCGGGTCGCCGTCGAGAAACAATTTTGTCCTGATCCCGGCGGTCACCGGCCGAAGCCAGCAGGCACCGGAAACGTTGGCGAGACACGTCGGCCTCGGCAATGGTCTTTTCAGCCAGTCGCTCGTCGGTAATGCCATGGTATTTGCCGTCCGGCTCATTTCTGTAAATCCATCGGTCGCCCATGTCGAATTCGCGCATGATCCGGTCCAAATAGCTCACGTTGTGCGAGCAATCGGCGCTTGGCTCCTGTTTTGCAGGATCGTATGCCCAATTGGCCGAGTCCTCAAGATACCAGACATCGTGACCCAGGGCGCGAAAGCCGAGCACGTATTGCACATAATCCCAGGTGACGCCCCCGAACGCGTATTGGCCGATCAGGCCACTTACCAGGATACGCATGGACCTGCCGTTGTCGCTCGAACATTTCCAAATCGTGCGGCGCGCCAGGCGCCCAACCCGGGCCTCGCCCAGTCGGAGAGGGAGACTCGCTGATGCATGATATTCAAAGTTCGACTCTTCGGAAGCCTACGATAATTTTGATTGAAAAGACAAGCGTGCGAAGGCTGGCGTGCCGGTGGGTGTGCTTTGTGAACTCGCCACTCGCCCGCAAGGGATCGCCGAAAGGCCGATTTCGGTCTTTTCGCATCTCGTAAAATCTTTCAGCGCTTTGGCGAAATGAACGATCTCGACTCAGGAAGGTAGGATATTGTAAGAATATGAATACAAAGCTATTATGGTATAGACCGAGCCGCCCGATTTTTTTCATATTTTTTGAACACCGCATGGCACAGACTGTCTAATTTGTTAACCTCATTAAGTAACTGAATTTTTGCAACCCGGCACCCGATCACAAACGTAATAGAATAGAAGACCCCACACGATGGCTTTGGAAGACAACGAGACAGGCTTTCAGCTGTATCTGAGAGAGATCGCACAGTTTCCGCTTTTGACCCCTGAGCAGGAGGTAAAGCTTGCGCGCAAGATCAAGCGTGGGGATCAGAAGGCGCGCTCGGAGATGGTGCGGTCGAATCTTCGTCTCGTGGTAAAGATTGCGCGTGACTACGCGAACTTGGGTCTGCCATTGCTTGACTTGATATCCGAGGGCAACATCGGTTTGATGAAGGCGGTCGAGCGGTTTGATCCGAAGAAGGGTGGCAAGCTCAGCACCTACGCGGCGTGGTGGATCAAACAATCCATCAAGCGCGCCTTGGCCAATCAGAGCAAAACGATCCGGCTGCCTGTTCACTTGGTAGACAAGATTTCCAAGATGCGTCGCGTCGCGATGCAGATGACGCGAAGAGCTTGGCCGCGAACCGACCGACGATGAATTGGCGGAAGAGATCGGGCTTTCCTCATCGAAGGTTACTCAGCTCAAGAGTGCAGCCGTTCGTCCAGCCTCTCTCGATCAGCCAATCGGCGATGACGACTCGACGGAATTTGGCGAGATCGTGGGCGATGAAGAAGCCGACGATCCGTTCGAGACATTGCGCGACAAGGATCTTCGCGAGGAAGTCGGCGAATTGCTCGATGTGCTCGATGACCGTGAGCGCAGAATTATCAATTCCCGGTTCGGCTCGACGGACAGAAGCCCAAGACGCTCGAAGAAGTGGGCGAAAAGTTTGGCGTCACCCGCGAACGCATTCGGCAGTTGCAGAACATCGCGCTCCACAAACTTCGTAAGGCGCTCAGCAAGAAGGAGCGTCCGAAGGTGGAGGCGGTAATCTAGCTATTTTCGATTTTTGATGCGGATTGTCCATTCGCGGTTTGCGGGAGCGGTCGTTAGATAGAGCATTTGCGCGCCGGCTTATTCCTGCGGGTCTTCAAAAAAACAGCCTCCTGCGCGCCCAGCAGCGTGCCGATTGCCGCGAAGGTTTATCTTCGCGGGCCCGTTCAGTGTCGGAAGGGAAGAACCAGATTCGTTTCGGCGAATCCGGGGTCAGAATACTCGCGTTTCGCAGTCGAAGCACCACACGGCGAGCAAGGCGGGTGACAATTTTTCGCAATGTCTGCGCAGCTAAGCGTTGCCCCGACTCCGGGAACCAAGGCGACGCCATCCAGGATTCCTCTTCGCGAAGGATTTCCGCGGCGCGGAGAATTGCCGCCGGAATGAAGGCCGAAAGCGCGTTCGATTGCGGGAATCACTCGGCCTCGGAGCCGGTTGCGCGTGTGCGCAGTGTTTGCATTGGTTGCATCCTCGCGATATGGGACGCTTTGCTCGGTGCGACAAACGCGTGTGATCTCTCCCGGGTGAGCCCAGCATCGGGCGCAATGATTTCGAGACCGTGCGTATGCGCCAGCGGCTCATGCCGGCCAGGCCCGCGGCTCCAGTTCCGCGCAGAAAATTGAACAGGCAGGTTTCGATCTGGTCATCGGCATGGTGGGCCAGAAAAATTCTCCTGCAGCGATGAGCCTTCGCGCAGGTCCCGAAAAAATGCGTAGCGCAAGTCTCGCGCGGCCGTCTCGATGGAGAGTTTTTGCTCCTGGCGTGGGCTCGAACGTCAGCCTCCCCAAGATCAAAGGGTAACGGAATTTTCTTGCGCGGCCGCGACAAACGAGGACTCGACATCTGCCGCTGCGCCACGGAGGCGGTGATTCAAATGACAGACGACACAGCTTGCGGTAGCCCAGAGAGCGCAGGCCAATAAGAGTGCCGACTGAATCGCGCCCGCCTGATACGCCAACGAGGTATTTTTCCTCGGCGAGTGAGCGACGAGCGCCCGCCGGAGTTTCTCGAGCAGGTCAGATCGATATGCTGGCGCCGAAATAGGCGTGAAGGGGCTCCGGAAGACTGACCGTGCCATCGTCCTGCAATCCCGTCCCAAGCAGGGCGACGTAGAGCCGCGCGAGGCCGTGCCAGAGCCGTTCAGTGTGTGGCAAAGCGGTTCTTCCCATCTTCTCCCTTGTAGCGCAGGTTCATCCGGCGGGATTGGAAATCCTCGAAATTTGAACAGCTCGAGACTTCGAGGAACGCATTCTGTCCAGGGGACCATACCTCGATGTCATAGGTTTTCGCTGCGCCAGAAGCCAAGATCGCCTGTGCAGAGCTCGATAACCGCGATAATGGAGGCCCAGGATTTGAAGGGTTCTTTCCGCGTCGCTGGTAAGCGTTTCCAGTTCGTCATCCGAGTTTTCGGCGCGCGCAGATTTTGACCAACTCGACCTTGTCGAACTGATGCATGCGGATAAGGCCGCGCGTTCCAACACCGGCGGCACCGGCTTCCCGCCGAAAGCAGGGAGTATAGGCGGCGTATTTCAAAGGAAGCGTCGAGGCAGGAAGAACTTCCTCACGCGGAGATTCGGTCAGCGGCACCTCTGCGGTGGGAGTAACGGTAAAGCGCAATCCCGGTCGATGCGATAAAGCTGTTCCTCGAACTTTGGGAGCTGCGAGGTGCCCACAATGCCAGGCCGGATCAGAAAAGGCGGGCTCACTTCTGTGTAACCGTGCTCCCGTGTGTGGAGGTCGAGGAGAAAATTGATCAGGGGCACGCTCGAGGCCGCGCGCCTTCGCCTTTGAAACAGGCAAATCCGCTGCCGCTCATTCGCTGCCGCGCGTTCAAAGTCAACCAGGTCGAGGCGCCCTGGCGATGGAGACATGATCCTCCGTTCGTCCGAATCGGGTCTCTCGCCCCCACGTGCGAACCACGGGATTGTGCGAGGAATCGTTCCCGGCCGGGACACTTTCCTGCGGGCAGGTTGGGGCAGATTCAACAGCAGATCCCTTTGTTCTTGCTCGAGGAGCATCACTTGGCTGGGACAGCGCCTGCATCTCGGCGGCATGGGCCTTCACCTCGCGCTTCAATCAACGGTCGTGTCGCGACCCTTCGACCGCAGCGCCCCGACTTCCTTGCTGAGGCGGTTTCTGTTCGGCCTGCAGGCCCTGGTAGCCGGGTTTCTACGGCGCATCGCCTCGGAATCCGCTGCGAGCACCGGCATCGACGGCATCTTCCATTTCTGAGCCGCGCGTGGCAAGGCGAGTCTTCACAAGATCTCGGCTGATCGCGGAGAAGGCGGATGTCGAGCATGGTACTAAGGCAAATCAGATATGGTTAACAGGATTTACATGATGAAACGAGCGATCGCCACTGTCGCAAATTATCGCCTCGGATTCTTGCCGATCTTTCTGTAATTCCTAACACGTCTTATGCCCGTCCAATTTCGCGACTACTATCAGACGTCTGGGCGTTCTCAAAACTGCCACCGCAGGAAGAAATCAAGAGCGCCTTCAGGAAACTTGCGCGCAAGTACCATCCTGACACGGCTAAGGACAAGAAGTCGGCAGAGGAGAAGTTTAAGGAAATCAATGAGGCCTATGAAGTCTTGAGCGATCCGGAAAAGAGGAAAAAGTATGACGCTATACGGCGCCAACTGGCAGCAGGGTGGATTTCAACCTCCGCCGGGCGGTGCGCGTGCGTGCGAGGGACTTCGGGCGGTTTTGCGGAGGGCGGCTGTCGAATTTCATTTCGGCGGCACGGGATTCAGCGATTTCTTCGAGCAGCTCTTTGGGGCGCGGCGTGCGAGGCGGCCGAGGATTCGCGGGCTACGATTTCGAGGAACCGCCCATGCACGGTCAGGATGTCGAGGCGGATATTCTTGTGACCCTTGAAGAGGCTTTGCAATGGATCCACCCGGCAGATTTCGTTTCGCCGTGGGGCATCGGGAAAGGTTCAGACTTATACGGTGAAGATTCCGCAAGGAGTTCGCGAGGGACAGCGTGATTCGTCTCGCAGGACAGGGAGAGTCGGGCCGGAGGAGGCAGGCAGGCGCGGCGACTTATACTTGAGGATCAAGTTTGAGAAGCATCCGAATTCGACGTCGAGGGCAGCGACTCTTACGCAGCAATACGTAACTGAACGAAGTACAA
>ERZ1370068.572-contig-10521_pt1 | contig 18854 bp, 33 predicted proteins | sample MGYA00561227_ERZ1370068 | MGnify/ENA primary metagenome ERZ1370068 (study PRJEB38410, sample SAMEA6850437) | metagenome | study: Metagenomic assessment of the ecological functions of the soil: analysis of the soil microbiota associated with the...
TATTGCTAAGAGCAGGCAGATGACAAGGGCTTACGATCGCCTTTGGACCCTTCGTCCGCGTATTCGCGAGGTCCGCGCCGCAATGGCATCGATGACGGCCATCATCAGCGGCACGATGACGATCGCAATCGCCGGCAACAGGAATCGCAGAAGTACCATCCAGTCGTTGAAGCCTGCGCATGGGAGGTAAGCACGCGACGTTGACCGCCAGGCGAGCGACAGCAGCAGCGCGGTCAACGATCCTGGCAGCACGCGAACGGCGCGCGGCTAACGCGATCCAGCCAGGCCGGCGTATGTGATTGCCACATCCACGTGAAATACCTGCCGCGTTGGGGACGATGTGTCGCCGTCGAAAACAGCGCGTCTAGCGATCCGTATCCGGATCGCAGCGGCGACCACGTAGAACATCTGCTGGATGATCGCGACGGCGCAGGCATCCCGGCGCGGATGCCGCCGCGAACATGAGGCTGTCGCCCAGGCGCGATGAACGCTTCCCAAGAAAGTAGGAGTCCCAAGCACGATCCCCATCGGTCAGCAGGTTTGGACGCACGAGAATCGCCGCGCTCGTCGCGAAGGTCCTGCCATCAGCGGCGCACGACGGCTCGCCCCGGTCGTCGGACGCTGCCGCCATCACCCAGAGCGCCGCGGCAGGCACATCGCTCATTGGCTGCATCAACTGAAAGAGAAACGCAGGGCTACATGCAACGAGCGCTGCGGACGCGAAGGCCGACGCGCCGAGAGAATCGCGAGCCCAGCACGTAAACCGACCACACGAGCAGCGCGCCAAAAAGCGGGACGACGAGAAAAAGACGCCTCCCAGCCCGGACAAACGGCGCCATCGCAATCGACAACCCCGCCGGGCACATAGGGACAGCTGCGCCACGAACGGTTGATGAGGGGATGTGCCTGCCGGCGCGAGTGTCAGCGGCGCATCAGGCCATGGCGCCTCCAGCGCGAGCGGCTCGAACGACCTGCAGGTGACCGGTCGCCCATCCCTTCCGCCTGGTGCACGTAGCATGCGAGTCCGGATCCACCCGCTGCGAATGTTCCCCAGTGCACGCCTCGCCGCAAACACCGCAAGAAGCAGCGCAGCGATGGCAAGCTTCATTGGGATTTGGGACTTTGAGTCTGGGCGCTTGGGGTTTGCGCTCCGAAATCGTTCCGTGACCAGCACTTCAATGGCGCGCACCCCATCACGCCAGCCGATCTTCTTCCCTGCGCCCGCGAACGCGGCCTCGAACTGTCACCGGCAGCTCGTGGATGCGGTGGCCGCCGCGCGAGCAGCCGCGCGGTGATCTGCGGCTCGATGTCGAAGCGGTTCGCGTCGAGCTTCAGCGATCGCGCGACGTCGGCCGCGCATGATCTTGTAGCAGGTTTCCATGTCGGTGATCGACGAGCCGAACAGCATGTTGGTCGTGGCCGTCAGCGCACGATTGGCGGCAATCGTGACCCACGGCGCCGCCGGACGCCCCGCGAGGAAGCGCGAGCCGTAGACGACGTCAGCCTCGCCGCGCACGATCGGCGTGACGAGCGCCGACAGCTGCTGCGGATCGAGCTCGAGGTCCGCATCCTGATCGCGACGATCGTGCCAATGGCGGCGTCGAGGCCGAGCCGAATCGCCGCGCCTTTGCCGGCATTCCGCTCGGCGTGGATCACCGTCACTCGCGATCCCGGATCACTCGGCTTCGGCTCCCGGCTTCCGTCTCCCGAGTCGCGGCAGTCGGAGTCGATTCTAAGATCCTCGAGGACCTCGCGCGTCCCGTCGGTCGAACCATCGTTGACGACGAGAATTTCGCGCGCGACGGGCAGATCGATGGCGCGCAGCCGATCGATGACGGCGAGAACGGTTCGAACCTCGTTGTAAACGGGAACGATGATCGAGAGAAGTTCCGGGCGGGAATTCACCTGCGTCTCGGGCGCCGGCGTCCGCTTCGGCGGCGCTGGCCTGTACTCGAGCATCACGTTGCTGATGATGGCGACCGGCTGACCTGGCAGCGTGAAGTTGTCCACGCCGTCCAGGCCGCTCGACCGCGAGCTTTCGCCGAGGATGCTGACCCGCTGCTCGGTCTCGGGAATCGTGATCGAGATCGGCTCCGATCCGGTCGGCGCGACCGCCTTCACGCCGCCGGGCCCGGCGCCCCCGCCGATTCGATCGACGAGGTCGCTCGCCCTGCGGAATTCGCTTTGCACGACCGCGCGCGAGACGAGCGTGTTGTCCATCGTCAGCACGCCGATCGTCGCGGTGTAGCGGCGGTAGGCGCGGTTCGATTTGATCAGCTCCTCCGAATACATGTGACGGTTGTGGAGATCGAAGCTGATCGTGACGGGCCCGACGTGCGGCGGAATGTCGACGAGGATGCCGTCGGCCGGATCGCGGCCGGTCAGAACATCGCAGAAGCTGCGCTTGGTCTGTACGCCTTCGCCGAGCGGATTCGGACACATGATCATCGCCGGCTCGGTCTTGAGCGGCGGCAGCGGCGGCGGCTGGGAGCAGCACGACGTGCCGGCGTGCGTGGGCGCGGTCCGCGTTTGCGCCTCAATCGGGCGGCACGTCGCGGTATGCGAGCAGCGCGAGCGCGGTCACCAGGGCGATGACGCGCACGTCAGTCGCTCACGCAGGCCAGTCCCGGCGGCGGCACCATCGAGCTCGTCGTCAGCCCGCGCACCTTCATCAGCTCGAGGAATTCCATCCGCGTGCGCTGCGTTGTCGCGAAACGCGCCGAGCATCGCGCTCGTGACGGCGAACGAGTTCTGCTTCTCGACGCCGCGCATCGACATGCAGAGGTGCGTCGCTTCGCACACGACCGGCGACGCCGAGCGGATCGATCTTCTCGCGGATCGTCTCGGCGATCTGGTTCGTCATGCCGCTCCTGATCTGCAGGCGGCGCGCGAACACGTCCACGAGCCGCGGGATCTTGCTGAGGCCGATGACGCGCGTTGCGCGGAATGTAGGCGACGTGGCATTTGCCGAAGAACGGCAGCAGGTGATGCTCGCAGAGGCTGTAGAAGTCGATGTCCTTGACGATCACCATCTCGCTATAATCGACGGTGAACAGCGCGTCGTTCAGGACGTCATCGATGTTCGCATCATACCCACCGGTGAGGAATCGCAGCGCCTGTTCCACACGCGCGGGCGTACGCGCCAGTCCTTCACGGTCGGGGTCTTCACCGAGCTCGATCAGGAGGCGCCTGATCAGATCCTGCACCCTCGTATTCTACATCGCTGCTTTTGTGGCACCGGCCGCGATGCCGCGGACCGTGAAGGTCCGCGCCGCACAAGGGGCCCGCGCTGCTGAGGACGATCCCGACGCGCTCTATCGCGAGCGCACCGATCTGGCCAAGGCGCACCAGGCCGCGGACATCTGGAGCGGGCGGCTTGCGACCAATCATCGCGATTTCGAATCGGCCTGGAAGCTGGCTCGCGCCGAGTACTGGCTCGGCACGCACGTCGCCGCCGGCGGAACGCGCGCGGCCGCGCTCGAGCGAGGCACCGAGGCTGGACGCGACGGCGAGCATGATCGACCCGTCGCGCCCGGAAGGATTCTTCTGGATGGCCGCGAACATGGGCGCGCTCGCCGAGTCGTACGGCCTGCGCCAGGGCATCGACGTACCGCGGCGCCGATCAAGGACGCGCTGGAGACGCGTGCTGAAAATCGATCCCGCCTTTCAGAAGGGATCCGCGGACCGCGCGCTCGGCCGCTGGTATCTGAAGGTGCCGGGGCTGTTCGGCGGCAGCAAGACGAAATCAGAAGAGCACCTGCGCAAGTCGCTGACCTTCGATCCCAACAGCACCGCGCTCGCATTACTTCCTCGCCGACACGCTGTTCGAGATGAACCGCGACGCCGAGGCGCGCGCGGAGCTGCAGAAGGTCATCGCGGCGCCGATCGATCCCGAATGGGCGCCGGAGGATCGGGACTTCAAGGAAAAGGCGCGCAAAGCGGTTGTCTGTAAAATAGACGCCTTGCCCGCGTTACCCCCTGGCGCTTTCCGCGCTTCGCCACCGCAATTTCCGCCTGATCTGGATCGGCCTGCTGCTGTCGTTCATCGGCACGTTCATGCAGAACGCGGCGCTGCTGTGGCACGTGTCGCTGCTCGTGCCGCCCGATCGCAAAGGACTCGCGCTCGGCGCCGTCGGGCTGGTCAGAGTCGTTCCGATCATCGTCTTCTCGATGATCAGCGGCGTCGTCGCCGACGCGTGGATCGACGCAAGCTGATGCTGCTGACGCAGAGCGGCTCCGCGGTGGTTGCCGTCGGTCTCGCAGTGGCTCGCCTTGCAGCGGCTAACACGTCCGTGTGGCCGGTCTACGCGCTCGCCGCGCTCGGCTCCGGCGGTCGGCGCCTTCGATCTTCCCGCGCGCCAGTCGCTGGTGCCGAGCCTCGTGCCGCGCGACGACCTGCCGAATGCGATCAGCCTGAACACCATCATGCAGCAGACGTCGCAGGTGCTCGGCCCGCGCTCGGCGGCATCGTGATCGCCTCGGCGAACGTCGGATGGGCGTACGTCTTCAACGCCGTGTCGTTCGCCGCGGTCATCGTCGCCCTGCTGCTGATGCGCGACGTGCCGACGCGACCGGAGGAATCAACCGCGACAAGACGCGATCTCGTGGGAGGCGGCGCTCGAGGGACTGCGCTTCGTCGTTCCGCTCGCCGCTGATTCGCTCGACGATGCTGCTCGACTTCTTCGCGACGTTCTTCTCGTCGGCGACCGCGCTGCTGCCGATCTTCGCGCAGGACATTCTCGCAGGTGGGCGCGCGGGGATACGGATGGCTGTATGCCGCGCCCGCGGTCGGCGCGGTGCTGATGAGCGCGGCCATGGTGCTGCTGACGAGCCGGATCAAGCGCCGCGGGCCCGTCCTGCTGTGGGCCGTCGGTCTCTACGGCCTTGCGACCGTGGCGTTCGGGCATCTCGCGCTCGTTCTGGATCACGTTCGCCTGTCTCGCGCTGACCGGCGTCGCCGATACGATCAGCATGGTCATCCGCGAACATCGTCCGGCAGCTGGAAACGCCGGATCGCCTTCGCGGCCGCATGATTGGCGTCAACATGGTGTTCTTCATCGGCGGACCGCAGCTGGGTGAAATGGAAGCTGGTGCCGTGGCCAACTGGCTGGGGGCACCGTTCTCAGTGATCAGCGGCGGCCTCGGTGCATCCTCGCCGTCGCGTGGCTGGCCGCCTCCACGCCGGAGCTTCGCCGGTATCGCGCGACGTCGGTCGCCACGACGAAGGCGCTCGGCACTGAACCTGTGCGAACCACGCAGGCGTTGTAGAGAAACGCCGAAGCGGCGCGAGATTGTCGGATTGACGAATCTACGATGCCCGCACTTTTACGCGCATCGTCCCGACCTTCTCGATCGTCGCGACCGAGCTCGTCGCCCGGTTTCATCGGACCGACGCCTGCAGGAGTGCCGCTCAGGAAGATGTCGCCCGGGCATAAGCATGTAGAAGGACGAGGCGCACTCGATCAGCGCGGCGACATCGCGAATCATCTGATTCGTGTTCCCCTGCTGGCGCCGCTCGCCGTTGACGTCGAGCTGCAACTCCAGCCCAGCCGGATCGGGAATTTCGTCGGCGGTCACCAGCCACGGGCCGAGCACCGAGGTAGGTCTCGCACGACTTGCGGAGGCTGCGCTCCTCCTTGCCGTGCGGCGTGATGTCGAGCGCCACGGCGTACCCGGCAACATGCTTCCACGCGTCCGCGCGGCTGATGTTGCTGCCCGGCTTGCCGATGACGACACCGAGCTCGACTTCGTGGTCGATCTGCCGCTCCATCATGCGCAGGGCGATCCCCTCGCTCGGCCCCGAGAGCGATCCGTTCGCCTTCAGAAACAGGCCGATCGCCAACGCGTCGGCAACCGCCGCCTCGTCCTGGCCGGTGCGGTAATTCATTGGCGCGCCGATGATCTTGCTCGGGTTCGCGACCGGGACTGAGAAGCTGCAGGCGATCGATGCGGCACCGGCGCAGCTGTCGTTGGCGATCGCCCGGGCCGCGGCGGGCGACTTTCTCGAGGTTCGCGATCAGCATGTCTCCCGGCGGAAACGGATACCGATACGCAGGCAACTCGTCGAGCGCGGCGGTGACGTCACGCACCTGGTCGCCGTCGACCAGACCGAGCTGGTTGTTCCCAAATCGACAGATACGCATAGACCGGCGAGTATACTCAGTGAAAGCCTGCACTGCTGCCTCCCGCCAGTTGCCCACTGACTATGCGATACGCGACCTTTTCACTCAGGCGGGGACAGTACTCCCGCGACTGGGCGTCCTCAGCGGCGACGGCATCGTCGACGTGTCGACGCTGCATCCATCGGCGCCGCGAAGCCTGCTCGATTTCATTCGGAGCGGGCCGGAGGCCTGGCTTCGCATCGCGGATCGCGCGTCCGGATCTCTCGCGCGGCCGCTCGCACGAGGTCTCAGCCGTGCGCTGGCATGCGCCGATCCCGCGCCCGGCGAAGAACGTCTTCTGCCTCGGACGCAATTACGCCGATCACGTGAAGGAAGCGGCGAAGGCGCGCGGGCAGGACTTCAAGCTGCCGGCCCATCCGGTCTTTTTCACGAAGCCGCCGACGTCCGTGGTCGGCCCGTACGACGACATCGTCTGGGATGCACGGGTGACCCAGCAGGTCGACTGGGAGGCGGAGCTCGGCGTGATTATCGGCGTCGGCGGCAAGAACATCCGCCGCGAGGATGCGATGTCGCATGTGTTCGGCTACACGGTGATCAACGACGTGACGCGCGCGCGACCTCCAGAGCGCGCACCTCCAGTTCTTCAAGGGGAAGAGTCTCGACACGTTCTGCCCGATGGGACCGGTCATCGTGACTGCCGATGAATTCGGCGACCCGCAGCGCAAAGCGGTCAAGCTTCCGCGTCAACGGTGTCGAGAAGCAGCACGGCAACACGGCGGACATGATCTTCCCGATTGATCAGACCATCGACGTGCTCTCGCGCGGCTGCACGATCGAGCCGGGCGACATTATCTCGACCGGAACACCCGAAGGTGTCGGCATGGGACGGACGCCGCAGGAATGGCTCCAGGTTGGCGACGTGATGGAAACGGAGGTCGAAGGGATCGGCGTCCTCCGCAACCGAGTCGTCGCGGCATAGGTTCTGCTAAGCGGAGTTCAGGTCCGCCTGGGAAAGGAACTGCCGATGTTGATGTTTCTCGTCATTCTGCTCGTTGTGCTGTGGCTGCTCGGAATGATTACCTCCACCATGCTTGGCGGGTGGCTGCACATCCTTCTTGTCGTGGCAATCGTGTTCCTGCTCATCCGGGTCATCCGGGGCCAGCCGGTCTAGGCTAGACTTTCAGCATGAGCACCACGTTCAAGGCCACGATCGAGCACGTCACCCACACCACGTCGCGGGCCATCGTTCGCTCGCATACGGTCCTCGTCGACCGAGGTGTCCCCAAGGGCGGCTTCGATCTCGGCCCTGCGGGCGGCGAATATCAACTCGTAGCGCTCGGCGGCTGCTTCACCAGTCACCTGCTTGGCGCGATTCGCGCGCGCGAAGCGGCGATGACCGAACGTCAAGGTCGCCGTGACGGGAACGCTCGATGGTACGCCGGAGCGCTTCACGGCGTTTACGGTGGATGTGACCGCGGAGTGCAGCGACGCGGATCTCGCGCGCAAGCTGATCACGATTGCCAGCCGTGCCTGTCAGGTCATGAACACGATCAGGCTGGCCGCGCCGATCGAGATTTCGTATCAGGGCGCGCCGATCGAGTCCGCCGAAGCCGTCGCGTAAAGCCCCAGCGCCTTCGCGCGACAGCGCGCACACCGATGGCCGCCAGCCCGGCGGCCACCCACGCCCATTCCTTCAGCAGGTGGCGCTCGATGAGCAGCCCGGCGACGATCGGCGAGACGATCGACGCCATCGACATCAGCGACTGCGTGATGCCGAGCACGACGCCCTGCTCCTGCCGTCCGGCCTGCTGCGTGATCAGGCTCGTGAGCGCGGGCCGGATGACGCCATTGCCAAACGCCGCGAGCGTGCCGGTCAGCATCAGCAGCACGAACGACGTCGCGATCCCGAGGCCGAAGTAACCGACGGCGAGCGCGATGAAACCGGCCGCCACAAGCGACGCCTCCCCGAACCGCTTCACGAGCCGTCCAATCAACCCGCCCTGCAGAATGATGCCGAGAAAGCCGACGTAGCCGAACACGTAGCCGATCTCGCGCGGGCCAAACGGGTGGCCCTGGTAGGTGAAGCGGCGCTCCGCAAACAGCGCAAAGCCGGAGATGAACAGCGAAAACGACGTGATGAAGAAGAGAAACTGCAGGAGACGCTCGCGCAGTCCGGGCCTGCCGAAATACTTTCGCGTAGGTCTTCCAGTGCAGCGCCTCCTCGCGATCGTCGAACGCGTGCTCGGACTGGCGGCCTCCTCTGAGCAGCGTCGCGGTGCACAGGACGCTGGTCGCCGACATCACCGCTGCCAGGTAAATGGGCGTCGTCAATCCGTACTTCGCGGAGAGATAGCCGGTCAACGACGGCCCGATGAAGAATCCGACGCCGAATGCGATGCCAATCAGCCCGAACGACTTCGCACGCTGGCTCGGCTCGGTGTGATCCGGAGATGTACGCCTGAGCCAGCGAGAGATTACCGGCCGTCGATCCGTCGAGCACGCGCGCGATGTAGAGCATCCAGAGCGCTTGCGCGCGCGCCATCACGATGAAGCCGATGAAGGTTCCGACCTGGCTGATGAGGAGCATCGGCTTCCGGCCGACGCGATCCGACATGTGACCGATGATGGGCCCGGACACGAGCTGGCACGCCGCGTACACCGACACGAGCATCGTCGCCTGCAGCGGCGTCGCGTGGAAAGTCTCCGCGTAAATCGCCAGCAGCGGAATGACGAGCGTCATGCCGAAGACATCGACCAGAACGATGAGGAAGACGGGAAGGAGCGAAACGCGCTGTGATTTTTCGGGGGACCGCCGGTCATGAAAACCATTATCCCGGAAACCGCCTGCGCGCTTCGCGCTACGGCGAGTCTCGCCGTAGCCTTGGCGAAGGCGGAAGGAAAAGCGTCGGACCTGGACGGTCCGCCTTGAGCTAATGCGTGCTCGTGGTCGCTCCCTTGGTGTAGCGATAGAGGCCGCCGGCGCCGGTCTTCGCGACATAGATGATGCCGTCGCGATCGACCGCGACGCCTTCGCGCCCTCCACCGCCCGCGAGGTCCGTCGGCTCCGGATCCGGAACGAAGAAGCGGATCTTGCCATCACGTTCGCCGCCGATGCGAATCCCGCGCTTCAGTGTTGGATTCGTATTCGCCACGCCGGACTGTGAGTCCGCAGCGTAAAGCATCCCCGCGCGATCGAGGAAGATGCCGCTCGGCCGCCCGAACTGCTTCCACTGCGCGATGAACTTCCCATCCTGATCGAACACCTGGACGCGGCTGTTGCCGCGATCCGCGACGAGCAGGCGTCCCTGCGGATCCAGCAACAGGCCATGCGGCGTGTCGAACTCTCCCGGGCCCGAACCCTTCTTGCCCCACTCCTTGATGAACTTTCCGTTCCTGTCGAACTTGACGATGCGCGCGTTGGTGTCGCCACCGTGCCCGTCGGCGACGAAGATCGCGTTCGAGGTGACGAGGACGTCCGAGGGCTGATTGAACGTGTCAGGCCCGTGCCGGCGACTCCCGGCCGTGCCGAGCATCATCAGCACGCGGCCCGTCGGACTGAATTCGAAGACCTGCTGTCCCTTCGCCGTTTTTCGCCTGGCCGTCCGTGACCCAGATGTTGTCATCCGCGTCGATGAAGAGGCCATGCGGGTAGATGAACATCCCGGCGCCGAAGCTCGCCACGAGCCGCCCCGAGGAATCGAACTTCAGCAACGGCGCGGCGCTCGATCCATCGCAGGTCCGCGCGCCGCAGCGCTCGAAGACCCACACCGACTTGCCGTCGCGATCGATGTCGATGCCATAGGTCTGGCCCATCTTCCGGCCGGCGGGAAGCTGGCCGAAATTCTCGATTTTGTATGGATTGGGAAAGTCGTTTGACGCGACCGCCGCGCCACTCTGCCCCATCGTGGGCACGTTCGTGATCGCGAGCGCCGCCGCCAGCGCCGCACCCAACACGATGAAATGACGTTGTGCCGATCGCATGCGCTCTCCTTTGGAAATCGGAGGGCGGGCCTTGTCAGGCCCGCCAGAGGGCCGATTATAGGTCTCCCAGATTCTTCTCTCTAATCAATTTCCACAGCCGCGGTTTCGCGCCGGGGTCGAGTTCCACGAGTACACCTCGTCGTTGTCCTGCGTGATTTTCACTGTCTCTTCGGGAGTCAGGTCGAGCAGCGCGCGAAGCACCATCTGGTTTGTAATGCGGTGCGCGACGATGAGCACGTTGCCGGCGGAATGTTCGCGCCGGATCTGCACAAGGCTCTCGCGCGTGCGCGCCAGCAGCTGGTTCAGCGACTCGCCATCGTCCAGCCGATCGTTCCAGTCGTTCATGCGGCGGAGATATTCGGTATCCGGTGTCCGACCCGCCCTGGAAGTGGCCGTAATTCCGCTCCCGAAGCCCGTCGAGACTCGTTCACCGTCAGCGCTTTTCCCGCGACGGTCCGGGCGGTATCGCGACTGCGCGCGACAGCGTGCTGGAGTAGATCGCATCGATGTGGAACGCCCTTGAGCGATCTCGGCCAGCGCGGCGGCCTGTTTCCTGCCGGTCTCGTCGAGCGACCGATCGGTCCATCCCTGCAAGCGATGCTGTAGGTTCCAATCAGTTTCGCCGTGCCGCGCGATATGAAGTCGGAGGCTGCCGCCCGCCTGCGCGGTTGGCGTGACCGCCGCGCGAGGGGCAAGCAAGAGACTCAGGGCAAGGAAGATGGCTGTTCGCCGCGTCCGCATGCGAATAACCATACACCCAGATAGCCAGATAGAATGTGCGCGAATCAGAGAGGAACCGATGATGACTCATTCAGTTCGTCGCGCCGTTGTTGTCGCTGCCGCCGCAGCTCTTGCAGTCGTCTGCGCCGGAGCGGTCACGACCGCGCAGCAGGCACCCGCGGTCAAGCGCACCGTGCTGCTGCAGCACGACACATCAGCGCCAGGCTTTGAAGCGGTGCTCGTCGCCGTCGAAATACCGGTCGGTGGCCGCGAAGGGCGCGCACACGCATTCAGGGACCGCGATGATTCACGTGCTCGAGGGCGCCATCACGCTCGACTATGAGGGCAAGCCGACGGTGACGTACAAGGCGGGCGAATCGTTCTTCGTCGACGCAGGGCAAGGTGCACGAGGGAATCAACAAAGGGAACGTGCCGGAGCAAGGCGATTGCAACATTCGTCATCCCGAAGGGTCAGCCGGTGACGACGCAGGTGCCGGCGGCGACGAAATAAATCCCATAGTCCCAGCCAAGGTCCAAATCCCAAGAATTCCTTGGGACTTGGACCTTGGGATTTGACCTTGGGATTTCTCTCCAGCGATCCCGACGTCGGCGACGGCGCCGCTGCGGAATTCATCCGGCGTGATCACGCCGTCATGGCTGGTGTCCATGTCGTCGAAGCTGCGGTGCGACCACTGCCACTCGCCGAGAGCGATGCGTCCGTCGCCATTGGCATCGAGCGCCGCGAAGTTCGATGCGGCGTCCGTTGTTCAACTCGGCCCGCGGTGATCCGGCCGTCGTTGTTGCGGTCGAGCTGATAGAACGTGTCGAGGCTTCCATCCCACTCGTTGCGGTCGATGGTAGCCGTTGTTGTTCACGTCCAGATACGAGAAGCGATCGCCAGCGGACATGTTGTAGTCCTGCGCCTCGAGGGAGCTGGACGGCGGAACTGCATCCCGTCGCGACTTCGTCGCCAGACAGCACGCCGTCGCCATCCCAGTCGTGGATGGCGAAACGAGCGCGGAGCTCGCCGCGCCATTCATTCTTCTCGATCATGCCGTTGTGATTGCGGTCGAGGTCCGCATAACCGCATCTGCGCTGAACTGACGCTGTTGATCTGCGACGTCGAGGCGCGGTGTTGCTGCTGTTGCCACAGAACCTCAGGCCGCCTGAACCGGGCACGCCCCAGTCGCCGAACGTCTGGGTGTATTCCAGCTGAGTTGACGATGCGATCGACCGACCGCGCCGAGGCCCGCTGCTGTTCGCGAGGTTGGTCATCGCATCGAGGCCGCCGGCAGTCCGGCTGCCGGCCAAGGATGTGCCGGATAGGCAACGTCCGATGGCATTGCGATTCGCCGTTGCGCCTTCGCTCGCAGTTGAAGAAGCGCTGCATGTGCTCGGGTGACTGCGCGATCTGACGAACGATCGTCGCGTACGGTCGTGCCGCTGTTCAGCCTGTCGACCCATCCCTGGCTCGACGGCGTCGGCGCCGCTCGAGCATGGTGGCAGTACAGCTCGTCAACGACGCGGCGTGCGTCGGTGGTGCAGGGCTGCTGCGCCATCGCGACGGCTGGGCGCGATGACGAGCAACCCGACGAAAAGAAGTCCACGGAACATGGCTCTGCCTCCTGGTCGACGACTCCTTCGCATGCAAGCGTGCCGTGTAAGCGGACTGTTGTCAGCCTACCACTGCAGGTTGACCGTGACGCTCTTCCGTTGCGTGTAACTGTCGAGCATCCCCTCGAGCGAGTACTCGCGGCCCATGCCGCTCTGCTTGAAGCCGCCGTACGACTGACCGGGAAACTGACCGAGGCCCTGATTGATCTGCACCCAGCCCGACTCGATCGCGTGCGCCGTGTTGAGCGCCTTGCTGATGTCGCGCGTCCACACGTACGCGGCGAGCCCGTAGTGGCTGTCGTTGGCCATGCGGATCGCCTCGCGCTCGTCGTCCCACGGGATCGCGACCATCACGGGTCCGAAGATCTCCTCGCGCGCGATGCGCCAGTCGTTGCTGACGTCGGCGAAGACCGTCGGCTGAACGAAGTAGCCGCTCGCGAGCGGCCCCTTCTTTCGGCGGCAATCCGCCAAGCACCAGCCGCGCGCCCGTCTGCTGCATGCCGTCGGTGATGTAGCCGCAGACGCGATCGAACTGCTTGCGGTTGATGATCGCGCCCATGTCGGTCGCTTCATCACTCGGGTCGCCGATCTTCAACTTCTGCAGCGTCGCGGTCAGCTTCGACACGAACGAATCGAAGATCGACCGGTGCAGGAAGAGGCGCGAGCCGGCCGTGCACGACTGTCCCTGCCGCGTCACGCGCATGCCGGTGATGACGCCGTCAACCGTCCGCTGCTCGTCGGCGTCAGGGAACACGATCGCCGGGCTCTTGCCGCCAAGCTCGAGCGAAACGGGCACGATGCGGTCAGCGGCCGCGTGCATGATCAGCTTGCCGACTTCCGTCGATCCGGTGAACGACAGCTTGCGCACGAGCGGATGCCGCGCGAGCGCCGCGCCGCGTTTCCTCGCCGTAGCCGGTCAGCAGGTTCAGCACGCCCGGCGGCAGGTGCTCGTTGCAGAGCTGCGCGACGCGCAGCGAGGCCGAGCGGCGCATCTTCGGCGGCCTTGAGCACCAGCGTGTTGCCCGCGGCGATCGCCATCGCGATCTTCAGCGTGCCGAGCACGACCGGCGCGTTCCACGGCACGATGCCGCCGACCACGCCGATCGGCTCGCGGCGCGTGTAGCTCAAGCACGTGCTCGCCGAGCGGAACCGTCTCTCCTTTCGTCTCGCCCGCGAGACCGCCGTAATACCTGATGACCTCGGCCGAGCTCTTCGACCTCGGGGCGTGGCCTGCGTGCGGATGGCGTTGCCGGTCTCGAGCGCGACCGTGCGCGCAATCGACTCGGTCTCGGCCTCCGACGAGGTCGGCGATGCGCAGCAGCATCCGGCCGCGATCTTCGGCGTGACGCGCTTCCACTGCCTCGAATGCCGTCGGCTGCGGCGCGAACAGCCGCGTCGACGTCGGCGTCGGTCCCGCGCGGCACAGTGGCGATCACGGTGCGCGTGGCCGGATTCTCGACGTCGATGAAGCGGCCGTCGGAGCTCTCGACCGCCTTGCCGCCGATGAGCATGAGCGAGCGCGGCGGCATTCACGATGTTCTGGCTGATCTGTTGTGTGGCAGTAGTCATGGTCGTTTCGCGAAGTATACTAGCCGCCCATTCAGGCCCACCTAACGGTCGGCCTCTACGCTCAGGGACAAGTTTCTTTGGAGAACACCATGCGCAGCTACATCGCTTTGGCCGTGTTCGGCTTCGTCGTCATGACGTCGGGCCTGTCCGGCCCAGCAGGGCGCGCTGCAGACGGCGGCGAGACAAGCTCGGCGTCGCGAAGGTCAAGACCCTGCAGGTCACCGGCTCCGGCGCGAACTTTTCGGTCGGGCAGAACTACACCAGCACCGACGCCTGGCCGCGCGTCGACGTGAAGAACTTCACCGCGCTGCATCAACTACGACACCGGCAGCATGCGCGTCGAGCTGCTGCGCGACGATGGGCGCCGTCATGCCGCAAGGGCGGCGGCGCGCCGTTCTTCGGCGAGCAGCGGCAGATTCAGTTCGTCAGCGGCAACTTTGCGTGGAACAGGCCGCGCCGCGCCGGCGGCCGCTGGCGCCGCGCCGATGGCCGCCCCGGCGCCAGATGCCGCGCCCGAGCGGATGCTCGCGCTGTGGGCCACGCCGATCGGCTTCGTGAAGGCCGCGATGGCCAACAACGCGACCACGAGGCGAACGGCGGCAAGACCGACGTTTCCGTTCACCGTCGGCGGCAAGTACAAGATGGAAGGCACCATCAACGCAGCAGGGACAGGTCGAGAAGGTCCGCACGTGGTTCGACCAGCCGATCGTCGGCGACATGTCTTCGTCGAGACGACGTATTCGGGCTACAAGGATTTCAGCGGACGTCAGCTGCCGTCGTCGCATGGTCCAGACGCAGGATGGTTATCCCGCTCGACGACCTCACGATTTCAGCGCGTCACCGTCAACCCCGCGGTTGACATCGAGGTTCCGCAGAACGTCCGCAACTTCCAGCCGCCGCCCGTGCGCGTCACATCGCAGAAGCTGGCCGACGGCGTCTACTACCTGACCGGCGGCACGCATCACAGCCTCGCGATCGAGATGGCCGACCACATCGTCGTCGTCGACACGCCGAACAACGCAGGCGCGCGCGCGCGGCGCGTGCTCGCCAAGGCGAAGGAGCTGATCCCGAACAAGCCGATCCGCTTCGTCGTCACGTCGCATCACCACTGGGATCATCTCGGCGGGATTCGCGCGGCGATGGACGAAGGCGCGACGATCGTGACGCACCAGTCCAACAAGGCGTTCCTCGAGCGCGTGGCGAAGACGCCGCACACGATCGCGCCGGATCGGCTGGCATCGTCAAAGAAGGCCGTGAAGATCCAGACGGTCGGCGACGACGGACGCCTCACGCGATGGCAAGCGCGTCGATCGAGCTGCATCGGCTGCAGGGCTACGACCACACGGGCGACATGATGGTGGTCTACCTGCCGGCGGAGAAGATTCTCGGCGAGCCTGATGCGTTCACGCCGCCGGGACAGGCGGTGCGCCGCGTTGATTCCGCCCGCCGTGCCTGAGCGCGAAGGCGCTCAACGACAACATCAAGCGGCTGAAGCTCGAACGTGCGAGACGATCGCGCCGTTCCACGGCAACCGGACGACGACGGTCGCGGAGCTCGAGAAGGCGGCGCGCCAGCCCGGCCACGAATTAGCGAGCGCTGGAGGGCGGACCTTGTCAGGTCCGCCTTGTTCTAAGGCGTCTTCCACCAGCGTTCCGGTCGCCGTCGCCGCCTTGCGACCGGAATCGGCAACTTCGGGTAATCTACGCCCAACTGGAGGAGACGACGTGCAACTCAGATCAACGTTCTTGATCGCCGCCGCAATGCGCAATCGCGCCGCTGACCGCGCAGGCCAGATCCTGACGGAGCGGAACATCTCGCTGCAGCTCGCGCTAGCAGATCGCCAACGCCGCGATGGCGCAGTGCAAGGCTGACGGCTTCGACGTCACCGCCGCCGTCGTCGATCGCGCCGGCGACCTGAAGGTGCTGCTGCGCGCCGACACGGCCAATCCGCACAACGCGGATCTCGCGCGCCGCAAGGCGTACACCTCCCGCACCTTCAAGGTGCCGTCGATGGAGGTCGCCAAGCGCACCAACGGCCCGACCGAGTCTCTCCGGCCAGCGATTCCTCGTGGACATCATTCCGCTTGGCGGCGGCGTCCCCATCAACATCGGCAACGAGACGATCGGTGCGCTGGGCATCAGCGGCTCACCGAACCAGGAAGGCGACGAAGTGCGCGAAGCAGCGCTCGCGTCCGTCGCGGCAATCGTAGGCCGGCTCCGAAGGCTATGGAGGACATCATGAAACGCCTGTCTGCGATCGCCGCGGCGTGGCGCTCATCGTCGGCACGCTCGTGCTCACCGCTGTCGGCTCAGCGCGGTGCGGCGTTCACGACGCTCTTTGACGGAAAGAACCTCGACGCGTTCAACAAGGTCGGCGATGCCGAACTGGACGATCGTCGATGGCGCCGTGCAGGCCGACAAGGGGATGGGCGGATACCTCGTCACGAAGCAGCCCTACGGCGACTTCGAGATCAAGGCGGAGTTCTGGGTCGACACGCCCGCCAACAGCGGCATCTTCATCCGCTGCGCGAACCCGCAGATGCCTGGCGGCGACACCTGCTACGAGGTGAATATCTTACGACACCGCGGCCCGATCCTGCCTACGCGACGGGCGCCATGATGTATGGTCTTGGTGCCTAACCCGTAAAAGCCGAACCTTTCCGGCGCGGCGGGTGTGGAGGTCAGCCACGTTGGCGGGCGCCTTGCTGGGCATTGAAGCGGCCGTTCGCGCTCGCCGATAGCGTGCGCGCCTGGTTACTCCAGCACTCTTTTCAACGCCTTGGCGGTAGCGCTGCCGCCGGTTCGCTGACGACGATGTCGGTGACTACATGCGAGCTCCACCACGGTCAGCTCGCCACGGACCAGTTCTCGCCAGCCGTTCGATTCGTAGGGGGCGATAGCCGATACCCCTTCGGCGGAGAGCCGAGGCATCGGCGCGCAACAACGGCACGTCGCCGTCGTAAGGCATCGGGCCGGTAATCCCAGATTGCCTGCTCGGAGGCGGTCAGACAGCGTCGTGGCGTGCTTGAACCGGACTGTTTTCGGCCAGTCGGTGCGCACGCCCGCAGCGTCGACCCCAATCCTCGTGCCGTAATGCGGTCTCGCGGGTAGGTGCACACCGCGCTGGCGAAGTTCTGAATGTGACGTCGATCCGCTCGATGAAGGTCCACTCCGGCAGGAGGGGCTCAACGTGTCGAAGAACACGACCAGGCCACCTGTTCACCGCGCTCGCGCAACAGCTGCCATTTCGTAGGCGCAGAGTCCGCCTGCAGGTAGCCACCGATGTAATAGGGCCGTGGGCTGAGCGCTACCGCATGTCCGCGGAAACTCTTCCGCCATGTCCCTGACCCGCCGATGGGGCGAAAGCTGACCATCGACGCCACGGGTTTGCAGGCCGTAAAACGGCTGATCGTCAGCAGCGCCTGGGCCAGGTGACGCAGATTCATCGGGTTGCCACCGACGCCCGCGACGCAAAAAAATGGGGGCAAGCTGCCGTGGGGTTGAATGGGCACCACGGTCGTAAAGCTCGCCGCTTACGCTCCGGCGGCCTGCTGCGGTTTCGCTCAGCGCTTGGCGAATAAACTCCACCCGGTGGGGGCATTCGAAAGAGCGTGGCCAGGGGCAGGCGCATGCCGAAGCTGCGTTCAATCTCGTTCGATCTTCACGGCCCAGGAGCCGAATGGCCGCCGAGGTCAGAAGAAGCTGTCGGTCGCCGACGCGCGCCACCAGCAGCGCCTTTACCGACTCGCACAGCTTGCGTTCGCGCTCGTCCGCGGAGACAACGTGGGCAAGAGGCTCGTCACTCGGTCTTCGAGGCTCCGGCGGCCGCCCGCGGTCAACCTTGCCGTTTGCTGTTCAGGCAAAGCCTCGAGCTGGTTGAGCCACCCGCCGGCACCGCGAACTCAGGTAGCTCGCTGCGCAGCTCGGCACAGCTCATCGTCGCCTAGTAGCCACTGCCGACCATTAGCCAATCAGGCGCTTGTCGGCGCCGGTGCCGCTGGCAATGACCACGTCGTCGACTCCCGGCCTCTTGCGCATCGCCTGTTCGATTTCGCCAAGCTCGATGCGATATACGGATCTTGACCTGGTTATCGTTGCGGCCGGATAGAGCAGGCGGCCGTCATGCTGTCGTAACCGTACGAGATCGCCCGCTGCGATAAGAGTCGAGGCGAAACTCCGGGCGGGGGTGCTGTTCGGTACAAAGCGCTACCGTGAGCTCAGGCCTTGCGCCGAACCTAGCCGCGCGTCACGCCGGGTCCGCCGATGAAGGTTCGCCCGCAACGCCCTTGGGCCTGGGCTTGCCCCAGCGTCAGGACGAACAGACACGTGTTGGGAATGGGCCAGCCGATGGTCACGCGATCGCCCGACTCCGATGGCCACTGTCGGTGGCGTAGACCGTGGTCTCGATCGGTCCGGTACACGTTGATGACCTGCGCCGCCTGACCTGACGGTGCTGAGTTCGTCGTGTAGCTCCGCAAAGGGCGGCGCTTCGCCTTGCACCGACGAGGAGCTGCTGCGGCAAGCGAGCGCAGTCCTTCCGGCGGAGATTAACAGCAACATGTGCGCCTGCGACCCGGAGTGCACTGGAAATAGGTCACGCCGTGGCGCCGGACGAGCTCGGGGATCGCGTAGCGCAGTCTCCACCTCGCCCAACACCGAATCGCGAGTCACCAGACGACGACCGTGGCAGAGCGATCAGGATCTCGACCACGCTCATGTCGAAGGAGATACTGGCGCCGGAGAACCACACGCCGCGGCAAATCGAGGCCAATGGCGTGCGTGGCGGCGACGAAGAAGCTCGTCAGGTTGCGGTGTTCGACCATCGCCCTAGCAATACGTAGAAAAACT
>ERZ1370068.815-contig-10747_pt1 | contig 18851 bp, 18 predicted proteins | sample MGYA00561227_ERZ1370068 | MGnify/ENA primary metagenome ERZ1370068 (study PRJEB38410, sample SAMEA6850437) | metagenome | study: Metagenomic assessment of the ecological functions of the soil: analysis of the soil microbiota associated with the...
TTACGTATTGCTAGACGCACTGGCCCGATCCCGACCTGCCGATCGAGGAGACGATGGAAGGCCTCGCGCGCGTCGTCGCGCGCGGGCAAGGTGCGCTACGTCGGCTGCAGCAACCAGACGGCGTACGGGCTCACGAAGAGCGCTCTGGGCGTCGGACGCGCGCGGCCTCCGCGCTACGAGACGATCCAGAACAACTGCAGCCTGCTGAACCGTCGCTTCGAAGACGGGCTGTCGGAGGTCTGCCGGCGCGAGCGCGTGAGCCTGCATCCCGTACAGCCCTCTCGCGGGTGGCGTCCTCTCCGGGAAGTACTCTGGACGGCGCGCTGGCCCGAGGGCGCGCGCTTCAGCCTATATAAGCGACGCCGCACCCGCGGACCGCCGCAATGACCCGGCGCTTCGTGAACGAGAAGACGCTCGCGTCGACCGCGCGCTTCACGGAGATCGGCGAGCGGGCGGGCATGTCGTCGACGACGCCTCGCGATCGCCTGGACGCTCACGCACGACTTCGTCGGCTCGACGATCGTCGGCGCGACGCGCCCCGCGCAGCTCGCGGATCTGCTGCGCGGCGCCGAGGTCGAGCTGCCGGCCGACGTGCGGAAGGCGTGCGATCAGGTGACCAAAGAAATCCTTACCCGCTGGGGTAGGGTGCTCGCGCGCGCGACGATCTCGGGCTCGCGTACGGCGTCGCGATGACGGCCGTCGAGGTGGATGAACGCCTCGCAGGTCCTGTCGTTCGGCATGCGCTCGCCGCTCCCGGATGGTGACGAGCGGCGCGGCGATCCTGCTCAGGCCTCGCGGTCGTGGTCGGCGTCGCGACGATCAGAGCCGCCGGCGCGGCTGCAGCGGCTGGCACTGGATCGCGATGGCGATCGTGTGATCGCGATCCAGGAGTACGCGGCGCCTGGAGGACGCGAGGGACGCATCTTCGTGCTGCTTCGTTCCGCTGGGCGGGCTCGCGCTCCTCGCGGCCGGCGCATGGGTTGGGCGGCGCGTGCCCTGGCTGCCCGCGGCGATCGGCGTGCTCCTCGTCGCGGCCGGCATCCTCGCGCCCGAAGTCGCGGCGCGACGCCGGGTCGTGACGACCCCGATTCCCGGCGTCCACGCCTCGCGCGGCCGGGCGCGCCCGACGTCGTCCTCGTCGTGCTCGACACGGTGCGCGCCGACCATCTCGGTGCGTACGGATATGCGCGCCGGCCGACGAGCCCGCGTCTTCGACGCGCTCGCACGCGATGGCGTCCTCTTCCTGGACGCGGTGTCGCCGGCGACCTGGTCGCTGCCGCCATCGCACGCGTCGCTCTTCACGGGCCGCTTCGTGTCGGCCCACGGCGCGCACGACGAGCACAAGTTCCTCGACGCGACGACGCCGACCATCGCCGAGCGCTTCGCCGCCGCCGGCTACGACACGCGCCTCGTTCACGGCGAACGCGTGATCTCCGATTCGCTCGGTCTCACGCGCGGCTTTCGACTGGACGGACGAAGCGTGGCGCGAGGGCGACGTCGCGCGGACGTTCCAGTCGATGCATCGCCTGCTCGACCGGCTCGGGTTCGGCGGCAGCGACAAGGGCGGCGCGCACGTCGCGTCCAACATCGAGCAGTGGCTCGCCGCGCGCCCGGCCGACGACCGGCCGGCGTTCACGTTCGTCAACTTCATCGAGGCGCGACTTCCTGTATCATCAGCTTCCGCCGGATTACTCTCGCGCGCTTTCACGACGCGCTCGCGTCGCGAGCTCCCGCGCCGTCAGCTCGCAGCTCACGATGGCCACGTTCGGCGGCACGCCTCCGACCGACCCCGACACGATCGAGCAGGGCGACCGCGATGTACGACGCCGGGATCGTGTACGCCGACATGCTGCTCGGGCGCGTCGTCGACGCGCTCCGGCGGCGCGGGACGCTCGAGAAGACGATCGTCGTCGTCCTCGCCGATCACGTGCGAGCTCCTTCGGCGAGCACGGTGAGTTCCGGCCACGGGCGCTCGCTCTACGAGCCGGTGCTGCACGTGCCGCTCCTCGTTCGCTATCCGCCCCGCGTGCCCGCCGGCTCGCGAGATCGCGAGCGCCGGTGTCGGCCGTCGGCGTGTTCGCGACGCTGCTCGATCTCGCGGGCCTCCCACCCCGAGCCGGCCGCGCAGGTTGGCTCGCTGATGTCGATGCTCGACGGCAAGCCGCACCTGACCGATCATCGCGGAGCAGTATGCGGCCGAGCTCGGCAGCACGATCGCGAGCGACGATCCGCTTCTCGAGAAGAAGGCGCGCTTCCGCGCGTTTCGGCACCGACCGCCGGAAGCTCGTCGACGCCGAGCCCGGCGGCACGTTCCTCTTCGAGCTCGACCACGATCCCGGCGAGGAGCACGACATCTGATGAAGGAGCGCATGGCGCCCGCCCCGATGCGCGAGGATCTCCAGGCGTGGATCGAACGGCTCGTGGCTGCGCTGACCTGCGCGCGCCGCCGTGGGCGCGCCCGTGAAGGCCGTCGACCCTGCCGCGCGCGAGCGGCTGCGGCAGCTCGGCTACGCCGAGTAGCTACGCGGCGGGATCGAAGCTCGAGCCACCACGTCTGACGGATCGAGCGTGACGGCGTCGAAGGGCTTCCGGTGCGCACGGGATCGCTCCCGCCGTGCGTGCTCGCGACGATCCAGCGCTCGCCTTCGAGCCGGTAGACTCGATGCGTGCGTGCGATCGGCTCCGACGATCCAGAGGTGGGCGACGCCTTCCTGCGCGTAGATGCGCATCTTGCGGCCACGGTCGATCGATCCCGTCGACGGGGAGATCGTCTCGCAGACCCAGTCGGGCGCGAGCGTGAAACCCGTGACGTTCGGCATGCGTGGCATGCGCTCGCGCCGCCAGCCGGCGAGATCGGGCACGAGCACGTTCTGACCGAAGTGCAGCTCGGGCTCGAAGAGGATCCACCAGCCGCCGGGCGCGTCGCCGCCGTCGGGCGGGCTGTCGAACGAGCCCATGCAGCTTGGATCCGAGCTGGGCCGTCGCCGCGCGTAGTGGCGACGCCGGCCGCGGGCTCGTGATGAGGTCGCCGTCGATCAGCTCGGCGACCATCGTGTCGGGAACGGCGGCGAGGTCCTCGTAGGTCGCGTAACGCTTCACGACCGGCATGATCGTCGCTCTACCACGCCGAGCTTGGGAGCGCCTACCCGTTCGGCGTACTTTCCCGTGGATATGGCGGCGCTACGCGTGCCCGACGACGTGCGCGCGCGCGCGTCGTCAGGTCGACCGGGACGGCGACGCACGGCGGACCGTTTGCATGCAGGTATCGGACGACCTCGAGCACCCGGCCCAGATGGATCTCCGTCGCCGATACCGTGCCGTACTGCTCGCCGTGGTGGCAGAGGCCGTCGTCGTCCGCGACGCCGTGATCGCCGAGCAGCGACAGGCTCGGCAGCTCGCACGCGAGGAGCGCCGCCGCCCGCACGACGCGCGGCGACGGGCGCCCGAACGCGTCGTTGTCGATGACGTGCGTGCCGGGCGGAAGCCCGCGTCGTCCGCACCGGCGTGCCGGGTCCTCGTGCGTCACGACGCGCGCGCCCTCGCGATCGACGACGAGCAGATTGAACGCGTTGGTAGGCGCCGAGGTCCGCCGGCAGCGTGCGCCCGCGAGCGCGGCGAGCGGCAGCGTTCCCCGCGTCGGCGCTGTTCGGATCGCGGCGGCCCCGTCCGCACGCGTTCGTCAGCGCCGCGACTTCCGCGCGCGAGAGCGCGAGCCACGTGCCGCCGGTCGTGCGGTCGCGACCCGCGAAGACGCCGGGCGCTGATCTCGCCCGGATCGTCGGCAGAGCCGGGCGCGGAACTCGTCGCGGTTCGCGGCGAGCACGACGGCCGCGAGTCGGCCGATCGGATCCCAGCGCAGCAGGATCGTGCACATCAGGCAGCGTGCACGTGCGGCAGCACCTCGCGGACGAGTCGCTCGTGGTCTGCGCGAGCATCTCGTCGTCGCCGACGGCGATCGGGCTGGAGGACGAACTTCGAGATGCCGACCGCCTTGAACTCCTCGATGCGCGCGAGGGATCTCCGCGCGCCGCCGACTGCTGCGTGATCGGCGCGGGTCGCTCGTCTTCGCGAGCATGGTGACGATGCGGACACCCGCTCGACGATCGGCTCGTCCCACGTGCCGAAGCGGAAGCCGAACGCGGCGCCGTAATGATCGGCGTCGACCAGTCTGCCGGCTGCCGCCGAAGTCTCGCGCGAATTCCCGCCACCACCGGTGCGCCACCTGCTCGGGCGACTCGACGCCGCCGAGCCAGCCCCGTCCCGAGACGCGCCGTGCGACGGATCGCGGCGTGCGCTCGTCCACCGATCCAGAGCGGCAGCGGCTTCTGACCGGGAGCGGCGCGATCTGACGTCGCGGTAGCGGTAGTGCTTGCCCTCGTAAGGTCAGGCGCTCGCCCGCCCAGAGGCGCGCCATGATCTCGAGCGCCTCGTCGCACTGCGCGCCCCGACCTGTTGGGCGAGCGGCCGATCGCCTGCCATTCGGGCGCGATGTCGGGTCCGACGCCGAACGCGGGAGCAGCCGTCCGTTCGAGAGGAAGTCGATCGTCGCGCACTCGCGCGCGAGCACGAGTGGATCGCGAAACGCGACGACGGTCACGTTCATCCCGAACTTGAGCTGCCGCGTGGCGCCCGCGAGCGCCGCCATCGTCGTCATCGACTCGAGCTGCGGCACCGGCGAGACGAGGCGGTCGGTCTGCCAGATCGAGTCGATCGTCGAGTTCTCGCAGCGCCTCGATCCAGCGCCAGAACCGCACGCGCGCATCGGAGAAGGGAAAGTTGGCGATGCCGAGCCCGATGCGGACTTTCATGAAGACGACGGATAGCGGACACGAAGAGGCAGGTCACATCGCATCCCGTCTGGTGCGCCGGCCGCCGTTCGGGCTGGCGGTCCAAAGGCATCCATGTCGACGCCGAGGTCGCCGCGCGCGCTGATGGGATTCCTCGCGGCGATGGCGCTCGTCGCGTGCCGGCCGCCGCAGGCGCGCGCGAGCCGACGCGGAACGCACTCGACCCGGACGTCGAGATCGTCCTCTCGGGAGCCCACTGGAAGTATGACGAGGTCGTGGGCACCCATCGCGTCGTCGTTCGGACCAGCGGCTTCGAGCATCCGGATCTCCGAGATCACGATCGAATGGCTGTCCGGAGCCCGGCGACCGACGGCCCGCGCGCGCGTCGTGAGGGAGCGCGGTCGTCCTCCACTGGACGCGGGCGCTGGCGGGTCCGCGTGACCCGATCCTGCGGCCGACGCCTGCGGGCGCCACGCTCGAGTGGACCGGCGTCGACACGCACGAATCGCCGGTGCGCGAGTACTCAGTGCTCGGCGGTGTTGTCTCCGGCGCGGAACGTGACGAGATGCGTCGGCGGAATGCCGACGCAAGAAGGTGGCGAACGACCGACGAGCGAGACTGCTCCGGACGGCGTTCCTCGCCGGCGCCGTCACCGACGCGCTGGCGCTCGTCCCGGATGCTGATCCCGCCCATCACGCGCCTCCTCTGGGGCTTCGAGCCTCGACGGCCCCGGCCGCTTCGCGATGGGCTACGGCGCGTCGCTGATGGCGGCGTGGACGGCGCTGCTGGTCTGGGCGTCCCGAAAGCCGGTCGAGCGCGCGTTCGTGGCGGCGCTCACGGTGTTCGTCATCTACGGTCTCGTCGCGACCGGAGATCGCCGCTGTCGTCGCACCGGCGTGCGTTCCTGGTCTGGGCGCATGGCGCCGACGTGGGTGCTGCAGGCGGCGCTGCTCGCGCTCTTTGCGACCGCCTATCATTATCCGGCGCTCGCGCGACGCGTCGCGGTCTGAGCTCAGGCGGCGGCTCTGCCTCTTCGCGGTGCGGACGGCGAAGTAGCCGCCGCGCACCGTGATGAGAGCCCGCGACGAGTGGCGACCGCGCTCCAGATCGCGCAGCCGATTGACAACCACGCGATGGGCGCCGCCGCCGCGTCCAGGTGCGAGGGGCCGACGATCGCACGGATGAGGATCGAGACCCCGATCGCATAGTTCGAGCAGATGACGGGACCAGGCGAGCACGCGGGATGCGCCGATCGTCGAGGACGAGATGCTGGAGCGCCGCGCCCGTCGTAGCGATCGACCAGAGCGCCGACGACCGACAGGCCGACGTGCACGCCGCGCCAGAACTGGACGACGTCCTGATCGCCCCGCTGCGCCGCCATGAAGAGCGGGAAGCCGGTGAGCATTGACAGCAGGAGGACGATGGCGCCGTGGAAGACGAGGCGCGCGCGCGCGAGCTGCATTCGGCCAGGTCGCTTCGCGAGCGTCCTCGAGCGGTCGGATCGGCAGCGTCGGCGGACCGGCCGCGTTCGCGCCCGACGTCACGCCCGCGGCCGCGCGCACAGCTCGCGGAACGAGGCTTCGGTCGCGGTAGCGAACTCGTGGACGTCGGGTACGAGATCCCAGTCGGCGTTGAAGCCCCAGCAGAGGCGTGCCCGCATAGCTGAAGAGGGCGATGCCGAGCCCCAGGTAGTCGGTCAGCGGCACCATGCCGATAGTTCTCGATCATGCGCGCGCCGAGGAGATAGAGCGGGATCTGCGGGCCCGGCACGTTGGTCACCACGAGGTTGAAGGGCAGGGCGCGCATCACCATGCGCGAGCCGAGCGAGAGCAGCGTCGACGGCGTCCACGCGGCGGCCTGCGTGAGCAGCTCGGCGCCGACCGCCTGCTTCGACTCCTTCAGCCTCGCCGTCGCCTGGCTGATGAGCTCGATGCGCGCGCGCGGATCGCGCTCGGCGATCGGCAGGTCGACGATCCACGGCGGAGACGCGGTTGCCGAGCGTGCCGCGCTCGGCCGCCGAGCGCACGCTCACCGGCGCCATCACGCGGAACTCGAGCCCGTCGACGTGGACGCGCCGATGCTCGAGGAACTCGCGCACCGCGCCCGCGACGGTCGCGAGCACCACGTCGTTCAGCGATCCGCCGAGCCGCTGGCGTCACGGCCTTCACGTCGGCGAGGCTCATCCGCAACCAGTCGAACCGGCGGTGCGGTCCGATCGGCTTGTTGAGCGGCGTGTCGGAGCAGCGGCTGGAGGCTCGTCGTCACCGTGTCGCGCACGCGACGCGGAGCATGGCCGCGCAGATCCGAGCGCGGATCCTGCGCGCCTCGCGACGAGGACTCGCGGAGGCCCGCGACCGTCTCGAGCGGCACGCGCAGCGCGCCGGAGCGGTCTCGGCGCGGATGAGCTCCCAGCGGCGACGGCGCCGGGCGCGGGCATCCAGCGCGCCGGCGGGATCGACGGTCGCCGTCGGCGATTCGGCGTGAGCAGCACTTCGAGGAGGTCGACGCTCGACATGCCGTCGATCATGCAGTGGTGGACCTTCGTGATGACGGCGAAGCGATCCGCGCCCGCGAGACCTTCGACGATCCACATCTCCCACAGCGGCTTCGAGCGATCGAGCTGCTGCGACGATGATGCGACCGGAGAGCCGCTTCAGCTGTCGCTCGTCCCCGGGCCGCGGCAGGCTCGTGTGACGGACGTGGTAGTCGATGTTGAAGTGCTGGTCGTCGACCCACGCCGGATGCCCGTCGATCGGCAGGTCTCGGAGGACCTGGCGGTAGCGTGGGATGCGATGGAGCCGCGACGTCGACGTAGTCGCGGATGCGGTCGATGTCGATGCCGCCGTCGGGCGTGCGGAGCGGTCCGGCCTCGTAGAGTCGCCGTCCCTGCGATGTGCATGTGGTTCGTCGGCTCTCGGCGATCAGGAACGAGTTGTCGAGGAACCCGAGCCGATCGTACGCGGTGGGTGCCATGGCGCCCCGCGTACGCCCAGGCGCGTCGAGCTGTAAAGATACGTCGCGGGCCGTGGCCGGTCGGTCCGACCACTCCGCTCTCGAAGGTTCTGGCGCAGCCGGGTGACCGGGTGTAGCCGTGAATCGATGGCGTTGAGGAGCCTGGCGCCTCATGACGCCCTCCTGGCGGCGCTTGCGCTCACGATGGAGTCGGCGCACGTCCTCGAGCTGCCGCAGAAGCTCACGTATCGGCGCCGAGATGTACTCCGCCGTCAATACGACGCTCTATCGCTGGTTCGCGATCGTCGGCGGCTTCTATCAGGTGGGCTCGATCGTCGCCACGGCGATCCTCACGTACCTCGTCCGGCAGCGCGGGACGTCCGCGGCATGGACGGCGGGCGGCGCCACGCTGTTGCTCCTGGCGTTCTGCGTCTGGCTCGCCGTCGTCGCGCCAGTGAACGCGGAGGTGGGGGACGCGCTCCGCCAGACGCCCGACGCGGTGCCGTCGGTGTGGATGATGCACCGCACGCGCTGGGAGCTCGGCCACGTCGCCGGCTTCGTGGTGCAGGTCCTCGGGCTCGCGGCCCTGCTGATGTCGGTGCTCGTCGAACGACGCGGACGCGGCCCGCGGCTGATCGCGTCTGCAGCGCGGCCGAAAACGGCCACCAGGCGGACGTGCGCGGGACGTACGGGCGCCACCCGCCTCTCGCGCTGCGCGAGGCGATCCGCGATCGCGAGCAGCACCGTCGGGTGATGCCCCATGCCGCAGTGGCTGCTCGCGACGGCGAGGTTCTCGGCGAACGGCCCGTCGTCGGCGAGACAGCTGCGCCACGCGACGATGCCGTCGGTCTCGCTGTAGAAGGACGTCGTCGGCACGGGCAGCGGCGCGCGCCAGACGCTCGCGCGGGATCGTCTGGGTCGCCGACCGGGCGTGGACCGATGCCGAGGCGCTGGAGCCGCGCGACCGTCGACGCGGTCGGGTCGCGAAACGAGGCTCGCGAGCGTGATGACGAGCCGCACGCGCTCGGGGAAACGCGCGCGCGAGCTCGCGCGCGTAGATTCCGCCGAGGCTCCACCCGATGAGGCTCACCGTGCGTCCATGGCGCTCGTAGAGCGCCGCGAGCCGCTCGACGAGCCCCGCGACGGTCTCGGGCGTCGGTCCGACGTTGCGCCCGAGCCGCGACGCGTGCGCGTGATAGCCGCGGTCGCGCAGGAACCAGCGGAGCGCGCGCGTCGAGCGATCGTCGGCGAGGAAGCCGCGGCAGCACGAGCACCGGGTGGCCGTCGCCGCGCGCGCGCCCGCGAAGCGCGAGGCAGCGCCGGCACGAGGGCGGCAGCTCGAGCCACGCGCGCCCTCAGAGCGGGATCAGCATCGGCGACGGCGGCTCGATTTGCTCCACACGGCCAGCATCGCTGCAGGGGCGCCGGAGTCAAGCGCGAATCTGTTCATTGCGCCAAATTCCTGGCTCGGTCGATCGTGGAGTACCGATCGAAGGCCGTGGTTCTGGGCCTGCCGCTCGTGCACATGGCAACGGGGCGCATCGAGAACCGGCATCTATCGACGTGGGGATCGCGCTCGGGTGGATCGCGTTCGGCGACGTTGCGATCGGGCCGCTCTTCGCGGCGGGCGGCCTCGCGCTCGGCGGGCTCTCCTTCGGGGAGCTCGCGCTCGGCGAGGCTCGTCCTCGGCGGTGGGGCCATCGGTGCGGTCGCGATCGGCGGTGCGGCCGCCGGCGTGCTGGCGGTCGGCGGCGCCGCGTTCGCGCTCGTCGGGGCGTTCGGCGGCCTCGCCGTCGCACGGGACGCGGCGATCGGCGGCGTCGCCTTCGCTGCACACGCGGAACGACGCGGTCGCGCACGAGGTGATCTCGCGGTCGCTCTTCCCGACCGGCGCCGACTCGCTGCTCGGGCTCGCGGTGGCTCCTCCTGCTTCCCCGCTGCTGCTCGTCCTCTGGCGCTGGACGCGCGTGCGACATCAGCACGGCCGAGCGCCAGCGCTCCGGGTGGCGATACAGGTCGTCGCCGCGCTATCGGCGAGCGATGTCGACGTCGCTTCCGGAGCATCGCGGAGATCGTCGGGCCGATCCTCGCACGCGTCCCGCGCGAGCACCGGGCGCCTTCGTGGCCATGGCGGGAGCGCCTGGCGGCGCGGCGCTATCGCGGGTGGGCGGCGGATCCCGCGAACTGCGGCGCGCAGGGCGCGTCTCGAGGCGTGCGCCGCGCGCGAGGAGGACATCGCGACGCGGATCGAGGCGCCGTATCCGGACGCCGCCTCGATCGCGCGCCGCATTGCTCGCGGCGCACCCCCGATCTCGAAGAGATCGACCGACGCTTCTTCGCCGGGCAGACCGTTCGCCGAGCAGTTCGCGATCCAGGCGCAGGGCAGAGCGCGTCGGACACTTCACCTGGCGCGCCTCTCGCGCGACGAGCTCGACGCGCGCCGCCGCGATGTGCTGCTCGGCGTGTGCGCTGTTCGAAGAGGAGAGCGCGCCGTGCTCGAATCCATCCTCGCCGCCGTGCTGAGCGCCGCGTCGCTGGACATGTTGGGGCCGGCAATGGGAGGAGAGCGCCATGCTCGACGCGACGTCGAGCGCACTTCCGCCGGCACGGCTGGATCCACCTGCCGCAGCTTCCTCTCCGCCGACGAGACGCGGACCTCGTCGCCTGGACCGATGAGATCGCGGCGTGGCCGGAGACGCCCGGGACGTGGATGCGCTACTACGAGAAGCGGCACGGGCGGCGAGCGGCAAGATGCTCGCGCGCGTCGAGAACTTCGTGCCGTATCACGCGGGCTGGCGGCGCTGCTCACGAGCGGGCGCGTGCGCGACCTGCTCGTCCGAGTGCTGCGGCGAGCCGATCGTCCTCTTCAAGGACAAGATCAACTTCAAGTATCCAGGCGGCGCGGGATTCACGCCGCATCAGGACTATCCCGCCTACGTGAACTTCGGCGTCGCAGCACCACGTGACGCTCATGGCGCCGGTCGATCGCGTTCACGCTCGAGAACGGCTGCCTCGTGATGGCGCTCGATGCCTGCGAGCGGAGGTCCTGCCGCAGAACCCGGACGGCACCGTCCGGCAGGAGGTCGTCGACGGCCTCCGGACCACGCCGCTTCTCGCCGAGCCCGGCGACGTCATCGTCTTCGACGCCTGGGTGCCGCACTGGTCGGGCCGGAACGAGTCCGCCGCGCGCGCGCCGCTCCTACTACATGACGTTCAACCCGGCGTCGGCCGGCGATCACCGCGCCGTCTACTACGCGCGCAAGCGCGAGTGCTTTCCGCCGGAGTACGAGCGCCGGCCCGGCGTCGACTACGCGCAGCTCGGCGCGCAGTTCAATCTCGCGAACCCGTTCGAGTGAGCGTCGCGACGATCACGTCCGAATCCGCCGGATCGCACTTTGCGTCGGCTGGCGTGCGGGTGCAGATCGCACCATGACGACGACACGGGATCGACCTCGCACGACGCTTCCGCGACCTGCATCGTGGCGGTCGCATCCTGGTCCTCCCGAACGCTTGGGACGTCGCGGAGCGCGCGCATCTTCGAGGCCGCCGGCTTCCCGGCGGTGGGGACGACGAGCGCCGGGATCGCATGGAGCCTGGGATATCCGGACGGGCAGGCGGCGCCGCGCGAGCTCGTGCTCGATGCGATTCGCCGGATCGCGCGTCGGCGGTCGCGATTCCCGTCACCGGCGGACGCTCGAGCGCGGCTACGGGCGCCGATCCGCCGCGGTCGCGGAGACCGTTCGTGGGGTCTCGATGCGGGCGCCGTCGGCGTGAATCTCGAGGACGGTCGGGAGCGGCGGCGCGCTCGCGTCGGCGGAGCGGCATGCCGAGCGCATCCGCGCCGCGCGCGAGGCCGCGGAGAAGGCCGGGGTGCCGCTCTTCATCAACGCGCGCGCACCGACGTCTACTTCGTCCCCTCCGACGCGATCCGCGCGCGCAGGTTGCGGAGAGACGTTGCGTCGCGCGAAGCTCTTCGTCGGCGCCGGCGCCGACGGGCTCTTCGCGCCGGGGATCGCGAAGCCGGATGCGATCGCCGAGGTCGTGCGGGGCGCTGGCTGTCCCGGTGAACGTGTACGCGTTCATGGGCGTGCCGCCGACGCCCGCGCTGCGAGGCGCTCGGCGTCGCGCGCGTGAGCGTCGGCTGCGGGTCCGATGCAGGGGCGACGCTCGGCCTCACGCATCGGATCGCCATGGAGCTCCGCGAGCACGGGACGTATGCGAGCTTGAGCGACGGCGCGCCTCGGTGGGCGAGCTGAACGCGCTGATGACGGTCGACCGCCGCCGAGCGAGCTGATATCGCGAGGGCGATCCACGTCCAATCGCGCGCGATCTGGTCGCCGAGCAGCTCGCGAGCCCGCCCGGGGACGGCACGGCTTCGCGTCCGACGATCCGCCCGTCCGCATTGGTACGACGGGATCGGGCAAGCGACCTCGCGCTGCTCGGATGGACGGCCGGGCAGCTCGCCGCGGAGATCGCGGCCGGCACGCGGCTCGCGCGCTTCGGCATCGCGCCGTGGCATGCGCGTCGCGGAATGACGCTCGCGGGCGCGCTCGCTGACGCCGGGCTGCCTGCTCGTCGGCGACGTGATCGAATCGATCGGCGCGCTCGACGTGCCGCTCGGCGTCGTCGACAGCGAGGTGGCGGCGAAGCCCGCGTGGGCGACGCTGTTCGATCGCGTCGAGACGACCGTGCAGCGATCGCCAAGAGCCGGGATCCGACACGACGGCGTTCTTCGCCGCCGCGCCCGCCGTCTGAGCGTCCACGGTGGAAGGCATCGTGTGGCTCTGCGCGGCACCCGCCGGCTGTGCCGCTCGCCGCGCGGCTCGCGCGGCAGGCGTGGCTCAGCGATCGCGGAAGCGACGAGCTTCGTCGCCGGCTCGTGCGAGCGCGGCGGCTTCCATCTCGCCGACGGCGTGACGGCCGCGGTCAGGGCGGCGAGCTCAGTGCTCGGTCCGCGCCGCTACGCGAGCGGGCTTCGCGCCAGGTCACCGACGCTCTGTCCCTGCGGCGCCGGAGGCGCGCTCGCGCTCTAGCCATGCCGACGCCTCGCTCGCGATCGCGCTCGGTGGCGCTCCTCGGCACCGGTGCGGACGCGCGAGGAACCTGTCCGTTGTTGCTGCGGCTCCAGGGCAACGTCGGTCCCGCGTCGACCGGGCCGCGCCAGATCGCGGAGATGACGCTGCGTCGCGGACGCGGCGACGATCACGTTCCACGTCGACGAGATCTTCAGTGCTCTCGGGCGGACGCGTCGGCATCGACGTCCTCCACGAGGTCGAGCCGTACACGCCGAACATGACGGTGTCGAAGGGCCGCGGGAGCTGCTCCGATCGGCTCGAGCACGCGCCGCCCGAGCTCCCGCTCGGAGGTGACGGGCTACTTCCGCTCGGGCCAGCGCATGCTGATGCTGAGCAGCGTCGAGCCTCGCAAGCCGAAGTAGGCGGCGTGCCGGATTTCATTCCCGGCCTGACGCTCGCGGAACGGTTCTACCGCGAGGCGGTGCGGCCGATCCTCGACTCCCGGTTTCCGCCTTCGGCCACAGCGCCGCCTTGATCGGGACCGGCTCCGAAGTCTGCTCGAGGCCACCGAGCTCCGGCGGCGGCTGAAGACGCTCTACGACGCGGCCGACTGACTACTCGTCGAGCGTCCCCAGGGAGACGCGTGCCGCCCGCCGCTGGATGAGCGCGGCGCGGGCCAGCAGTAGCGCGTCGGCATCGAGGGGCGCCAGCGGAGCGGATCAGGAAGCGCGGCCACGAGCAACGCCGGCCTGGTGCGGGTCGAGCCGCGCGGCCGTCGTCCGGAAATCGACGCGCGCGGCCGCTTCGGCGCCGTGCACGCCCGGGCCCCACTCGATGACGTTCAGGGTACACTCTCGAGGATGCGCCGTTTCCCCCGAAGGCCCGATCGCGTAGGCGAGGCCCGCCTCGAGGTCTTCCGCACCAGCTCTTCCGCCTGCCACAGGAACACGTTCCGCGCGCACTGCATCGTGATCGTGCCGCCGCCGCGGCGCGGCTTCGTCGCCGTGTCGTGCATTGTACGCGCGCGCCCGCTCGACCGCCGGCCAATCGATGCCGTGGTGCTCGAAGAAGCGCGCGTCCTCGCTCGCGATGACGGCGCGACGAGCGCCGGCGCAGATCTGATCGAGGTCGACCCACTCGCGCGCGATGCCGTAGCCGAAGGCGTTCCGCAGCATGAGCGGCGTGATCGGGGGCGACGCAGCGCAGCGGCGACGACGTACGCGAGAAAGAGCACGCCTGCGACGGCGACCGCACGGAGCACGCGCCGGATCATCGGACGCCGGCGCCCGTCCGGCCGCGCTCGCGCTGCGTCACGCGCTCGCTGCTACCATGCCCTTGTCAGCGCGCAACCGGTGGTGTGCAAGAGCGAGCGGCCAGACCGACTCCCGACGGGCCCACGGGCTCGCGTTCGAGCGAGATGGTCGGCGTCCTCATCGACATGGACATGGCACGAAGGCCGACTTTCGCGTGCCTGCGGGGCGTTCGACGCGATGGTCGCCGACGGCACGCTGCTGCGTCCCGTCGAGCCTCGTCGTGAAGGAGGCGATCGGCCTCCCGCGCCTCGAGGCGAAGAACACGATCGACGGCTACCTGGACCTGGTCGAGCAGGGCGTGCTCTGCACGATCGGCCCGCTCATCACCGACAACTCGATCGCGCTCGCGCCGGTGATCGACGCGACCGGCGTGCCGGCGGTCACCTGGACCGGCACCGATCGCTACTTCGGCGACTACTGCTTCAACCTCGGCAACGGCGGCCTCGCCGAGGAGGCCGCGATCATGGCGACGTGGATCCGCCGCAGCGGCTACCGGACCGTCGGCATGATCCACGAGATCAGCCCCGGCGGCGTCGAGTACGCGTGCAACTTCCGCTGGTACGCCGCGCGCGAGAAGCTCGACATCCTGATCGAGGCCTACACGACGCAGGTCCCGGACGACCTCGAGGCGATGCTGCGCGAAGATCCGCGACCAGAAGCCCGACTGCCTCGCGTACCTCGGCTACGGCTACCCGACCATCCTCATGCGGCCCGATGTTCGAGACGCCTCGGCTGGAATCCGCCGCGCATCATGACCACGGCGTTCCAGTTCTGCTACGCCAAGCCCGAGTGGATGGCGGCGCTCGAGGGCTGGTACGGCGTCGACCAGATGTGCGAGGCAGAACCCGCTCCTCGCAGCCGATGTTCGACCGCTTCGCCGCGCGTCACCGGCAAGCGCCGCGACCACACCGTCACCGCGCTCAGCTACGACACCGCGCGGCTCGATCGCCGAGGGCCTCGCGCGCGCGCGAACCTGCTCACGCCGAAGGGCGTGAAGGAAGGGCTCGAGAAGGTCCGCATGCTGCCGGCGGTGAACGGCGGCCCGCGCACGCACATGAGCCTCGGGCCCTACGACCACAAGGCCTACAAGGGCGACTGGCTGCGTGCTGCGCCGCATCGAGGGCGGCCGCACGGTCTGGGTCGATCTCCACGACCCGGTGAAGACGACGATCTCCCGGCGGGTGATCGCACGGTCACGCGCGCGCGTGGAGGCGGGCGAGTTCCTCGTCGAGCGCCTGCTCGAGATCGTGATTCGGCGCGCGCCACCCGCGGCAGCGACGGATCGTCGCGGCGTCGAGCGCGGCGCGGATGCGCTTGCGGTGAGATCGGGCGCAGACGGCCCACGTCATCGCCGGTGCCGGTTCGTAGTCTCCCCGATCCGCGACCGCTGCGAGCAGGTGGTCGCCGCGCCGTGACGGCCGTCGGTGCGATCGCCGCGAGCGCGCCGCATGCGATGAGAGACGCAGTCGTTCAAGGTGAGCGGATGGGGCGATATCGTCGCGCGGACGCGACGGCGATCTCCGAGCGCTCGGGCGGGGCATCGCTCCAGCGACGCCTCGGCGCTCCGCAGTGAGCGCGAGCAGGGAGGTATCGCGAATGTCCGCTGAGATCCGCCGTCGGCGCGCCTTCGCGCAAGTCCTCCGGGAGCCCGCGTATGATCGCCTCGGCGCCCCGTTGCTCGCCGAGCAGGTGCAGCGCGAACGCCGGGGCGAGCCCGGCCTCCGCAGCTGTTCGCCGTCCGCGCGCGTGCGACGGCATCCTCGAGGTCGCCGCGCATCGGCGCGGCGCTGACGCCTCGATCGAGCGCAGCATCTCCTCCGTGAAGAACGCCGGCGCCTTGGCGCGCCGGACGGCGCGACAACCCGATCACTGGCGATCGCACGATCGGCCGCGCATCGGGATCCGTCACCGAGCAGCGCGCGATCGACAGCGTGAAGAACGCGCCCGACACGACGCCCCCTACCGGGCCTCGCGTGCCAGGGCGATGGCGGCGCGTGCGTGTGCTCGATCGTTGGCCTCCCAATCCGCCGGCGCCAGATGTCGCGGCAGCTCGCGACCGCGAGCATCTGCGCGCGCAGCTCGTCCGGCAGGGCGCAGGTGAGCGCCGTCTCGCTCCCACAACCCGCCTCGGCCAACATCGCCGGGTCGTAGGCGCGCCAGAACAGGGTGGCCGTGAGACGCGCGTACGCGCCTGCCGTCGCCGCGTCTCGTGCGCCCAGGAAGCGCGCGGCCCGGAGGTTCTCGACCTCGGCCAAGCGTCTCGGGCGACGGCTGCCATCTCCGACCGACGGAAGGTCTCCTCGACGAACCACCCGAGATGCCGCGTCCGGACGGCCGGCGCCCGCCGGCGTCGACGAGGCGGTCCGCCGCGTAGAGTCGGATCGTCTCGAGCAGCCGATGGCGATCGTACCGGCCGCGCGATTGCAGCGGCACGAGCGATGACTTGCCGATCGAGCGCGCCGAGGACGTCGACGACCTCCTTTGCGCGGCAAGGCGTCGTCACGCACAGATGCCCCCGGCCGCATCGAGCGAGAACCCGTCGACGAACGGCGCAGCGGCGCGGCGCGGGATTGCGCTGCGCGCTCGACGAGCAGCTGGAGCTCCAGTCGAGCGCCGCGGAGAGCGTCTGCTGGCGCTGGCGCGCGCCGCGGCCCACCGACGAGCAACCGGAACCGGTCGTCGAGCCGCCGCGCGATCTCCGCCGGGCGACCGAGATGGCGGACGCGCGCGCGGCGGCGAGCTCGATCGCGAGCGGGATCACCGTCCAGGCGCCGGCGGACCTCGGCGACGGTTGGTCGGCGCGAGACTCCGGTGTCATCGCGAACGCGGCGTCGGCGGCAGTGGCACGCTCGACGGCGTAGGCGTACGGCCTCCGGATCAGCGGGGTCCGCGTCGTCGGCAGAGCGCAGCATCAACGACGGCGCAGCGGAAGACCTGCTCGCCTTCGACGCCGAGCGGCTCCCGGCTGGTCGCGAAGCACCTCGACCGACCCCGAGCAGTCGAGCAGCGCTGCCGCCAGTTCGGCGCAGGCGTCGAGGCAGGTGCTCGCCGGTTGTCGAGGACGACGAGCGCGGTCGCCCCCGGCGAGGCGGCCGAGCGCGAGCTCGCGCTGGCGGCGGCGGTGCCCGCAGGGCCCGTGGCATCAGGCGCGAGACGCCCCGGCGATCGCGGAACCAGACGAGCGCCGGCTCGGGGACGATCGACCGGAGGTCGACGAAGAAGCACACGCCGTATCGGGGGCCGCTCAGCTCGCGCGACGCGACCGCGAGCGCGAGCCGCGTCTTTCCCGCAGCCGCCGACGCCTGCCGTGATCGTGCCGCGCCGCGCTCGAGCAGCCGTCCGACCCGTGCGATCTCGGCGTCGCCTGGCCGACGAAGCTCGAGCGCACGACAAGCGAGGCAGGATTGTGACGGAAGCGCTCGAGCGGGAGCGGAGCGGCGAGGAAGCCACGCTCGAAGTCGCTCGCAGAGCGATGGAGACGGATCGGCTCGCCGAGGTCAGCGCAGGCGGTGGAGGCCGAGGTCGATCGATCTCGACGCGCCCGGCTTGCGAGGCCGAGCGTCGCCGCCGCCGTCGCGAAGGATCCTGTCCACCCGGAAGCCGACGGCGAGGATGCGGGCAGATGCGGTTGAGCGTCGCGCCGAAGTAGTCGCCGTCCCGCCGGTGCGCCGGTCGGTCGATCTGGCGCGCGCCCGCAGCTGCGGCCCGTCGCCCCAGGAGTGCGCTCGCGGGGGGCGCGCTGCAAGGCCGCAGCGGCGGCGAGCGCCTGCAGACTGAGTCGGCGAACGCCGCGCACACGCCATCCCCGGTGTTAGCTTGAAGGAAACTCGGCACCTCCATGGTCGGCAATCGCCGTCCGCTTTACGAGCGCGATCGTGGCGATGCCAGCGCGTCCGGCATCGTCTCCGGATGCTAACCCTGCCAGAGGCGCGTGCTCCCCTCGGTGTCGGTGAAGAGGAACGTGACGGTTCCGGCCGGCGCGCGCGACCGCCCGACTGTTCCACAGGCCAGGGCCGCCCGTCGACTCAGTCAGGCCGGCCACGCGGCCGTCGTGAGCGCGCGCGCGTTCACGAGAACGCCGCGACGGTGGTGCCTCGGGCCTTGCGCCTGCCAGCTTCGCGATCACCCCGGACGCGCGTCGCCGTCGAACGCCTCGTGCGCCCGCGGCAGCGTTACATGTCGGGATGCAGAGCACGCGCCCAGCACCTCGAGCGGCGCGCGAGCGTCCAGAGCGCGCGGTTCCCGCCGACCGGCGACGGCGAGCTTGCCGACAGCAGCAGAGCCGGAAGCTGCGCGCGCCACACGGGCGGGTTGATGCAGGACACCAGTCGATCGCGTTCGCCGAGGCGTGCCGGGGATGTAAGAAGTTGGCCGCTCGGGCGAATGCGATCATGAAGACGCGTCGGCGACCGCCGAAGCTGCTCGCGGAGCTGCGTAGGCCGCCGTCGGGCGCGGCGCGGCGGCGCCGTCGCCGTCGTAGAGCGGCATGTCGAACTCGTGTGGAAGTCGGCGAGGTCGATCGTCAGCGCCCGACCTTCTCGGCCGTGGCGGCGGCGAGGAGACGAATCGAGCTTCCGGTTGGGCGAGTCGCGACGGAGGGCGGCAGCGAAGGCGAGAGGCGCATCGGAGGCTCTCTCCTCGCTTGCGGCATGCGTTTTGGCAAGCGACGTTGACGACGCCGGATTGCGCGTGTCTGCGACCCGCGTCCCTTCTCGCGATGCCGAGCTTCTCGCCGCTCCTGCCGACTTCGCCGGCGTTCCTCCATCATCAGGCGCGCCGCCGTG
>ERZ1370068.8362-contig-7222_pt1 | contig 18849 bp, 20 predicted proteins | sample MGYA00561227_ERZ1370068 | MGnify/ENA primary metagenome ERZ1370068 (study PRJEB38410, sample SAMEA6850437) | metagenome | study: Metagenomic assessment of the ecological functions of the soil: analysis of the soil microbiota associated with the...
CGTTACGTATTGCCTGACGCCGACGACGGCGCATTCCCATACGCCCAGGCGCCGCCGAGCATGGCGGCCTCGATCTCCTGCGGATACACGTTGACGCCGCCGGAGATGATCATGTCGTCCTGGCGGTCGGTGAGAAAAGCCAGCCGTCGGCGTCGACGTGGCCGATGTCGCCGAAGGTCTGCCAGCCCTGCGGCTGGGTGCGCGCGGCGGTCTTCTCGGGCGCCTTGTAGTAGGCGAAGGGTGCGCACGCCGGAGAAACACACCAGCCCGGTCGCGCCGGCCGGCAGCTCGCGCGCCTGGCGTCGTCGACGATGTGCAGCGTCGCCCTTGCGGACGCGCGGCCGACCGAGCCCGGGTAGGCGCACGCGGCCTGCGGCCGAGTCGATGAGCGTCAGGCCGACGCCTTCGCTGCCGAGTAGTACTCGAGCGAGGATCGGTCCCCACCAGTCGATCATCGCCACGCTTGAGCGCGGCGGGCAGGGCGCGGCACCGTGGACGGCGACGCGGTGCTGCGGCGGCGCGTGAAGGCGGCGCGGCGCGTGCGGCGGGCAGCTCGAGGCAGGCGCTGGAACATCGCCGGCACCCACTGGCTGTGCGTGATCGCGTTCGCTTCGAGGAGGTGCAGCGCCGCTCGGCGTCGAAGCGGTCCATCACGTGCACCGTGCCGCCGCCGGCAGTGACGGCGAGCGCGAAGCGCAGCGGCGCCGCGTGATAGAGCGGCGCCGTCGACGAGATAGCGCCGACCGGCCGCCGCCCAGGCCGAAGAGCGCGTGCAGGTCGGCGGCGAACGGCGGCGGTGCCGCGGCGAAGTCGGCCGGCGGCAGAGGGCCGGATCACGCCCTTGGGCGCGCCGGTCGTGCCGGACGTGTAGACCATCAGCGCACCGGGCGCTTCGTCGGTCATGCGGCGCAGAGGCGATGCGCGCGGCGAGCAGGGGCTCGATCGGTCGCGAAGCCGTCGATCGCGCCGCCGTGCGACAGCCAGCTGCGACCGGCCGCGGCACACGACGTCGCGCAGCGGCGCCGGCGACTTGCCGAAGGCGGCGTCGGCGATGACGGCGCTGGGCGTCGCAGTCGTCGACAGGTAGGCGCAGCTCACGGCGGCGCGAGCGAGGTGGTCGCCAGCGGCGTCAGGTAGACGCCGCAGCCGATAGGCCGCCCAGGCGACGGCGAGCGCCTCCGGGTCGATTGCCGAACAGCGAGGCGACGTGGTCGCCGCGCGCCAGACCCAAGCCGCGCGAGGCACCGCCGCGATCCGGTTGGCGGGGCGCCTCGAGCTCGGCGTAGCTCAGCCGCTCGGTCGCCGCAGACGATCGCCGGGTGCGATCTGGCGTGGCGAGCGCGCAGCCGCGCAGGTCGCGCGCTTCGCCGCCGCGACGGCGTCGGACCGCACTCATGAGATCGGCGCTGCTATCAGCCGGCGCTGCGCTGCGCCTTCTCCTGCTCGGCACGCGCTTCGCGCACCAGCTGACTTGGCTTCGGCCCAGTCCTCGGCCGTCAGCGCTCCGAGCTCGGCGAAGGTGCTCGGCGCCGCCGGGTGGTGACCCGCCGTCGATGGCGATGTTCTCGCCGGTGAGGTAGTCGCAGCCGTCGGCCTGCAGGAAGGTCAGCAGGTTGCACAGCTCCGTCCATGCTTGCCGAAGCGCCTGCATCGGCACCTTCGTCGGCCGACGCCGCGCCGACGTTGGCCTTCGGGATCGGCGCGCAGCTTCTCCCAGGCGCTCTCGGTCGGGAAGGGCCCGGCGCGACCGCGTTGACGCGGATGTTGTGGCGGCCCCATTCGACCGCCAGCGACATCGTCATCGCGTGCACCGCGGTCTTGGCCATCACCGACGGCAGCACGTAGGCCGAGCCGGTCCAGACCCAGGTGACGAGCATGCTGACGACCGAGCCCGGCAGGCCCTGGGCGATCCAGCGCCGGCCGCAGGCGAGCGTCGCGAACAGGGCGCCGTCCATCACCGTCGAGCGCACCGCCGCGAAGCCGCGCGGGCTGATCTCGACCGACGGCGAGATGAAGTTGGCGCGCAGCGTTGTTGACCAGGCCGGTCAGCGGCCCGCCTTGCCAGATGCGCTCGACCATCGCGTCGATCTGCTCGGCATCGCGCACGTCGCAGATCGTGGTGATTCGATGCTGCCGCCGTGCGCGCCGCGGCGCTGCAGCTCGGTCGACGCGCCTGCTGCAGCACGGCCTTCGCGCCGGCCGCAGATGTGCACCGCGGCGCCGTGCGCGACGAAGCTGCGCGCGCCAGCTCCTTGCCGAGTCCGGTGCCGCCGCCGGTGATCGAGGATGCGCTTGCCGGCCAGCGACGTCGGTGCGGAACGGTCGGAGGGGTGCTCATCGGCTCCTGGTGTCGCCTAGACCGGGTTGAGTGCCGGCGACAGCCGTTGGTGCCGCGTCGCGTTGCGCGGCCGATGTGAGTACTCGGCGAACGAGCTGGCGGCCGATGATGTGCTTCATCACCTCGATCGAGCCGCCGGCGATCTTGACGATGCGCGCGTCGGCATAGGCGCGCGCGATCGGGTATTCCCACATGTAGCCCCAGCCGCCGAACAGCTGCAGGCATTCGTCGACGACCTTGCAGTGCAGTGTTGCGACAGCCACATCTTGGCCATCGCGGCGTCGACCGCGTCGAGCTCGCCCTGCATGAAGACTGGCGATGCACTTGTCGGTGAACTGCGCGGCCGACGACGGCCTCGGTCTTCAGCTCGGCGAGCTTGAACTGGGTGTTCTGGAAGTCGCGCGATCGTCTTGCCGAAGGCCTTGCGGCTGGCGGTGTAGTCGACCGTCCAGTCGATCACCGTCTCGGCGCACCGTCGGCCGAGCGGATCGCCTGCGCCAGGCGCTCCTGCGCGAGCTTGGTCATCATCAGCTCGAAGCCCTTGCCCTCCTCGCCGAGCATGGCGCCGAGCCGGCACGCGCACCGTCGTCGAAGAACAGCTCCGAGGTGTCCTGCGCCTTCATGCCGAGCTTGTGCAGGTTCTTGCCGCGGCGGAAGCCCGGCAGGCTGGTGTCGACGAGGAACAGCGTCACGCCCTTGGCGCCGGCCGCGCTAGTCGGTCTTGGTGGCGAGGACGATCACGTCGCAGAGCTGGCCGTTCGAGATGAAGACCTTCTGCCCGGAGATCACGTAGTCGTCGCCGTCGCGGACCGCCTTGGTGCGGATCGCCTTCAGGTCGGAGCCGGCGTGCGGCTCGGTCATGCCGAGCGAGCCGATCGCCTCGCCGCGCACCATCTTCGGCAGCCAGCGCTGTCTTCTGCGCCTCGCTGCCGAAGGACTCGCGATGTAGGTGGCGACGAGGTCGCAATGGATCAGGAAACCCGGGCCGGTGAAGCCGGAGCGCGCCATCTCCTCGAACACGACGACGTCGAACAGGTAGTCGGCGCCGACGCCGCCGTACTCCTCGGGAACCGTGCAGCACAGCATGCCGGCCGCGCCGGCCTTGCGCCAGAGCTCGCGCGAGCACGATGCCCGTCGCGCTTCCCATGCGCGCGTGGTACGGCGCGATCTCCTTCTCGATGAAGCGCCGCACCATGCCGCGGAAGGCTTCGTGGTCTTCGTTGAACAGCTCGCGCTTGAACACCCGGTGTTCCTCCGTTCATACGTCAGTACGACTTCGGCAGGTCGAGCACCTTCTCGGCGATGAACGACAGGATCAGCTGCTCGGTGATCGGGCGCGATGCGCGTGATCGTCACCTCGCGCAGCAGCCGCTCGACGTGGTATTCCTTCGCGTAGCCGAAGCCGCCGATGCGTCAAGCACCGCCTGCAGGCACGGCGTCGAAGCCGGCGCGCGCGCCGAGGAACTTGGCGGCGTTGGCCTCGGCGCCGCACGGCTGGTGCTGGTCGTAGAGCCAGGCGCCCTTCATCACCATCGCCCACGCCGCCTCGAGCGCCATCCAGCGCTCGGCCGAGCGGATGCTGGATGCCCTGGTTCTGGCCGATCGGCCGGTCGAAGACGACGCGCGTCGCGCGCGTACTGCGCGGCGCGGCGCAGCGCGTCCTGGCCGATCGCGATCGCCTCGGCGGCGACCAGCAGCCGCTCCGGGTTCGAGGCTGTGCAGGATGTAGCCGAAGCCCTTGCCTTCCTCGCCGATGCGGTCGGCTCTCGGGGATGAACAGGCCGTCGATGAAGATCGCGTTCGAGTCGACCGCCTTGCGTCCCATCTTCGGGATGCGGCGCACCTCGATCTTGCTGCGGTCGAGGTCGGTGTAGAAGATCGTGATGCCGTCGGTCGGGCGCGCTGCAGTCCTCGAGCTTGGTCGTGCGCGTCAGCAGCATGATCTTGCTCGCCGACCTGCGCCGTCGAGGTCCAGACCTTCTGGCCGTGCACGACGGTAGCCGCCCGGCACCTTCTGCGCGAAGGTCTTGATCGCCGTCGTGTTGAGGCCGGCATCGGGCTCGGTGAAGCCGAAGCAGCACTGGTCCTTGCCCTCGACCAGGCGCGGGCAGCCAGCGCTTGCGCTGCTCGGCGCGTGCCGAACACGACGATCGGATGCGGGCCGAACAGGTTGATGTGCACGGTCGAGGCGCGCCGCCATGCCGCCGCCGTGGCTCGCCACCTCGTGCATCATGATCGCCGCCTCGGTGACGCCGAGGCCCGGCGCCGCCGTACTCGGCCGGCATCGTGATGCCGAGCCAGCCGGCTTCGGCCATCGCGCGGTGGAACTCTTGCGGGAACTCGCCGTCGTCGTCGCGGGCGAGCCAGTACTCGTCGTCGAACGAGCGCACGACGGCGCTGACGCCGTCGCGGATCGCCCGGTGGTCGTCGCTGATCGAGAAATCCATGGCGATGTCCTTCGTCTGCGGCTGCTCAGGCCTGCGGCGGCCAGCGTGCGCAGTGCCTGGGTGAGGTGCGGCTTGTCGATCATCGCGCCGTCGAGGCTCAGGCGTGCCGGCGTCGGGCTGCGGCGGCGAAGGCGGTCGACGATGCGGCGGGCGTGCGCCAGTTCGGCCTCGCTCGGCGAGTACGCCCTCGTTGATGGTGACGACCTGGTCGGGGTGGATGGCGATGCGGCCGCGAAAGCCGCGCGGCGGCGCGAAGCGCGGCACGCGGCAGCCAGGCCGCCGGCATCGCGGAAGTCGGCGTGCAGCGTGTCGATCGCCGGCACGCCGGCGGCCGCCGCCGCCGCCAGGCAGAGCGAGTTGGCGAGCGTGTAGAGCGGCGAATAGGCTGCCGTCCTCGTCGCGGTTCGCGACCGCGCCGATCGCCGCCGACAGGTCCTCGGCGCCCCAGGTCACGCCCGGCCAGGCGCGGCGATCGCGGCCGGCGAAGCTCTGCATCGTTGAGGATCGCCTGCGGCGTCTCGGTGGCGACCGGCACGATCCTGCACCGTGCCCGCGGCGATGCCGGCGCGCGCCTCGAGCGCATCGAGGCAATGCCCGAGGTGGACGATGTCGGCGGCGCTGCGCGTCTTCGGCAACATGATGCCGGCCAGGCCGGGGACGACGACCGCGGCGAGGTCGCCCATCGCCAGGCCGCTGTCGAGCGGGTTGATGCGGACGTAGAGTCGCGCGCTCGATGTCGCGACGCGTGCGCGGTGATGAAGGCGGCGGCCGTGCCGCGCGCCGCCGCCTTGCGCGCCTCGGCGACCGAGTCCTCGAGGTCGAGGATCAGCACGTCGGCCGGGCTGCCCATGCGACTTGGCGAGCTTGCGTTCGCTGTCGGCCGGAACGAACAGCATCGAGCGCAGCTGGGTCGCAGCGCTCACGCTGGCTTCCTCAGCATCAGCGCCTGGCGCGGTGCAGACGCAGGACCTCTTCGCCGCGCTGGTTGAGGCCCTGGTGCAAGAAGGTGACGATGCCGGCGTTCGGCCGCGACTTGCTCGGCGCGCACTTCCGTGCACCGGTGGTCGCGCGAGCGGATCGTGTCGCCGTGAGAACACCGGCTTCGGGAAGCGGCGTGTCGGTCATGCCGAGGTTGGCGACCGTCGTGCCGAGCGTCGTGTCCTGGACCGACAGGCCGATCACGAGGCCGAGCGTGAAGATGCTGTTGACCAGCGGCTGGCCGAATTCGGTGCCTTTGCAGTATTCGGCATCGATGTGGATCGCCGCCGGGTTGTAGGTGGCGCTGCAGAACCAGACGTTGTCGCGCCTCGGTCACGGTGCGCCGGATTTCGTGCTCGAACGCCTGCCCGACGCTGAACTCCTCGAACCACCGGCCTGCCATCGCGCTGCCTCCGACAAGTCATGCCCGTGCCTCAGCGTATGGATGCATCATGGTACGCATGTGTACTATAGCAAGAGCCGTACCGGCGCAACTCGGGCAAACCTTGATGGAGAGGACGCGCATGATGCGCCCACCGTGAACCGCCAGGTGCTGCCTGGCAGCCGCCCCGAGGGCATTCCCGCAGGCGGCAGCATTTCAGGATCGTCAGAGACGCCGGTGCCCGTGCCGGGGCCGGGGCAGGTATCCTGGTGCGAAACGCCTGGCTGTCGGTCGAGCCGGCGATGCGCGGCTGGGTCAACGCGGTCGCCAACTATTCGGAACCGGTGGCGATCGGCGCCGTGATGCGCTCGTTCGCCGCCGGCCGCATCGTCGCCGCGAACGATCCCGATCGTGTGCCGGTGGGCACGGCGGTCGCGGGCATGTTCGGCTGGCAGGACTACGCCGTCGCTCGACGCCGGCGGCGATCGAGCCGCCGAGTCGAGGAGGACCGACCTGCCGCTCTCCGACCGCGCTGGGCGTCCTCGGGCATCAACGGCGTCACGGCGCATTACGGCCTGCTGCAGCTCGGCGAGCCGCGACCCGGCGAGACCGTGGTCGTGTCGACGGCGCGCCGGCGCGGTCGGCTCCTGCGTCGGCCAGATCGCGAAGCTGAACGGCTGCCGCACGGTGGGCATCGCCGGCGGCGCGGCCAAGCGCGCGCTCTGCCTGCAGCGATTCGGCTTCGACGCGGCGGTCGACTACAAGGCCGAGCGACTTCGCCAGACCGCGCTCGCCCACGCGCGTCGCGGCGGCGTCGACGACGTCTACTTCGACAACACCGCCGGGCGCGATCAGCGACGCGGTGATGACGCACCTGAACGCCGGCTGGCGCGCGCGATCGTCGATCTGCGGCACCGCCTCGGTGGCGAGCTGGGCACCACCGCCGCTACGGGCCGCGCGTCGAGCGCCATCTGCTCGGTCAAGCGTGCGCGCGTACAGGGCTTCATCATCTTCGACCATCCCGAGTACCAGGCCGACGGCGCGCGCCGAGCTCGCCGCCTGGCTGCGCGAAGGTGCTTGCTGCAGCTATCTCGAGGAAGTGCTCGAGGGCATCGAGCACGCGCCCGGACGCGATCGCCGGCCTCTACCGCGGCGAAAACCTCGGCAAGCGGCTGATCCGGCTCGGCCTGAAGCCAGGATCGCCGGTCGGTGCCCGGCGGGTCGGCAGGCCGGGCAGCCGCAGCGCGTGGTCGCTCGCCGCTGTCCGGCCAGCAGCGGGCCCGCGCTGAACACGCCGCTCGCGCGCAGCGGCCAGCGTGCCGTCGGCATACACCAGGCCCTGCGAGAACACGAGGTTGCGCGTCACGCGCAGGATCTCGGCCTGGCCTGCACCCAGGCTGCCGAGCGGCGCCGGCGGCCATGAAGTCCATCTGCAGCAGCTAGATGGTGGGCAGGAACTGGCGCGGGATGTCGGTCTGGTACTGCGCCGCGGTGGACGATCAGGATGTCGGCGAACATCGCCGAGCATGCCGCCGTGGCAGTTGCTTGCCAGGGTTGACGTGCCACCGGGCCGACGCGAAAGCCCAGCTGCAGGTGTCTGTCGTGCCAGCGGGCGTAGAGCGGCGCCGTTGTCGGGTCGCGAAGGCGCCGCCGATCCGCACCTGCTGAGAACCCGCGTCGGGAACCGTCGCTGCCCGTGTCATGGTTGCGTTCGCTCATAGGTGTCGAGCGGGCCCGCTCAGGCGTGTTACAGCGCGGCCCGGTGCTCAGGCGCGGCGGATCGTCGATCAGGGCCTCGGCCGCGCGCGTCGAGCGAGCTCGCGCAGTTCGGCCACGCCGTGCTCGGTGACGACGGCGTCGGCGAGATAGCGGGGCAGGGTGCACAGCGCCCGGTCATCGAGGTGCGGCACGATGCCGCGATATGCTGCCCTTCTTCGCCGTCGCGCCGAGGCAGATCAGCGAGCGCCCGCCCGGCGAGCCGAGGCGCGCTGGCGAACGCCGGCAGCCGCCCGCGCCGGCCTGGATAACGCCGCCGGCGCGCTCGGAGTTGACCTGGCCGAACAGGTCGACCTCCGACCGCCGAGTTGATGGCGACGAAGCGTGTCATCGCGGCGATCGCTGCGACGTCAGTGCGTGTGCGCCGCGTCGGTGCAGCCAGAGCTGCGGTTGCTCGGCGACCGCGCGCGGAAGGACACGCGCCGCGCCCGGGCGACGGCGCCGGTGGTGATGCGGGCATCGCGGGTCCAGCGCGCCAGCCGTCGCCGAGGGCGCAGCAGCGACGCGCGAGACCATGCCGCCGTGGAAGCGCAGCCGGCGGTGCGCAGCGCGCCGGCCAGCGCCGAACGGCACCGAGCCGATGCCGAACTGCAGCGTGTCGCCGTCGCGCACCAGCGCCGCGACATGCGCGCGCGATCGCGCCTCGACGTCGCCGCACGGCGGCGTCGGCGAATTCGGTCAGCGGCCCCGTCCGCCTCGACGCCAGATGCGAGCTCGAGACGTGGACGCAAGCTGCCGCTGTGCCGGCAGGCGCACGGATGATGGCGCGTGCGCCGCGCGCGCGGCCACACCAAGGGCATGACAGTCGCCAGCCCGGGCTGCGTTTCAGCCCGTCGGCGTCGGGCGGCGTGAGCTGGGCGATCGCCCGTCGAACGGCGCGCCATCTCCGCAGGTGGCGTGCGATGCCGCGGTAGTCGAGGCTCAGCAGCTCGGCACGGTCCTCTCGAGACCGGTGCGCATGGCCGGCGTCATGAGAAGCGGCCAGGAACCGCGTGGCGGGGATGCAGCCGCGAGGTAGTCGTTGCGCGTCGATGCCGAGGAACTGAACGCCGGCGAAGGTGACGTCGCGCGCGCGGTCAGGGGTCGTCACGCAAGCTCTCGCGCAGCAACGCCGACTCGGTGCTCATGCGTCGAGACGAACACCCGCACGCCGGGCGCGATCGCGTCGACGAGGCGTTTCATGGGCGTCGACGCGTGCAGTGCCGGGCGCGCGATCCGACGCCTTGCCGGTCGCGAGCTCGAGGCCGCTCGCCGTCGCCGCACGCAGCGTCGTAGCGGGCCACGCCAGCGTCGACGCCGAGCAGCAGCGGACCTCGAGCGTGTCGCCGCGCAGCCGAAGCGCGGTGAAGCGCGTCTCGAGCGCACTGACAGCCGGCGCCGAAACGCTGCGTGAAGAGCCGGCGCGACACACGCCATCGTCAGCATGCCGTGCACGATCGGCCGTTCGAATCCGGCGGCGCGGGCGACTTCGGTGTCGAGGTGCAGGGGTTCGTGGTCGCCCGACGCCGCGGCGTAGGGGCGAGGTCGATGGCGGCTGATCGGTCCGCAGCGCAACGCCAGCTCGTTCGGGAAGGCAACCGCGTTCATACCGTCGCCGCGCTGACAGCACCAGGATCGTCTGCCGGCTGCTCGCCACCGCGCGCCGCGACGCTGATAGTCGGTGTCGACGACGATGAAGGTAAGCGCGCCGTTCTTCTTGTCGTAGATGTCGCTGATCGTCCGGCTCACTTCGATCGGGTCGCCGACGTAGACCGGCGCGACGTGACTAGAAGCGCCTGCTCGGCGTGCAGCACGCCGCGCATCGGCGCGTCCGAGCAGCTTCGAGCACGCGCGGCGCTGCTGAAGTGCTCGCCCTCGATCGCCTTCAGGAAAGTGGGCGGCACGGGCGGCCTGATGGCCGGCGGCGTCGTGCCGCCGCGGCGTCGTAAATACACCGGATCGAGCCTCACCGATCGCCTCGGCAGAACAAGCGCGACGCGCCAGGCATCGACGCGTACCACCGTCGGCGTCGGTGCGAGACCGATGCGGCTGCGATCGCGTCAATGCACGTGGCACTCGAGGCTACGCTGGTCTCCAGGTTCGCGGATCAGGCCGCATCGCACGGACGGCGTCGAGCCGCGCAGTTCGCGCTCTCGGTGCGTGTGAGCCTGTGGGGCGCACTGCCAGGCCGGCGTGACACCCGACGAGCAGGCGGCCACGTCGATGGAACGAGCGGATCTGTCCAGTGCCGGGCTGGCGGCACGGCACAATGCAGCGAGGCCTGCGCTCGGCAGCCACCGCAGTTTTGCCATGGCGTGATCAGGTGTGCGCCACGGCACGCGCGATCGGGCAGCCAACCGCTGGCCAGTGCACCATGCGCCGGCAGCGCTTGCGCCATCGACGCCTCGAGCACACGGCCGTACGGGTCCGGCCGGCGCGAGCACGGCGAACGGAACGGCGGGCACGGCGCACGCGCGCCTTCGTGGCGAGGCACGCGCAGCGCGACAGTGCGGTGCCCGCCGCTGTCGTCGAGCAGCCGATCGTGTCGGCGGGCAGGCGTGGCATCGCCGCCTGGCGGCAGCGCTGACCCTGGCCAGCGCCTGGACCACGCGCGCACGCGCTCGAGATCGTCGCCGACGTGCGATGCGCTCGATGCGCACGCCGGCGGGCGCAGCGAGCTGGCGCTCGGCGCGCAGGCGTTCGAGGAAAAGGGTGCGCACCATGTTGCCGGCCACTGGGTCGAACATCAGGCGCAGAACTGATGCATCTCCACCGCCGGTCGCCTCCGGCGAGCGGCAGGCGCGCGCCCTCGAGCGCGCTGTCGACGATCGCTGTAGGCGGATGAAGCCGAATGCGTCTGCGTCGATGCCGTGGCGCAGGGCGATGGCTCGCGCCGTCGGCTCTGTCGTGGCGGCACGTCGGCCTGTCGAGGTTGGCGAAACTTCGCGTTGGCGTCGTAGAGCCGGCCATGCAGTCGAGCGCGCGCAGGTCATGGCCGCTTCGGCCAGCGCGGCGCGCCGAGCACGGTAGCGCGGAGAACGAGCCGGACGGCGTCGACGGGACGCGATCGAGCGGCCGCTGAGCAGCATGTCCATCGCAGCTCGAAGCCGGCAAAGACGCGGCGAGCCGCTGCGTGCCGCCCGCGCCCCGGGCAGCAGTCCCAGCGCACTCCGGGACGCCAGCTGGGTGCGCGGCCTCGTCGGTGACAAAGACGCGCCCGGCAGGCGAGCGCAAGCTCGAGGCCACCGCCAGTGCGATGCCGTTGACAGCGGCGACCCATGGCTTGCCGCTGCCTCAGCCGGACAACTGCCGGCCGGACGGCCGCCGCAGCGCGAACATCTGCTGGCGTTCGTGTCGGTCCGCGCGCGTCGTCGGTGTAGCCGCGCACCATCACCGAGGTCGGCGCCGGCGAGGAAGGTCGGCAGCGGACGTGACGACGCTGCGCACGGTGCGTCGTCGCGTCGACCCGGTCCATCAGCGCATCGAGCGCGTCCATCAGCCCCGACCGAGAAGACGTTCATCGTGCCGGCCCGGCATGTCGATGGTGGCGACCAGCACGCCGCCGGCGTCGAGCGCCGGTCTCGGACCACGGCGTTCTCCACGGTGAGGCGCGCCCGCTCAGCCACGTACTTCTTGAAGTCGGGCTTGCGGCGCTCGTTGAACGCCTTGACGCCTTCCTTCGATTCGTCGCGTCTGGTAGTAGTGCTTGACGGTCTGGATGCCGAGGAAGCCGATGCCGCGGATGTTCTCGCTGTCGGCGTTGAACGAGCGCTTGGCGATCGTCGAGCGCGGTCGGGCTGCAGCTCGATGATCTCCTGGCACCACTGCTCGACCTCGGCGTCGAGCTCGGTCGTGCGGCACGACCTTGTTGACGAGCCCCATCTTGTACGGCCTCGGCGGCGCTGTAGCTGGCGGCACAGGAACCAGATCTCGCGCGCCTTCTTCTCGCCGACGATGCGCGCGAGGTAGGCGGTGCCCCAGCCCGGGATCGACCGAGCCGACGCTTCGGGCCGACCTGGCCGAACGCCGCCTTCTCGGATGCGATCGTCAGGTCGCACATCGTCGCCAGCACGTTGCCGCCGCCGATCGCATAAGCCCTGCACCTTGGCGATCGAGACCTTGCGCAGGTCGCGCAACGCGGTCTGCATCTCCTCGATCGGCATGCCGACCGTGCCGCGCGGCCGTACAGGCCGTCTTCGCTGAGTGCACCTTCTGGTCGCCGCCGGTGCAGAACGCCTTGTCGCCGGCGCCGCGACAGCACCATCACGTTCGACGCTCTTCTCCTCGTCGGCGCGGCGCAGGCCGTCGATCAATTCCTCGAGCGTCTGGTTGCGAAACGCGTTGTAGACCTCGGGCCGGTTGATCGTGATGCGCACGACACCGTCGCGCACTTCGTAGAGTGATGTCCTTGTAGTCCTTGCTCACTGATCGTGGTCTCCTTAGCCGTGCATGATGAGACCGCCCGAGACGCTGATCGTCTGGCCGGTCATGAAGGCGGCGTCGTCGCTCGCGAGAAACGCGACGAGGCCGGGGTAGTCGTCGGGCTACGCCGATGCGGCCGAGCGGCACGCCGCGCACCATCGAGTCGCGGATCTTCTGGCCGGCCTCGCCGGTGCCGACGAACGCGTCCATCGCCGGCGTGTCGGTCGGGCCAGGGCAGACGGTGTTGACCGTGACGTTGTTGCGCGCGACCTCGCGCGCGAGCGGCCTTGGCGAATGCGATGCGTCGCGCCCTTGCAGCCCGAGTAGACGACCTCGCCCGATCGAGCCGACGCGGCCCGGCGTCCGACGCGATGTTGACGATGCGCCCGCTCTTGCGCTGCGGCCATGCCCTGCGCCGACGCGCATGCGTCATGTGCAGCGGGCCGAACGCAGGTTGATCGCCGACGACCTTCTTCCAGAACGCCTCGTCGGTCTTCAGGAACGGCATCGGCGTGTCCCAGCCGGCGTTGTTGACGAGGATCGTCGGTGCCCGCGCCGGCTGGCAGCCTCGAAGCTCGGCGACCGCGCTCGGTGACCGCGCGCGTAGTCGGTGATGTCGCAGGCGCACGGCGACGCTGCCTGCCGTCGGCAGCTTCGATCGCCTTGACCGTCTCGCCGCCGCGCCGGCCGGCGTTGATGTCGAACACGCCGACGGTCACGCCTTCGGCTGCCAGGCGCAGCGCGATGGCGCGGCCGATGCCGCTGCCGGCGCCGGTCGACGATGGCGGTCTTGCCCTTTAAGTCCTCGCATGGGATAGAGTCTCCTGTCGAATGGAAAGGATGAAAGGTCGCGCTCAGGCGCCGTGGCGCCCGATGATGGCCACGGCGCAGACGTTCTGGTGCGGATGGCCGCCGAGGTTCTCGCGTCAGGCCGAGGTCGACCTGTCTGCAGCTGGCGCTCGCCGGCACGGCCGTGCAGCTGCTGGTAGACCTCGTAGACCATGCGCAGGCCGGACGCGCCGATCGGGTGGCCGAAGCACTTCAGGCCGCCATCGGGCTCGATCGGCAGCTTGCCGTCGAGGTCGAACACGCCGTCGAGCACGTCGTGGATCGACGCGCCCGGGCGCGCTGAAGCCGAGGTCTTCCATCGGCACCGCCTCGGTGATCGAGAAGCAGTCGTGCACCTCGGCCATCTGCGATCTGGCGCGCGCGGGTCGGTGATGCCGGCGGCGCGCGTAGGCGCGCGCGCCGCGACGCGGGCGGTCGCGACGTGCGCGCCGTCCCAGCCGCTGGAAGCTCGCCTCCTCGCCGTTGCTGACCGAGACCTCGAGCGCCTTGATCGTGACCGATCTCGGCGTCTGGCCTTGAGCGCGCGCGCGATCTCGGGCGTGGTCACGATCGCGCAGGCGGCGCCGTCGCTGACGCCGCTGCAGTCGAACAGGCCGAGCGGCGCGGCGATCGTCATCGCGTTCAGCACGTCGTCGTCGGTGATCTTGTTGCGCAGGTGCGCCTTCGGGTTGAGCGCGGCGTTGGCGTGGCTCTTCACCGAGATGTGCGCCATCGCGCGCTTCAGGTCGGCCATCGCCACGCCGTGCTCGGCCGGCGTAGGCCGAGGCGAGCTGCGCGAACGCGCCCGGCGCGGTCGAGTTGGGCAGCCACAGGTCGTTGGCGACGCCGCGCGTGCGCACCGGCAGGCCGCCGTAGCCGGTGTCCTTGAGCTTCTCGACGCCGAGCGCGAGCACGATGTCGTAGGCGCCGGCGGCGACCGCGTAGGCCGCGCCGCGCAGCGCCTCGGTGCCGGTGGCGCAGGCGTTCTCGACGCGCGTCGCCGGCGATGCGCGGCAGGCGCAGCGCCTGCGCCAGCGGCACCGGCGGTCTTGCCGACGTTGTTCTCTTCGCAGGCACACGCCGAACCACGCCGGCCTCGATCTGCGAGCGCTGCGATGCCGGCATCGGCTGAGCGCCTCGTTGAAGGCCTCGAGCATCAGGTCGTCGGCGCCGCAGTCCCAGCGCTCGCCGAAGCGCGAGCAGCCCATGCCGACGATGGCGACCTCTCGTCGCGGATTCCGCTGGCCATTCAGTTCTCCCGAGCGGCTGCGACGGCGCGCGGCCTGGTCGGTGTCGCCTTCCAGAAGTAGCGGCGGAACCCGCGCTGGCGGTCGAACTCCTTGACGCGGTAGACCATGCGCAGCGGCAGCCGACGGCGAGCTCGCTCGACGGTCGGTGTCGGCGAACTCCATCAGCACGCGGCCGCCGCCCTCGAAGTCGATGTGGCCGAACTGGAACGGCGGGTCGGGCGTGTAGGCCGAGGAAGTCGGCTGGTGTGCGACAGCACGCGCGCCGGGCATCGATCGGCAAGCTGATCACCTGCTGCGTGTCCTGGGCGCGGCATTCGCGGGTTGCACGCAGACCCGGGAGCGCGGGAACTGCACCGTCGCGCAGGCGCTGCAGCGCCCGCCTTCGAAGCGCGACAATGCGTCCGTGGTCGCGCCAGGCGGCGGTCAGCGCCGTCTTGTTGTCCATCTCGGCGCGCATGCCCCACGGCGAGTCGATCTGGCCGGTGAACGACAGGTACTTCATGTAGCTGCTCTCGGCCTGCCCGGCGTCGCGGCACGGCGCTCCGGGGCAGGGCACGTCGGTGCGCTGCAGCAGCAGCGCGTCGCAGCCGCTGCCGAAGGCGGCGACCGGGATCAGCGCGCCCGGCGCCGCGGCGCGCAGCGCGATGTCGAGCATCGCCAACGGCTGGGCGCTCCCGAGGTCGCCGATCGTGTGGCGTGCTCGGCCGAGAGCGCAGCGCGGCGCGCGATGCCGATCCGCTGGCGACGGCCCGTTGATCGCGCGCGAGCGGCGCTGGCATCGCGAAGTGCGCGACTTCGGCGGGCGCGACGCCGGCGTCGGCGAGGCACCGCGTCGTCGTCGCCGCAATCTTCATGTAACCCTCGTCACGCACCCAGCGCTCTTCCCAGCCGTACTCGTGGGTCTGCGGCCGGCTTCGGCGGAAATGATCGACGAGATCGGCGTGCTCGCTGCGCGCTCGCGAGCAGCGTGGCGATCGCGCCGCGCCGCTGCCGACGACGCTGCCGGCGGCGCCGTCGCCGAAGATCATTTCCCGCCGTGCTCGCGCGTTCGGCGATGCGGCGCTCGGCGGCGTCACAGCATGGCCGGCGCTCGGGCCGGCCGGCGCAGCGCGGCCGGAGCTCGGTGAGCGCGGCGCGGGCGCTCGAAGTCGCGCGTCGCGCACCACCGCCGAAGGCGCGATGCCGATCGCCGCGGCGACGATGCCCAGCGTTCAGACGGCTCGGCGAAGCGGCAGCGTGGTCGAGGCGAGCGTGAGCTTTCTGCCGCCGCCGATGGACAGGCGCGCTGCGAACTGGCGCCCGGCCTCGACCGACCATGGTGACCGCGTCTTCGTCCCAGTTCGCGATCGCTCGCTGGCCTTTGGCCAGCGAGCTGCAGGCCCGGCGCCATCCAGAGGTGGCTGGCGAAGCACCTCGCTGCGTTCGAGGCGCCGGCGAGGCACGTATCGTGCGGTGGCCAGCAGGCCGAGCGCTCGCGTCGCTCATCGATTCAGTCTCGGCACGGCGGTGGGCAGGCATTCATGACGTGCATACATGATACGCTAGCGCACGATATGATCCACAACCCGATGTACGGCACGCACCGCAGAGGTTTTCCCGGTCCAATCGCGACATCCAAGGAGACGCGACATGGAGCCGATTGCTCGGAAGGCAAGGTGGCGCTGATCACCGGCGGCGGCCGCGGCGTCGGCCGCGGCATCGCCTTGGCGATGGCGGAGGCCGGCGCCCAGCGTCGTCGTCAACGACCTCGGCGCGACCCTCGACGGCGCAGGCCGGGCGACGAGCAGCCGGCGCAACGAGGTGGTCGCGCAGATCGAGACGATGGGCGGCGCAGGCGATCGTCGATGGCGGCTCGGTCGCCGACTGGGCGCGGCGCACACGATGGTCGAGGCGGCGCTGATCGCGTTCGGCCGCATCGACATCGTCGTCAACAACGCCGGCATCCTGCGCGACGCGATGTTCCACCGCATGAGCGGAGCCCGAATTCGACGAGGTGCTCGCCGTCCACCTGAAGCGGCAGCTTCAACGTCAGCCGCGCCGCCGCGCCGCACTTCCAGGCGCAGGCGAGCGGCTGCTACGTGCACATGACCTCGACGTCGGGCCTGATCGGCAACTTCGGGCAGGCGAACTACAGCGCCGCCAAGCTCGGCATCGTCGCGCTGTCGAAGTCGATCGCGCTCGACATGCAGAAAGTTCGGCGTGCGCTCGAACGCGGTCGCGCCGTTCGCCTGGACGCGGATGATCGACTCGATCCCGAGCGAGACGCCCGGAGCAGAAGAAGCGCGTCGACGGCCTGAAGAAGCTGGTGCCCGAGCGCGTCGCGCCGTTCGTCGTCGGCCTGTGCGCCGACGCGCGCGAGCGACGTGACCGGGCCAGATCTTCGGCGTCCGCAACAACGAGATCTTCCTGTTCAGCCAGCCGCGACCGATCCGCAGCCGCACTGCGGCGACGGCTGGACGCGCGCGAGGGCGTCCGTCGACACCGCGCTGCCGATGCTGCGCGGCGGGTTTCTTCGGGCTCGAGCGGTTCAGCGATGTCTTCGACATGGGACCCGGTGTAGGCGCAAGATACGGCTGGGCAGGACCTAGGGTTTCTCCGTTGACCTGCCGTCGCGGGCAACTTCATAATCCGTACCATACAGTAGTGAACTAAATAGCCGACCGCGCTTTTTGCAGCGTCGGCGACTGCAGGAGACATGGCATGACGGTCTCGGCCTTCTCGACCTCGCCGCCCGGCGGGCGCGCGATGCGCGTGCCGGGGCTTTCGTGGTCTCCGACCGCACTGGCCGACGCGACTACCTGCGTCGAGGCGTGATCGCCCAGGACGCCGGACAAGGCGGCGGTGATCGGCTGACCGGGTCGACCGGCCGACACCGGTGCGTGCCTCAGCTGCGCAGGAGCTCGGCGATATTCGCGCGCGCTCGCCGGAGCGCTCGCGCCGGCTCGGCGGCTGGGCCCGGCGACGTCATCGCCGTCCAGCTTCCAACGAACTGGTGGGAGTTCGTCGTCGCCGCCCGCCGGCGGCCGGCCTCGGCGCGGTCGTCAACCCGCTCATGCCGATCTTTCGCGAGCGCGAGCCCGGCTACGTACGGCCAGTCCCGCCGAGGCCAAGGTGCTGGTCGTGCCCAAGGTGTTCCTCCATGGCGGGCTTCGACCACGAGGCGATGGCTGCCGGATGCGGGCGGAGCTGCCCAAGCTGCAACACGTGATCGCTGTCGACGGCGAGGCGCGAACGGCTTCCAGCGGTTGCTGCTCGCAGGGCGGCGATCGGAGTCGAGCTCGCCCGCGCGGCGCGCCGAATCGGCGCTCCATGCCGATCGACCTCTTCGCGGTGATGATGTTCTCACCTCGGGGAACGACCGGCTGCCGATGGGCGCGATGCACACGCGTCGAACACGCTGATCGCCTGCACTAACTCGCTCAGCGTGGCGCTTCCATCTCGGCGCCGACGACGTCATGCTCGCCTGCTCGCCGGTCGGTCACGCCGACCGGCTGACGGGGCGGTGATGGTGCCGGCGATCCGCCTCGGCGCCACCGACGGTGCTGTGCAGTGACGTCTTGGCAGGTCAAGGACGGCGTGGCATCATGGTCGCCGAAGGCGTGACCTACACCGCCGCGTCGACGCCGTTCCTGACCGACATCTGCGACACCGTGGCGGCCGGGCGCGCCGCGCGGCCGGCGCACCCAGTGCTCGTTCCCGTAGCGGCGGCGCGCCGATCCCGCCGGTGCTGGATCGAGCGCGCCGGCGCGCGAGCTCGACCTGAGCGCTGCGTGCTCGCCAGTGCGCGCATGACCGAATCGCTGCCGAGCGCCGCTTCGCTTCACCGAGCCGGAGCGCGCCGCCGTGAAGAAAGTCGTCGTCCACCGACGGCCGGGCGCTTCGAGTGGCGTCGACATCCGGATCGTCGATTTCTGACGGGCGGGCGCCGCCGCCGGTCGGCGAAACCGGGCGGTTGGATGGTGCGCGGCGCGCAGCTCTTCACCGGCTACTACAAGCGTCCTCGACTCAGCCACGCCCGACGCCGAAGGCTGGTATCGACACCGGCAGTATCTCTCGCCTACATGGACGGCAGAAGGCTACATCCGCATCAACGGCCAGGCACCAAGGGACGCTGATCCGCGGCGGGCGAGGAACGTGCCGGTGGTCGAGATCGAAGGCCTGCCGCGGTCATTGCACCCGAAGCCGTGGCCGCCGCGTCGATCAGTCGGCTAGGCCCCGACGACCGGCCCGGCGAGCGCGCCTGCGCCTTCGTCGTGCTGCAGGCCGGGCAGCCGGGTTCCCTGGAGCTCGCCGACGTGCAGGCGTGATGACCGAGTCCAGCGGGTCGCCAAGCAGCTCGGCCGGAACGGCTGGTCGCGTCCTCGACGACCTGCCGCGCACGCCGATGCGGCAAGATCCAGAAGTTCAGCTGCGCGATATCGCAGCAATACGTAACTGAACGAAGTATTA
>ERZ1370068.118-contig-10102_pt1 | contig 18837 bp, 23 predicted proteins | sample MGYA00561227_ERZ1370068 | MGnify/ENA primary metagenome ERZ1370068 (study PRJEB38410, sample SAMEA6850437) | metagenome | study: Metagenomic assessment of the ecological functions of the soil: analysis of the soil microbiota associated with the...
CCAGTTACGTAACAGATCTGCAGCGGATTGGTCGACGCCGGCAGGGATGATCGCGACGAGATCGTCCGGATAGAGCGCGATGCGGCCGACGAGATTGTCGAGATCCTCGGCGGACATCTGCCGGCGCGGCGCCGGCTGTCGGACGCCGGCGCCTGCGCCATGCCATGACCGGCGAACGCGACCGCGACGAAAGCCGCGACGAAAACGCGCCAGGCGGACGTCGACCCAGAACGCTGCGCGATCAGATGGACTGCAATGCATGAGCACTCCTTGAGATGTGGCGCGCCCGACAGGAGTCGAACCTGTGACCTTTGGCTTCGGAAACCAACACTCTATCCAACTGAGCTACGGGCGCATCCGAGACAATTTTACGTGCGCGCCGAACGAGCGTCCAGTTGAGATTCGCGGCTTCGGAGCGCGCCCCGAGTATAATGCGCCGTTTTGCCCGGCGATTATCGGGAAGCCGCTTCCGGTGCGCGTCTGCCGGAAGCGAAGCGTCATACGATCGAACCTGCGCGAACCCGCGCCCTCTCGGACCAGGAACACCATGCAAGGACCGGCTCACCACGTCTCACCCGATCAAGAACTGGAAGCAGCTCGTCGTCGTCGTCGTGCTCGCTTTCGTCGTGCCGATCGCCGTCATCGTCCTTCTCTCGCAGTACGTCACCGACGTTTCGGCGCCAGCCGATGTCGACGTGGCTGAGCAGGATCAAACCGGTCGGAGAGGTTGTGATCGAACCCGGCGGCCGGCGCGAAGAGCCGCGGAAGCTGCGAGCGCGAGCTGGCGCGACGACAGCCGCGCGACAGCGCCTGCAGCCGCTCGCGACAGCGCCCGCAGCGGCGGCGTCTGCGCCCGCGGTCGGCCGCGGTCGCAACGACGGCAGCCGCGCCCGCTGCCGCCGCGAAGCCGGACGGCAAGAAGATCTACGACACGACGTGCACGGCGTGCCACGGCGCCGGGGATTGCCGGCGCACCGAAATTCGGCGACAAGGCGGCCTGGGCGCCGCGCATCAAGACTCGGCATCGACGCCCTCCATGCGACCGCGCATCAAGGGCAAGGGCGCGATGCCCCCAAAGGGCGGCAACGTGTCGCTGTCCGGATGCCGACGTGAAGGCGGCGGTCGACTACATGGTGGCCGCCGCCAAATAAGCTGCACGCAGTCCGGGTTCCAGCCGGCCGCGCTAGTCTCCCGCCGGCACGCGGCTCGCGCGCGTTCGGCATCGGCGTCGATCTCGCCGCGGCCGATATCGCGCACCGCGGCGAGCTGCGACAGATAGTCGGCCGTCACGTCGCCGGTGATGTACTTGCCGTCGAAGCACGACGCCTCGAATTCCGTGAGCCGCGGATTCGCCGCGCGCACCGCGGCCTTCAGCGCGTCGAGGTCCTGGTAGATCGAGGAGGTCGGCGCTGATCTCGCGCGCGATCTCGGCCTCGGTGCGGCCGGTGGCGACGAGCTCGTGCTGGTTCGGCATGTCGATGCCGTAGACGTTCGGGATAGCGCACCGGCGGGCTCGCCGAGGCGAAGTACACCTTGCGCGCGCCGGCTTCGCGCGCCATCTGCACGATCTCGCGCGACGTCGTGCCGCGGACGATCGAATCGTCGACGAGCAGCACGACCTTGTCCTTGAACTCCATGCCGATCGGGTTCAGCTTCTGGCGCACGCTCTTCTTGCGCAGCGCCTGTCCCGGCATGATGAACGTGCGGCCGATGTAGCGGTTCTTGACGAAGCCCTCGCGATACGTGAGGCCCGAGCGTGTTCGCGAGCTGCAGCGCCGACGGGCGGCTCGAGTCGGGAATCGGGATGACGACGTCGATGTCCTGCGCCTCGGGCATGCCGCGGATCTTGCTCGCGCGAGCTGCTCGCCCATGTTGAGGCGCGACTCGTACACCGACGTGCCGTCGATCACCGAATCGGGCCGCGCGAGGTAGACGAACTCGAAGATGCACGGCGCGAGCGACCGGGTTGTCGGCGCACTGGCGCGCGTGGAAGCGCGCCGGTCTGGTCGACGAAGATCGCCTCGCCCGGCGCGACGTCGCGCAGCACGTCGAAAGCCGAGCGCCTCGAGCGCGACCGACTCGCTCGCGACGACGATATTCGGTGCCGCCCATCGCTTCGTTGACGCCGATGATGAGCGGGCGGATGCCGAACGGATCGCGGAACGCGAGCAGCCCGTAGCCGGCGATCATCGCGACGATCGCGTAGGCGCCGCGGCAGCGCTTGTGCACGCCGGCCACCGCGCGTGAAGATCGCGTCCGCGTCGAGCCGGCGCATGATGCGCCGCGCGCTCGAGCTCGAGCGCCAGCACGTTGAGCAGCACCTCGGAGTCGGAATTGGTGTTGACGTGGCGGAAATCGAGCTGGAAGAGCTCGCGCTTCAGCGCCTCGCTGTTGGTCAGGTTGCCGTTGTGCGCGAGCGTGATGCCGAACGGCGAATTCACGTAGAACGGCTGCGATTCGAGCTCGGAGGACGCGCTGCCCGCGGTCGGATAGCGGCAGTGGCCGATGCCGAGCGTTGCCCAGCAGATCGCGCATGTTGCGCGTGCGGAACACGTCGCGGACGTAGCCGGTGCCCTTGTGCAGGTGGAACGACGGCGCCGTCGCTGGTGACGATGCCGGCGGCGTCCTGTCCGCGGTGCTGCAGCAGCAGCGAGGCCGTCGTACAGCACCTGGTTGACCGGCGTGTGGGCGACGACGCCTATGATTCCGCACATGAACGATGTTCCTCCGAGGCCGGCCGAGGAGAGCCCCGGCCGGCGAAAAATCGAGCCTGTCGGCCCAAGCCTGCGGCAGATAGGGCTTCAGCGACAGCGCGGCTTGCGCCAACGGCTGGCCAAGGGCCGAATTCTGCCACCAATCCTGCTTGGGCAGGCGTGGTAACACCCGCGATGAGCGCAAACACGACGACGAGCGAGCAGCCCGCGCGCCAACACCGAATATCGCGCCCAGCATGCGGTCCACGAAACCCGAGGCCGATGGCGCGGATCACGCCCGCGAGCAAGCGCGCGCGACGATGGCACCGACGACCATCACGGCGATCAGGATCAGCCGCGAACGCCAGCGCCTGCTTCGCCACGGGCGCTATATTGAGCCACCCGAACATTGCCCGCGACAGTGCCCCGGCGTACGCTATCGCGGCGATGAAGCCGATGATCCAGGTGGCGAGCGCGATCACTTCGCGGATGATGCCGCGCACGAACGCGAACAGCGCCGACAGCGCGACGACGGCCACGACGGCGATATCGAATCCGTTCATGCGTTGGCGCCGTGCGGGAGCGTCAGGCGCGACAGGCGAGACTGACGCGTCACTGCGACGGCGCGATGATTCCGCTATACCCTTCGCCCTTCAGCGCGACGCGCGCGGCGTCCGCTTCGGGGCGCGAACCGTAACCGCCGACGCGCACGCGCCACAGCGTGCCGCGCGACGTGTTGATCGGCTCGACGTACGCCGGCGTAGCCGCTCTTCTTCAGCTTGTTCGCGAGCGCGTTCGCGCCCTTGTCGTCGGCAAACGCGGCGAGCTGCACGACAAAGCCATCTGGGCTTCAGCGGCGCGGCGGTCGCGGTGGCGGCGGCGAGACTGGTCGCCGGCAGCGCTCGGTCCGGCAGCTGGCGCTGTTCGGCGTCCGCCTCGGACGGCGACGCTTTGACTTGCTCGGCCTTCGGCCCTCGCTTTTCGCGTCGCCGTTCGGCTCGCTTTGCGTCGCTCTTCGGATCGCCGCTCGGCGCGGCGGCGGACGCGACGGCTCGGCTTTTGCGCGACGGTGGGCGACGGCGGCGCGCGACTCGGCCGGAGCGTCGGCCTTCGCTTCGGCTTGCCCGGCGCGACGGCGATCGGTTTGCTCTCCGTCTTCGACGGCGCCTTCGGCTCGCCTGTCTTGCCCGTCAATCGATTGACGAACTTGCCCTGGTCGACCGGCGGAATCTTGCACGGAAACGTCGTCGCCGAGCGGGCGCGGTTCCTTTTCGAGCAGCATCGGCAGCACGATCGCGGCGGCGAGCGCCGAGGACGATCGCCCCGACCAGGCGTCGCCGCGCCTTGCGCTTCATCTCATCGACGAGGAGCTCGGCGTTGTCAGCGATGCGTTCAGCCTATGCGATGCGCGCTCCGGAGTCGCCGCGGCCAGCGCCGCCGCCACGGTCAGGAACGATCCGAAAACGATAATTCTATCAGCTTCGCTCGCTTCATCGCGCGCCGCAGCGAACGCCGCTTCGATGCCGTCGAACGTGCGGATCGCGGACGACGCGATCGCCGGCGCGCAGTGAGCTCGCCGCGCAGCGCATCGGCGCGTGGCGCCGCGCGGACCCGGGACCGTCGCCACGAACCAGCGGTCGATACGCGCTTCTGACCGCGGCAATCACGCCGCCGATCATCCTTGTCGGCGAGCATGCCGAACACGGCGATCGTTTCCGGAAAGTAGCCCATCGTCCCCGAGCGTGGCCGCGAGAACTCGCGCGGCGTGCGGATTGTGCGCGACGTCGAGAACGATCGCGGGCCGCCCCGGCAAGCACCTGGAATCGACCCGGCGAGGCTCACCGCGCAGAGCCCTGCGCGAATCGCGCCCGCGCCGACGTGCAAGCCGATCCTGCAGGAGACCGACGACCGCGAGCGCGGTGGCCGCATTCGCGAAGCTGATACGCGCCGCGCAGCGCGGGAGGAGGCAGGCCGAAGCGCTCGCCGCCGGGACCCCAATACCGCCACTGCCCGTCTTCGGCGACATAGCCGAAGTCGCGCCCGATCTGCAAGAGCGGAGCGCCGATGCTCGCGCGCGTGCTCGATCATCGTCGACGGCGGATCGGGCTCCGCGCAGACCACGGGCCGCCCGGGGCGAAAGATTCCGGCTTTCTCGAAGGCGATGTGCCGCGCGCGTCGGGCCGAGGTAATCCATGTGATCGAGATCGATCGTCGTCACCACGGCGACGTCGGCGGCGACGATGTTGACCGCATCGAGGCGCCCGCCGAGCCCCACTTCGAGGATCACGACGTCGAGTGCCGCGCGCGACGAACGCGCGGAGCGCCGCCAGCGTGCCGTACTCGAAATAGGTGAGCGCGACGTCGCCGCGCGCGTCCTCGACAGCGTTGAACGCTTCGACGGATCGCCGCGTCGTCCTGCGGCTCCGCCGCCGATCCGCACGCGCTCGTTGTAGCGCAAGAGGTGCGGCGAGGAATAAAGTCCCGTCCGATAGCCCCGCGCTGCGCAGCATCGGATTCCAGCATCGCGCACGTCGAGCCCCTTGCCGTTCGTGCCCGTCACGGTGATGACCGGGCAGCGCGAGCGTCGCGTCCATTCTCGCGTGCACCTGCGCCACGCGCTCGAGGCCGAGCGCGATGGTCTTCGGATGCAGCGTCTCGAGGTAGGCGAGCCAGTCGGCGAGCGTGGCGGGGCGATTCATCGGCGTGGTCTGTCGATCAGCGCCGGGCCGGACCACCGAGGTCCGCACGCGCGCTGCGCAGGACGACGGCCCGTCGGACCGCGTGCGCGTTCAGGAGCAGCGCGGCGCCGGCTGGCCCGTCAGGTGCGCGAGCAACCGCGCGAGCTCAGTCTTCAATTGGCGGCGGTCGACGATCATGTCGATCGCGCCCTTCTCCAGCAGGAACTCGGCGCGCTGGAAGCCTTCGGGCAGCTTCTGCGCGCACGGTCTGCTCGATCACGCGCGGCCCGGCGAAGCCGATCAGCGCCTTCGGCTCGGCGATGCACCACGTCGCCGATCATGGCGAAGCTCGCCGACACGCCGCCCATGGTCGGGTCGGTGAGCACCGAGACGAACGGCAGCTTGCGCTCGGCGAGCTCGGTGAGCGCGGCGGTCGTCTTCGCCATCTGCACGAGCGACAGCAGCGCCTTCCTGCATGCGCGCGCCGCCCGAGGCGGTGACGCAGACGAACGGCAGCTTCTGCTCGATCGCCACGCGCACGCCGCGCACGAAGCGCTCGCCGACCACCGAGCCCATCGAGCCGCCCATGAAGTCGAACTCGAACGCGCGCGCACACCACGCCGCAGCGCCTTGATCGAGCCCTGCATCACCACCAGCGCGTCGCCCTCGGCGGTCTGCGTCCTGCGCCTCGGCCAGGCGCTCGGGGTAGCTGCGCGAGTCCTTGAACTTGAGGCGTGTCGACCGGCAGCACCTCGGCGCCGATCTCGAAGCGGCCGTCGGCGTCGAGCAGCGCGTCGAGGCGCGGCGCGCGCGCCGAGCGCGCTCGTGGTGGCCGCACTTCGGGCAGACGTTGAGGTTCTTCTCGAGGTCGGTGCTGTAGAGCACCGCGTCGCAGGACGGCGCACTTGGTCCACAGGCCTTCGGGCACCGTCTTGCGCGCGCGCCGCCGGGCCGTGCGCTGGATCTTGCGGCGGCAGCAGTTTTTGCAGCCAGCTCATGGCAGTCGAGCGCCTCGTCGGATGGGTTTGCAGGAAAGCCTTCGACCCGCGCCACCGCGGACTCGGCGCTGCCGGCCTCGATTTCCTGGATGATGCGGCTGCCGATCACCACCGCGTCGGCGGTCTGCGCGACGCGGCGCGCCGACTCGGCGTCGCGGATGCCGAAGCCGACGCCGATCGGCAGCTTCGCGTGGCGGCGCGAATCTCGGGATATTCGCGGCGATGTCGGAGATATCGATATTCGCGGCGCCGGTCACGCCCGCGCAGCGACACGTAGTAGAGGTAGCCGCTGCCGCTGCGCGCGACTTCGTCGATGCGCTTGCTTCGGTCGAGGTCGGGCGCGAGCAGGAAGATCGGGTCGATGTCGCTGCGTCTTCAGCAGGGCGGCGAACTCGACGGCACTCCTCGGGCGGATAGTCGACCACGATGCACGCCGTCGACGCCGGCGCCTTCGCCGCGGCGGCGAACTTCTCGATGCCCATCGCCTCGATCGGGTTGGCGTAGCCCATCAGCACGATCGGCGTGGTCTTCGTCCTTGTCGCTGAAATCTGCAACCATCGAGCAGCACGTCGACAAGCCCGACGCCCGTGCTTGAGCGCGCGCTCGCCGGCGCGCTGGATCACCGGGCCGTCGGCCATCGGATCGGAGAACGGCACGCCGAGCTCGAGGATGTCGGCGCCGGCCTCGACCAGCGCCGCGCATCAGCGGCACGGTCGAGCGAGGGATGCGGATCGCCCGCGGTGATGTACGGAATCAGCGCCTTGCGCTTCGCCTTGGCGAGCGCCTCGAAGCGGCCCTGCGATGCGCGACATCAAAGCTTGCTTCCCGAGCGCTCGGCGACGGTGTGCATGTCCTTGTCGCCGCGGCCGGAGAGGTTGACGAGCAGGATCGCGTCCTTCGGCATCGTCGGCGCGATCTTCATCGCGTAGCGCCACGGCGTGCGCCGACTCGAGCGCCGGGATGATGCCTTCGCTGCGGCACAGGTCGTGGAACGCGCGCGAGCGCCTCGGTCGTCGGTGACCGCCACGTACTCGGCGCGCCCGCTGTCCTTCAGCCAGGCGTGCTCCGGGCCCGACGCCGGGATAGTCGAGGCCCGCCGAGACCGAATGCGTCTCGGTGATCTGGCCGTTCGCGTCCTGCAGCAGGTAGGTGCGGTTGCCGTGCAGCACGCCCGGCTTGCCGGCGCACAGCGACGCCGCGTGCCTGCCGGTCTCGAGGCCTTCGCCCGCCGCCTCGACGCCGATCAGCTTGCACCTTCGCGTGCGCGATGTAGGGATAGAAGATGCCCATCGCGTTCGAGCCGCCGCCGACGCAGGCGATCACCGCGTCGGGCTGGCGGCCGGCGAGCTCCGGCATCTGCGCGATGCATTCTTCGCCGATCACCGTCTGGAAATCGCGCACCATCATCGGGTACGGGTGCGGGCCGGCGACGGTGCCGATGATGTAGAACGTGCTGTCGACGTTGGTCACCCAGTCGCGCATCGCCTCGTTGAGCGCGTCCTTCAGCGTCTTCGAGCCGGATTCGACCGGCACCACCTTCGCGCCGAGCACGCTCCATGCGGTAGCACGTTCGCCGCCTGGCGCTTCACGTCCTCGGTGCCCATGTAGACGACGCACTCCATGCCGTAGCGCGCGGCGACGGTCGCGGTGGCGACGCCGTGCATGCCGGCGCCGGTCTCGGCGATGACGCGCGGCTTGCTTCATGTTGCGCGCGAGCAGCGCCTGGCCGATGGTGTTGTTGATCTTGTGCGCGCCGGTGTGGTTCAGGTCCTCGCGCTTGATGTAGATTGCGGCGCCGCCGCATTTTCGGTCAGTCGCTTTGCAAAGTAGACCGGGCTCGGGCGCCCGACGTAGTGCTTGAGCTCGTAGCTCGAACTCGGCCTGAACTCGGGATCGCTGCGCGCGCGCTCGTAGGCGACGCGCAGCTCGTCGAGCGCAGCGGCTCAGCGTCTCGGCGACGAAGACGCCGCCGTAGGGGCCGAAGTGGCCGCGCGCATCGGGCAGGTCATACATCCGCATTCCTGACCTCCGCGATGAACGCGGCGATCTTCGCCGGCGTCCTTGATGCCCTTCGCCGACTCGACGCCGCTCGACACGTCGACGCCCCAGGGACGCAGCTTGCGGACCGCCTCCGCGACGTTGCCGCGCTCGAGCCCGCCGGAGAGGATGAGGGGCCGCTCGAGGCCGCGCGGCACGAGCGACCAGTCGAAGCGCTCGCCGACCCCGCCGTACGCCTCGACGAAGCTGTCGAGCAGCCACGCCGCCGCGCCGTGAAAAAGGGCGCAGGTATTCTAGCAAATCGACCCCCTGGCCTTCACCCGGCAGGCCTTGCACGTAGGGCACGCCGAACTGCGCCGCAGAACTGCGGCGTCTTCCTCGCCGTGGAACTGCAGCATGCCGGGCTTCACGCGGCCGATCACCTGGGCGACCTGCGCCGCGTCGGGATTGACGAACAGCGCCACGCGTCTGCACGAACGGCGGCAGCGCGTCGCGGATCTCGACCGCGCGCTCGACCGACAGGTAGCGCGGGCTGGGCGGATAGAACACCAGGCCGATGGCGTCGGCGCCCGCTTGCGGCCGCGGCGCGCGCGTCGCCCGGCCGCGTGATGCCGCAGATCTTGACGCGCGTTCTCATTGCAGGCAGGCCCCATTTCGCCTCGTACTCTATCCTCTCCAGGTACAGCCCTTCGGGACCGAAGGTCGGCGCGCCCTTGCTGCGGTCCTTCGAGAGCAGAACCTCTTCGCCCAGGACGGCGGATGCGCTGCCCTTGCCGACATAAACCAGCATGCCGACGAGGTTGCGCACCATGTGGTGCAGGAAGGCGTTGGCGCGCACGACGAAGTCGATGCGCTCGTCGCTTCTCTCTCCACTGTGAATTCGTGGATCCGCCGCACCGGCGACTTCGCCTGGCACTCGGAGGAGCGGAAGGCGGAGAAATCGTGCTCGCCGACGAGCAGCGCCGCCGCCTCGCGCATCGCGCTCGACGTCGAGCGGCAGGTGGAACCAGCCGACGCTGGCTTGCGCCGAGCGCCGGGCGCACCGGGCGGTTGAGCAGCTCGTAGCGGTAGGTGCGGGCGAACGCGCTGAAGCGCGCGTGGAACTCGTCCGGCACCGGCTGCGACCAGAGCACCGCGACGGTGTCGGGCAGCAGCGCGTTGACGCCGCGCACCCAGGCGGACGCCGGACGCTGCGCGCCGGTGTCGAAATGCACCACCTGCAGCGCGCGCGTGCACGCCGCGGTCGGTCCGGCCCGGCGCAGGTGACGCTGACCGGTTCGCCGGCGATCTCGGCGAGCGCGGGCTCGAGCGCGTCCTGCACCGCGCCGCCGCCCGGCTGGGTCTGCCAGCCGAGAAAGCGACTGCCGTCGTACTCGAGTCCCAGGGCGATCGCTGATGAGACCTAGCCCAGCTTGGCGAGCAGCTGCTGCGGCTTGGCCCTTCTGCGCCGGCGTCGCCGTCCTTCATGACCTCGTTGAGCAGCTCGCGGGCGCCGTCCTTGTCGCCCATTTCCCTCGTAGGCCTTGGCGAGGTCGAGCTTGGTGGCGACCTCCTGCCACTTCGGATCGGCCGCCGCCGAGACGCCGAGGCCTCGGCCGGCGAGCCGAGGTCGAGGCTGATCGACGACAGGTCGGTCGCGGCGCGGCTGCGCTCGGCTCGGACTTCGCGCCGGGCATGTCGTCCAGCTTGAGGTCGAAGTCGAGGCCGCCGTCGGAGACGGCGTGCGGCCGCGGCCGGCGCCGTGCTGCCGGCGCTTCGGTCTGCCGAGCCCCAGGTCGAAGTCCAGGCCCGACGCGGTCGAGTCTGAGCGCCGGCGCGCCCATGATCGAGCGGCCTTCGGGCGTGAAGTCGGTCGGCGGCGTGGCTGGCCGGCGTCCGCCGCCGAGGTCGAAGTCGACGCTGCCGGCGGCTGCAGGCCGTCCTGCGTCGGCGCGTCGAGCGAAATGTCGGGGTGACGCGGATGCCTGGCCTGCGCCGCCGCCCAGGTCGAAGTCGCAGCGGCCGGCAGCCGCCGCAGCCGCGGCAGCGCGCAGCGGCCGCCGCACGCGCCGGCGCCGCCGTACAGGCCGTTCTGCGGATCGATCGAGCGGCCGAGCGCGGCGGCCTTGTCCCATTCCGGGCCCGGCGCCGTTGGTCAGGCTCTTCAGCTTGAGCGCGTTCTGCTCGAAGGCTTGCGTGTCCTTGCGATTGCGCGTAGATCTCCGAGCAGCTTGACGTGCACCGCGGTGCGGCTCGCGTCCTTCTGCAGCGCTTCCTTGAGGATCTCCTCGGCCTGCGCGTCGCGGCCGTACGCCATGTAGACGTCGGCTTCGGCGATCGGATCGACTTCCTCGGCGTCCATCGCCGGAGGGCTCGGCTCACCGACGCCTGCGACGCCCGGCTGCCGGAAGCGGCGGCCGCCGGGCGTGCCGGAACACCGAGGCTGCGCCCGAAGTGGCGCCTAGAACGCTATCTTGAAACCTTGCCTGGGCCTTTTTTTCTGCTCCAGGCCCACGCTCCGTAGCCGACCAGCAGCAGGACTACGAAGCCCAGGCCGCCCAGCGCGATCCGGTTGTCGAGGAACTCTGTCGATGCAGGCTGGTCCTGCGCGGGCGCGCTTGCCGGATGCCGCTTTCGTCGCGGGCGCCGGCGGCTGGCGCGTGGCGGCGGTTCGCCGGCTCGCCGGCGGGTTTCGCCGGTTCGGCGGCGGTTTCGCCGGTTCGGCGCGCGCTTCGGCCGGTTCGGCGCGGCTTCGCAGGCTCCGGCGCTTGCGCCACGACCGGCGGCGAGGGCGGGGCAGCGGGCTTGGCGGGCTCGGGCGCCTTCGCCGGCGGGAGCCGGCGCGGCGAGCGGCGGTGCGGCCGGCTTGGCGGGCTCCGGCGCCTTCGCGGCCGGTGCGGGTGCGGGCGCCGGCGCGGCGGCGGGCTTGCCGCCTGCCTCTCTTTCCAGCTCGGCGAGCTGCTGGTTCTTCAGCTCGAGCAGCTTCTGCAGGTCGGCGACGTTCTTTTCCAGGTCGGTGACGCGCGACTGCGCTTCCTTCAGCGCGCGCTCGCGGGCTACCGCGTCGTCGCCCTGCGGCCGCGCGCGATCCGGCGGCGCGACGGGCTTCTGCGGATCGGCCTTCGACAGCTTCAGCTGGTCCTGCGCGCCGGCCGGCGGCGCGGCGCCGGCTTGCGGCTCGATGCGGCCGGTGGACTCGCGCTGGCCCGGCGCGCTCTCGGCGGCGCGCCGGCGCGCCGGCGAGGCGGCTGCGGTATTCGTTGAAGTCGGCGATATGCGCCGACACCAGCCGGTTCGCGTCCGCGCGCTCGACCGAGCGACGCCGCGTCTGGCGTCGGGAATGTTGAGGATCTGCCCGGCCGCGCACCAGGTTGATGTTTTCGCGGATGAACGCATCCGGGTTGGTGCGGTAGATCGCGATCAGCATCTGGTTGAGGCGTCACGCCGGCGGGCAGCGTGCTGGCGCGCGATCGCGCCAAGCGTGTCGCCCTTCTTCGACCTCGTACATGTCGCCGGCAGCCGGTGCGGCGTGACGCGGCAGCCGTGCGACGGCGGCTGGCGCTTCGATCCGTCGGCGCTCGGTTTCGCTTCGGCGCTTGGCTTCCGGTGTCGCTTCCGGCCTGGCTTCCGGCCGCCTGGCAGTCCTGGCACTGCGCCGCATCGTCGAATTTCGGCTCCGGCTATGCGGCTGCCGCCGGCTCGGGCTGTCAGTTCCGGCGCCGGCTCAGGCAGGCACCGGCACCGGGCACGACGGCCGGACGCAGGCTGCACTTCGGCGCGCGGGCGGCAGGCTGCCGGCGCGGCGGCAGCCGCTGCGCCTGCTGCGCTCTTGTATTCGGCCGGGTCGAGCAGGAAGGTGTACTCGCGCACCAGCCGGCCGGTGCTCCACTGCAGCTCGACCAGCATTTCCATGAACGGATCGTTCACCGCGCTGGGCGCTGGTGATCCCGCAGCACCGGGCGGTTGTTGCGGCGCTGGATGCTGAAGCGAACGGTGTTCAGGATCGCGGCTGGGCTCGATGCCGGCGGCGGTGAAGGCGTCGGCGGAAGGCAGTGCGGGCGATCAGGCCTTCTTCCTCGCCGGCCTGCAGCTGGACGATTTCGATCTCGGCGAGCAGCGGCTGGCCGAGCGACGACAGCACGGTGATCTTGCCGAGGCCGGCGGCGTGCGCGAGACGACGCCGCCAAGCGACAGCGCGGCCGCGAACATCGCGAAGGCGATCGATCTACCCACTGTTTTTCCCCACCCTGTCTTCTTCTAGCTGCTGGGACCAATCTACCTTAACATCATGGTCTTACTGCTGCAAGTTGAGCATTTTCTCGGTTTTTACGCCATCCGCCCGGACTCCAGAAGGATTCTGACCATCCGCCGCAGCGGGCTCGGCGGCCCCCAGAGCAGCTGGTCGCCGACCGTAAAGGCCGTCAGGTAGTCGTCGCCCATGGGCAGCTTGCGCAGCCGGCCGACCGGGACCGACAGCTTGCCGGTCACCGCCGCCGGGCGTGAGCTCGGCGAGCGACTCTTCCGCGCCGGTTCGGCACCACCTTCACCCAGTCGTGGGCCTCGGCGAGCATGCCCTCGATCTCGTCCAGCGGCACGGCGCGGCGCAGCTTGATGGTCAGCGCCTGGCTGTGGCAGCGCATCGCGCCGACGCGCACGCAAATGCCGTCGACCGGGATCGGCCGCTGCCGTTGCGCCCGAGGATCTTGTTGGTCTCGGCCTGCGCCTTCCACTCCTCGCGGCTCTGGCCGTTGCCGAGGTCCTTGTCGATCCAGGGCAGCAGGCTCGCCGGCGAGCGGATAGCCGAAGCTCGTCGCTTCGGCAGGTGCGCGCCGAGCGGATCGAATCGGTCACCGCGCGGTCGATGTCGAGGATCGCCGAGGCCGGATCGTCGAGCAGCGCCGTCGCGCTGTCGCCGACGTGCGCCATCTGCGCGACCAGCTCGCGCATGCTGCGCCGCGCCGGCGCCGGAGGCCGCCTGGTAGGTCATGCTGGTCATCCACTCGACCTCGTCGCGCTGGAACAGGCCCGCCATGCCCATCAGCATCAGGCTGACCGTGCAGTTGCCGCCGATGAAGTTCTTGACGCCGCTTCGACGAGCGCGTTCTGATCAGCGGCAGGTTGACCGGATCGAGGATGATCACCGCGTCGTCCTTCATGCGCAGCGCGCTCGCGGCGTCGATCCAGTAGCCGTTCCAGCCCGCTGCGCGCAGCTTCGGATAGATCTCGTTGGTGTAGTCGCCGCCCTGGCAGGAAACGATCACCGGCAGCGCCTTGCAGCGCGGCGATGTCCTTCGCGTCCTTCGACGGGCGCGGCGTCGCTTGCCGATGTCCGGGCCCTTGCCGCCGCGCCTGCGAGGTGGAGAAGAACACCGGGCTCGAGATGGTCGAAGTCGCGCTCCTCGCGCATGCGCTGCACGAGGACCGAGCCCACCATGCCGCGCCAACCGACGATGCCGACTCTCAACATAACCCGTAGTTTATAGCGCTCCGGCGACCGCGTCGCCCATTTCTGCGGTGCCGACCTTGCCGCGTGCCCGCAGTATGGATGTCCGCGGTGCGATAGCCGTCGCGCAGCACCTTGCGCACCGCCGCCTCGATGCGCGTCGGCCGCCTCCGTCCTGCCGAGCGAATAGCGCAGCATCATCGCCGCCGACAGGATGGTGGCCAGCGGATTGGCGATGCCCTTGCCCGCGATGTCGGGCGCCGTGCCGTGGATCGGCTCGTACAGGCCCCTTGCCGCGCTGCGTCGAGCGACGCCGAAGGCAGCATGCCGATCGAGCCGGTCAGCATCGACGCCTCGTCGGACAGGATGTCGCCGAACAGGTTGCCGGTGACGATGACGTCGAACTGCTTCGGGTTGCGCACCAGCTGCATCGCGCAGTTGTCGACGTACATGTGCGCTGAGCGCGACGTCGCCGTAGTTCTTCGATTCCTCGGATGACGACTTCGCGCCAGAGCTGCGAGGTCTCCAGCACGTTGGCCTTGTCCGACCGAGCAGAGCTTCTTCGACCGCTTGCGTGCCGCCTCGAAGCCCGACGCGCGCGATGCGCCGGATCTCGGCTCTCGCTGTAGCGCATGGTGTCGAAGCCTCTCGCGCCGCCGTCCGTGCTCGCGGATGCCCTGCGGCTGGCCGAAGTAGATGTCGCCGGTGAGCTCGCGCACGATCAGGAGGTCGAGGCCCGCCACCACCTCGGCCTTGCAGCGACGAGGCGGCCGCGAGCTCCGGGTAGACCTGCGCCGGGCGCAGGTTGGCGAACAGGCCGAGCGCCTTGCGCAGGCCGAGGATCGCCTGCTCCGGGCGCTTGGCGCTCGGCAGGTCGTCGTACTTCGGGTCGCCGACCGCGCCGAACAGGATCGCATCGGCCTGCTTCGCCAGCGCAAGCGTCTTTGCCGGCAGCGGATCGCCGTGCGCGGCGTAGCCCGCGCCGCCGACCGGCGCCTCCTCGAACTCGAACTCCAAGCTCCAGCTTCTTCGAGGACGCGCAGCGCCTGCGCAATGATCTCCGGCCCGATGCCGTCACCGGGCAGAACGGCGACTTTCATGTCCTAGAAATACCAGGGGAACTGCGTCTTGCGCCGCGCCTCGAAGGCGCGGATCTTGTCGGCGTGGCGCAGCGTGAGGCCGATCTCGTCGAGGCCGTTGAGCAGGCGAGTGCTTGCGGAACGGGTCGACGTCGAAGTGGAACATCTTCGCGCCGTCGACGGTCGACACGGTCTGCCGTCCAGGTCGACACGCAGCCTGAACCCGGGAAAGCGAAGCCGCCTCGTAGAACAGCCTGTCGACCTCCGACTTCGCGAGCACCACCGGCAGGAAGCCGTTCTTGAAGCGAGTTGTTGTAGAAGATGTCGCCGAACGACGGCGCGATCACGCGCGCGGAAGCCGTAGTCGCTGCAGCGCCCAGGGCGCGTGCTCGCGCGACGAGCCGCATGCCGAAGTTCTTGCGCGCGAGCAGGATCTGCGCGCCCTTGTAGCGCGGCTGGTTGAGCACGAATTCGGGATCGCTGGCGCCAGGCGGCGAAGCAGGCCGTCGCCGAAGCCGGTGCGCTTGATCGACTTCAGGTACTCCTGCGGGATGATCTGGTCGGTGTCGACGTTGGCGCGGTCGAGCGGCGCGACCAGACCCGTTCGAGAACGGTGAATTTGTCCATCAGCGCCAGCTCCTGATGTCGACGAAATGGCCGGCGATCGCCGCGGCGGCCGCCATCGCCGGGCTGACCAGGTGCGTGCGCCCGCCCGCGCCCTGCCGGCCCTCGAAGTTGCGGTTCGAGGTCGACGCGCAGCGCTCGCCCGGCGTCCAGGCGTGTCGGCGTTCATGCCGAGGCACATCGAGCAGCCGGGCTCGCGCCACTCGAAGCCGGCGTCGCGGAAGACCTTGTCGAGGCCTTCCTTCTCGGCCTGCGCCTTCACCAGGCCCGAGCCCGGCACCACCATCGCCAGGCGGATGTTCGGCGCGACTGCGCCGGCCCTTCACCACCGCCGCGGCGGCGCGCAGGTCCTCGATGCGCGAGTTGGTGCACGAGCCGATGAAGATCTTGTCGAGCGTGATGTCGGTGATCGCGCGTGCGCGGCTTGAGGCCCATGTAGACGAGCGCGCGCTCCATGCCCTCGCGCCGGGTCGCGTCCTTCTCGCTTGTCCGGATCGGGCACGCGCGTCGTCCACCGACACCACCATCTCCGGCGAGGTGCCCCAGGTCACCTGCGGCGTGATCTCGCGCGCGTCGAGCGTCACCTCGCGGTCGAACTTCGCGTCCGGGTCGCTCTTCAGCGTGCGCCAGTAGGCGACCGCGCTGGTCCCAGTGCGGCGGCCTTGCGGCGCGAACGGCCGGCCCTTCACGTAGTCGATCGTCGTCTCGTCGACCGCCGACCATGCCGGCGCGCGCGCCCGCCTCGATCGCCATGTTGCAGACCGTCATGCGGCCTTCCATCGACAGCGCGCGGATCGTGCTGCCGGCGAACTCGATCGCGTAGCCGGTGCCGCCGCCGATGCCGATGCGGCCGATGATCGCGAGCACCACGTCTTTCGCGCGTCACGCCGGCGGGCGAGCGGCCCTTCGACGCGTGACGCGCATGTTCTTCATCTTCTTCGTCACCAGGCACTGCGTCGCGAGCACGTGCTCGACTTCGGAGGTGCCGATGCCGTGCGCGAGGCAGCCGAAGGCGCCGTGCGTGCTGGTGTGCGAGTCGCCGCAGACCACCGTCATGCCCGGCAGCGTCGCGCCCTGCTCCGGGCCGATGACGTGGACGATGCCCTGGCGCTTGTCGAGGAACGGGAAATAGACCTTGGCGCCGAACTCCTTGCATGTTGCGCGTCGAGCGTCTCGATCTGCAGCTTGCGCGAACTGGATCGTCGATGCCGTCGATGCCGCGCTCCCAGCCGGTCGTCGGCGTGTTGTGGTCGGCGGTGGCCACCACCGAGTCGATGCGCCAGGGCTTGCGGCCGGCGAGCTTCAGCCCCTCGTACGCCTGCGGGCTGGTGACCTCATGCACCAGGTGGCGGTCGATGTAGAGCAGCGCCGTGCCGTCGTCCTCGACGTGCACGACGTGGCTGTCCCCAGAGTTTGTCGTAGAGCGTCTGTGCCATTGCCGTTTCACTGCGCAAATGGGAATTATGCATCAGAACCGCGGCTAGCGTTTCGAAACGCCGCAGCGATAGGAAGAAGCACGCGCCGAGTGACGCAGCGATGACATCGAAAGCGAGTCGGCGACCCGCCGCCGCCCAGGTCCAGCCGGCGAGCAGCGCGCCGGCAGCGCCGCCGGCGCCGTAGGACAAGCTGGAAAACAGGGTCTGGCCGCGCCCCTGCGCGCGCTTCGGGAATACGCGGCGCACCGCCGCCACCGACGCTGCGTGAAGCGACCGAACGTCGCGGCGTGCAGCAGCTGCGCGGCCAGCAGGAGCCAGAAGCAGGCCGGCACGCCAGCCGATGGCAGAGAGCGACCGCGATGGCGCAACGAAGCTGGCGAGCAGGAGCGTGGACAGCGAGTAGCGCCTGAACAGCGCCGGGCAGAGTAGGAGAAGACCGCGATCTCGGCGAGCACGCCGAGCGTCCACAGCAGGCCGATCACCGATGCCGCTGTAGCCCTCGGCTTGCAGGATGAAGCGTAAGGAACGCGTAAAGCGCGCCGTGCGCCGCTGGAATCCCATGCCGATCAGCATCCGCGCCTAGCGACGTCATGACGCCGAGGCTGCCGGCGTCCATGACGCGCTGCGGGCGGGCGCAGGATCAGCGCAGCGTCCGAGCGCAGCATGCTGAAGCGGGAGCAACGCGGAAGCGACGCGCCGGCAGCAAGTGTCGACCGGACGGAGATCCAGCCAGGCGCCGACCGCCATGACCGCGAGCGACGAATCCGATCGATCCCCAAAGGCGGATCGGTCCGTAGCGCCCGGGCTGGCTCGCCAGCGACGCCGAGCGTGATGCCTTTCCACCGCAAGCGGCAACGCGGCGGACGAGAGCAGGCTCGCCACGCCGATCAGCGCAAGGCGATGGCGGCGAGTCCGCTGGCGTAGGGCAGCGCCGCGAAGCACGCGGCGTTCACCGCGCAGGAGAACACCACGATGCCGCGGTGCGCGCCGGCCGATCCGCAATCCAGCCCCAGGCCGCCGGCGCGACCACGCGCGCGAGATGCGGCAATGCGAGCACCCAGCGCGATCTCGCCGGGGCTCCAGCCCGCGCGCCGCGAGATAGGGCGGAAAGTAGGCGACGAAGGCGCCGGCGTACACGAAGTAACGCGAAGTAGAACCAGGCCAGCGCGGAATGACAGGGGCATCGCAATTAACTTAGCATCCGCCCGCATGTCGCGCGCAGCCTTCTACGTCCTGTTCACCGCCTCCGGGCTTCGCCGGGCTGATCTACGAGTCGATCTGGACGCACTACCTCAAGCTGTTCCTCGGGCACGCGGCGTACGCGCAGATCGCTGGTGCTCGCGCTTTTCATGGGCGGCATGGCGATCGGCGCCTGGCTCGTGCAGCCGGCTGCTCGCGCGCGCATCGCGCAACCCGCTGCGCGGCGTACGCGCGCGGTCGAAGCTGCTGATCGGCCTGCTCGCGCTCGCCTTCCACCCGGTCGTTCGTCGCGGCTCACCGACTGGTCGCCTACGCGTCGCATCCTGCCGCGCGCTCGGCGCGCGGGCTGTCGCGCTGCTGCTCGAAGCTGGGCGCTCGCCGCGCTGCTGATCCTGCCGCAGTCCGTGCTGCTCGGCATGACCTTCCCGCTGATGAGCGCGGGGCTGATCGCGCGCGCTACCCGGATGCGGCCGGCGAGTCGCTCGCCATGCTCTACTTCACCAACAGCCTCGGCGCGGCAGTCGGCGTGCTCGCGAGCGCTTCTTCTGATCAGGCGGCTCGGCCTGCGCCGGCACGCGCAGGTCGCCGGCTGCCTCAACCTCGCGATCGCGCGTCGCCGTCTGGGCACTTACCGACGGCACGCGCTCCACGCACCGCTTTCGTCCGCGCAGCGCCGGCGGATACGGAAAAGACGGCCAGCAATGCGGCA
>ERZ1370068.4396-contig-3471_pt1 | contig 18828 bp, 29 predicted proteins | sample MGYA00561227_ERZ1370068 | MGnify/ENA primary metagenome ERZ1370068 (study PRJEB38410, sample SAMEA6850437) | metagenome | study: Metagenomic assessment of the ecological functions of the soil: analysis of the soil microbiota associated with the...
ATTGTACTTCGTTCAGTTACGTATTGCTGTCGTGTTTGCACGACGAGCAGATCCGCTTTGAGCGACACCTGCTGCATGACGTTATCACTCGTTACCTTGTCCAGTTCGTGGTACGACTTAAGCGGCTTCTTCTACGCTGCTTAGTGCGCTCCTCGTTTGCAAGATGGCGTAGTAGGCTCTTCTTCACCAGATCGATAGTTTCCTGTTTTGCTGTTGACGCACCTTCGCCTGCGCCAACTCCTCGCGAAACTCTCTGGCGACTTGATACTGAGTCCGATCCGATATTGCTGCGTCAGCGGCTCAATGACGGACGTGGCAAAAGATTGCCGTGGGTTTGCGGCTGTCGTTTAGAGTGAAGAAAGGTCCGAGCCCGGGAAACTAAGTTGTTCGCGGGATTCGGCACCTTCAGTTCGTTGTTGGCGAGATTGCCCTGAGACGACTGGTATACAAATGCAATGAAGGAAGGCGGTAGGTCTTGGCGGCCGAGATATCCTCATCAGCCCTCTCGACCTCCAGCTTTGCTAGATCTTCATCGCATGATTGTCGCTTAAAGCCAGGGCGATCGCCTGATCAAGAGTAAGTGACTCACCAGAGGCAGGCGCGGACTGCTGAGCTTGAACAGCGACCCACAAACAAGAGGGATGAGAGTAACCCCAGCGTCCGAAGAATTCTTTGCAGTTTCAGTAGCCTTGGAGTCATAACATCTCAATCGCCCAAGCTGGTCAGTTCGAATTTCTGAAGTCAGCGAATTATCAACTCCTATTTGATAACGATGCTTTAGATCACCTCTTCAACTTCTCTCGCATTCTAGTAACCAGCCGCTCTGGTTTCTTTCAGATTTCGCTCTTTCCTGCTTGATTTTGCTGTCGTTGACCCATCCGAACGATCCTGGTTAATATGATCAACTCCGGGGCGCTTTGAACTCAGCCGGTGTCCCCGGCCGGAGCACCCGTTGGGGTGCTCGTAACCAGCAGAAAAACGTCGAGCGCAAAATCAAGTAGGTCTGAGCAGGATTCGGGAAGAACCGCTGAGGCATGTAGGAACAATATTCTGCGTCTTGATGCATTCGCCGCAGACAGGCCAGAGAAGGCGACCGGACGGGCGGGAAAGGTTGGGGACGAGGACGACAAGCATGAAGAGTGAAACGAAGAGGCCTAAGGTTGTGATTGTCGGCGGTGGCTTTGGCGGCTTGTCCGCCGCGCAGAAAACTGTCGGGCAGTCCAGTTGATGTCACGCTTATCGACCCGCAAAAATCACCACACGTTTCAGCCGCTTCTTTATCAGGTGGCCACCTCCGTGTCTGTCGCCGGGTGAGATCGCGTCGCCACTGCGCCATATTCTGCAGCCGCGCGCCGAACGTCGAAGTGATCATGTGCGAGGTCACGGACTTCAGCGCCGATGCGCGGCGTGTCCTTTTAAAGATGGCTCCGAACTTCAATACGACTATCTGATCGTCGCCGCCGGTGCCGCCACTCCTACTCCGGTCACGACGAATGGGAGCGCGACGCGCCGGGTCTGAAGACCATTGAGGACGCCCTGGAGATCCGCCGTCGCGTGCTGCTCGCCTTCGAGGCGCGGAGCGAGGCGTATCTGACCGGACAACATGGGCCTCCTGAACTTCACGCGATCATCGGCGGCGGAGCCCTAGCTGAGCTGGCGGGCGCGATCGCCGAGATTGCAAGCCGAGTTCTCGCCCGTGACTTCAAAGCGATAGACCGACGAAGGCGCGCGTCATGCTCTTCGGAAGGCCTTGCCGCAGGTGCTGAGTGTCTACCCCGAAGATATATCCGAAGGCGCGAAGAGCAGTTGAAAGAGTTGGGCGTCGAGGTGCGCACCAACAGCTGGTCACGCGCGGTCGAGGTCGAAGTCGGCTCCAAGGTCGGCGATGGGAATGGATTCCCTACGGGTGACTGTGTGGGCGACCGGCGTTTCGCCGCCTCGCCGCTCGGTAGCAGAGAGACTCGCTGCGCAGGCACCTGGTAAGGACGTGCAAGTCGACAGAGGCTGGGCGCGTCCCCATCGTCTCGGCTGACCCTGAGCCTTGCCCGGGCGTACGGAGATTTTCGTGATCGGCGACTTGTCTTCGCTGAAGGACGCAAACGGAAAACCGGTTCCTGGTCTTGGGGCGGCGGCGTTGCCAGGAGGGCAGGACGGCAGGCGGCCAACATCCTGCGGGAGCTTCCGACGGAAGGCGCCTGCCGTTCAGGTACTTCGACAAAGGGACGATGGCCACCATCGGGCGCAAACGCGCGGTGGCACAGATCTGGACGCTTGCACTTGTCGGGTCATTTTGCATGGCTGATGTGGTTGTTTGTTCACCTCATCCTGCTGGTCGGCTTCCGCAACCGCTTGATGGTGATGCGCGAGTGGGTGTGGGCCTTCTTCACGCGCGAGCGCAGTGCGCGACTAATCACCGGCGACACGGACGCGCCGACCTGGAACGCACGACGAATCGAAGCCCCCAACGCGATACGAGGGAGATTAACCACTATGACGCCGGATGGAGTCGAGCTGACTGTGCAATCGGAAGGTAACCAGTCCCAACCGTCATTGCTAATTGCGGATTGGGAGCCGACGCTCAGTGCAATCCGCAGAAGGCAGGACATAGCGAGGGCGGAGTTTCGAAAACAGCGGAAGCGCCTCGGTGTACTTAGTGCCGAGCAAGAGGCTGCAATCGAAAGTCTTACTCATGTCCACGGTAAACAATATCTCGCATCGCGTGGGGCGCTTGATTGAAACCACTCGGCTGAGACGACTTCCGCGATAACTGAAATGGCGCTTGCTGCGAACGGGTGATGAAGAAAGCTAACCGTCACAATCAGAATTGCTCTTCTCTGCACAACGAGGAAAAGGTTTGCGCGGGAGATGAGCAAAATCCAAAACTTTTGCGAACGAGACGAAAGACGGTCCCCTTCGCCCTCTCTAGTATGTCCTTACCATGCGCCTACGTTTGTACCGTCATCGCAAGATCCTTCGAACACTGTTGCTCTTCGCGTTCGCACTGACCTGCGTGATCTTCGCCGGGCATGTCGAACCGGCGTTAGGAAATACTGACGGTGTGACCAGCATCTTCCGCCCTCTGTCACAACCAGCTCAAGAGATCAAAGAAACTTCGCTCCTGGTGCTCGCCATCTGCGCCGCGATCTTCCTAATCGTCGTGGGCCTGCTGGTTTATGCGATCGTCCGGTTTCGTCATCGCCCCGGAGATGAAGCAAGCGAGCCGCCGCAGATTTACGGCAGCAACCAGATCGAAATTGCCTGGACGGTACTGCCGATACTCATCGTCTTCGTGTTGATCCTGGTCACGTCTCGCACCATCGCTGACATACAGAATCGAAAGGCCGCACCGGGCGCCATACACGCGACCGTCGTCGGGCATCAGTGGTGGTGGGAGATACGCTACCCCGAGCTGGGCATCGTGACGGCCAACGAATTGCACGTGCCGGCGAGCGATGGCAGCAAACGCCAACCTACGTTTCTCAAACTTCAGTCAGCCGACGTCGCGCATAGCTTCTGGGTGCCGCAACTCGCCGGCAAGACCGACGTTATACCCGGCCGCGAGAACTCGATGTGGTTCGAGCCCACACAACCCGGCACCTACCTGGGCAACTGTGCCGAATACTGTGGGATGCAGCACGCGCGGATGTTGATTCGCGTCGTCGTGCATCCGCCCGCTGAGTTCGAGCGTTGGGTCGCTGAACAGAAGCGTGCGGCGGCAGAAGAACCGAGCGCGCAGGCAGGCCGGCAGGTGTTCTTCGCCAACTCCTGCGTCAACTGCCACACCATTCGCGGCACGTCCGCGCAAGGCGCATTCGGCCCGGACCTGACGCACCTGATGAGCCGCGCAGACCCTGGCGTCCGGAGCTACGCCGAACACACCTGAAACATTGCGTGCCTGGGTGCGCGATCCGCAAAAGCTCAAGGTGGGTTGTCTGATGCCGAACATGCAGCTGACTGATACGGAAGTGGACCAGATTGTCTCTTACTTGCAAACGTTGAAGTAGGACGGGGAAAACCGAGAATGGCGACTCAAGAAATCGCATTACCAGGAGTGAGGCAACCAGCGGACTTCGTTGATCGATCGCCTGCACGGCCTGGTCGTTACTGTTGACCACAAGAAGCTGGGCCTGATGTACGTCGGCACGGCCATCGTGTTTCTGGTGGTCGCAGGGCTGATGGCTGTGGCCATTCGCCTGCAGCTTGCCGTCCCAAATAACACATTCCTGGACCCGATGTCTTCAATCGCTTCTTCACCATGCATGGGACGGCGATGGTTTTCTGGTCGGCATGCCGATAATTGCGGGGCTCGGCAACTATCTCGTGCCGCTAATGATCGGCACACGCGATATGGCCTTCCCACGCCTCAACGCCTTTGGCTACTGGATGTTTCTCTTCGGCGGGCTGCTGCTCTACTTCAGTTATCTGGGCGCGCCGGGACTGTCGGGTAGCGGCTCTGCGCCCGGCGCGCCAGATCTTTGAAGCAAAGAAGGCGCATCCAGCCAAAGGCGACAGCGATGGAAACCATCGTGTGCCGATCGTGGCGCGCCATTAACATGCCGACCGAACTCGCGATTAAAAAATGTTGTTATTTGGGACGGCAGCTACAGGCAATAATGACCACCAGTTCATTCGTACCGATATCAGGCCCCATTTCTTATTGTCAATACGGTAGGCGATCGTACGAAGGCGCTGGTTGCTTTCACTCTAAACTGTCATTGTGATGCTGACCTCTGCACTCAGCATTTGAAACCAGAAGTGTCTGGTCCTTCCATATCAGTCTGCGTGTTTCAGCATCAGATGATCACTGGCAGACGTATTCAGACTTGCTCCAGATCTTTGGATATCGCAAAAGCTCAGGTGGGTTGTCTGATGCCGAACATGCAGCTGACGGATATGGAAGTGGACCAGATTGTCTCTTACTTGCAAACGTTGAAGTAGGACGGGGAAAACCAGAATGGCGACTCAAGAAATCGCATTACCAGGAGTGAGGCAACCAGCGGCTTCGTTGATCGATCGCCTGCACGGCCTGGTCGTTACTGTTGACCACAAAAGCTGGGCCTGATGTACATCGGCACGGCCCTCGTGTTCCTGGTGGTCGCAGGGCTGATGGCTGTGGCCATTCGCCTGCAGCTTGCCGTCCCGAATAACACATTCCTTGGACCTGATGTCTTCAATCGCTTCTTCACCATGCATGGGACGGCGATGGTTTTCTGGTCGGCATGCCGATAATTGCGGGGCTCGGCAACTATCTCGTGCCGCTAATGATCGGCACACGCGATATGGCCTTCCCGCGCCTCAACGCCTTTGGCTACTGGATGTTTCTCTTCGGCGGGCTGCTGCTCTACTTCAGTTATCTGGGCGCGCCGGGACTGTCGGGTAGCGGCTCTGCGCCCGACGTCGGCTGGTTTGCGTACGCGCCGCTCACGGGCCGCGCCTTTTCGCGCGGACACAGCACAGACTACTGGATTCTGAGCCTGCTGCTGACCAGCGTCGGCAGCACGGTCTCGGCCATCAACGTGATCGTGACCGCCTTCACGATGCGCTGCCGCGGGATGACCTTGATGCGCATGCCGCTATTTGTCTGGATGATGATCGTAACGAACTTCATGATCATCCTGGCGTTGCCGGCGCTCTCAGCGGCGCAGATTATGCTGCTGATCGATCGTTATCTGGGCGGGCATTTCTTTGACACGCAATCGGGCGGTTCCGCCGTGCTCTGGCAACACTTCTTCTGGATTTTCGGTCACCCGGAAGTCTACATCCTGATCATTCCGGCCTTCGCGTGCCTGTCAGAGATCATCCCGGTCTTCTCACGCAAACCTATCTTCGGCTATCCCGTTATGGTCGGGGCGACGACGATGATCGCGATCATCAGCTTCAGCGTCTGGGCGCACCACATGTTCTCGGTCGGGATGACTTCCGATGGGCAACACCTTCTTTGCCATTTCGACCATGCTGGTCTCGGTGCCGACGGGAATCAAGATTTTCAACTGGCTCGGCACGATGTACGGCGGCAAGATCCGGCTTGAACTGCCGATGATCTTCTGCATCGGCTTTCTCTTCCAATTTCTTGATCGCGGGCCTGACCGGCATCATGCTGGCCGTCGCCCCTTCGACTGGCAGCTCACAGATTCCTACTTCGTCGTCGCGCACTTTCATTACACGCTGGTTGGCGGACTTCTCTTCGGACTCTTCGCCGGATTCTACTACTGGTATCCGAAAGCGTTTGGCCGACTGCTCAACCGTAAGCTGGGACTCTTGGCATTTCTGGCTTTTCACTATCGGCTTTCATCTGACCTTCGACACGATGCATATCCCCGGCCTGTTGGGAATGCCGCGGCGCATTTACACGTACGACGCGGGGCGTGGTTGGGAGACGCTCAACTTCATCACCTCGCTCGGAGCGCTCGTTCAAGCGGCTGGGCTTTCTCTGTCCTCGTGGTGAATCATGCTGCGCTCATGGAAGAAAGGTGAAGTGGCGGGCAACGATCCCTGGGATGCATGGACGCTGGAATGGGCCACTAGTTCACCGCCGCCTGAGTACAACTTCGCGAGTGCGCCGGTGGTGCGTAGTCGCAGGCCTCTTTGGGATCTGAAACATCCTGGAAGATCCTGATTGGAAGTACGAATGAAGCGCCGAGAAATGAACGCGATGATTGACGCGATGATTAATGATGCAACTTCACTCTGGTTCAGCACCGCTCAGTGGCGGCAGCCGTCGACCGTGAGATGGCTATTGCTGCCGAAGCCAGCGAGTGGAAACTGCCGTCGAGCCGCAAGCTGGCGGTCATCTGTCTCATCTTGACAGAGACTGGTCTCTTCTCGATCTTCGTCGCCGCGTATGTCTTCTACCTGGGCAAGAGTTTGACAGGTCCGACGCCGCGCGAAGTTTTGGACCTCCCGATTCTATCCACGATCTGCCTGCTTTCGAGCAGCGTGACGATTACGTTGGCGGAGCGGGCTTTCAACCGCGACCGCGTGGGTCGCTTCAAGATTTTTGGCTGGCGACAATTGTACTGGCGGCGATTTTTCTCGCTTCGACAGCGGCCGAGTGGCGCAGGCTTATCTACCAGAAGGGGCTAACGATCAGCACCAATCTCTTCGGCACGACGTTCTATTCGCTCGTAGGCCTGCACGCCAGTCACGTCATCGTCGGGATGTGTCTTTTGTTGTTGGTATTCATCTTTAGTCTGCGCGGGTTCGTGACCATCATGCATCGCGAGCGTCTGCAGATGATTTCCTGGTACTGGCATTTTGTCGATGCTGTTTGGATTGTCGTTTTTACCGTCGTCTACGTTATCGGGAGGTGAGTTGAAGCATGCTGCCTGAAGAGCACAGGACACAGATTGCAAAGACGATCGAGGTGCCGGCGCCGACGCCATGGCCGTTTGTCACCGCCTTTGGTCTCGCTCTGCTGCTTGCCGGATTGGTCACGAGCCTCGCGGTAAGCGTTGTTGGCATTGGTTGTGATCCTCTTCGGCGCGGTCGGCTGGTTCAGCGAGCGTGCTGCCAATGCCGCAAGAGGAATTGGTTGCGCTTGTCGCAACGCCGGCGCCGATTTTTGCGCCGCTCGATCCGCAGGGTTGATCACCTGCAACCCGGCGCTGAAAGTCATCGCGTCTTCATCCCCGTTAAGGTTCATCCCTACTCAGCCGGTCTATTTGGCGGCGTTATCGGCGGCATCGGAATGGCGTTCATCGCTTGTCTCTACGGAGTCATCGCCCAGGGAAGTCTGTGGTATCCGGTCAACCTGCTAGCGGCTGCGGCGCTGCCGTCTTTGGCTGAGGCAGGGCCAGCAGAGTTGAAAGCATTTCACCTGTCGGGGTTCATCGTCGCGCTCTTGAGTCACGGTGTCATCTCGTTACTGGTCGGTTTACTCTACGCGGCGATCCTGCCGATGATGCCCTCGCGCTTCACGGCCTTCTGGGGAAGTTTTCTGGCTCCCGTTTTGTGGACCGGCCTCGTCGCCTCAACTCTCCGCCTAATCAATCCCGCGCTTAACGCGAGAATTGCGTGGGGATGGTTCATTGCGTCCCAGGTTGCCTTCGGGTTGATTACCGGTTTTATCGTCGCTCACTCAAAAGAGGTTGAGACCGCACAGTCATGGCCATTGGCCGCGAGAGCCGGAGTAGAAGCACCCGGTCTAATACCTGAACAGGAGGAAGAGCGATGATTGCGAGATTGCAAATCGGACTCGCTGCTGCAGTCGGCCTCGCCGCTCACTCTGCTGACAGGCTGCAATTCCCGTCTGCCCGGTCAACCAACCGAAGCGGAACGCTGGCGCGCGCCCGCTGAGATCACTGACTTCAATCAACTCTACACCCAGAACTGCGCCGGTTGTCACGGCGTCAGACGGAAGAACTTGGCGCGGCGCGTTCGCTTAACGACCCGCTCTATCTGGCCTTTGTCTCGGACGACGCAATGCGCCAGGCGATCGCAACAGGCAGGGCTGGGACGAATATGCCCGCGCTTTTCTGAACAGGCTGGCGGCCATCTCACGGACCAGCAGATCGAATTGATCGTTAACGGTATGCGAGCGCACTGGTCAAAGCCCGACGACTTCAAAGGTGTCGACCTTCCTCGCTACAGCGTCAACGAAACAGCGACACCGAGTGGGCCATCCGAAGCAGTCAACAACAATATCTCGGCGCAGACTTCCCAAACTGGGGATGCTGCACGAGGCTCGCAACTTACCAGACCTATCTGCGCAAGTTGTCACGGAACAAATGGCGAGGGCGGATCCGGCAGGCTCGATCGTTGATCCGAACTTCCTGAACCTGGTCAGCGATCAAGGCCTCCGCACGACAGTGGTCGTCGGCCGCGCTGACATTGGGAAAACCCGACTGGCGCGGAAATGTGCCGGGCCATCCCATGTCAGCGCAGGAAATCATTGACGTCGTCGCCTGGCTCGCAGCGCACGGGCAAAGCACAACTGTAGGTGTTAGCAAAGTCGATCATTCGGCTTGCCTGAATATGAAATGAGTCTGGATCGAAATTTGATGATGGAGGCACAAAGTGCCATGGCAGTCAAAGAGCTTGAAGTGATAAGCGAGAAAGCACCGGAGAGATTACACATCGAAATGCCGCGGCGCGCGTTTCTGCTCAAGCTCGGGTTTCTGCTCAACGGCATCGCGGCCACGATGGTGTCAGTGCCCTTGCTCGGCTACCTGCTTTCAGCCTTCCGTAATGATGGCGGGTTCACATCATGGATTGCTCTTGGACTCGCTCGCAACGTTCTGCGGAGAACCAGACGCGCATGGCGAAATTTCGCAATCCTTATCACGCGCCCGTGGGATGGCCAGACTGCCGACATTCCCTGCTGGGTGCGGAGGATGGAAGGCGAGAAGCTTTCAAATCTTTGCGATCAACTGCACGCACCTTGGGTGTCCGGTGCGCTGGTTTCAGGAGTCGCACCTGTTCATGTGTCCATGTCACGGCGGCGCTTTCTACGAAGACGGTTCGCACGCATCCGGGCCGCCGCCGCGGGGACTCTATGAATACAAATACAAGATCGAGAACGGGCAACTATGGATACACGGCGGCCAGCTTCCGACATTGAATCAGCCGGCCTGAAGTCAGAACCGGAGCTGCTCCCTACGCGACTGGGGAGGATGAGTCGAGGCGAGTAGCACGAATGACATGATTGAGAGATTGCGAACAACTCGCGCTCTGGATTGACGATCGAGTCTATATCAGCAAGATCTTCGCTGCGACCGCAGGCCATCACGTTCCGCGCACCTCGGGCAGTTGGTTCTACGTCTTCGGCAGCGGCACTCTGCTCTGCTTCATGATCCAGATCGTGACCGGCATCTGCCTCGCTTTGGTCTACGTGCCATCCTCGGGCCAGGCTTACACCAGTCTGGAATACCTGAACTATCAACAGCAGTTCGGTTGGTTTCTGCGCGCCATGCACAACTGGGGCTCAAACTTCATGGTTGCGATCATGTTGGCCCATCTCATCCAGGTCTTTCTTTTCGGCGCGTTCAAATACCCGCGCGAGATGACCTGGATTTCGGGAGTCGTATTGCTGCTCTGCACCCTCGGCATGGCGTTCACTGGCCAGGTGCTGCGTTTCGATCAGGACGCCTACTGGGGCTTAGGCATTGGCGCGGCCATGGCGGGCCGTGTGCCTCTGATGGGACCGGCAATTGTTCACATGATGCTCGGCGGCCCAATCATCGCAGGCGAAACGCTTTCGCGCTTCTTCACTCTGCATGTCTTCGTTATCCCGGGAAGTATTCTGGCGATCGTCAGCCTGCACCTCAGGTTGGTGCTGACCAAAGGCATCAACGAATATCCGGTTCCCGGGCAAGCTGGTCAAGAAGGAAACCTACGCCGAAGAGTACGAAGCGGAAATCAAAAGAGCGGCGTCCCGTTTTTCCCGAAAGCGATCAGCAAGGATCTAATTTTCAGCGGTCTGGTTCTGCTCGGCCATCGTCTTCTGCGCTGCCTACTTCGGTCCCGAAGGTCCGCATGGCATCCTGATCCGACACAGATCAACACCGCCCCGAAACCTGATTTCTTTTTCCTCTGGCTCTATGGCGTCTTGTCGTTGATGCCGGATTATATGGAGACAGTGGTAATGCTGACGGCCCCGTTCGTTGTCATTGGCATTCTCTTCGCCGTGCCGTTCATTTCAAACACAGGTGAAAAGAGTCCACGCCGCCGGCCGGTCGCGGTGTTAAGCGTGCTCCTTCATCTTCATAGTGCTGGCTGCGTTCAATTACCTCGGCACGTACGCGCCGTGGTCACCAAAGATGGAAGCCTGGACCAGCGCGGCGACGCCTACGAATTATCTGGAAGGACGTTCACCACTCGAGCGGCAGGGCGCTCTGGTTTTCCACAATAAGCAATGCATCAACTGCCACAGCATAGGTGGCGAAGGAGGGTTGCGCGGACCAGTGCTCGATAGTGTCGCCACACGCCTGACCGGGGATCAGTTGGTGCGCCAGGTGATTCAGGGCAGCGGCAACATGCCGGCTTACGGCAAGAACTTGAGTCCTCCGGAAGTCGCCGCGCTGGCGGCCTTCATGAGCACTCTGCATAAGCCAACGGAAGCTCCGGCGCGCGATTCGACTCGGCCCGCACAAGCATCAACCGAGAACATGCAACCTAACGCAACTGCACAAATGGCCAGTACGAAGCCGTGACTATGAGCGTGAGCAACAAAATTGCTACTTCGCCGCCGGTCACAGGATTGGACCGAGTGATGTGGATCAGTCTCGGGACGACGCAACCGGAGACTATCTCTCAGCAGGTTCTTCCCTCCGCCGCGCTGTCTATGGCGATTCGCAGGGCAGGGGCTTTTTTCATTTTGGCAAAGCCGGAGATCACTTTGATGGTCATGATCTCCGCCGGCTTTTCGTGCCTGATGGCATCAGACTCGATAAACCTCGTCGTTCTCGCGCACACCGTTCTGGGTACGGGTCTGGTCGCCGCAGGCGCGGCAACGCTAAATCAGTTTATGGAACGCGCGCTGGACGGGAACATGCGGCGCACTTCTAAACGTCCGTTGCCTGCGGGAAAACTCACCGCCCGAGCAGCATTCGTGTTTGGTATTTCGCTCTCGGTTGCGGGAACGATCTATCTAATTCATTTTCTCAACATGTTGACTGCGCTGCTGGGTCTCTTGACTCTGTTGAGCTATCTATTCGTCTATACGCCACTCAAACGCAAGACCAGGCTATGTACGTTAGTCGGCGCATTCCCCGGCGCCGCGCCAATCCTGATGGGTTGGGCCGCCGCGAAAAATAATCTCGGCCTCGAAGCGTGGGCGCTCTACGCCGATTCTCTTCCTCTGGCAGTTTCCACACTTCTATGCGATCGGTTGGTTGTACCGCGAAGACTATGCGCGAGCCGGAATGCTCATGCTTCCTGCGGTTGACGACGATGATGGCCGGACCACGTTTCGGGCGATCTTGATTTCGACGCAGCTGCTGATCGTCGCCAGCGTCGCGCTGACATTCATCGCACCCACCGGTCCCCTGTACTTTCTGCTCGCGATAATTCTCGGTCTCTCCTTTTATTATGTTGCCTGTCGAGCCTCCGTTTCTCGATCAAAGTCAGCGGCGAAACAGCTCCTGCATGCGTCCGTCATTTACCTGCCGCTGCTCTATCTGGCCATGCTGATAGATAAGATCAAATGAGGAGAGCCAGACGCTGGCAATGAATCGATGGAAGGAATCACAGATGCAGTCTTTAGTTCCTGGAATCTCGATCCTCGGCTGCTGATTCCAGCCCTGGTGATTGGTCTGCTCTACGCGCGCGGCTGGAGACGACAACAAAAACGTGCTCGACATCGTTTCGGTTTGCCGCAACTGGTTAGTTTCTATGCGGGACTGATAACTGTTCTCTTCGCTCTTATCTCGCCACTCGATACGTTCGCCGGATGGCTGCTGACCGTGCATATGATTCAACACCTGCTGTTGATGATGGTTGCGCCGCCATTGATTCTCTACGGCAATCCTTATCTGCCACTTCTGGCCGGCATGCCTCGCAGATTTCTGAAAGATGGCATGGCGCCGTTCTTAGCGTCCGTCACATTGCGAAAGGTTGGCCGCTTCGTCACGCATCCCGTTTTCTGCTGGACTGCGTTTGTCTTTACGAGCATCGCCTGGCATACGCCTCCGATGTATCAACTCGCACTCGGCTCGCCAACATGGCATGCAGTCGAACATTGTTGCTTTCTCACGACCGCGATGCTCTTCTGGTCGCCGATCATCCAACCTTACCCCTTCGCCCTGCAAATGCCGCGTTGGACCATGATTCCGTACCTTTTTCTCGCGGATTTTCAGAACACTGCGCTCTCGGCATTTCTTATGTTCTACGAGCGCGTGGTCTATCCGGCTTACGAGACAGTTCCGCGCATCACCGAGCATGACCGCCACTCGAAGATCAGGCATCCGCGGGCGCGATCATGTGGGTGGCAAGTTCGATCTTTTCCTGATACCAGTTGGCCTAATCACGATCGAAGTGTTGAGCCAGAAGCGAACTCCGCTTCTCCGCAAGCGTCTTGTCGCTGGGCAATCACAGTTAAGGGTCGAACGCACAGAAAGGACAAGCGCGGAAGCTAAAGTCGCAGACCTCGCGCACCGATCGACTTGCTTTCACTACCGCTCATTGGTTCGGTTCTCCGTTGGCCCCACTTTCGTCGGTCTGTTCAAGCGGTGATGTTTCTGCTGGCGATCATAGTCGTTGCCGACGGAGTTGTTTGGACCGCAGATGGGCGCGATGAACCTGGCGGGCGTGCTGCCGTGGACGCATTGGCGCGGACTATCAGCGATTGCTTTACTGGTGCTCGGAAATGTCTTCTGCATGGCTTGTCCATTTAACTTTGTTCGTGATCTTGGTCGTCGCTTGCTGCCTGCTTCGTGGGTCTGGCCGCGGCGTTTGCGTTCGAAATGGATAGCCATCTCGCTTCTATTTGTTTTCTTCTGGGCCTATGAAGCCTTTGGCTTGTGGGACAGTCCCCGTTGGACGGCGTGGATCATCGTGGGCTATTTCACGGCCGCGTTGGTTGTTGACGGCCTCTTCAAAGGAGCGAGTTTCTGTAAGTACGTTTGTCCCATTGGGCAGTATCAGTTCATTCAATCGCTCATTTCGCCTGTGGAAGTAGGTGTGCGCAGCCTCGATGTCTGTCGAACTTGTACGACGCACGATTGTCTTCGCGGCAACGACAAACAGCGCGGCTGCGAGCTTGCAACTCTTCCAGCCGCAAAAAACCAGCAACATGGATTGCACCTTCTGCCTGGACTGTGTGCACGCCTGCCCGCATCAGAACGTCTCGCTACTGGCTACGCTCCCCGGAACTCAACTCGTCCGAATCGAAGGGCGCAAGCGCTCGCTGCGATGGTTCAGACGCTTCGATGGCGCGCGTGCTGATCTTTCTTCTCGTGTTCGCAGCCTTCGTCAACGCCGGGCAGCATGCTGGAGTCAGTGCAACGGCAGGAGCAGACTTTGCAACTGACGCTTCACGGTGGCTCGTTCCACCTTATCCTCCTCGTCTCTTTTCTGTTTGCATTGGTTGTGGTTCCGGCGATGTTGGTCGCGGCTTCGGTTTCGCTGGCAAAGATCCTCAGCGGGCGACAGGTCAGATGGAGAGAGTCCGTGTCGACCTTCGCACAGGCTTTTGTGCCGCTGGGTTTCAGCATGTGGCTCGCGCACTTCTCTTATCACCTGGTCAACGGCGCTTTGACAGCGGTCCCTGTCATTCAGCGCGCGGCAGAGAGTGCCGGATTGAGTATTCTCGGCAAACCGGACTGGTCGCTTTCTGCTTCGATGTCTAGTTTTGATTGGCTGCCGTCAGTGCAACTGTTCCGTGCTGGGGCTGGGGCTTCTGTTCACACTCTACGTCGCCTGGCGCGCTCGCGCGTCGGCTTTCGGCTCGAATTCGCGCGCACCCTGGGCATGGTGGCGCCCGTGGGCGGTGCTGGCGCTCGTGCTTTACTCGGCAGGAGTCTGGATCGTTTTTCAGCCGATGCAGATGCGCGGCATGATGATGGATGGAACCACTGAGTGGTGTATGAGCAAATGACTCGAGCAAAAGCAAAAGGCGCAATCGCGCGCCAGCTGGTGAATAGAGCGCTGCCACTACGATCGTTTCGATTCTCACGATGGGCATTAGTATTCGAGCCGACGGCGGAAATGTCTTGTGGCAACGAACCATGGGCTCGATTACGGTCACTGCATTCACTACTGAGAGCCCGCTGCGGCCAGGCCCGGCAGACATCAGCTTTTTGGTTGAGAACAACGAGCAATCGCAACCTATTCTTGATGCACAGGTATTTGTCACTTTTCAGAGTGAAACAGGCGTAACCATCCGGACAGAAGCAACACACGCGCAGGCTCGCAACAAACTTCTTTATTGCACCCTGGTCGATCTACCAAAGCCAGGCCATTGGAAAATGACTTTGCTCGTTGTGCACGGCGCGGAGCCTGTTGAATTCGCAAGCGACCTCGCGGTCAGCGAACCTCAATCACCGCTCATCGCAACCTGGAAGTTTATGGCCTTGCGCTTTCACGATCGCGATCCTGTTCATCTTTCAACAGCGTCTAGCTTGGAAGAGGGATGCTACCCGCCGTAACTCTCGCCGCTAATACTGACGCAACAAAACGCAAATTATCGATATTTTTGCACGATGCAGGAAGATTCTGCGTCCCTCGCCTGGGTAAGCTTCAAATCGTGAACCGAATCAGTTGCGCCACGCCGAGAGCAACACATAACCCGGCGGTAATCCGAACTGGGCGGTCACCAAAGGAAGAATGCTGGCTTTGAGGTACATAATCGCGATTCTTGGTTTCCTAATAACGACCATGATGCTGTGGGATGCGTTCGAGGTGATCATCCTGCCCCAGACGCGTTACGCGTCGCCTCAGGTTTGCTCGGCTTTTCTATCGCTTCACCTGGCGGTTGCGATCGATGGTCGCGGAATTAATCCCGCTCGACAGACCGCGCGAAAATTATTTGAGCTACTTTGGTCCGCTCTCACTGCTACTGCTGCTGACTGCATGGGTAACAGGACTGGTTGCAGGCTTTGCCATGATGCAATGGGGCCTTCAAGATCGGCTGAATGTCGCAGAAAGAGCAGCGCCGTTCAGCACCTATCTTTACTTGAGCGGCACCACCTTCTTCACGCTGGGCCTGGGCGATGTGATTCCGTTGGGTAGGCTGGGACGAGAGCTTGTGGTACTCGAAGCTGGTTTAGGCTTTGCTTTCCTTGGAGGCGTCGTCACTTACCTGCCCACGATCTACCAGGCGTTTTCGCGGCGCGAGGTAGGTATTTCACTGCTCGACGCCCGCGCAGGCTCGCCCCAAGCGCCGGAGAATTATTACGGCGGAACGGTAATGATATGTCAGGACTCGAACAGTTGCTCGGTAAGTGGGAAGAATGGTCAGCAGAACTGCTCGAGAGCCATATCTCGTACCCTTTTCTGGTTTACTTCCACTCGCAGCATGTCAATCAATCGTGGTTGGGAGCGCTGACCGCCATTCTGGATACATCTGCCCTCGTAATTGCCGGCATCGATGGCGGACCGATTCGCCAGGCAAAGCTGACATTTGCCATGGCTCGTCACGCCGTCGTCGAGTTAACTCAAAATTTCATCCCTTTCGCCGCCGGCACCGGACCGGTGATCGCCTGCCACCTTCCAGTTTCACGGTGTTGCGGAAGATGTTGGCGGAAGCCGATGTCAGCATGCGAGCCGGCACGGGCAACTGAACAGAAACTTTCCGAGTTGCGGCGAATGTACGAACCATATGTCAGGCTCTCAGGCAAGTATTTATTGATTTCAATGCCGCCGTGGTTCCGGATCAATGACACGCCGGATAACTGGCAGAGCAGCAATTGGCAGGCGTTGATTCCTGCTGTGGCAGCGGAGAACGGCGCGACTTCTGATTCGAAGGTTTTGGCTACTGAATCAATCACAGCCAACACCTTATGACGCAAGTTGCTGAGCGTAACAGTGATGGACTCTGGATACATAACCGCCCTTGCCGCCCTCGGTGGCGCAGCTACTAGGCGGTCTTACGTCGTTCGCGACCTCGTGGACCACCCTGCGCACGCAAATGAAGGCGGAGCGAAGTGCCAGCAGTAAATCAAACGACAAAAACTCTACAAAGAGTTTATCGATGGCGCTGCCAAGATCTACGGTGACGCGTTGATTCATGACAAGCTCGAAACAACTGGTTTGATTGACCTGCATGCGCTCGTCAGCCAAATGCGGATCGTGTCATCTCGAACCGGTTATTGAATGCGCAATCAAAGTCGTCAAGGTGATAACGGATACCTACAGCCAGCCAAACAAGACTCCTGAAGAGATAGAGGCGATGATTAGCAACTGGAGCGTAGATATATTGCGTAGTTTTAGCGAAGCGTGCCGCGAGGAGTTTGAGCAGAGTCTACAAAGGCCCAATTAAGATCCGCAAGGTTGGCGTTTCCAGAATTAACTATTCTGAGTCGACATGAATACTGGTAAAAACTGCTATTCTCCGTGAGGCTGTTTTTCTACTCATAGTTGGGCTCACCTGCGTCTCTAGCGGCTGTCAGCCGCGCTCAAGTGTAGAAGCACCAGCTGATGCTTCGAAAGCAGCTCAACAGAATATATTTCACAGGCAGATCAGCTTTACACAACGAGAGAGATCTCGGGTGCGACTGCGCCAAGGAAAGCCATAGTCTTGCTGCGACAAGCTGTTACCGTCGACCCGGATAACTACGATGCATCATGGCGACTTTAGAAGTTCAATTGTCTATTTGGGAACCCTACACGGAGAATGACAGAGACGAGCGTCGCAAGGCGTTTTCGCGATGGTATTGAAAGGCAGGTAAGACTGGAATCCACTTGCAGGCGAACCGGATGTTGGCTGGGTGCCAATTACGGTGATCGCACAAACATCGGCGCTCGCCGGACTGGTAAATGATTAATGACATACGCAATGAAATGGAGACCCGTGCTACGTCTGGATGAGGGGTATCAAAATGGAAGCGCATATATATGTGCTGGGTTTGGTCACCATATGGACGAACCGAGGGATCGTGGGTGGCGAATTCGCAAAAAGGCAGAAGTTGCCCTTATGGAAAGAGGGTTGACCTTCGGAGGAGCAAATGCATTTCTTCACTTGCATCTAGCTGAAGCTTACCAGAGGACGCACGGCGGACGCGCGCCGGCAACTCAATGCAATCATTTCCGACGCCCGACCCGGAATTATCTGCCTGAATACCGCAAAGAGGCCGTAGGGGAAAGCGCGCAAACTGTTAGAAGCCTGGAACACTCTGAGCAGTACCGGACGGAAACGCAGAGTATTCCTCCCCTCGGAGCGAGATAAGTATTCACCTCTCCTCCCACAGAATATGTATCGATAACCAGTCGTGCTGGCTGTCTTAATTCAGAGGGCGTAATAGAACATTTTTGTGCAGCTGCGATGAGGAAAGATAGAGGGGACTCATGTGCCAGACCTGCGCAGTACCTAACTTGCTTTGACGGCTGAAACGCCGGTAAATACTGCTTGGTCATGTAGTACCATTAGGTGAATAAGGGCCGAGGACTTAAAATCCGTTGGGGTGATGCCGTAGGGTTCGAGATCCCTCCTGAGGCTTAATTCGCACCACGGATTAATCCCATCCGCACCATTGCTTGGGCCGGTGCTGCGCAAAGATCATCCGGCAGCAGTAATGCTATACGTTGAAGCACCAAACTGACCAGAATCTTCTCCTGCCAGCAGCGCACAGTGCATTCAAGCCTCGACTCCTTTTTTCCGCAGAATTCCTCCGGTGTCGAAACGTTGACGGTAAAATCCACTCAGCCGCTGCCGGCTCGGTAGGAAAATTCTCCGCGTAGATCTGGATTCACGGAGGCGTCAATCCTTTCGTCTAAGCGCGAGCGCAAAAATCTGCATCGCCGCGCGAAATCGAGGACGGTAACAGCCCCTCTCGGGGTGTTGAAATGGCAAAGCGAAGACGCAACACGACAACTGCGATCGACGGCGGCGTCGCAAGAAGGACCGAGGCCTTGGTAGCGGCAAGGACTACAAACCAAAGAACTGCGCATACAAGACGTGGCATCGATCGGTCTAGCTACCCCGAATCTTCGGTTGGAAGATGCAGGAACAGATACATCATTTCATGAGCAAACTGGAGTGTTTGTTTTTCTACATCGTTGATTGGTCGCCAGGAGTTCTCGACGATCACGTGAGCAGTTTCCTCTCGACCTTAATGAGTTTACGTGGCGATAGCGCAACAGACCGGCATTCGGCATCCGGTAGATGTGAAGACCAAAGAGCCGATCACCATGACGGCTGCGGCTTCGTCATCACAGCTGGCAATACGTAAAAGC
>ERZ1370068.11283-contig-9910_pt1 | contig 18816 bp, 31 predicted proteins | sample MGYA00561227_ERZ1370068 | MGnify/ENA primary metagenome ERZ1370068 (study PRJEB38410, sample SAMEA6850437) | metagenome | study: Metagenomic assessment of the ecological functions of the soil: analysis of the soil microbiota associated with the...
GAAGTTGCTACTGCTTTTTAGCGGCGGCCGAACACTGAAAATGAATTTGATGCCGGCGGAAACCATTATGCGCTCCTGCAAAGCTTGTAACTCAAGATCGAGAATCTGACGGAGGTGATCCTCGTTTAATGATCGGAAGACCACGGCTGTGTCAATCCGGTTCATGAATTCCGGCGAGAACTTGCGCTTGGCGGCTTCCACTGCCGTCCGCCCCATTTTTTCATCTATGCCGGGGTTGTCCGCAGTTACTCGAGTCCTGTGCTGGAGCAAAACCAATGCCTCCGCCGATCAGGTTCCGGACATCGCGCGCGCGCCCAAATTCGAGGTCATGATAACCATTGTTTGAGAGAAATCTACGCGGCGGTTGTCGCCAAGCGTTAATGTAGCCTTGTCGAGAATCCCAAGCAGGAGTTGCCACAAGCTATCCGAAGCCTTCTCAATTTCGTCAAACAAAACGAATGAGATCCTGGTATCTTCCGTGTGGTGACGATCGATGTTTTCTTGCGTCAGCATGGGAGGCGTTTCGCGGTGACCAAGATAACCAGGAGGCGAACCGATCAGCTTCGCGATCTCGTGCGAATGTTGGAATTCGGCGCAGTCGATCTTAATCATTGCGTTGGGGTCTCCGAACAACACTTCTGCCGCTGCTTCAACGACGCGGGTCTTTCCCGAACCGGTCGGACCCAGGAAGAGCATTGTGCCAACGGGGCGATTGGTTGAATTCATTCCCGCCAGGAAGATCTGATAAAGACCGCTCATGCGGCGCACAGCCTCTTCCTGACCCACGATGCGGTGTGACAGCTTTTCCTCAAAGGCTCTGTGCCCGCAGACCCTTTTCCGCAGGATTGAGGAGGACCGTCTCCGTCAAATCCGCTTGTCTTCTCATTTCGATAGCAATCATGACTGCCCTCCGTCTTTTGTATGTTCTCGATCGGGTGGGAGTTTATTAGGTTAGCGTCGGTGTATCTATTGGCATGTGAGGTGATGGTCTAAGCAGTTTAGGTAACAGCATTGAGAGGTTAACCTACCAGCATTGGACTAACCCCTCGATTCTCGTATGTATTGACTAGGATCCTGTTTGAGGCTGGGCGCGTATAACAAGATGGAGTTGGAAACAACTCTCGAAAAAGGAGGAAATCATGAACAGAAAAACTTATTAAGCAGAATTGGCGGATTCGTGATGGCCGCCGCATTACTATTCGGCGTGGCAATAATGTCGAGCACTGTTGTTCAAGCGCAGAGAGGTGGGTTCCACGGCGGTGGTGGATTCCATGGTGGAGGCGGATTCCACGGTGGAGGGTTCCACGGTGGTGGCGGATTCCATGGTGGTGGTTTCCACGGTCGCGTAATTATTGGCCCAAGGTTCGGTTACGGATATCCTTACGGGTACTATGGATACCCTTATGGGTACTACGGGTACGGGGCTTATGGCCAGTATGTCTTCGGCGACAGTGTGGCTGCCGATAGTCAGGGGTACCAGGACGGTTTAAAGACCGGTTCTGATGATGCGCGTCGTGGTCAAAGCTACGATCCCGAGAGATCGCATTATTTCAAGGACTCCGGCTTTGGCAACTTTGCGGAGAACTACCGGGCAGGCTTCTTGCGTGGTTACGGTGAGGGATTCAGGAGCTAATTTCGAGTCAATCACGTGCATGGGTGCCGCGAGTGTTCCTCGCGGCATCCTTTTCAGTAAGCGGCGAGCTGAAGATTGCCTCAAAGCTGCTCTAAATTGCGATAGAGGGCTGAGCCTCAAAAGTTCTGTCTCATTCACACCGGGCTTTAGCCCGGTGGTCGACGCTTGGCGAAGTCCTAAGAAACCGTTTCAACGGTTTCCATGAGCGCGTGCCGCTAACACGTTCTAGCTCAACGGCTTTTCAAGAGGTCAGAAGCAGAGGAAACCGTTAAAACGGTTCTGCGGCTTTTTAATGCGAGGCGTGTGACCGGGCTGAAGCCCGGTCTGAATGAGAGCAAATCAGACTTTTGAGGCAAAGCCGCGATAGAGAATGTGAGAGATCTTTTGTTAGATCGGGCAAGGCTTGAAGTCCTGCATCATCCCAGCTCAGGCGGCGTGATACCGCGGCTACTCTTTGCCGAGTCATCACATCTTTGATCTGCAACTGCTCAGCAGACTGCCTGGTGATGATTCAGACGATCTCGACACCGGAGAAGGCTTCTATTACAACCTCAGAATTGACGGCGCCGTGCTCAACTCTCTTGACGGTACGTGGCAACTGATTTCGGGCACTGATTCTCATTAGAAAAGTCCTTTCTTTCGTATTTGCTCAGGGCGTCTATGCACTCGCTTCCGCTTCAAACAAGCAAACCGCCGCGCTTTCCAGCAACTGAAGGCAAGACTCCCGGGGCGGCAGCTCCTAAACTTGGAAGCTGGGTATGATCTGTCCAACGCCGGAACACTCCTGTCAGTTTCTTGATCCGCCGCAGTGTGCGCCATCTGCTGGTCTCACGCGGCTTTTATCTCATCCAGGCTTTGGTGGTGCTGGCAGCGTTGAGTTTTGTCCTGACGGGCAGCCGGATCACTGCGATCGACAGATATGGCAACCGAGCTGACATCGTCGTTTCGATCTTTGTCGACTATCGCCACGATGTTGTTATTGACGGCGATAAATCGGCGCGTGATGACGGCTATTGATCGCCGCTTCTTTCGCGAGGCCTACAACGCCCAACGAATCTTAACTGAACTGGGTGAGGCGATTCCGGCCTTATTGAAAACCAAACATGTACTCGAACTGGTGGCGAACAAAATCGCAGACGCCCTGCATCCGGAAAATGTAACGATTCTGCTCGAGCAGGATGATACGAATACATATGTAGTTGCGTACTCGTCCGATGAGGCAGGGCAAGCGCTGAGTCGTTTTCTCAGCCTCGCTAGTATTGCCTTGCGCGACGATGGAAACCTCATCAGCCGTTTAAGAGAATCTAACCGTTGGAATGCAGTAGACCTTTCCGAGGATGATCTTTTGTCACCCGACCCGGACCTTGGGGCCTTGGCGGTTTGTCTGTTAATGAGAGTCAGACTTTGCACGCGGCGCGGGCGTCACTTCTGATTCCGATCGCCGCAAATGGCCGGTTGCACGGACTCATTTCGCTGGGCCGGCGACTCTCGGATCTGCTCCTACCGCAACTGAAGACGCAAGGGCTTAGCTGCTGGTAGTTGCTCATCAAATAGCGACCTTCATTCAAAACATGAATCTGATCAGTCGTCTGGCTGAGGAAGAGCGCGTCGCACGAGAGCTTGAGATGGCCGCCGAAGTGCAGCGACACCTTTTTCCGGCCGATGAGCTCAACGATGTCGCCCTGAGATCGTCGGCGTTTGCCTCCCGGCGCTTGGAGTTGGGGGTGACTATTACGATTATTTTCCCATCGACGATCGCTGCACTGGAATCGCTATCGCCGATGTTGCCGGCAAGGGCATTGCCGCCGCGCTACTTATGTCTACGGTTCAGGCTTCATTGCGTTGCCAACTTACTTCCGGTGACAAATCCTTAGCCGAAGTTGTCTCGGCAATGAATAGCTTGCTTCAGCGATCAACGAGCGATGGGGATTACGCTACGTTCTTTCTGGCACAATTCGATAGGGCGACGCGAAACCCTGACCTACGTTAACGCCGGTCACAATCCGCCAATGCTCATTCGCGGTTCGCTGGACTCTCAGCGGACGGCCGGAGAGCTTCTTCAGGCTACGGGCATCGACCGATCGCTGTTAATTAGATCGATGGAGACCAATCACCGCTTCGCCGCGGCGGTGGCCGAAGAACCGGGGATCCGACTGCTGACCAGGGGTGGACCAATCATAGGTACTTTCCTCGACGGACCGTACGAACAGGAAACAATCAGATGCAGAGCAGCGGCGACGTCCTGGTGATTTACACAGATGGCGTGACGGAAGCCGAGAACCCGACGGGAGCCGAATTTGGTGAAGAGAGACTGCGATCGGTCCTGATTGAATCCGCTGCGATTGTCTCCCCGTGAATTGACGGCCAGAGTCATTGAGAGTGTATTAGAGTGGCAGGGTCCGGCCCCACAGCACGATCGACATCGCTTTGATCGTCGTAAAGGTTAAGTAGATCCGACAGTGCCTCAAGGAGTTTGCCCCATCAAGTGATTCATGACTCGGCTGTGCCAGAAGCGCTCTGCGCTTACTTCAGCTCCGCATTGTTGGTTCGGGCCTGAGCCTCAAAAGTTCTGTCTCATTCACACCGGGCTTTGGCCCGGTGGTCGGCTGCTTGCCGAAGTCCTAAGAAACCGTTTCAACGGTTTCCATGAGCGCGTGCCGCTAACACGTTCTAGCTCAACGGCTTTTCAAGAGGTCAGAAGAAGAGGAAACCGTTAAAACGGTTCTGCGGCTTTGTAATGCGAGGCGTGTGACCGGGCTGAAGCCCGGTCTGAATGAAGCAAATCAGACTTTTGAGGCAAAGCCGATTCGGGGCTGAGCCTCAAACTGGGCATTAGCCCAAAAACTCAAATAGTTCGACTGCGTAAAAGCCAGAGGCCTTCCGCACATCGAGGAGGCATATCGAGGAAGAGTGGTGGGACTCTTCCCGCGCGTATTCGACAAGCATCTGTTACCCGTTCTTCTTCTCCACTTTCTTTGCGTCCTTCACAAAGTTTTTGACCAGGTCACTGGCGGCCTGATTGGCCTGCTTCTCCGACTGGCCGATCCCGTGAACTGTGTCCTTCACCACACCGCGCCAGATTAGTTCGTTGGTTTGCGGGTCGATAACATCAGCCATGACGCAGCCCTGAGTGTAGGTATTCGTCCAGATATCGGGTCCAAAGCCCCAACGCCAACGCGCGCGATAGGAATGCCGTATCCCCACCCGAACCCCGGGCGAAACCGAAGCCCGTACTTTCGACCTGGGTCTTCTGTTTTGAGCGTGAGTGAAAGCGACGATAAACTTCAGTTTTGATCGGACGGATTGAACCCATTCGCTACCAGTTGTGCAGCCAGTGCGGTTTGGATTCTCCCCCGCTTCGATCGAATTCGTACTTTGAGCGGATCATTACTCGCCCGGTCGGTCTTGAATGCAAACGTGTGTAACCGACTGAAGTCATAATTCTTTTCATAGTCCGACTTCACAGACGTTCCGAAACCGGCGGCGACTGCAAATAACAGCAACGGCACCGGCGGCTGTAACGCGAAAACTCTTCATAACTCATTTCCCTGTCCTTTCAATCAGAAAAACAAATTCTGCCAACTCCTGACGACGCCGATAGTGGCTTCGTAGGAGCGGCATTGATTTCACTATCGTGATGCGATCTTGCCCCGGAGGAGGCGAATGATCTTGCGAGGGTTTGCGCAGAAACAGACGTTCCTTGCTGGGTTCGATCCGGGCCGCCCAAATTTTGGGTCACCATGATCGCCAGGGCGCCCACAATGAGTCATCAACTCGGGGACGATGGTCTGCGCAAAAGCACTCTGATCGCGTTCATCACTCTTCCGCCTTATCTTCATCAATCACGCGCAATACTTCCGGGTTCAGTGGATGGTGTCGCAGATGTCATTTGCGTAACCTCGTCCGAGACAAATTGAAAATGAAGGAATGGTAATTGATTAAGAAATTCCCGCCTTCGGCTAAGGCCCGACTTCAAAACTAACCTTATTCGACTCAACCATGGGACCGTCGCAACAGCGAAGGCGCCGTTGAATTGACAATTCATATTTGCCTGTGGGCAACGGCTCGTACCATGGCTCTGCTCCTGTGCTTACGCGACCTTCAACCAGCACAAACCAATCAGCCAGCGTTGGTTCGTTTGGCTTTTAGGACCACGGGCTCCGGCAGGTTGTCCTCTTTGCAAGTGTGATCTCTTTGCACACTTAACCGCTCATCGGATTGCCATTTCATATAAGGCACCGGCCGGCCATCCTTAGTGAGTTTTGGAAGATTCTGGTAAAGGTCTGACGAAATGCAGACAGATAGTGACGACGAAGACGTATTAGTCATCCTGATGGTCACCGGAATCTGATCGCCAACTCTATAATGATCTACCGGCGAACTCATTGGATTCCCAACGGTTGCGATGGTCACCTTGATAGCGCGTTCCTGTGGCATTAAGGCAGTTTCTGCCTGCTGCTGAGTTGACGTGCTTTGGTCAGCCGGGTTGCTCCTCGGGGCGATGAACGTGGCTGTGAATGCGATCAATATGAGAATTGCTTTAGCCATCTAACACCTCCAGAAGTCATTACAATCAAGACTGGAATCCCTTGTGAAAAAACTGTTGCGTACGCACCTGTCAGCGAACTGAAAAATAGCGAAGTCAGAGTTGTCCGTCTTGCTGGTGGTTGCTCAGAGTTACGGGGTTGCTTGAGTCTCAATTGGTCGAGGATCACGCTCTTCATTCCAGCCGCAATCGATTGATAAATAGAGCAAAAGAAGATAAGAAACCGAGCGTCTTTTAGGGGCCTAATCGTAGATGTCCGTCGAAGTGGTAGGCCGATTGCGAGTGCGAATTTAATTACCTTAACGCTTCTGGATTTGGTGGGGAACAACTTACCGGGTTTCTGAGCGTACTGGGCCCCCGCGGTTCTTCCAGGTTCCTTTGGATCGACCTAGAATATGGTGTCGAAGAATTGGGATCAGTGACGCGTCGCTCCGGTGGAGAGAGCCTTGGGTTCGCCTCCAGGTGAAACTCGATTTGATATGTTGAGCGTAGCGGCCTCTCGAATCCGGGGGCTTTGGGGATGCTTTTCGCTGACCCTATTTGAGATGTTGAAAGGCCTGACCGGGGAGAAGGAGACTCTATGAGTCTGGCAGCAGAGACAACATCGCTCATTACCGCACTCGAACAACTCGGCCCGCACGACCATTTCTGCTCGATATACGAGAGCCCGGAAGAGCATTACGCGGTCGCTATTCCGTTTATGCGGATCGGCCTCGATCGTGGCGAGAAGTGCATCTACATTGCCGATGATGGCATGGTTGGCGATGTTCGCCAGGCCATGGAGTCCGAGGGGATTGATGTCGAACGGGCGATCGCTTCGAACGCCCTCGTTTTGTCAACCAAAGAGCAGGCATATCTCGAGCACGGATCTTTCGATCCCGAGTGGATGTTTACCTTCTGGAAGGAAGCCACACAGTTAGCGCTGAGCGAAGGATTTTCTGCGGTGCGCGCCACGGGCGAAACAGAATGGGTCCTGCGAGGCGGCCGTGGGCTTGAGCGTTGGATGGAATACGAAAGCAAGCTGGCGCACACGCTCTCAGAAAACAAGTGCTCGGCGCTTTGCCAATACAACCGAAGTCTTTTCCCACCGGAACTCATTCTCGATGTGATCCGCACTCATCCAGTGGTGGTTTACCGCGGCACGGTCTGCCGAAATCTATACTACGTACCACCGGATGAATTTCTGGGAACTAATCAAGCGGCGCGTGAACTGGAAAGGGTTCTAACCAACATCCGGGAACGAGAGCGCGTGGAGGACGCGCTGCGAGAACAGCTTCAGGAACGCCGGCGTGCTGAAGAGGCGTTGCGCCGCAGCGAGAGTTACCTGGCGGAAGCGCAGAGGCTCACGCATACGGGAAGTTGGGCCTTCTACGCAGAAAAGCCTCTCTATTGGTCAGAGGAACTTTCGCGAATTTGGGGCCTTGATCCTCAACAGGGCCTTCCGGACAGCGAAACGATATTGCAACGGGTCCATCCAGAGGATCGCAACCGGGTTGTCGAATCTGTCCAGAACGCAGTGCGCGACAAAGAGACTACGCCGACGAGTTCAGAATCGTGCTGCCAGACTCAACAGTTAAATACATCCAGGCGTTGGGTCATCCGGTCTTCAGCGCCAGCGGAGAGCTCCCTTGAAGTCGTCGGCACGAACGTGGACGTGACTGACCGCAAGCGGGCGGAGGAGGCGCAACTACGACTGGCGGCGATTGTTGAATCCTCTGACGATGCGATCATAAGCAAGACGCTCGGAGGGGTCATTACCACCTGGAATGCCGGCGCTCAAAGAATCTTCGGCTATACAACCGAGGAAGCGGTTGGGCAACCGATTACTATTCTGATTCCACCCGATCGCCAGGATGAGGAGTTACAGATCATCGAAAGGATCAAGCGGGGTGAGAGCGTTGACCACTTTGAAACCATCCGGGTCAGGAAAGATGGTCGGCAGATCCACGTTTCTTTGGCGATCTCTCCGATGATGGACGCCGCCGGCGAGATCATCGGCGCTTCCAGCATCGCCCGGGACATCACCGAGCGTGATCGGGCAAGAGCGGCTCTGGAAACGGCTTATGTCGAAATCAAGAAGTCTAAGAATCGTCTCCGGCTCGTCATCGATACAATCCCCGGTTTGGTCTGGAGCGGTCGGCCTGACGGCACATTCGATTACGTCAATGAACCGTGGCTGACGTACATCGGCTGCTCCTGGGAAAAGCTTTTGCCGGAGGCGGCCCGGTGTCTGTGGTCCATCCGGACGACGTCGAGGAGGGCATGGCGAAGTGGGCCGAAACCCTGGCGACTGGGAAACATCCCGATCATGAGTTTCGAATGCGCCGCGCCGACGGTCAATATCGCTGGTTTCTGTCTCGCGCCCTCCCGCTGCGCGACGAGGAAGGCAACATCGTTCGATGGTATGGAACGGCAACCGAGATCGAGGATCGCAAGCGGGCCGAGATGTTGCTGGGCGGAGAGAAGCGGCTGCTTGAGATGATCGCCAGAGGCGATTCTCCGGCGCTCATTCTGGATGCCCTCTGCCGGTTCGTCGAAGAGCTGGCCAGCGGTTCTCTGTCCTCGATTCTGTTGTTGGATGCGAATGGTAGCCGGCTGCGACACGGCGCGGCTCCGAGTCTTCCACAAAGCTACACTGAAGCAATCGATGGCATTGTCATCGGCCCTTCGGTAGGTTCTTGCGGAACGGCCGCCCACCGCAAAGAGCAGGTGATTGTCTCTGACATTGCCACGGATGAGCTGTGGGTTAACCATCGCGATTTAGCCTTAGCCCACGGCCTAAGAGCCTCCTGGTCTACCCCGATTCTGTCCTCGGATGATCGTGTGTTGGGGACCTTGGCAATTTACTTTCGCGAAGCGCGTAGCCCCACGCCGCAAGAGCACAATGTCATAGAGCGGATCACCCACCTTGCCAGTATCGCCGTTGAGCGCGAGCAGGCTGAGGATGCGCTACGGAAGGTGCAGGCGGATCTCGCCCACGTCAGCCGGGTGACGACGATGGGCGAGCTGGTAGCTTCAATAGCTCATGAAGTCAATCAACCACTTGGGGCAATCGTCACCAACGGCCATGCTTGTGTCCGCCTTCTTTCTCGCGAGGTGCCGGATGTGCAAAGGTCACGTGAAGTTATCGGACGAATGATCAACGACGGTATGAGAGCGAGCGAGGTGATTAAGCGGATTCGCGAACTCTTTCAGAAGACGCCAGGTAAAAAGGCGCCATTGAATATTAACGACACCATTCAGGAGGTGATCGCTCTGGTCAGTAGCGACATGCTCAGAAGCAAGGTTGAGTTGAAGACCAAACTGCAGGCTGATCTACCGCCGGTTTCAGGAGACCGCATTCAGCTGCAGCAGGTGATTCTGAATCTTATACTAAATGCCAAGGATGCGATGAGCGCCCCGCAAACCAGTCCGCGCGAGCTGGTAATTACTTCACAAGAAAATAAGTCTGGTGACGTAGTAGTTGCAGTGTGTGACTCTGGCAACGGACTCGATCCGGAAATGTTGACTCATATCTTCGATCCTCTTTTACGACTAAACCTGATGGCATGGGGATGGGGCTGGCGATCGGCCGCACGATTATCGAAGCCCACGGCGGGCGGCTGTGGGGAAGCCCGAACCAGCCTCAAGGCGCTGTCTTTCAGTTCACGCTGCCCGCTAAGACCGAAAGCCTGTGATGGAAACAACTCAAGGGAAAGCTGCGATTTTTGTGGTTGACGACAACGCCTCTATGCGAGAAGCGATTCAGAGCCTGCTGGAAGCCGCCGGCTTCCGAGCAGAGACATTTGAGTCGGCCCAGGACTTTCTGCGCCATGAACTCCCGCTGGGCCAAAGTGTCTGATATTGGATGTCTTGCTGCCCGGGCTAAGCGGGCTGGATTTTCAGAGTGAGCTGAAAACGTGCACATGTCAACATTCCGATCGTCTTCATAAGCGGACATGGAGATATTCCCATGTCAGTGCGGGCCATAAAAGCTGGGGCGGTGGAATTCCTGACCAAACCTTTCAAGGATGAAGATCTGCTTGACGCGATACAGCAAGCACTTGACGTTGACTCGGCAACGCGACAGCAGCAGGCCGAAATCGAGTCGTTGCGCGAACGTCTCGAGAGTCTGACACCGCGGGAACGTCAGGTGTTGGGTTTAGTAACCGCCGGCAGACTTAACAAACAGATTGCGGCAGAACTCGGGACGAGTGAGGTTACGGTTAAGATCCAGCGCCGCCGGGTAATGACCAAGATGCAGGCAGAATCATTGGCCGAATTGGTCAAGATGGCTGAGAAACTCGTTCTCATTCCAAACGATCAGTGAGGTGTTTCAATAGGAGCAGATGAGACTCGTGTTGCTTAACCACCACCGCAGGATTTGGCGCATCACGGTTCAATGTATGACCGGTATCATTGCGGTCGCCTTGATAACCTTCATATGCGTTCAACTCCAGCTCAATCTCGCGACGGCGGTTTGTCTATATCTGGTTGTTATCGTTCTGCTGTCAATTCAGGGCAACTTCTTGTCATCGGCCCTCGTTTCTGTAATCGCCGCCGTGTCATTAGTGTACTTCCTGTCGCCGCCGGTTTTCTCTTTCCGGATAAGCGACAAGTCAGAGACAGTGGTCATTGTTGTCTTTCTGACGATCTCAGCAGTCATCACGCATTTCGTTTCCCGTTTCCGTAAGTCGAAGGAAGAGTTGGGCGAACAGGCCAACCTGCTCAATCTTACTCACGACAGCATTTTTGTGCGCGACATGAATAACGTGATCACCTACTGGAACCGCGGCGCCGCCGAACTGTACGGGTGGACCGCTGAACAGGCAATCGGCAAGACCACTCACGAACTGCTGCAGACGGTCTTCCCGGCGCCGTTGGAAGCGATTAACGCCGAGTTGCTGCGCGCCGGCCGCTGGGAAGGCGAGCTCAAACATCGGAAGGCCGATGGAAGCCAGGTGATGGTCTCTAGCCGGTGGTCCCTGCAACGGGGCGACCGGCAAGAGCCACTGGCAATCCTGGAACTCAACAATGACATCACGGAACGTAGGCGCGCCGAGGATGAACTACGGCGTCAGGCCAATCTACTGGAACAAACCCATGACGCAATTGCCGTGTGGGAGTTTCCCAGTAGGATCATTTTCTGGAATCGAGGCGCAGAGAAGCTCTATGGGTTCTCGAGGGATGAGGCGCTTGGCCGTCCTTCTCACGAATTGCTTCAGACGAAGCACCCCTTGCCAACGCCAATCTTTGAGAAGTTTTTGGAACGAGACGGTGAGTGGGCGGGAGAGCTGACACAGACGACTCGCGACGGCCGCGAAATTATCGTCGAAAGCCGTCACGTGCTGGTGCGCGAGGCAGACGGCCGCCGGCTCGTGCTCGAAACTAACCGCGATGTTACCGACCGGAAGCTAGCGCAGCAGTCTCTCCAACAAGCTCAGGCAAATCTCGCCCGCGTCAATCGGGTGATGCTTATAGGCGAGATGACCGCTTCAGTGGCGCATGAGGTCAACCAGCCCATTGCCGCTGCGGTCACCAATGCGAGTGCGTGTTTGCGTTGGCTCTCGGCGCAACCACCGGACATAGAAAAAGCCCGTCAGGCTCTCGATCGAATCGTCCGTGACGGCCGCCGAGCAGGTGAGGTGATCAGCCGTATTCGTGCGCTCGTCAAGCAGGTGCCGCCGCGTACAACACCCTTCAATATTAATGACGCCATCCTTGAAGTTATTGCGCTCACCCAAACCGAATTGCAGAGAAATCCGGTCGAGCTGCAGACAGATCTTTCTCGTGACGTGCCCATCGTTTCGGCTGATCGGGTCCAACTGCAGCAGGTGATTCTGAATCTGATCATCAATGCCATCGACGCGATGAGTGGGGTCCAGGACAGACCGCGCCAGTTAATGATCGGTTCCGGCCGAGACGATGCAAACGAAGTGTTCGTCGAAATACGAGACTCTGGCTCGGGACTCGACCCGGCCAATCTCAACCGGTTGTTTGATTCCTTCTATACGACTAAGCCAGAGGGGATGGGAATGGGGCTTTCGATCAGCCGCTCGATTGTGGAAGCCCATGGCGGAAGGTTATCGGCAATGCCAAACGTGCCTCACGGAGCAATCTTTCGATTCACGGTGCCGGTTGCCGGCAACGGGAGCTCATGACTGGTATGCCATCGCGTGGGGTGTGCGGAGATTGCTGAATCGTGATTTCCAGTTGATCGCGAAACCAGGTTGGAAGTGCTTTGCAAAAGTGCGGCTAAGCCAAGTCCCTCTGCGTGATAATACCAAAGTGTGATTGCGCGTCATGTCCGGCCGCTGCTAACCTCGATGAAAATGAATGCTCAAGAAAAACCGGGGTGGTTGCCATTGTGGACGATGACGAGTCCATGCGTTTCGCCGTTCAGAATCTTTTAAGCTCAGCTGGCATATTAGCCAGGTCATTCGCGTCAGCGGAGGAATTCTTACGATCGGGCCTACAGGCCGAGGCGGCCTGCCTGATAAGTGATATTCGGATGCCGGACATGACCGGCCTGGAGCTACAGGAAAGATTGGTAGCAGAGGGTTGCCGGATACCAATAATCTTCATTACGGCTTATGGAAACGCAAGGAGTCGAACGCAGGCTCTGGGAGCCGGCGCCGTTGAGTTCCTGGTTAAACCATTTGATGATGAACACTTGATCAAGACTGTTCGCGGGGCTCTGGAAAACTGAGCTTGCCGAAACATGAGCATCGTGGGAGCGGCCTAAGGCCGGCGTCCAACAAAACGATAAAACCCCCGACACGACGAAACCGTTTTCCGCGCCCCAGGTAATCGGAGGGAACCATGAAGAAAGCAGACCAGGTTGTTTTCGTGATCGATGACGATCCGTCCATTCGCATGGCAATCAAAGAGTTGATCGAAGCTGTCGGAATCAATTGCCAAACTTTTGAGTCAGGACAGGAACTGCTTAACGCGACCCTGCCGGACGTGCCTGGTTGCCTGGTTCTCGACGTGCGCCTCCCGGGCTTAAGCGGTCTCAACCTACAGCGAGAGCTGAAGGCCAGAGGCATGTGATATTCCGATAGTCTTCATTACCGGCCATGGCGATATCCCCATGACTGTGCAAGCTATGAAAGCGGGAGCAGTAGAATTTCTCACCAAGCCGTTTCGTGATCAGGACTTGCTTGACGCGATTGAACAGGCGCTGGAGCGTGATCGCCTGGCGCGCCAGGAACTCACGGAAATTCGCGAACTCCGGCAGCGGTCCGAGGCGCTTACACCACGCGAGCTTGAGGTGATGCGATTAGTCGTGTCCGGTCTGCTTAACAAGCAGATTGCCGCGGAACTTGGCATCAGTGAAAAGACAGTGAACGTGCATCGTGCTCAGGTGATGCATAAAATGCACGCGGACTCTTTAGCCGACCTGGTTCGGATGTCCGAAAACGAGGCCTCAATTCCGTGGCCGCGCAAGCGCATTAGAGTTTTCTCCAATACCCTTTCCTTAAAATCCCATATCGCTACCTCACCTTCCAATAGTTATCCGTTCGCATAACCGATAGCCTGTTGACGTTGGCTTTGGAGTGTGGTGGCAGTCTCGATCGGGACACTGCTTGAATCTGATGTTACGTAGGTTCGGCTCCTTATTCAGCACGCCGTCGCGGCTTTGCCGGCGTAATACATCAGGTCCGAGAAAGAATATGCAAGATATCAACACCGTCGCCAAGAGGGCAATAATTTCAGTCGTGGACGATGACGAATCGATGCGTCAGGCAATCAATGCATTGATCGGATCCATGGGGTTTGGCGTCGAGGAGTTTTCATCGGCTGAAGAGTTCCTCAATTCGGAACGCTCGCAAGGCTCGGATTGTTTGATCCTGGACGTCAGGATGGCCGGGTTGAGCGGGCTGGAACTTCAACGCCGATTGGCGGCCGACCACAAAATTGTACCGATCGTTTTTATCACTGCGCATTACAGCGAGGAAGAGCGCACCAGGGCAATGGCAGCGCGGCGCGGTCGACTTTTTGAGCAAACCGTTCAGCGAGCAGGAGCTGCTTACCGCCATCGGCGCATCGTTAGCGATCCTTGAAATCAGGAAGTTCGCTGAGCGCTCCCGGTGGGACCGGGACTAAATTTGGTTTGATGCATAAGGGGGATATGCAATGTTACAAACTGTCAGCACTCAGAGTTATCCGGTTTGGCCGAGTTCGACGGTCAATCCGATTGCAATTAAGCCAGAGCCCTGGGAACGAATTATTCGCAACCGGCGGGAATCGCCCGCCCGGCTACCAACGGTCAACGACCTTGCGGTTCTTTACCCGGAGGCTGTGGTGGCCTCCAGTGACGCTTTAGCCTGGCAAAACGTTCGCGCACTACAACTGTGTCACACTTTGGACGAGATGGTCGTGCCGCCTTCCGACAGTCACTGTCTGGTGATGAGCCTGAGCGCACCTATTCACAGCTCACGGCTCGTTTGGGCAAACGCAATTTCGAAGGACGGTGCGGGCCGGCGAAGTGGCGATCATTCCCGCCGGGGCAGGTTGGTCCTGTCAATCTCTCGGTTCGCACTCCAGCAAAACCCTGCTTCTTTTTCTGCGACCTCTTTTTGTGCGAAAGGTAGTTGAAGAGTTTGAGTTCTCATACAAGGACATCGTCCTTACTCCTCAGATCGGATTTCGGAGCAAGCATATTCGGCATATCGCGATGTCTCTGTTGCACGAGTTGAAAGAGGCCAATGTGGTAGGGCGGCTCTATGCCGATTCACTCGCTGTAGGCATCGCCATGCAGTTGGTCAGACGCTACAGCTCTTTGAAGGACATTCAGATCGGTCATGGAGGAATGGCGCCACACAGCTTGAGGAAGGCGGTCGGCCTGATCGACAATCATGTCGCCGGCGAAGAGGATGGAAGAGTGCCGCTGCGCGTTATTGCCCGGCAGGTGGGTATGAGCTTTTTCCATTTCTCGCGACAGTTCAAGCAGTCGATGGGAATGACTCCGACTAACTTTATTGCGGAACGACGCATTGAGCGCGCTAAGAGGCTCCTGCAGGAAACCGAGGTGCCCATCTCAGAGATTGCTCTGCGAGTAGGATTTTCAAGCCAAAGCCACTTTACCAGCTGCTTTCGGCGTTTGGCGGGAGTCACGCCGAGATCTTTTAGAAAAGGAATGTAGCATCACACCTCTTGCTAGTTTGCAGAGATCGTTGATGGCCAAGTGGCAATGGACACATGTCAGGAGATTGCCGTGATGAATGCACCGCATGGGATCGAAGAAACGGTGGCGACACGTCCGCCGTTGCCGCCCTTTACTCGGGAAACGGCGATTCAAAAGGTTCGTCTGGCGGAAGATGGCTGGAATTCTCGTGATCCGGAAAAGTGGCTCTGGCTTACACGCCGGACTCGCGTTGGAGAAACCGGGCGGAGTTCGCTAATGGCCGGAATGAGATCGTTGCCTTTCTCAAACGCAAATGGGCGAAGGAACTGGACTACCGTTTGATCAAAGAACTCTGGGTCTTTGACGGCAATCGCATCGCGGTGCGTTTCGCTTACGAATGGCACGATGACTCGCGAAATTGGTTTCGTTCATATGGTAACGAGAATTGGGAATTCGAGGAAAATGGCTTAATGCGTTTACGCCTCGCGTCCATCAATGATCTGCCCATCAAAGAATCCGCGCGCAAATATCACTGGCTGCTTGGGCGTCGTCCAGACGATCATCCTGGACTGACCGACCTTGGTCTTTAACCTGTGAGAGCAACATATCGAAATCCGGGAGTAGTTATAGGAACGCATTTATCGAAAACAATTGATTAGAATCGTACCGTACGTCTTTGCCCTTATTCTCTTATTGACATCGCTTGCTACGGGGCAGGCACAGAAAAACTGTCCGGTCCAAACGCTCAGGTGCAGTCCAAACGGAGCCAGTAGATTCAATCCAGGAGTTCAGAGAAAGTTTCATCAAAGCCAGCGAAGACTACAGAGTCAGTTTAGCAAGAGCTCGCTGTCGTTGCATGAAGGCGATCTCAAAAGGCTCGAGTGAGCGATCCGCGAAGTTCAAGGAGCTTTACGCGCTGAGTGTGATTTCGCGGCAGGAGTACGAAAAGGCGACGACCTCCGCCGCCGAAGTGCAGGTGAGAGTTGATGAGGTGCGCAAGCAAATTGCCACCACTGAAAGCACAATTGCCGAAGCCAGGCGCCAGCCGGCGGCCTAATGAACTGCCAGATGACGGAATGGCAGGCTTTTCAGCAAACCTTATGGACCACCGGTAACGCCCGGATTGATACTTTGATTCGCCAGACTGGCGCCCGCTATGGTGTCGACCCGTATCTTGTCTACTGCGTGATAGACCAGGAGTCGCGCTTTCGGTACGACTGCGTTGAGCCCGAAAGGAGCCCAGGGCCTGATGCAATTGATGCCCGGAACGGCGCGCGCGATACGGTGTGACGAACGTATATGATCCAGTCGCAGAACATCATTGGCGGGACTCGCTACCTGGAAGGATTTTGCCTGCAACTGTTTCATGGTCGCGTTGACCTGGTGTTGGCGGGCTACAACGCGGGGGAGGGCGCAGTTATGAAGTACGGCCAGACAATCCCACCTTAAAATGACGCCACTCGGCTCATAGCGTCGATCCCCTTGGCTGCTTTGCTGCAAAAGTCGGCGAAGCCGACGAATGAGAATAGCCCACCGATTCATCGGTGGGACCGGGCAACGTAGTTAAGCGTCAGTCCGTGAAGCGGACGGCTGAATTAAAGTCTTTTGGCAATTACGTCTTTCAGTCGTCCGCTTCACGGACTCTGGTTCAAATCGTTCGTTGACCCAGCGCTGAAGCGCTGGGCTATTTCCATCCAGTCCGCTTCGCGGACGTGGAAAATGACTTTTGCAGCAAAGCCCCTCATGGCGCGATTCCTTCAATAGAACCCCGGTTCCCTCGTTTAACCGCTCTCCCTTTTCCCGCATTGGCACAGGACCGTCCGGTGCGATTTTCAAACTTTCTCTGCAAACGATCGTAATTTGGCGCAAAGAGCCGCAATCAATTACCAGAAGCAAATCTTATGATGCACAAAGATTGTTTCAGGCAGTGTTGGGATTGTTTGTGGTGATTGCTAATCGGAAGCGAAGACCCCCACCCTGGATTAGAGGACGCTGAAGGAGGTCGGAAAATGAAGTCTGGGATCCAAATATCTTTGGTGATTCTCCTGTTCGTAAACGTGGCTCCGACTGTTTTTGGGCAAAGCGGGATAGAGAAAGATCCTCGCGGTTCGCAGCTAGCGAATCTCCTCGCGCCGAACGTGAGCAATACCGCCGCGGACCCGGTCAATTCAGGCACAGCTAACCTTCGCGAGGAACGTAAACGAACTGCGGTGGAATCCGCGCAGGACGCTATACGCGCGGGCACTGCCAGTTTAGAGGCGCGTCACTACAAAGACGCCCTGGCTTCGTTCGAAGCCGCCGCTCAACTCGTTCCGAACTCAGGCGTCGTTCATGCATCACGGGGCTACGCCTATCTTTGCCTGGAGCAGTACGAGAATTCAATCAAAGCTTTCGAACGCGCCGTGACACTTGGACCCGACTCATCCGAGACTCGGAAGGCGCTCGGAATCGTCTATCTTCGACTGGGAAAAGCCGACCAGGCCATCGCTCCTTTGCAAGAGGCGATACGGCTTGAGCCGCAGGACGCGATCAATCACTATCTGCTCGCAATAGCTTACGAAAGCAACGGACAACTGAGTGACGCTGCCGATCATTTCTTACGGAGTCTCGCGCTGGATCGCGCGTTTTTATCGCCCTACTATGGTCTGGCAGCGGTTTACACCGATCAGTCGCGCATCGAGGACGCTATCGGTTTGCTCGGCGAAGCGCTTCGCTTGAAGCCGGATTTTGGAGAGGCCTACCTGGCGCTCGGCAATGCATTGTGTTCCAGCGGAAACTACAAGGAATCAATTCAGGAATTATGATGCGGCGATAAGACTGAACCCGGAGAACGCGATTGCGCGCAACAATCTGGGAGTCGCATATCTGAAGTTGAACAAGAACAAAGAGGGCCTGGCGGCGTTCCAGCGGGCCACAACGCTGGATCCGCGCATTGGGGAAATTCATGTAAATCTCGCCCGAGCATATCTTCGGTTGGGGAACAAGGACGCAGCTTTTGCTGAATACACTTCGCTGCGTGCGCACGACGCTGCACTCGCCAAATCCATCTATGAGGACATATTTAGGGCACGAATCTTGAATGTGCGCCATTGAATACATGCATTGAAGGTGAATAACAAGGAGGAAAGATGAAATATTTAAATCGACAGCGGGTAGTTTGCTTGCTGGGTCTAATCCTGGCGCTGTGTTTGACAGCAGCGCTGACACCCGCACAAAAAAGGCAATCGAGCAAATGATGCTAAACGCCGTTCCGAAGATGCGGCGAAGGTCTTTAACGAGATCATGGCATCGGACAGCTCGATTCCGAGAGCTTTGGTCGATAAGGCTCAGGCAATCGCTGTATTTCCCGGCGTCCTAAAAGCCGCTTTTATCGTGGGTGGCCGCGAGGGGAAAGGTGTCATCAGTCGCCGAACCGAAGCTGGCTGGAGTGCTCCGGCGTTCTTTAGTCTGTCAGGCGGCAGCTTCGGCGCTCAGATTGGTGCAGATAAGACAGACTATGTCTTACCGATCATGAGCAATACGTAACTG
>ERZ1370068.4169-contig-3256_pt1 | contig 18810 bp, 25 predicted proteins | sample MGYA00561227_ERZ1370068 | MGnify/ENA primary metagenome ERZ1370068 (study PRJEB38410, sample SAMEA6850437) | metagenome | study: Metagenomic assessment of the ecological functions of the soil: analysis of the soil microbiota associated with the...
CAGGTCATGCGGCACTGGCTCGATCTCGGCGTCGACGGCTTCCGGCTGGACGCGATTCCATATCTGTGCGAGCGAGAAGGAACCAACAACGAGAATCTCCCCGAGACCCATGCCGTCATCAAGAACATCAGGGCCGCGCTCGACGCCTATGCGCCAGGCAAGGTGCTCCTCGCCGAGGCCAATCAGTGGCCCGGAAGACGTGCAGCCTATTTCGGCGATGGCGACGAGTGCCACATGGCTTACCACTTCCCGCTGATGCCGCGCATCTACATGGCGATCGCCCAGGAAGATCGCTTTCCGATCACCGACATCCTGCGGCAGACGCCGGACATTCCCGATCAACTGCCAGTGGGCGATGTTCCTGCGCAACTCACGACGAGCTCACGCTGGAAATGGTGACCGATGTCGAGCGCGACTATCTCTGGTCGACCTACGCGACCGACCCGCGCGCGCGCCTCAACCTCGGCATCCGGACGGCGGCTGGCCTCGCTTGATGGACAACGACCGGCGCAAGATCGAGCTCATGAACTCGCTGCTGATGTCGTGTCCGGGCACGCCGATCATCTACTACGGCGACGAGATCGGCATGGGCGACAACATCTATCTCGGCGATCGCAACGGCGTGCGCACGCCCATGCAGTGGACGCCCGACCGCAACGGCGGCTTCTCCCGCTGCGATCCGGCGCGCCTCTACCTGCCGATGATCATGGACCCGGTCTACGGCTACGAGGCGGTCAACGTCGAAGCGCAGTCCCGCAGCCTGGCCTCGCTGCTGAGCTGGACCAAGCGCCTGATATCGGTGCGCAAATCGAGCAAGGTGTTCGGCCGCGGCTCGCTCAGCTTCATCCGGCCGGCGAACCGCTCGGTGCTCGTCTACGTGCGGCAGTATCAGGACGAGGTACTGCTCTGCGTCGCCAACCTGTCGCGCTCGGCGCAGGCCGCCGAGATCGACCTGTCGCCGTGGCGCGGGACGCATCCCGTTCGAACTGCTCGGGCGCACGAACTTCCCGCCGATCGGCGACAGCCCCTACGTGGTCACGCTCGCGTCCCTACGGCTTCTATTGGTTCCAGCTCTGCGAGACCGGCGGATCGGCGATCGAAGCCCACGACCACGCCGGCGGAATTCGAGACGCTGGTCGTCACCCACGGGCTGGCGGTCGCTGCTGCAAGGCGCATTCGAGATCGGTGCTGGAGCGCGACGTGCTTCCGGCCTTTCTGGCCAGCCGAGCGCTGGTTCGCGGAACGCGGCAACTCGGCGACGAGCTGCGATCATCGCCGACTATGCCGCTCGTGCCGCCGACCGGGATCTTGGAGTTGGCGCTCGTCGAAGCAAAGGGCAGCCACGGAACCGCGCAACTACCTGCTGCCGCTGACCATCAGTATGGACCCGGCTTGACCGTGCGAGCCACAATCCCGAACGCGCTCGCCGCCGTCCGCCGCGGGCCGCGGCGAGGGCACGCTGCTCGATGCCACCGGCGCGATCCGAGCTTCATCTGCGTTGGTCTGCTGGAGAACCTGCGCGCTTCGGCGAACGATCGAGGCGATCAACGGTCGCATCGCAGTTCCGGCCGACGAGCAGGTTTCCGACGAATGCCAGACCGCAATCCAACGAACGTGCGCGCCGTCGACACCGAGCAGTCGAACACCACCGCTGCTCGTGGATAACCGAGTATTGTCGTGAAGCTGTTTCGCCGACTCGAAGCCGGCGTCGAATCCCGAGATCGAGGTCGGGACGCTTCCTGACCGACATCGGTTCGGTTCCCGACACGCCGCCGCCTCTCTCGGAGCGGTCGAGCTTGCAGGCGAACGGCGATCCGCAGCGCCGTCGCGGTCGTGCATCGCTTTCGTGCGAGAACCAGGGTGACGCCTGGACGGTCACCAGCGCCTATCTCGATCGCTTCGTCGAAGAGCAACGCCTGCTGACGGCCGAAGCGGCGGAGCACAGCGACGAGCAGGCGGCCTACGTACGGCGCGATGGAACACGTGGGACGACGCGTCGCCGAGCTGCAGCTCGCGCTCGCGAGCCGAGGACGACGTGACCGATTTCGCGCCCGAACCGATCACCGCCGAAGACGTCGAGACGCTGGACCGAACAGCGTCTTGCACCGCGCCGAGCGCACGCTCGACGAGTTGGCGCGATCGCCGGTCGGACCTGCGGGACAATGATCGCCAGCTGGTCGACGAGCACTGTTGTCCCAGCGCGAGCGCACTGCCCGATCGATTGGGCGAATTGCTGCCGGACGAACGTCGACGCCGATGAAGATCCGCCATCACGGCGACTTCCATCTCGGACAGATGCTGATCGTCAAGGACGACGTGTTCATCATCGACTTCGAAGGCGAACCACGCCGCAGCATCGAGGATCGCCGCCGCAAGGCGCCGGCGGCGCGTGACGTCGCCGGTCTCATCCGCTCGATCGATTATTCCGCAACCGCCGCGCTCGAGCGCGCGCTCAAATCGGCGCCCGGATGAGCAAGGCAAGACTCGCCCGCGCGCTCGACGGCTGGCGCGAATCGCTCGGTTGCCGCGTTTCTCGCCGCCTATCGGCAATCATTGAGCGATACCGAGGCTCTGGCCGCAGTCGCCGGAAGACGGCCGACCGGCTGCTCGACTTCTTCCTGCTGGAGAAGGCGTTCTACGAGATCGAATACGAGCTGGCGCATCGGCCCGATTGGCTGCGGGTGCCGTTGGCCGGCACCTGGCGCATCCTCGCGCATCGGAGGAGCGCCGGACGTAATGACCGCGCTTCGCCGGAAGCCTATGCGGTGATCGAGGGTCGCCACTCCGACCCCTTCCACTATCTCGGCCCGCATCTCGAGGGCGACGTGCCGGTCGTGCGCGTCTTCCTGCCGGATGCCAGAGGCGGTGGTCGTGGTCGACGACCATGGGCACGAACGCGAGTCGCAACGCATTCATGACGCCGGCCTGTTCGAAGGTCGGCTTGGCCAGCCAATGGTCGCGACGCTACCGCGTGCGCGCGCGCTATCGGCGAACGGCAGGTCGAGATCGAGGATCCTTATCGCTTCCCGCCGATCTCTGTCCGAGCTCGATCTCTACCTGCTGGGCGAAGGGACGCACATGCATCTCTACGAGAAGCTCGGCGCGCCATCCGATGGTACTGCGATGGCGTATCCGGGCGTGGCGTTTGCGGTCTTCGCCCCCGCAGCCAGGCGCGTCAGCGTCGTCGGCGATTTCAACTTGTGGGACGGGCGACGGCACGCGATGCGGGTGCGCGGCAACGGTTTTGGGAAATCTTCGTGCCTGAAGCCAAGGTCGGCGCCAAATACAAATACGAGATTGTCGGACCCGACGGCCGTATTGCTGCCGCTGAAGTCCGATCCGCTGGCATTCGCCGCCGAGGTGCGGCCGCAGACGGCTTCGATCGTGGTCGATCCGAACGCGGTCGAGCGGCCCCGACCTGCCCCCGCCCGCGTCAATGCGCTGAGCGCCCCGATCTCGATCTACGAGGTGCATCTCGGCTCGTGGCGGCGCCGATCGCAGGAGGGCAACCGCTGGCTGACATACCGCGAGCTTGCGGAAGCAACTGCCGGCTTACGCGCGCGACCTGGGATTCACGCATATCGAGTTTCTGCCGGTCAGCGAGCACCCCTTCGACGGTTCCTGGGGCTATCAGCCGACCGGCCTGTTCGCCCCAACCAGCCGCTTCGGCACCCCGGCCGATTTGCCGCGCTGATCGATGCATGCCACCGCGCCGGCCTGGCGGTCATTCTCGACTGGGTGCCGGGGCACTTTCCTGACGATCCACACGGGCTCAGCCGCTTCGACGGAACGGCCCTGTATGAGCATGACAATCCCGATGCAAGGCCGCCACCTGGATTGGAATACTCTGCGTCTACAATTACGGGCGGACCGAGGTCGCAAACTTCCTGCTGGCAAGCGGACTGTTCTGGCTGGATCGCTACCGCATCGACGGGCTGCGCGTGCGATGCCGGTCGCCTCCATGCTCTATCTCGACTACAGCCGGCCTGAGGGCGGTTGGATCCCGAACAAGTACGGCGGACGCGAAAATCTCGAGGCGATCAGCCTTCTTGCGTCGGTTCAATTCAGAGGTGTACGCACGGTTTCCTGAGGCGACCACGGCGGCCGAAGAGTCCACGGCCTGGCCGATGGTGTCGAGGCCGGTCGACTGGGGCGGACTCGGCTTCGGCTACAAATGGAACATGGGGTGGATGCACGACACGCTCGACTACATCAGCAAAGACCCGATCTACCGCCGCCATCACCACGGGCAGATCCTGTTCGGCCTGCACTACGCTTTCTTCGAGAACTTCATCCTGCCGCTCTCCCACGACGAGGTCGTGCACGGCAAGCGCTCAATTCTCGGCCGCATGCCGGGCGACGAGTGGCAGCGCTTCGCCAACCTGCGCGCCTATTACGGCTTCATGTTCGGGCATCCCGGCAAGAAGCTCTTGTTCATGGGGAATGAATTCGCTCAGGAGCGCGAATGGCGTCACGACCATTCTCTCGATTGGCATCTGCTTGAGAAACCCGCACATGCGGGAGTGCAAGCGCTGATCCGGGATCTCAACCGGCATCTACCGAGCTACTGCCGGCCCTGCACGCGCTTGACTGCGAGAGGCGGGATCTCGAATGGCTGGTCATGCACGACGCCGACCGCAGCGTCTTCGCCTGGCTGCGGAAAGGACGCCAGACAGCAGGAGCGCTGCCTTGTGGTGGTCAACTTCACGCCCGCAGGTGTACCGCGATTACCGGATCCAGGTCCCGTTTTCAGGCGTCTGGCGCGAGGTTCTCAACACCGACTCGGCCATCTACGGCGGCAGCGACGTCGGGAACGGCGGCGCGGTCAGGACGTTGGACGAGGGCACAATTCCCGAGCTCAGCCTTGTTGTCCCGCCCCTTGCAGCAATTTTCCTCGTCCCGGAGCGCTAACTTGCGGCTGTCGGCCGGCGTACCGCACCCATTGGGCGCGACGTGGGACGGCCGAGGCACAAATTTTGCGCTGTTTTCAGCGAATGCAGCGAAGGTCGAGCTCTGCCTCTTCGATAGCAACGGCCGCCGCGAAATCGAACGCATCGCCCTGCCTGAGCGAACTGAGGATGTCTGGCACGGCTATCTGAACGATATCGGGCCCGGACAGCTCTATGGTTATCGCGTTCACGGCCGCTATGAGCCCGAGCGCGGGTTCCGCTTCAACCCCCATAAGCTCCTCATCGACCCCTACGCCAGGGACCTGACCGGGCGCCTCGTCTGGAGCGATGCCCATTTCGGCTATCGCGCCGGCAGCGCACGGGCCGACCTGTCGTTCGATCGACGGGACAACGCGCGCGGGATGCCCAAGGCGCGTCGTCATCGACCAAGCCTTCACCTGGGGGAAGAACGCAGACCATCGATCCCGTGGGAAGACACGATCATCTATGAGGCCCACGTCAAGGGGCTGACCCAGCACCGCAAGGACGTTCCGCCCGCCTGGCGCGGTACATTCCGCGGCCTTACTGCCCTGCCGTCATCAGCCATCTTCAACGGCTCGGGGTAACCGCGCTCGAGCTGCTACCGATCCATGCCTTCGTCGACGATCGACACCTGGTCGAGCGCGGATTGAGCAACTATTGGGGGTACAACACGCTCGGCTTTTTGCGCCCGCGTCGCGCTACGCCCTGAAAGGGCCGCTTGACGAATTTCGCTCGACCATCTCGCGCCTGCATGATGCCGGCATCGAAGATCATCCTCGACGTCGTCTACAATCATACCGCCGAGGGCAATCACCTCGGCCCGACACTGAGCTTTCGCGGCATCGACAATACGTCGTACTATTGGCTCCAGCCGGATCAGCCGCGCTATTACGACGACTTCACCGGCTGCGGCAACGCGCTCAATCTCAGCCATCCCCGCGTGCTCCAGATGGTGATGGATTCGCTGCGCTTTTGGGTCGAGATCTGTCACATCGATGGATTCAGGTTTGACCTTGCCAGCACCCTCGGGCGCGGCCGGAACGGATTTGACCGCGGCGCTGCTTTCTTCGCCGCCATTCGGCAAGATCCGGTGCTGGCCGCCGTCAAGCTGATCGCAGAACCATGGGACATTGGGCCCGGAGGGTATCAGGTCGGCAAGTTTCCACCGGGCTGGTCGGAGTGGAACGACCATTTTCGTCGCACGCTTCGCCGCTACTGGGCAGGCGAAGGCAACATCATCGGTGAACTCGGCCGTCGCATGACCGGTTCAGCCGATCTGTTCGATCACGATCGCCGCAGTCCGCGTGCGAGCATCAATCACGTTACCGTCCACGATGGATTTACGCTCGCCGACCTCGTCAGCTATCACCGTAAGCACAATCTGGCGAACGGCGAGCATAACCGCGACGGCTCCGACGACAATCATGGCACGAACTGCGGTGTCGAGGGAGCAACGGACAAGCCCGATATTCTCAGGCTCAGACGGCAGTTGCGGCGCAATCTGCTGGCAAGCCTGATGTTGGCACAGGGCGTACCGCTGCTGCTGGCTGGAGACGAAGTCGGCAACGGCCAGCGCGGCAATAACAATGCCTATTGCCAGGACAATGCGGTCGGATGGGTGGATTGGTCCGCGCTGGGCCACGATGACGAGGACATGACCCCCTTCGTGGCACAACTCGCGGAGCTGCGACGGCGTTTTCCCCAGTTGCGCGCGCGACGATGGGTCCAAGGACGGCTCGCCGACGGCTCCTTTGACGTCTTATGGTTGACGCCCCGGGCGACCGAGATGGCGGAACAGGACTGGCATTTTCCCGAAGGGCGTTTCCTGTCCTATGTGCTAGGTCCACTGAAGCAGGGAGCGCCACCACTGTATCTCGTATTCAACGCGGCGATTGAGACGATCGAGTTCACGCTCCCTGTTCTCCCGGAATACAGCCGCTGGACGATACTGCTTGAAACCGTGCCAACCTTGGGGGCGGGTGGAGAATTCAGGTCCGGCTCGAAGTTGGAGGCACCGCCGCGATCGATTCTGGCGTTTTCGGGGGCGACATGACGGCTGGCGCTCGTTTGGATGCAGCGCTGCGCCGCGCCTTTGGACGTGGATCGATCTGTGGCGGCGATCCGGAGCACCCGCTGGCACCCTGGGCGATGCTCTGGACTACTGGAGAGGGATGATGCCTCCCTCGATCCTGATCGCGACGTATCGGCTCCAACTCACTTCAGATTTCGGATTTGACGACGCAGCCGAGCTCGTGCCCTACCTGAAGGCTGTCGGCATCAGCCACCTCTATTCCTCGCCGTTTCTCAAGGCCCGCGCCGGGAGCACGCACGGATACGACGTGGTCGAGCACACTCGCTCAATCCCGAACTCGGGGGCGACGATGGCGTTTCAGCGCCTGTGCGATGCTCTGACGGCGGCCGATATGGGCCTCATTCTCGATTTCGTTCCCAATCACATGGGCGTTCACCACGCCGACAATCCGTGGTGGCTCGATGTCTTGGAATGGGGACCAAAATCCCCTACGCGGCCACTTTCGATATCGATTGGCAGACCCTGCCCGGGCGACCCCGCGGCGGCGTTCTGATCTCTGTTCTCGGCCGTTCCTATGGCGAAGCGCTGGAACGCGGCGACATCGTGCTTCGATACGACAACGCCGAAGGCAGCTTTTCCGCCTGGTATTACGAGCATCGACTGCCGATCGGTCCAAATCGATACGGCGAGATACTGCAGAAGATCGTGGCCGGGGCGGGCGCCAACGACGAGCTTGCAGGCCGCAACCTCCTTCAGCTCGCCACGCGCTATCGCGGCCCGCACAACCCTTCGCGCTCGAAGCGCCGGCGTTCAAGGCCGAGCTTGCGGCGATCGCGGGGGCAAGGAAGTCATCGAGCGCGGTCTGCGCGTGTTTCAACCGACCTCCGGAGAACCGGGAGCCGTGCTCGCCCTACATCATCTACTCGAACGCCAGCACTATCGGCTCGCATATTGGCGGTTGGCGGGAAGCGACATCAACTACCGCCGATTTTTCGACATTAACGCGCTAGCCGGACTGCGGGTGGAAGATGCCGGCGCCTTTCCCGCCATTCATGCTCTGGTCGGCCGCCTCATCGCCAAGGGCTGCCTGCATGGATTGCGGTTGGACCACATCGATGGGCTACGCGACCCGCATCAATATTTCCGCCGACTGCAGCGGCTCATCGACCTCCAGATGCCGTCAGGGAACCGCCGTTTTACCTGGTTGCCGAAAAGATCCTTGCCGATGGCGAGCGCCTCCCGCGCTTTGCCGGCGTCGCAGGCACCACCGGCTATGAATGGCTCAACGTGATTTCGCGCGTACTTGTCGATGACCGTGGTCTGTCCGTCCTGGAGGGCACATGGCGCGAGGTGAGCGGTGATGCGCGCAGTTTCGGTGAAATCGTCATCGAGTCCAAGCGCCGGGTGATCGCGACTATCCTGTCGAGCGAATTCACCGTATTGACGCGCTCTGCTCGCCCGCATCGCGGCGGGGCATTACTCCACCCGCGACTATTCGGCTGAGCGCCTGCGCATTGCGTTGGAATTGTTCGTCGTGCACTTCCCCGTTTATCGCACCTACCTCACCGCTTCCGGACCCAGCCGTGAGGATCGCGCCATCATCGATGCAGCACTCGCCAGGGCACGGGCCGATTGGTTCGGCTCCGATATCGGTGTGTTCGACTTTCTGCGCGATGCATTGACGCTGGACCTCGTCGCCCCGGGTCGCATTGGGCATAGCACTTCGCGCAACCGCCATTTCGCATTCAAGGTCCAGCAATTCACCGGGCCGATGATGGCCAAGTCGCTGGAAGACACCGCATTTTATCGGTACCACCGCCTATTGGCACTCAACGAGGTCGGAGGCGATGCTGCTGCCAGCGGGCTTCCCGTTACCAGTTTTCACGAACGCATGCGGCAGCGAGCAACCAAATTACCTCATGGTCTCACCGCCACTGCGACGCACGACACCAAGCGCGGCGAAGACGCACGTACGAGGCTGATCGCACTCTCGGAGCTTGCCGACGAGTGGACGCAGCACATGCAGGAATGGCGCGACGCTCAACGCCAAGCTCACCAGTTCTTCAGGTCTGCCCATTCCCTCGCCAGCGCACGAATACATGCTCTACCAGGCACTGCTCGGCGCATGGCCTGTCGACGGCGTGGACTCAAATTTTGTCGCGCGGATGCAGGCTTATGCCATCAAGTCAGCGCGAGAAGGCAAGCAGCAGACGAGTTGGCTGGCGCCTGACGAAACTTATGAGGGCGGCCTCAAGGAATTTCTTGGTCGCGTCCTCGACCGCCGGCATTCAGCGCGCTTCATCGACTCTTCGATGCGTTCGCGCGGCGGGCGGCTTTGATCGGCGCCTTGAAAAGTTTGACCCAACTCGTGATGAAGACGACGATGCCCGGCGTTCCCGATTTTTACCAGGGCACCGAGTTCTGGGACCTGTCGCTCGTGGACCCGGACAACCGGCGACCCGTTGACTTTCAAGCCCGGGCGTCGCTCCTGACCGCCGACGACGAGGTGCCGGATTGGCCAGCCTTGATCAGCACGTGGCCAAGCGGTCAGGGCAAATTTGCCCTGATGCGCCGCCTTCTTGCTCTGCGACGGCGGCTTCCGAACGTATTTACCAACGGCTCATATCGTCCGCTCGAGGTTTCCGGCCGTGACAGCAACGAAATTCTGGCGTTTGCCCGGCTGAGCGGTCGCAAGGCCGTGATTGTCATCGGTGGGCGCCTGTTTGCGCGTGCGAGCGGTGGCGGTCGTCGATGGCCGTCCGGTGATGCCTGGGATGCATCGCTGGTCGCTGCAGGGTTCGCTGAAATCACAGACGTGCTCAAGGCCACAAGACTAACAAGCAGTCCCGAATTGGCTATTGCGGGGTTGTTCGACCCGCTTCCCGTTGCTGTTCTGGAGGCGCAGTACACGCCGGTCAGACGCGGGCGAGCGGCTGTCAATCCTGACAGGTTGGCGCATGTATAGGGAAATTTCGAGCCGACGTGACCTGTAAGAGCGCCGAGGATCTATGCTGGCTCGAGGGCGACCCTATTCCGCAATCGCCTCAATAATGAAAAAAGGCCGCCCGGGATCGCGTGCGCCGGGCGGCCCTGCGGACGTCGTGCCGACCGACCTAGGATCGGTTCCCTCCCTCCGCTGCCCCGGTGTGTATTCAAGGCGACATCCCCTGAACAACCAGCAACTGGCACTCCCAGCTGCCTTTTCAACAACCTGCCCGCCGGCGTTGCAGCATCTTGCCAATCGGCCTGCTTGGAGCCTCACGCCCGCCGATCTCGCCTGGATCGGACCCGCGTTTATTGCGGTCCGGAGTGAGCGGATGGGATCGCGCTTCCATATCTTTCGAGGCATTGCGCCAGCACATGCTTGTAGGTGTCGAAGCTGGATGCGACGAAGAGATGCTGCTGAGGTTCAGTGAACAAGATGTCATGATCTCGTCGCCTCGAGGGTAAAACGGTGCGTCTGAGGCGGATGTCTGAGAACCCCGTACGCCTCCCTAGGCGAGGACAGAATGGCGGCACCCACGATCACCGAGTCCCCTGGTTGTCCTAGAAGACCGAACTCAATCGACCAGAGGAATAGACGCGATAACCGCGTCGAGAGTTGCGGGAATTACGCTCCAAAATTTCAAGTTCATTCAACCGACGATGGGCCTCGAGAACCGCCGGCGTCGCCGCATGCATGCCGCTGAGCCGGCCCAATTCTTTCCTCGCCTCGTACAACTGAACTTCCAATGAACCCTGCTCGGTGTCCACCATCGCCCCGGTGATCGAAAGCAGATATTCGCTGTACGTCTCATCGAAGAGGAACGGCAGGTGGCCCCAGATATCGTGGAGCGCGTCGGGACTGGGCGCGTGGTCGACGAATTCGAGCGCGCGTACCCCTGCCGAGACAGGAAAACAGCGGCCGCGGATGAGGTCTGCGAATTCGCGAGACGGGATAAAACCGGGAACCCATGCTGCACGCCATCCCACGGTGGCCAGCACATCGTTCACCTCTGGAAGAGTTGGAAATCTGTCGGGCCTCAGATCGAGCGCCTTCAGACCGCGGAAGTAGGCAGGGTGAATCGCATCAGCGCAGTCGCGCAAAAATTCTTGCCGCCTCCTCCATGACGCCTGCCATACAGCGACACCATTTTCGTTGACCATCTCCGGGTATATGGCGTCGAACGAGATATAGTCGTCGGCCGGCGTTGACAGAGAGGAAAGGTCTCGTTGCATAGGGCCTTTCGGGGGTGGAAACATGCAATGTCAGGAAGGATAGAATGTTAGAAGTTCCCAGGCGGGGTGTCAATTTGACCTGACTTTCCTCCATAGTTCGGCAACCACAGATCAACACCGCTGAGAATGATCATCACCACCGATCCCCTGTTTCAGTCAGCAATCGATACGCTGGCTTTCCCAGGCGTCGCGGTTGGCCATCGTCTGATCTCACCAGGTGATGAGCATGCTCTCTTGAAGGAGGAGGTACCGGCGCTGGCCGCCAGCGTCGTCAAAGTCCGACGGGCAAGCGGTGCCGCTCGTATCGTCGCTCGCCAACTCTTGACCCAACTCGGGTATGCCAACTGCGCGCTGCCCAAGGCCCTGCCGGGGCGCCGGTGTGGCCGGCCGGCATCGTCGGCTCACTGGCTCATGATTCTCGTGTGGCGGTTGCAGCAGTCGGAATGCGGGCCGATGTCGGCGCGTTGGGTATCGACGTCGAGCCGGCGGAGTGCTTGCCTTCCGAACTGCTGGACCTGGTCGTGACGCCGCAAGAGCGGCTCAACCTGGGCGATGACGTTTATCGCGGACGACTGCTGTTCGTGGCCAAAGGAGGCCGTGTACAAGGGCGATCCATCCGCTGGATCAAACGTTCCTCGAACATCACGATGTCGAAGTCAATCTGTCCGACACCGAAAGCCGTAGTTCGCGGCGGACGCGTGGTCGAACTGCGCTTTTTCGATATCTGCCCACCATTTGGTAGCATTGGCATTTCTCCGCGCGCGACTGTGGCGCACCGCGACACGACAGCGCGTGGCACATCATTACGGGCCCTACTATAATTGCGCCGGGTCGCGCTGCAAAGCGCGCATCGCGACCCGAGAACAAGAGGGAGGAATGATCATGTTGCGAATTGGTCTCGCAGGAATGGCGGCCGCCTTGACCGTAGCGGTTGGCTCGACGACCGCTCTGGCGCAGCAGGCGCAACGACCGCAAATCGAGACAACGAAGGTCGATGGCACCGACAACGTCTACATCTTTCGCAATGGCAATCATCAATCGATGTTCATCGTGACCAAAGACGGCGTGATCGCGACCGATCCGATCGGCTACGGCCGGCCGACCGGCGGGCAGGACTATGTCGCCGAGATCAAGAAGGTCACCGACAAACCGATCAAATTCCTGATCTACAGTCATCATCACTACGATCACATCGCTGGTGGCAAGGCCTTCAAGGATGCGGGTGCCACCATAATCGCGCACAAGCGGGCCAAGGAACGGCTTGCCATGCTCAATGACCCGAATACGCCGCTGCCTGACCAGGTGGTCAACGACACTGGCCGGACGATCAAGCTCGGCGGCACCACGCTCGAGCTGAAATATCTCGGACTCAATCACTCCGACTCGAGCTTGGTCATGCGATTGCCGAAGGAAAAGATCGTTTTCATTGTCGATACCATCCCTGTAGGAGCATTTCCGGGCCGCGGTTTCATCGATATCTATCCGCTCGAGACGGAGGAGTTCATCAAGAAGGTGCTCGCACTCGACTGGGACCGGCTGATTCCTGGTCATCCCGGACAGCCCAACGGCCGACTCGGCACCAAGAAGGACGCGCAAGATGTTCTGACGTTGATGCAGGACGCCTCTGCCGAGATGAAGAAGAGTGCGCAAGACGGGAAATGCTGGGAGCCGGCCGAGAAAGATTTCAAGCTGCCGAAATACGCCAACTGGCCCGGCTACGAAAACGGCCTACCGTTCGTCGCGCGGCGCTACTGCGGGCTCTGGGGGCGCGGCACCTGAATCGTCAGCCGGTCCACTTTCTGTGAGACGAGGCGTCACGCGCGATAGAGCGCGTGACGTCCGACTTGCCATGCCGGTTGAACGCCGCACCACGCGTGGCCGATACCTTCAACAAGCGGCGATCCGAACGTTGAAAGAGAACCTGCACTATCGCGACTGCGCGCGGACAGCTTCTCAGTTGGGGGCTTTGGCAGCGGCTCCATCGACGTTTCCGTCGGACCTACCGCCCGCGAAAGGAACGCTCGGATATCGTACAAGCTCAGGGGCCACAGCGCTCGCGGCTCGTCCGCGTTGACGGCCGGTGTTGTCGCTGCAGGCTGATTCCTGCCGGGCGAGTTCGTCGAGTCGGCTGCGGGTCTTCCATCCGACGACGAGGCTGGGCCAGCGGTAGTTGTCGTGTCCCTGGGTTCCGCGCGCCCCCTTCGGGTGCGGAACCTGCCGCGCCCATGTGCCGGCGGCGTATCCATATTGCCTGAGGATGAGCGGCAGGCCGTCCTTCGCGCTGCCGATGATCACGACCTTCGAGTTCGTGGATTGCGAAAGCTGCAGGCGTCGCCTCGATACCGCGCCAACGCAGGTAAGAGTCCGATATCCCTTGGCTGACGACCTGCTGGAACTCGCGGATGCCCTCGGCCTCGATCTTCTTGCGTTCCGACTCTCGTTTCTCGCGCTCGACCCGAAACTTGTACTCCTCCGAAATATAGTACTGCTCGATCTTGCGGTTGATCGCATTGACCACCAGCGCAGGCAGCTCAATGCCATACACCAGCGTATCGTAGAGAATGACCGTGTCGCTCAGGGAGACGCGATACGGCTCATCACCCTCGCGTTCCATCATCTTCTCGCTCAACCTGTCCTGCGAGAGGCTGCGGATCTTGTCTTGAATTTCCTGACGCGCCGTCGAATAGACCTGCTCGGCGTTGTATTGAGATATGACCTCGCGCGTCAGACTGCCGATGCCAGGCCGCACCAGCAATTGCAGATAATTCGGTCCCATCGCCTGGTGAAGCACCGGAGCAGCCGCGCGCTGCAGCCGAAATCGGATATTCATGGTTGCGATCAGGCTCACACCGTCGCTGGAAATCGCGTTGTAAGTCTCGGTGATGGATTGCAGCCTCAAGTCATAAAGAAACAGCTCGTTCCAGGGCCAAATGAGGTGAAGCCCTCGTCTTTGATCTGACGCGGATCGAGCACGGTGCCGCCGCCGAAACGCTTCCATAGAACCCCGACATGGCCGCTCGGAACGGTCACCGCACATGAGGATAGAGCACGACAGCGACCAGCATCACCAGCATCAGGTAGATTACAATGCTCGGCAGATACCGGTCGACAAACCGCCACCAACTGGAGCGTATCGTTGCAGGAGGCGTGCATCCCGTCCGAGGACAAGGCGTGCGGCTTCATCAGCCGATCTCCGCCGAATTTGGCCCGACGAAACGGCCCTCGTCCATGCGAAGTTTGCGCGCAGAGCAAGTCCAACTCGGCCAGATAGCGGTCGTCGTGAGTTATCACCACGATCGTTGCACCCGCCTGCTGCAACTCAGGCAACAGTTCATCGTAGAATTTGCGTCGAAAGTCCGGATCTTGATCGGCAGTCCATTCATCCAGCAACAGGATCGGACGCTTCTCCAGCAGACTCACGATGAGGGCCAAGCGCTTGCGCTGTCCGCCCGAGAGGTCGAGCGTGCTGAATTCGCCGTCGCTGCCAAGGCGGGTCTTTTCTAACAGCCGGAATTGCGTCAGAAGCCGATCGACCTCGCCGGGATCAGGATCGGTTATCCCATAGAGCCGCTGAAACAGATGGTAATCAACGAAGATCGCGGCAATCAACGCGCGATAGGCATCGCGGTTGGCGTCATCGATGCGCACCCCGTCAAGCAGGATTTCGCCTGAATCGGGCTCGTACAGGCCGGAGAGCAATTTGAGAAATGTTGATTTGCCGGAACCGTTGCCGCCGCTGATGAAGACAAGGTCGCCGGAATGCAAGGTGAAATTCAGGGGGCCCACCCGAAAGACGGCTTCGGATGATTTGTCCTTGTAACTGAACACGACATTGCGCATCTCGATCTTGTCAAAGCGCCGGCGAGGCTCGAGGGTGCCGACCTGCGCGGCGCCGGCGATTGCCCGCAACTTCGCCTCCAGCCGCTCGATATTGTCCGATGCGACATCCGCGGCCAGCAACACAGGTATCGTTTGCACGATACCCATGCACACTCCGACGACGAACATGAGAGGCCGTTGTGACCTGCGTGATCGAACCGCCTTTGGTGTCGCTGAAAGCCGGCACCACAAACACGACGGCGGCGAGAAGCAGGTACATCGAACTCTGCGAGAAAACCAGCTGCTTGTAAGATCTGCTTTGGCTGCGAATTTTGATGTTCGCTGCTGTTCTCGACACCTCGACAACATCGTCGAACAGGATCAGTCGCTGCGCGAGCGATTGAGCCTGACCTCCTTGAATCCGTCCAGGAGGTCGATCGAAGCGATCGAACAGGCGGTTGTCCCATTCGGCGGCCTCACGCGTGCCGGCGGCAACTTGACGGCTCTGAAGTGAAATATCACGCCCGCAACGCTGATGACCACCACGCTCACGGCAAAGGCCAGAAGCGACAGATACGCGATGTAGATTCCGACGAAGAAGACGAGAACAACCCCCTGGCCTGCAAACGCCACCATGTTCGTCGCCTGGGTGAGCGTCGCGGTCTCCTTGGTGATGGCCGCAACTATTGCGGCGCGCCCGATCTCGTCGAGCGGCAACAGTTCCGAGTGCCGCACCTCGTCCATGAGCCGCACCCGCAATTTGTGGATGATGGCTTCGATCTCGACGGTCGTGGCAATCAGAATGTAGTGCTGGGTCTTGATGAACAGGAGTAGCGCGACGACGAAGAGGGCCGCTGACGAGACGCTGACCTCACCATTTCCCGCGGCTTGGGCGCCGGAGTTGATGGCAGCTAGAATGGCCGCATTGCTGACTCCTCCGAGACCGGACATGACGGCCAGCCGGTTCAGGGAGCCGTGCATTTCGCGGCGAACGAGTTGGAAAAAGGACATCAGAGCGATGTGGCCCGTTTACGCCTGCGCAGGACGCCAACCCCGACGAATGCGGACAACTGCGTCGTCGACCGCAACGGCACTCAATTGCCCTGCGGGGTATCGGTCCCGCTCGGTGCGTGATGGTCCGGTCAATATCAGGAGAAGCAGCACCAGCACGGGCGTGAGGAAAAGCGACAACAAGAAGGTGCCAAAAACCCATGCGGCGGTGACTGCCGCAGAGCCCTGCCAGGAGGCAGAATACGAGATACAATATGACGGCGATCGATAGCGTCATTAAGCCCTGTCTCCCTGTCCATCATTGCCAGTCCTGGGCCTAGCCGGCGGCGCGGGACAAGGCAAAGCGGTCAGAGCGGTATCGTCAAGAAATCGTGGGCGCCACGCCCGTGCTCGACGCACTCTGAGTGGTGGATCCTGGTGGAGGAGCGGAAGCTGATGCAGCAGATCGGGAATTCCATCTTTCCTTCTGAGCCTTGATGAATTCGCGATAGTCTGGCGGATTGAAGTCGAGCAGGGTCCCGCCCGAAGCGAAGTGCTGAATGAAAACCTTGCCGATCACATAGGTGGCGCCAGCAGAAAGAACACCGGCATCGTGAATGCAGAGATTGCCGTGCCGATTCCTGGAATGCTCTTGAGCGCACTGGTAATTCCCATCGCGCGGTGGTTGTAGCGGTACTGGCGGGAAGCACCGATCCTGCCAGGCTCGCAATGAGCGATTTGCCGCGATTTTCGACAAACGGAACGCCGTAGATGTCCGACGAGACGGCGCAGCATCTCAAGTTGGACGCCGCCGACGGCAACGATGTCAACAATCGGCAGCGGGATCAATCCAGCGGCTCCGGACCACAGCGAGAAGCGGTCGACCAGTTTGGACGCAGCCTCATCGCGATCCCCGTCTGTCGTTTCCGGTCGTGACGGAACCAATGCTGTCCTCCGCCGGGTCGCTCTTCTCGGCTGTGTCAGACCCAGTCGTTTTCTGTACCATAAGCGGATCCTTTCTCGTCACCCGTGCGCCGGGCCACCGATCGACAAGCTTCCCCGACCAAACCGATCGACGCATGTGCGGCGCACGCCCAGCGTTAGTGCTGGAATAGTAACATACGCATATAGCCGGTGCTAGGCGTTTGTCCTGGCTTTACAGCTATGTGCGCCCACTCCACTTGACAAAGCGGGCCACCACCATAACGATTTGGCGGAATAGTGCTGCAAAGAAAATTGAGCACTCCGCGGCGTTCGGATCGATCTTATCCGGGCGGACTAAAGGTGGGTCGGCCGCTCCCCGCGAAATCCAGTTCGCCCATGATTGGGCATGACCGACGCCAGACAGTGATCCTCAAAGGAGGACGACGTGACCAATCCTTTTGAAGACGAAAACGGCGTCTACCACGTTCTAATCAACGATGAGGGCCAGCATTCGCTTTGGCCGAGCTTTATCCAAGTCCCCGAGGGCTGGACCATCGTTCATGAATCCGGGAGCCGCGCCGCCTGCCTCGAATTCATAAATCAACATTGGACCGATATGCGTCCAAACAGTCTCGTCGAGCACATGAAAGAGTTGCCCGGAAGCGAGCAACCCAAGGGAACCGCCTCTTCCGATACGACTGAATCGAAGGGCAACGTTCTGCCTTGGGACCACAAGACAAGACATTGACTGAAGAATACGGCGAGGTGAACGGGCATTCGCGATCCACAGCACGCGCAATGGCGGCCCCGCCGCCGGTTGCGCGCCTCGGCCCCGAGACAGGCGGGTTGGACGGCATGATCGCGAGAATGCGCTCCCCATTGTCGTCCCCGCGCCGAAGAGTGTCGCAAGGTGCGAGGGTCCGTCCTTTCGGGATCCGAGCCCAACTAGGCCGGCGCGATGTCTGGTCGTAATGCCCAACCGCGACCTACAATCAAACCGAAGCGCCGAACGCGGCATCGTTTACGTCGACGTCTCCACGCCGCGGCGACACAGAACAATCGGAGGTCCCCGTGACCGGCTTCGCCTCGTCCCTGTCCACCATATGGCGGCTTGCCATCCCGTATTTTCGGTCCGAGGACCGCTGGGCCGGACGCCTCTTGCTCTCGGCCCTGATTGCGACCGAGCTAAGTCTCGTCGGCATTACGGTCCTGCTCAATCAGTGGTACAACACCTTCTACAATTCGCTGCAGGAGCGGAACTGGGATGTCTTCATTACCAGCTCCTGTATTACTGTCTGCTCGCGGCGGCCGCGACAGTGCTTCAGGTTTTACCAGCTCTACCTCAACCAATGGCTGCAGATTCGCTGGCGCCGTTGGATGACGAAGGTCTATCTCTCCCGTTGGCTCGAACGAGCAACTCACTATCGCATGCAACTGTTCGGCGACGCCGCCAGACAATCCCGATCAACGCATCGCTGAAGACATCAGGCTTTTCATCGAGCGCGCGCTCACTATCGGTGTCGGGCTTCTCAGCGCGATCGTAACGCTTGCGTCCTTCGTTGTGATTCTTTGGGCGCTTTCGGCCGCAGCGCCGTTGACCTGTTCCGGGACGGCGATCGCGATCCCGGGCTATCTCGTGTGGGCGGCGCTGATCTATGCGATTGTGGGCACGGCGCTCACTCATCTGATCGGCTGGCCGCTGGTCCAGCTCAATTTCAATCAGCAGCGCTACGAAGCCGATTTCCGCTTCAATCTGGTCCGCGTACGCGAAAACTCGGAGCAGATTGCACTGCTGACCGGCGAAACGGCCGAGTCCGACCGCTTGCTCGCACGCTTCGGCAAAGTCGCAGCCAGTTGGCACCTCGTACGTGTCAAGGCAAAAGCGGCTGACCTTCT
>ERZ1370068.7499-contig-6412_pt1 | contig 18801 bp, 29 predicted proteins | sample MGYA00561227_ERZ1370068 | MGnify/ENA primary metagenome ERZ1370068 (study PRJEB38410, sample SAMEA6850437) | metagenome | study: Metagenomic assessment of the ecological functions of the soil: analysis of the soil microbiota associated with the...
CGTTACGTATTGCTGGCAGAACCTCGACATCCTCGACATCCCTGATCGCCGAGATCATCGCGCCAGTACGTTCAGTACATCGAGCTCATGAAGAGAGATGCAGCTCGAGCTCGCCGGCGAGTACCTGGTCATGGCCGCGACGCTGGCCGAGATCAAGTCGCGCATGCTGCTGCCGCGCGCCGCGGATCCGAACGCCGAGGAAGAAGAGCGATCCGCGCGCCGAGCCTCGTGCGCCGGCTGCAGGAGTACGAGCGCTTCAAGAGGCGCCGCGGAAAACATCGACGCGCATCCCGCGCATCGAGCGCGACACCTGCATGGCAGCGCCGAGCTGGCGAGTCGCAGAGTCGCCCGGCCGTGCCGCAGCAGTCGGCACATGCTCAAGGAGATGCTGTTGGCATTCCGCGACGTGGTCGCAGCGCTCCAAGATGTTCGCGCACCATCACGCGCAGCGCGAGCGGCTGTCGGTGCGCGTGCGCATGTCCGATATTCTCGCGACGCTCCGAGCGATGTCGAGCTTCGTCGAGTTCGTGAACCTGTTCAAACCGCGAAGAGGGTCGCATGGGTGTCACGGTCACTTTCGTCGCCATCCTCGAGCTGGTGCGCGAGGGGCTGATCGACATCGTGCAGACCGAGGCGTACGCGCCGCTGCATGTCCGTGGCGCGCAAGGCGCGCAAGCTGCGCCTGCGGTGGACAACGATTCAGCTCGGCAGGACGCTCGGAACGGACGCGGCCAGGGAGTCTGCAATGGACAGTCGGCGCCAGGACGACTCAGGCAGCTGGCGTCGGAGTAACGGATGGAGAGCAGGCATGTAGTGGATGCCGTACTTCAAGAATGTCGTCGAAGCTGGCGCTGTTAGCCGCGCGTCCCGTTGACCATTGCCGGAGCTGCTGCAGATCTTCGACGAGCAATCGCGCCCGTCGCACCGAGGAAATGCGCGTGTCCTCGAGCAGCTCGGCGGCCGACTATCGAAGGTCGCGGCGTCGCCATCAAGGAAACCGCCAACGGCTTCCGCTTCCAGGTCGCGCACCGAATTCGCGCACGAAGTGTCGCGCCTCTGGCCCGATCGCCGCCGCGTACATCGCGCGCGCTGCTCGAAACGCTGCGCGCTCGATCGCCTATCGCCAGCCGATCACGCGCGCCGAGATCGAGAACGTGCGCGGCGTCGCCGGTGAATCCCGAAATCGTCAAGACGCTTGCATGGAGCGCAACTGGGTGCGCGTCGTCGGTCATCGCGACGTGCCCGGACATCCTGAGTTGTTAGGCACCACCGCCGAGTTCCTCGACTACTTCTCGCTGAAGTCCATCGAGGACCTGCCGCCGCTCGCTGAGCTCGAGTCGCTGACCGACCTCAACCTGCAGCTGCCGCCGCCGGCGAGTGCCACCGGTCGCAGAACCGGTGAAGCACTGCCCCGAGAACGACGCCAGCACGGATCCGGGTGAAGTGGCGGTCGTGCCGGTGCTCGAGGCGGCGGGCGAAGACGGCGGCGATCACGGCCTCGATGCCGCCTCCGGACGACGACGCCGACGACGAAGAACTCTCCGCGCCCGGCGACTGCCGCCGCCGGACTCCGTCGCGGCGCCGCCGTCCGACGAAAGCTAAGAGCACAGGCATAACTCATGGCACGTCGCGCGTCCGACGCCGGCCGGCGTCGCCGAGCGGCTCCAGAAATATCCTCGCCCAACGTGGCCTGGGCTCACGCCGTGCGGTCGAAGAATGGATCCGCGCCGGGCGCCTGTCCGTCAATGGCCGCATCGCCGAGCTCGGCCAGAAGGTCTCGCATGCCGATGACATCCGGCCTCGACGGCCGCGTCATCAAGACGCGCGCCACCGAGGGCGCCCAGGTTTTCATGTTCAACCGTTCGCCTGGCGATCCGGCTGCGCGAGGCCGATGACGAACGCCCGGCGCTGATCGACCGCCTGCCGAAGACCGCGGGCCGGCGCTTCGTGGCCGTGAGCCCGATGCCGGGCATCGACGGCGGCCTCGAGATCGTCACCTCCGACGGCGCGCTGGCGGCGAAACTGCAGCGCGTCGAATACATGTCTTGCCGTGCGAGTTCAGCGTGCGCGTCAAGGGCTGTTAGGCCCCGATCACATCGAGGGCGTGAAGAGCGGCAAGATCGACCGGGCGTCGCGCGATGACCGTGGAGAGCGTCAGCACCAGCGAAGCGCAGCTCGAAGGTTCGAATCGCTGGTATTCGATCGTGGTGCGCGGCGCGAGCGGCAAGGACATCCGCCAGCTCTTCGAAAGGCAGGGCGCGCTGGTCAGCCGCGTGCTGCGCATATCGGTGGGAACGCTGAAGCTCCGACAAGAGTCTGTCGCGCGGCCAGCACCGGCAGTTGACCGATGTGGAGATCTCGGCAGCCCTCGGCCAGGCGATAAGAGCGCGGGAAACCGAATGACCGAACGCCTCGCGGCAGGCCTCCTCGTTGAGACCTCAGCCCCAAAAGCGGCTTAAACCTCTGGGGCGGCGACCCAACACGCTCGACGATTTCTGACCGAAGTGGTTGGCCACACGACCAGTCGGCGAGCGCGTACCGGAAGGCTCGCTCGGGATGCATGCAGCTTCCCACGCTGCGCGGCGGCAACACCGATACCGGCGGCGCGAATTCTTCTATGGCGAGGTGGATGACGTGCTGGCCGCGGCCGGGCACCTGCGCCAGCTGCCCCGACGTCGATGCGCAGTACATCTATCCTCGGTGGCCACAGCACCGGTGGAACCCTCGCGCTGCTCACCGCGGACGAGCGGCTACGCGCTTCAAGGCGCGCGTTCGCATTCGGCGCGGTCTCGCGCATCGACCGGTATCCGCTCTTCACTCGTCCACGACCTGCGTGCCCTGATTCGCCCGAGAGCCGGCTGCGTTCGCCGATTCACTGGCTGGAGTGGACTGACGACCACCCACCTGGCTCGATCGAGGGCGCTGAATCGCCTGGCAACCGCGAGCAGCTCGACGGATGTGTGCAGCACACGCGCAATCCGGTCGTGCACTGCATTCGCGGTGCCGGGGTTCGATCACTTCAGCGTGCTCGGCCACGTATCCGCGTCATCGCCGCGCGGCTCGGTGGCGAACGCGGGCGTTGAGTTTTCGCTGCGCCAGCAGGAATTCCAGCGGCGCGGGCAGCACTCGAGCGGGCGTGCCGCCCTGCGCTTCCGAATCGCTGCCCGGTCACGCCGCTGCTGGCCGGGCCCTAACAACGCGAGATACGGCGCGGTCAGCGATTCCGGCGTCGGCAGAGACTCGGCCAGCCTCGGAAGGATAGGCCTGGCGGCGCATCGCGGTGCGCACCTTGCCCGGATCGATGATGTTCACGCGCACGGCGGTCGTGCCTTCGAGTTCGTGGGCCAGCACCTGCGTGAAACCTTCCACCGCGAACTTCGAAATCGAATATGCGCCCCAGTAGGCGCGCCCGCGCTTGCCGCACGCCGCTCGAGGTGAACAACACGGCGGCGTCCTTCGAGGCGCGCAGCAGCGGCAGCAGGTGCTGCGTGAGCACGAACGCGGCGGTGACGTTGACGTGCATGACGCGCATGAACATGGGCACGTCGTATTGCTCGATGGGAGTGAGCGCGCCCAACAAGGCGGCGTTGTGCAGCAGGCCGTCGAGCCGGCCATAGCGTTTCTCGACGGCGGCGGCCACGGCTTCGTAGTCCGCCGCGAGCGCGCGTTCCAGGTCGAGCGGCACGATGCTGGCCTCCGGGCGCCGAGCGCGGCGATTTCCGCGTGCACCGCTTCGAGCTTGCGCACCGTGCGGCCGAGCAGGATCACTTCGGCGCCGGCCGCGGCCAGCGCCAGCGCCACGGCGCGGCCGATGCCGGAACCCGCGCCGGTGACCATGATGACGCGGCCGCGCGAATTCATCGGGCGCCGGCGACGTGCTGGCGCGGATCGAAATAGTCGCGTTCATGATTCGGGAGTGTTCGCGGGCGTATCCGTCGGATCGTCGGTTTCCAGCGTCGGTCGCCGCCAGGGTACGCACCGCTTGCTCGATCGGATCGACCGGTTCGATGGCGGCATCGGCGGTCGCGCCCAGCTCGGGAAACTTGCGCGCCTGCGGCATCACGTTGCGTTCCATCGAGCCGACGGCGGCATTGAAGGACTCGACCGCGTTGCCCAGCGAACGACCCACCTTCTGCAGGTGGTTCACGAAGACGTTGAGCCGCTTGTGCAGATCCTGGCCGAGCTCGCGGATCTCGCGCGCATTCTCGGTGACCATGGTCTGCCGCCAGCCATAGGCGATGACCTTGAGCAGCGCCATGAGCGTGGACGGCGTGGTGACGATGATGCGCTGCTTGAGCGCGGAATCGATCAGGTCGGGCCGTTCGGCCAGCGCCGCCGACAGGAACTGATCGCCCGGCAGGAACAGCACCGCGAATTCGGGGCTGTGCTTCGAACTGCTCCCAGTAACTCTTCTGGCCGAGCTCGCGCACGCGTTTTTCCACCTGCTGCGCGTGACGGACCAAGCGCGAGCGCGCGCGATTCGTCGTCCGTGCGCTTCGGCGGCATCCATGTAGGCGTCGAGCGGCGTCTTGGCATCGACCACGATGCTGCGCGACGTCGGGCATGCGCACCAGCAGGTCGGGGCGCAATGGCGCCGCGCTTCGGCGCTGCGACTGTGTCCTGCTCGGTGAAATCGCAGTGTTCGGACATGCCGGCGAGTTCGACCACGCGACGCAGCGTGATTTCGCCCCAGCGTCCGCGCACTTCCGGACGGCGCAACGCCGTGGACAGGTTGCGCGTCTCGCGCTGCAGGAGGTCCTGCACCTTCGACGAGGTTCTCGATCTGGCCGGTGATCTTGCCCGCGGACTCGCGCCGTTCGCGCTGCCGACGGCCTGCGACTGCTCTTCCTGGCTGCGCCAGCGCCACCTTGATGGGTCTCGACCAGTTGCTTGATGGCAGTCTCGCGCTCCTTGAGCGAGTTGGCTGGCCGCGGCCTGGTCACGCCCGAAGACTTCGCGCGCCAGCTTGAGGAAGGTTTCGCTGTTGGCATCGAGCGCCAGCGCGCGAGGCGTTCTCGACGGCGGCGCGCACCTGCGCCTCGCTCTGCGCGAGCAGTTCGGCCGTGCGCGCGCGCAGTTCGCTTTCGGCGCTGAGCGTGCGCGCGCGCGGCTTCGAGCTCTGCGCGCAGGGTTCCTGGCGCGCTGCGCCGCGCGCAGCGTGCCGACCAGATAGCCGATGAGCGCCGCGGCCAGTGCGGCGATGGACGCGATGAGCCGACGCAGAGTTCATGCGGCTCCGCTGTTCTGCGCGGTGCGCGACGGCTTGTCGAGCCAGTGCGAGCAGGTCGAGCGGCGTGTGCGAGCCAGCCATGCTGAGAACCACGTGTCGGCGCGATCGTCGTCGCCGAGATAACCGAAGCCCGCGACCAGCGCGTACATGCCGGCGGCCTGTGCGGCCTGCATGTCGCGTTCGGCGTCGCCGACGTACACGCATTCGCCGGGCGCCACGCCCATGGTTGACGCGGCGTGCAGCAGTGGCAGCGGATGCGGCTTGCGTTCGGGCAGCGTGTCGCCGCTGACCACGGCGCGTGCGCGCGTGTGCAGACTGACTTCGACCAGCAGCGGGATCGGTGAGCCAGCCCGGCTTGTTGGTGACGATGCCCCAGTGAGAGTCCGCGGCGCTCGAGCGTCGGTCGAGCATCTCGTCGCCGCCTTCGAACGAGCTGCGTGTGCTTGGCGAGCTGCCGGCGGTAGATGTCGAGCAGCCGCATGCGCAGGGCTCGTGCTCGGCTCGGCGGCAGCGTCGCCGAAGCCGAGCCGCACCAGCGCGTGGCCGCCGTGCGAAACCTGGCAGCGCACCGTCTCGTTGCGACAAGCGCGCGAGGCCTTCCTCGGCGCGCAGCGCGTTCAGCGCCTCGGTCATGTCCTGCGCGGTGTCGAGCAGCGTGCCGTCGAGATCGAACAGCACGCCTTTGATGAGATCGCCGTTCATGCCGCTGCACCGTCACGGGCCGGCGCGTGAGGTGCATGAGGTAGTTCACCGACGGATCGCGCGTCGAGCGAGCACTGCTCGCGCAGCGGGTCGTATTGCAGGCCGGCGATGTCGATGACTTCGAGCGCCGCGGCGCGCGCGAAGCGCGCGACTTCCGAGGGCTTGAGCAGGCGTTCGTATTCGTGCGTGCCGCGCGGCACCAGGTTCGCGACGTATTCGGCGCCGACGATGGCCAGCGCGAACGACTTGAAATTGCGGTTGATGGTGGAAATGAACACGTGGCCGCCGGGCCGCACCAGCTTGCCGAGCACCGCCATCGGTGGCGGCCGGATCGGGCACGTGCTCGAGCATTTCCATGCAGGTGACCACGTCGAACTTTCCGGCGTGCGTCTTCAGCAGCTGTTCGCGCGTCTCGACGCGATAGTCGATCGTGAGGCCCGAATCGAGCGCGTGCAGGCGCGCGGTTTCCACCATGCTCGGCGCGAGGTCGATGGCCGTGACCGTCGCGCCGCGCGCGCGCCAGCGTTTCGGCGAGCAATCCGCCGCCGCAGCCCACGTCGAGAACGCGCGCCGCTCGAGCGTGCAGCGCTCCTGCGACGTAGCGCGCACGCACGGGATTGAGCTTGTGCAGCGGTTTGAATTCGCCATCGACATCCCAGAAGCGATGCGCGGCGGCTTCGAATTTCGCGATTTCCGCGGCGTCGCTGTTTTGCGAATTGTCGGGCGTTTTGATTGGGGGCTCGTCATGAGGGCGGAAGTATAGACGTGAGCGCGGAAATGGATGTAACGCGCGTGAAAACAGGCTTTCTGGTTAGGCCTGCGTGATAGAATTCCGCACCTTTTTCGGGCCTTCCACGAACCTTCCATGAACGAAATCGCGCGCGAAATTCTTCCCGTGAATCTCGAAGACGAGATGCGCCAGTCGTATCTCGACTACGCCATGAGCGTCATCGTCGGCCGCGCGCTGCCCGATGTTCGCGACGGCCTGAAGCCCGTGCACCGGCGCATCCTGCATGCCATGCGCGAGCTCGGTAACGACTGGAACAAGGCCTACAAGAAGTCCGCCCGCGTGGTCGGCGACGTCATCGGCAAGTACCACCCGCACGGCGACAACGCCGTGTACGACGCGCTGGTGCGCATGGCGCAGCCGTTTTCCATGCGCTACCTGCTGGTCGACGGCCAGGGCAACTTCGGCTCGGTGGACGGCGACGCGCCGGCGGCCATGCGTTACACCGAAGTGCGCATGTCGCGCATCGCGAGCGAGCTGCTCGCCGACATCGAAAAAGAAACCGTCGATTTCATGCCGAACTACGACGAATCGGAGACCGAGCCGTCGGTCATGCCGGCGCGGTTCCCGAACCTGCTGGTCAACGGCTCGGCGGGCATCGCGGTGGGCATGGCCACCAACATCCCGCCGCACAACCTCACCGAAATCATCAACGCCTGCCTCGCGGTGCTCGACGATCCGCGAGGTCACGCTCGCCGCGCTCATGCAGCACGTGCCGGGTCCGGATTTCCCGACCGCCGGCATCATCAACGGCGCGACCGAAATCGCCACCGCCTATCGCACCGGCCGCGGCCGCCTGTCGATCCGCGCGCGCACGCATTTCGAAGACATCGACAAGGTCGGCGGGCGCCAGGCCATCATCGTCACCGAGCTGCCGTACCAGGTGAACAAGGCGCGCCTGCTCGAGCGCATCGCCGAGCTGGTGCGCAACAAGGAAATCGACGGCATCTCCGAGCTGCGCGACGAGTCCGACAAGGACGGCATGCGCGTGGTCATCGAGCTCAAGCGCGGCGAAGTCGCCGAAGTCGTGCTGCAACAACCTCTTCGCGCAGACGCCGCTCGAGACCGTGTTCGGCATCAACATGGTCGCGCTCATCGACGGCCAGCCGAAGCTGCTCGGCCTCAAGGAAATGCTCGAGGCATTCCTGCGCCACCGGCGCGAGATCGTCACGCGCCGCACGATTTTCGATCTCGCCAAGGCGCGCGACCGCGCGCACATCCTCGAAGGCCTCGCGGTGGCGCTGGCCAACATCGACGAGGTCATCGCGCTCATCAAGGCTTCGCCGACGCCGGCGGAAGCGAAGACGGCGCTGTGGCGCGCGTGAGTGGAATTCGGGCGCGGTGCCGCAGCTGCTGGCGCGCGCCGGCGCGATCTCCACGCGGCCGCAGGGCCTCGCCGCCGAGTTCGGCATCGGTCGAGCGGCGGCAGCGGCTACAAGCTCATCCGAGATCCAGGCCCAGGCCATTCTCGACATGCGCCTGCACCGCCTCACCGGGCCTCGAGCAGGACAAGATCGTCGCCGAGTACCAGGAGCTGCTGGCGCACCATCGTCGACCTCACCGACATCCTCGCGCGCCCCGAGCGCCTCACGCAGGTGATTCGCGAAGAGCTCATCGCAATCCGCGAGCAGTACGGCGACGCGCGCCGCACCGAGATCAACCGCGACCACCTCGATCTATCTACCGAAGACCTGATCGAGCCGCAGGACGTGGTGGTCACGCTGTCGCACGCCGGTTACGCCAAGAGCGCAGCCGGTCACCGAATACCAGGTGCAGCGTCGCGGCGGCCGCGGCAAGGCGGCCACGTCGGTGAAAGACGAAGACTTCGTCGAGAAGCTCTTCGTCGCGCACACGCACGACACCATTCTGTGCTTCTCGAATCGCGGCAAGGTCTACTGGAAGCGCGTGTTCGAGCTGCCGCAGGCGGGCCGCGGCTCGCGCGGCAAGCCCATGGTCAACCTGCTGCCGCTCGAAGAGGGCGAACGCATCAACGCCGTGCTGCCCATCAAGCAGTTCGACGACGACCATTTCGTGTTCATGGCCACGAGCCAGGGCACGGTCAAGAAGACGCCGCTGTCGGCGTTCTCGCGTCCGCGCGCCAGCGGCATCATCGCGCTGGGTCTCGACACCGACGACCGGCTGGTCGGCGTGGCGCTCACCGACGGCCGCCGCGAAGTCATCCTGTCGTCGAGCGGCGGCAAGTCGATCCGCTTCAACGAAGAAGAAGTGCGCCCCATGGGCCGCGAGGCCACCGGCGTGCGCGGCATCAAGCTCGGCGCGGGGCAGGAGCTCATCTCGCTCATCGTGGTGGGCGACGGGCTGGTGCTCACGGCCTCGGCCAACGGCTACGGCAAGCTCACGCCGCTCGAAGATTTCCCGCAGCACGGCCGCGGCGGGCAGGGCGTCATCGCGCTGCAGACCACCGAGCGCAACGGCGAGATGGTCGCGGCGCTGCAAGTGAATTCCGATCATGAGCTCATGATGATTAGTTCTACTGGCACGCTGGTGCGCACGCCGGTGGGCGAAATCTCCGATCGTCGGGCGCAACACGCAGGGCGTTCGCCTCATCCGGCTGGGTGAAGGCGAGAGACTGACCGGTATGGAGCGCATCGACAGCCTTGGGCGAAGAAGCCGCCGGCGCCGGAACCGCCGCCACCGGCGCTGCGGTGCGGCGGACTCGAGTCGAGAAGGCCCTGCCGATACGCCGACGTCCTGATATATTCCGCGCCCCCGGGCAATAACGTCCGGGGTGGCATAAACGGTCGGGCAATAAGGTCCGGCCAGAGGAATAGATCATGCGCGTATTCAATTTCGCCGCAGGGCCCGGCCACGCTGCCCCTGGAAGTTCTCCAACAGGCTCAAGGCCGAGATGACCGACTGGCAAGCCAGCGGCATGTCGGTGATGGAAGTGTCCCATCGCAGCAAGGCGTTCATCGCCGTCGCCCAGGAAGCCGAAGCCGACCTGCGCGAGCTGCTCGCCATTCCCGCTAACTACAAGGTGCTGTTCCTGCAGGGCGGCGCCACCGGCATGTTCTCGGCCATCCCGATGAACCTCGCCACCGCCGATTCCACCGTGGACTACGTGAACACCGGCGCCTGGTCGAAGAAGGCCATCGGCGAAGCCAAGCGTTACTGCAAGGTCGTAACGTCGCCGCCGACGAAGCGGCCATCGAACTACTCGAGCGTGCCGGCGCAGGGCGCGCTCAAGCTCACGCCGAACGCCGCGTATTTCCACTACACGCCGAACGAAACCATCGGCGGCGTGGAGTTCGACTACGTTCCTCAAGTCGGCAACGTGCCGCTGGTGGCGGATTTCAGCTCCACCATCCTGTCGCGCCCGATCGACGTGTCGAAGTTCGGCCTCATCTACGCCGGCGCGCAGAAGAACATCGGCCCGTCGGGCATCTGCGTCGTCATCGTGCGCGACGACCTCATCGGCAAGGCGCGCCCCGGCACGCCGTCGGTGTGGGACTTCAAGGCCATGGCCGACGAAGGCTCCATGCTCAACACGCCGCCGACCTTCGGCTGGTACTTCGCGGGCCTCGTGTTCAAGTGGCTCAAGAAGCAGGGCGGCTTCAAGGCCATGGAAGCAGCGCAACCGCGCCAAGGCCGAAAAGCTCTACGGCTTCATCGAGGGCAGCGGCTTCTACAAGAGCCCGGTGGCGAAGAATGCGCGTTCGTGGATGAACGTGCCGTTCACGCTCGCCAAGCCCGATCTCGACAAGGCGTTCTGCGCCGAGGCCGCCAAGGTCGGCCTCGTGAACCTCGAAGGACATCGTTCGGTGGGCGGCATGCGCGCGTCCATCTACAACGCCATGTCCATCGAAGGCGTCGAGGCGCTCGTCAAGTTCATGAAGGACTTCCAGGCCCGCAACGCCTGAGAGGCGATGCCGCGACGGAATCTCGCGAACGACGGCTCCATGCGATGAACGCCGCATCCGGCGGCGATTTCCGGAATCGTCGGGCAGTAACGCCCGGCGAGGAGTTAGACAATGCGATTCAAGATCCAGACCCTCAACAACATCAGCATCAAGGGCCTCGAGCGCCTGCCGCGCGACCGCTTCGAAGTCGCCTCGGAGATCAGCAACCCCGATGCCATCCTGGTGCGCTCGGCCGACATGCACAAGATTGGCGCTGCCCGATTCAGCTGCGCGCCGTGGGCCGCGCCGGCGCCGGCACCAACAACATTCCGGTCGAGGCGCTCTCGAAGAAGGGCATCCCGGTGTTCAACGCGCCCGGCGCCAACGCCAACGCCGTGAAGGAGCTGGTGCTCGCCGGCATGTTCCTGGCCGCGCGCAACATCACGCCAGGCCTGGGCCTTCGCCAAGTCGCAGCAGGGTGACGACCACGCCATCGACGTCGCGGTCGAGAAGGGCAAGAAGAACTTCGTCGGCTTCGAGCTGCCCGGCCGCACGCTCGGCGTCATCGGTCTCGGCGCCATCGGCGTCGGAAGTCGCCAACTCCGCGTTGAGCCTCGGCATGAAAGTGCCTCGGCTACGATCCGCAAATCACCGTGCAACGCGCCTGGCAGCTGTCGTCGCAGCGTGGAGCAGGCGCTGTCGCTCGACGACCTGTTCGTGCGCTCGGACGTCATCTCCGTGCACGTGCCGCTGACGCCCGAGACCCGCGGCCTGGTGAACGAAGCGCGCCTCAAGCTCATGCGCAAGAACGGCGTCATCCTCAACTTCGCGCGCGCGCCCATCGTCGACGAGAAGGCCATCGTTGCCGCGCTCGACGACGGCCGCCTGCAGGGCTACGTCTGCGACTTCCCGACCAACGCCACCAAGGATCACCCGAAGATCGTGACGCTGCCGCATCTCGGCGCCTCCACCAACGAGGCCGAGGACAACTGCGCCGTGATGGTGGCCGACACCGTCAAGGACTACCTCGAGAACGGCAACATCAAGAACAGCGTCAACTTCCCCGAAGTGGTGCTGCCGCGCGCGCCGAAGACCTCGCGCATCTGCATCGCCAACAGCAACGTGCCTAACATGGTCGGCCAGATCTCGACCGCTGCTGGCCGGCGCGCTCGCTGAACATCGCCGAGCTGCTGAACAAGTCCCGCGGCGAATACGCCTACACGCTCATCGACACCGATGGCGCGGTCGACGCCGGCCGTGCTCGACAAGGTGCGTGCGATCAGCGGCGTGCTGGCGGCGCGGGTGATATAACTGCGCGAGCCGAGATGGCCAGCGAAGAAGCACAAGCAAGAACAGCAAAGTCCGGCCGGCGGCGGCGCAAGCTCGCCCGCGACGCGCCGCTCGCTCGAACCTGCGCGCGCAGATCGACGGCGTGGACGCGCGCATCCACGCGCTGCTCAACGACCGCGCGCAGCCTCGCGCGCCAGGTCGGCATCTCCAAGCACGCCGACGGCCACACGGTCGACTTCTACCGGCCCGAGCGCGAGGCGCAGGTGCTGCGCATGGCGCGCGAGCGGAACAAGGGTCCGCTGCGCACCGAGGAAATCCTGCGGCTGTTCCGCGAGATCATGTCGGCCTGCCTCGCGCAGGAAGAGCCGCTCAAGGTCGGCTACCTCGGGCCCGAGGGCACGTTCTCGCAGACCGCCACGCTCAAGCACTTCGGCCACTCGGTGCGCGCGCTGGCGCTGTCGTCGGTGGACGAGGTGTTCCACGAGGTCGAAGCCGGGCTCGCCGATTTCGGCGTGGTGCCGGTGGAGAATTCCACCGAGGGCTCGGTCAATCACACGCTCGATCAGCTTGCTAGGTTCGCCGCTGCAGGATCTGCGGCGAAGTCGAGCTGCGCATCCACCAGTTCCTCATGGGCGGCATGGACGTCGCTCGACGAAGATCAAGCGCATCTGCAGCCATCCGCAGTCGCTGGCGCAGTGCCGCGGCTGGCTCGACGAGCACCTGCCCGACGTGCCGCGCATTCCGGTCTCGAGCAATGCCGAAGGCGCGCGCCGCGCGCGCGACGAAGACGGCACCGCCGCCATCGCCGGCGAAACCGCCGCCGACGTCTACGGCCTCAAGACTGCTGGCCACCGAGATCGAAGACCGCGACGACAACACCACGCGGTTTTTGTAGTGGGCCGCAAGGTCTTCAAACCTAGCGGCGACGATCGCACCACCATCCTGTGTTCGGCGCTCGCACACGGATTCGCCCGGCGCGCTGTTCCGGCTGCTCGAGCCGCTGGCCGAAGCACAAGATCAGCCTGACGCGCATCGAGTCGCGGCCCTCGCGCCGCAAGAAGTGGGACTACGTGTTCTTCTTCGACATCGACGGCCACGCCGACGATGCCGCACGTCGCCAAGGCGCTCGCGGCGCTCAAGAAGCGCGCCTCGCTGTTCCGCGTGCTCGGTTCGTATCCGCGCGCCGTGTCGTGAAAATGGGGACATTCCTGGTTTGCTCGAAAACGGGGACGCGCTCTCAGGCATGTACGCCCGTTTGCCTGGGAAATGAGGAATGTCCCCATCGCAAGCCCGCGAATCTCGCCGTCGACAACGTGCGCTCGCTCGCGCCGTACGTGCCGGGCAAGCCCATCGAAGAGCTGCGAGCGCGAGCTCGGCATCACCGACATCATCAAGCTGGCGTCGAACGAGAATCCGTTCGGCCCGAGCCCGCTGGCGCTCGCCGCCATGCAGCGGCGCGCTCGCCGACACGTGGCTGTATCCCGACGGCAGCGGCCATGCGCTCAAGCAGAAGCTCGCGGCGAAGCTCGGCGTCGGCACCGACCAGATCACGCTCGGCAACGGTTCGAACGACGCTGCTGGTGCTGCTGGCCGAGGCCTTCCTGAAGCCCGGGCTCGAAGCCGTCTATTCGCAGTACGCGCTTCGCGGTGTATCCGATCGCCATCCAGGCCACCGGCGCCACCGGCGTCGTGGTGCCGGCGATTGCCGGCGGGATTCGACCGATGCCGCTCGGCCACGACCTCGCCGCCATGGCGCGCGCGATCACGCCGACGCACGCGCGTCGTGTTCATCGCCAACCCTAACAACCCGACCGGCACCTGGGTGCCGGCGCCGCGCAGCTCAAGGCGTTCATCGCGGCAGTGCCGCGCGCACGTCATCGTCGCGCTCGACGAGGCGTATTTCGAGTACACCGGCGGTCTCGACTCTGCAGGACGGCGATCACGTGGCTGGCACGAGATTCCCGAATCTCGTGGTGTTCCGCACGTTCTCGAAGGCGTATGGACTGGCCGGCGTGCGCGTCGGCTATGCGCGTCAGCCATCCGACCGTGGCCGACATGCTCAATCGCGTGCGCCAGGCGTTCAACGTGTCCGTGCGTGGCGCTCGCCGGCGCGGCAGCGGCGCTCGACGATCCGGGCCCCGTGCGCGGCCGCGGTCAAGGTGGCGGTGGCGGAGCGGAGCGCGTGGCGACGCGGCTCGAACAATCGGGCACGACGGTGCCATCGGCCGGAAGATACGATTTTTCAGGCGACTGGCGACGCTTTGCCACCGTCAACCACCGCCGCGGCCGCCGCGTGCCAGATGTCGGCACCGCTCGCACTGCAACCACCGCAGGCCGTTGAACGCCTGGCTGCGCGATTGTATGTCGACCACGCCCAGCTGTCCCGCATCGCGGGTTGACGAACGAACTCGGCCAGATGCATCCTGCCCAGATCGAGTCCGCCCGCGTGTCGAAAATACGCCTCATCAGCACGACCGCGACCTTCGCTATGAACGCACCTTCAATGGCCGCGAACCACTGGATCTGTTTCGGGACCGTTAGGGATGGCGACCAGCGCAGGGCGATTCGGGTGATCGCGCGCGATCGCCGGCCAGTCGCCGGCACCACCACTGGTGTGGCGATCAGCTGTGCGCGAATGGGCCTTCAGCCCGGGTTTGTTTGTCTCCGCCAGCATGACCGCGATCGTTGGCGTGTGGCAACACCGGGCTGGCCAGCTTTGATCTTGAGTTCGTGGCCGCTGCCGTCGGGTCAGGTCTCGGCGACGACGCTGCCTGACCGCCAGCGCAGCTTATTGATGTCGGTGAACCGAGCTCGCGCCACCAGCTTCTTTCGTGGAGTTCGCCCAGCGTAAATAAAGTGCGGTCTGGCTGGCGGTGATTAACGATTAACCGCCGTTTCACAGCAGTGGGGACGGGCGCGAAGAGGCGCGTCCCATTTGCGAAGAGCGAGAATGTCCCATCAGGCGCAGCGCGCGGATGAGCGCGGAATTTAACGGGCGCTTCTTGGCGCGGCAGTACGCCTTCGCGTGATGCGGCTCTTTCGTCGTCGGAAAACACATGAACTCTTTGCGCGACGACCGCGATTCGTGCGCGCGAAGGTTGATCTTGGCGTTTCGCGGGCAGTTCGGCAGCCGAAAGACCGGACATGATCGATCGTGCCGCTGATTGAGCCTTCGGCCGACTACAAAACCGCGTGTGGTGCGATCATTGACCCAGCCAGTTTGGACGACGCTCGTCACGGGCGCGGCAAGCGCTTCGCGGTGCTCAGTTTGAATACGCGCGTGCATCAGGAAGGTGTTCGTCGAGGAGCCGGTACGGCACTTTCGCCGGCGTGCGGATGGCTGCAGATGGGCGATCTTCGGCGATCATTCGACGTCGCGAGGGCTGGTGGTCACGCAGCTCGCGAGAATGCAGTGAAAGAGGCTCGGCAGGCGTCGGCGTCGTTGACTCATTGATTCCCACGAGGTTGTTATAAGTATTCGACGTGGTACCCGCCATTTGACAACACTGGACCGGAGAACGTGTTTGAGTATCACCTTCAACGTTCTTTCCGCGAGTTCAGACGTTTCATCGCGGAACAAACACGGACTTCTTCAGTGCGCAGTTGTTACTCGCGCGCCATCCACGGCACCTGCATCGCCTTTCAGCCGGTAGTTCGACGGTGTGTCGTGACTGTACGGCGTAGCGCCGTCGTTCAACAGGCGTCGGATCCAGGAATCCAGCATCAGACCTTCTGCAGGTAACACGAAGATCGCTCTCGCCGGGCGCCGTGCCTTCTGCAGCGCCGCAGCTTTGCTGGCCATCCCCTGCCAGGCACCGGTGATGCGGGCTTATCGCCGCCCCGCCAGCGCGCCGCTGATCGCACGCGCGATCGACGCGCCGTCGTCGGTGTCGATATTCTTTGGTTCGGCGATGTTCAGCAGGCGGCCGGGACGGTGAAGTGTCCGACCATCTGTGGCGATCTGCTGCTGAAGTCTTCGGCGCGTGGCGGACACTTCGAGGAAGTTCGCATTCTTTGATGTTGCCGTTCTCAGTGTCCTTGACGGTGTCGACCACCATCTCTTCGTTCGTGGAGAACGCCCGATCACCACGGCGTGACGATCTTGGGGTGATCGCGATCGGACAGAATCTGCGGGCATGTGCTGCTACAGGCGCTATGAGCGCACGAGATAGTCGCGATGGGCGCGCGCCTGCGCATGGCGAGGCGCTGCAGTCTCCGGCGTAACGTGCGTACGGGAACGTCCGCGCAGACAGATCATGCCTGCTCGACGATTAACTCGATGTACCAGCTCGCTGCACCGTATTTGCAGATCGCGCGGACTTTCATTCAGGGCCAACGTGGCACTTCGACGCGCCAGCCGATACCAGCGTGTAATTCGAGACCGACGGTTCATCGTCCGCGACATCGTGATCGCCCTGCCACGACGGCTATTCAGGCCTGTGTTGCACGCGGTATCGCCGTGAAATTTCTTTCCGCGTTAGCGGTCTGGTCAGTTCGCGGTGGCAAAGGTGTTCGTCGCCGCGCCGCAGCCACATAATCGAACTGGCGCCTCGCTGTGCATGTCGACCGGCGCAACAGGTCGCCGTCGGGTTGACGTCTCCGGGTGACTTCAACATCGCGCACGACAACGCTCAGCGATCAGGAAAATCCGAGAACAGCCCGCTCATCGTCGTGACCTTTCGCGTTCCCATTCTTCGTCGGTGATTCGCAGTAATGCACTATGAGGATTCGCGGTACATCGATGCCTTCGACATCGCGTTATGGACGCGCGTGCCAAGCCCGCCGATGACGCTTCGCAGCGACTTTCGGCACTGGGCCACCTGTCGAGATCAGGCTTCTGGCGTGAACGTACGTTCGATCACGGCCGCGCTGTAACCGAACAACTGGCGCAAACCGCTGAACTCGATGAGCCATGGAAACTTTCGCCTTCGCGCGGTTCTGAAATGACGGAGAATCCACGTTTCTTGATCCGCTGAGTACGGGCCGGCGGCGTAGGTCGGCGGCGTATTGGCTGAGCGAAATCCCATATGACAGATACCCGGGCGCTTTACCATGAGTCGCGCGATCTGTACAGGTGACGGACCGATATTCTCTGCGCGCCGGCATGAACGGGCCGAACTTCGACTTGCGACGACAGTAGCTGCTGAAAATCCGCGACCAGCGGCGTGCCACAGGCGCATGAATCGCGCCACCGATAGTCGTCGTTCGGCGTAATGAAATACGCGGCGTTCGGAAGCTCAACGAGCACCGTCAGTAGTTGGATGCGGCTTCGTCCGCGGTGACGACACGACCAGCGGCCATCGCCGATGGCGCTCTTTGGACAGGCGCCGGCTGTTGTCGAATCGCGGCGGATAAGCCGAAAGAGGCCTGCCGGTGGCTTTGAACTAACACCGCTGTGTGGGCGGCTTCGTGCCTCTGGGCGACGATGAACACTGCTGCGATGGAAGATCACCGATACCGCTGCCCAGTCGGTCATTTCGGCCTTGTGTTTCGCCACCGCAGCGCGCATCGTCTTTCTGGCCATGCCCGACTATCGCCCCGGACGTTGGCACCGAGCCACGTCGCCGGGACGTCGGCGTTTCGGCGGTTATCTCACCGGGAATGGCAGGTGTCGCCGGCTCCGGCGTGGCACCGTCATCTGGGTGTGCGCTCGATTCGGTCAGCCTTCGATCCCGGCCGGATGAAAGGCACGCCTGCGTGTTGCGGCCGACAATCGAAGACTTTCGACTAGTGCGCCGGCAAATGTCATCGTGAGCTCATGATCGGAAGTGACTGCGGCACCGCGACCATCGCCGTGCGATCGACGCGCCCTGCGAAATCGGCGGTATCGGGCCACGCCATAACCCATTCGCCGGGCCGTCAACACCAGCCCATCGCCCACCACGTGAGCGAGATCCAACTGCTGGCCGTCGCCGGTGACGCCGCGCACCGTCTCGCGGCCCATCGGATGCGCGGATCGACGCCTGCAGCGTTTCGCTGGTGCCCATCGATGAGCGCGACATATCGCGACAATGCCGCTGGCCTGCGTACGGTGGCTACCGACAGCGTATTTTGACAAACACCTGAACCGATGACCATGAACGCGAGTGTTTAGTCATCAGCTTGATGGGCGGTTGCCGTTCGCCCTCTTCGAGCGACGGCAGATGATGACCGTCGGCTTGCCGCGTCAGGCACACGCGTTTGGGAAACCTGGGATCATCGTGCGATGTGGCGACGAACAGCTTCTCGACGAGTCTTCGTCTTTCACCGAGTCGCGACGGCGCCCCAGGTCTGTACTCGGTGACCGGCTGCATTTAACCGGCGTGCGGCAGACCACGGCGATCACGCAGCCGATGGTCTTCGGTAGATAGATCCCAGGTGATCGCGATTGATCTCGGTGCGGCGCGCATCGCCGTACTGGCGATCCAGTTCTTCGCGCACGACCTGCGCCAGGCGCTCAGGCACCGCGATGATGTCGCCGGAACGATCTGGTATTCGGCGACGATCGAGCCATGAATAATCGCTGCGCCTGAATCTCGGATGGACTGACCTGATGTAAGCTCGGCAGTAGTGCAGGCGCGGCGTGGCGCCAGGCCGCTATTCGACCATTTGCACCAGCCACTCGCGCCAGCCGGCAACTCGAGCGTGTAGTGAAAACGCGATGGCGCGGTATTTCGTCGACCCGGCCAGCGCGATATCGAACTTCAATATGTGCCAGCGCCGATCGCGCGCTTATAACCGAGATCGTAAATCGATGCGGCGCATGATTACATGCCTCCCAGCGGGCCAGAGCTGGGCTGCCCGTCGATCAACGCCACCATGTGCCGAACACCGTCGGCGTCTCGCAAGGCAGGTTGTTCAACCGACTTCCGCATTTCGCTCGATGGCGCATGCCGTCTTGTCAGACTCTCGCGCGGTGAATCGATCATTGTTACTCGCGTTCTGTAATCGTA
>ERZ1370068.7536-contig-6449_pt1 | contig 18795 bp, 23 predicted proteins | sample MGYA00561227_ERZ1370068 | MGnify/ENA primary metagenome ERZ1370068 (study PRJEB38410, sample SAMEA6850437) | metagenome | study: Metagenomic assessment of the ecological functions of the soil: analysis of the soil microbiota associated with the...
TCACGACCTGCAGCGCCAGCTAAGTGGCAGCCGCGAGTCCGTACGTTCCTCCGCACACATAGCCACAAATGACGAGCGGATTGGGTGTTTTGAGCCTCATTCGCGACCATGTGCGGAGAAACGTCAGTGCTGGGGCCTTGCGGGGAACATCAGTCGGCACCAAGACAACACAGCATCGATCCGGTGCGGGCTCGAGCCGGGCGGCGAGCGCAGTCTCGTGAAGTTGCTCGGTCACGGCAGCCATGATGGCCAGATTCATGCCGCAGACCAGTTCTGTATGTTCTCGCGCCAAAGCATCGAAGGGGCAGTTGTGCAGCACGACGCTGCCACCAATGCGGTGTGGTTCGTACCCGTTCTCCGTCAATGCCTGGCAGGTGCAGGCGAGAAGTCGCTCGGGGCTCGATCGAGGGCCAGCGGATGCTCGGGCGTGGTCTGCGACGCTGCGGCCCCAGCCGGCCCCGGCGGCTCTTAAGGCGTCGGCGGGCGTGGTGCCTTGCGCGGCCGCATCCTCGATGGCGGTGGCCAGCAGCTCTCCCGCGAGGTCGTATCGACGTTCAGGCAAGATCACCGAGAGCTGCCGGCTGGATCGTGCGTACAGCTTGGTGGGACGGCCGGCGCCAGGGCCTCGACGCTCGGAGAGCCGCTTGAAGCTGATGTCCGAGCAGGCCTTCCTCGGCAAGCTTGTCGAGGTGGAACTTCGCAGTGTGACGAGCGATACCGAGCGCGTCGGAGGCCTGGTCTCGACTGACTGGCGCGGGTTGGGCGCTCACGTAGAGGTAGAGGTCGCGCCGCACCGGGTCGGCGAGCGCCGCGACGCCGGCCACACGCGCCGCAAGATCGTCTCTGATCATGAAATGCCGTCTCTTCTAAAGGACAAATGTCTTGACGAAAGAACTCCTTCGGTTCTAACGTCAACGTTAGTGTCCTTTAGAAGAAGGGTCAACGATGACGCCAAGTGCGCAAACCGCCCTGGTCAACGGTGCCGAACCAGCTCAAGCTCCCCCACGGACGGCGCTTGCATGTCGTCAAACCCTCGAGTGGAACCGACCTGGCCGCTGCGGAACAGGCCGCAGCCGCATTCCTGGGCGCGCTCGGAGTGGACCTCGACACCGAGAGCTTGGCGGCTACTCCGGCTCGGATGGCGCGCGCGTACGCCGAGATGTTCAGCCCACGGCCCTTCGATCTGACCACATTCCCCAACGACGCCGGATATGACGAGCTGATCATCGCTCGCTCGATCCCGGTTCAGTCGGTGTGTGAGCATCACCTGCTGCCGTTCGTCGGCGTGGCTCACGTCGGCTACCTACCGGGAGAGCGGATTCTTGGCCTATCCAAGTTGGCTCGGGTTGTCGAACTGTTCGCCCGCCGCCCCCAAGTGCAAGAACGGCTGACGCAGCAGCAGGTCGCCGACTGGCTCCAAGATCAGCTTGCGCCGCGCGGTGTGGGTGTTGTCGTAGCGGCCGAGCATCTGTGCATGACCGTACGCGGCGTGCGAGCATCGGGCGCCAATACGGTCACCTCCGCGCTGCATGGCCAGCTCTCGCAGTGACGCCGCCTCTCGCGCCGAGTTCTTTACCCTGATTGCCGCGCAAGAGGAGGCTCATCGGTGAACGTCAAACCCAGCTTCGTCATTGTCGGCGGCGGGATGGCTGGCGCCATAGCAGCTCAGACGCTGCGCGAGGAAGGTTTCGACGGAAAGATCACTCTGCTCGGTCAGGAGCCGAATGCCCCGTACGAACGCCTCCCCTGTCCAAGGACTACCTCCAAGGCAAAGCCGACCGCGACAGCATCTTCGTCCACCCGGAGCCGTGGTACGCCGAGCAGGCCGTGGAATTGTCTCTGGGCGGTGCGGTGACCTCGCTCGACCCGGCCACACGGACCGTCACAACCGCCACCGGCGCCCAGCTGCCCTACGACAAGCTGCTGCTAGCCACCGGTTCGAAGCCGCGCCGGCTTGACGTCCCAGGCGCAGATCTGGACGGCGTGTACTACCTGCGGAACGTCGAGGACAGTGAGCGCCTCAAGATCAAATTCGCTGAGGCAAACCGGGTGGTGATCATCGGCGCCGGCTGGATCGGGCTGGAAACCGCTGCCGCTGCCCGCGCCGCGGGGCTGGATGTCACGCTCCTGGTATCCGGCGATCTGCCGCTGCAGCATGTCCTCGGCCCCGAGGCTGCGCCGATCTTTGACGAGCTACACCGCAGCCATGGTGTCGACCTGCGCTACCGAACCACGGCGGTCGAACTGACGCTGGCAGGCAGGGGACGGTGACTGGTGTCATGCTGAGCGACGGGACTCGGATCGACGCCGACATGATCATCGTTGGCGTGGGCGTCGCCCCGCGCACCGAACTCGCCGCAGCGGCCGGCCTCAAGATCGACAACGGCATCGTCGTTGACGAGCACCTGCGTACGTCTGATCCGGACATCTTCGCCGCTGGCGACATCGCCCACGCGTACAACCCGCGTCTCGGTCGGCACATTCGTGTCGAGCATTGGGCCAACGCCCGACGTCAGGGCGTCGTCGCCGCCAAGGCGATGCTGGGCCAAGACGCAGTCGACGTACGGCCGTCCTACTTCTTTACCGACCAGTACGACCTCAGCATGGAATACACCGGCGACATCGGCCCGGCCGGTTACGACCAGGTGATCTTCCGGCAGGTACGCGGACTCACGTGAGGTCATCGTCTTCTGGCTCTACGAGCAACGCATCCAGGCTGGCATGAACATCAACATCTGGGATGTCGCCGACGACATCGAACGATTGATTCACGTCACCGCGCCCGATCAACGCTGACGATCTCGCTGACCCGGCTATCCCGCTGACGAGCTTGTTCTAGCAGCGGGTCGACCGGGCCTCGCACGCAGCTCTGATTCGCTAACGCAATATTGGTGCCCAGCTTTGTGCAGGTTTGAAGTCCCCTGTCGGCGGTGAGCAGTGGCCCGGCTACTGGATAGCCGTCCTCGCCGGGACGCCCGCCCAAAGGGAGCAAACGGCTGTGCTGATGTTCGGCTCGCCGTCCGGTGCGGTTCTCAGCCCACAGAGTTCCCGCGCTGCTGGGCCGAGCGGCCCGCAGATCTCCCGGTCGAGGGCAGGGTACGTCATCGCCCATTTCCGACTCTGCGGTGGAGCGCCGACTGACGAGTCGGGCCGTTAGGCTCAGCCGGGCACCGGGGTGGCCAGGACGATATTGATGTCCTTGAACATATGGGCACTTTCGACCCAAGGGCCGCCGCACGTCGCAAGGAAGAGCCGCTCTGGGCCCTGCTGGTCGTGACAGGCGCTCGCTGGCGACCAGCGGCGGGTAGTCCTGGACGGCGTCGACATTGCGCCATACCGTGGAGATCCGGTAGCTGCACGTGGTGCCGTTGTCCAGCACCAGATCGATCTGCTGGCCGACGGCGACTAGGGCGGCGAAGTCCTCCTGAAAGATCGCCGAGCCGTCACGGTAGGTATGCCCGTTGGTCAGCACGGTGCCCATGCCTGACCCAGGCTTCGGGCCGGCGGCGTACCAACCGGCCTTGCGTTGGTCCACCGGCGCGCCGAGCGGAGCCTGGCCCGAATCGTCCGGCTGCGCGCGGCGGTCCAGGCCGATCGTCTCGATCGGGGCGTCCACACCCAAGGCCGGGATGGACATCCGGGTGGGCGACCCCGGCTGGCACGGCGCGGCCAGCGGGCGTTGGCTGAGGGCCAGGTCCATGCCCGTGCGGGTGTGCAGGTTGGTCATGACCAGGATGACGCCAACGAGGCCGAGCACCACGGAGATCGTGCGCATGAGCCGGACCGCGCGTGGGATCCGGGGCGCTCGACGGGGCGAGCCGTCACTTGGGGCCGTTTCTGACGCGCGCAGGGCCCGACGGTCGGTTGGCCCCTGCGGCGCGGGGCGACCCTTGGGCGGGCTGCTCGCACGCGTCGACGTCACCGACGGGTGTGCGGGGCGACCTTGGGCGGGCCGCTCGCACGCGTCGACGTCACCGACCGGTGGCCGCCCGGCGACGCCGCTCCGCCTCGGCCGCCACGAGGGCGGCTCCGACGAGCAGTGCCCCGCCCCCGACCAGGCCGACGGGGACGTCGCCGCCCTCGCCACCCGTATGCGGTGCGCCGTCGCCCGGCTTCGGAGGGGTGGTCGGCTGGATGATCGGCGGGGAGTCGTCGAGCAGATATCGGCACCCGGGTCCTCACCGCCGATCTGCACGACGACCGACCGGCCCTGAGCGTCCGCGAACTGGTCACCGACGAAGACCTCGCCGTCCTTGGGCTTGTCGACGGAGTTGCCGCTGACCTCGATCGGGTTCTTGCCCTCCTTGAGCACCTCGTCAACGCCGGGCTTGCCGACGTACTTGCACACCCACACTTTCGAGTTGGCGTCGGCGGCGTGCGCCGGCGCCGAGAGCGCGACCAGGCCGACGGCGGCAATGGCGGTGGCGGCGCTGATGGACAGCAGCCGGCGCGTGGCTGACAGGGGTGTGGTGGTTGTCGTGGTGGTCATGGTCTACCTCGCAGGGTGCGGCAGTGCGGACAGAGAGAATGATTCACACTGACCTCATCAACCCCATCTGTCCCACCCGCACCACGGCACTATCGTGATCAATTCGTTGCAATCGGACACCTGGCGTCCCGGCCGCTGGCATGTGATCAGGAACATCCGGGTACATACAGTTGCGACAACGCGAAGTGCGGCAGATACAGCGTCGTCAGCTGGTACAGCGACTCATGACCCAGCGAGTCCTATCGCTCAGGCGAGCCAGAGCAGTCGACGGAGTTGAATGCGGGCACTGGACATGTCAAAGTCCTCTCAGCTGAGCAGTGGATCGACATGGATCTTGGGGCCTGGCCGGCCGCCTCCGGCCGTTCACCAGCGAGCACTGGCGCTGACCTGCTCGAGGCCGACGGTGGCGGCGACGAGCGGCCGGGGATCGACGACACCGCTCGCGTACGCCGCGATGGTCGCGTCGAGACCCAGGAGAGCCTGACAAAACGCCCACCGCAGTGACGTCCTTGAGAGCCAAGGTCCGGGTGTCGATGTGGCTCTGGCTTCCGGCCAGCCCGATGTAGACGACGCGCCCGGCCGGCTCCACCAGGTCGAGGGCCAGTGCAGGCAGGTGCGCGGCGTTGGAGGCATCGATCACCGCGTCGAAGGGCTGGCCAGGGAGGCTGTCCTCGCTCCAGACGTGCTCGAACCCGAGGCTGCGGGCGAACGCCGAGCGACTCTCTCGGCGACCCATCAGATGCACCTCGGCGCCGGCAGCGCGGCGCGAACATGGCGGCCAGCAGCCCGATGGTTCCCGGGCCGAGCACCAGTGCCCGGTCGCCAGGCGCGAGGGCCGCAGCCTGCGCTGCCGCGAAAGAGTTGCCGCCCGGTTCCACCAACGCACCGAGCACGGAGTCGACGGAGTCGGGAAGGGCGTGTAAGCGAACGTGACCGGTACGGCCAGCTGCTCAGCCAGGGCGCCGGGACGCCCGCCCGTACGCCGACCTCCTGCCGGTTCTCGCAGACGTGCTGGTGGCCCTTCCGGCACCGACGACAGGTGCCGTCACCGAGCATGGTGTCGCCCATTACCCGGCGACCGACCCACGCCGGATCCACTCCCGTCCCGACGCTCGCGACCGTGCCCGCCCACTCATGCCCGAGGCGCATCGGGTACGACGCGTGCCCCTGGTGAAGGTAGGCCATCTCACCGGTGAAGAACTCCACGTCGGTGCCGCAGAGACCGACCCGCTCCACGTCGACGACAACCTCGCCGGGGCCGCCACCGGGGCGGCACCTCCTGCACCTCGCCCTCCCTCGGCCCGGTCAGGACGTACGCGCGCATGGTGCGTGTGCTCATCGCAGTCATTATTTCCTTCGCCAGGAGCCGGTCCCTGCACGCCTCGACTCCCGGCGCCCGCTTCGGCTAGTAAGGAGCCATGACCTCGGCGAACGATCTCCACTGCTGGAAGCCGGCTGCGGAGTGCCCAGTGGTACGCCGGCGATGATCGCAACGCCTATATCCACCGCGCGTGGATGCGTCGCGGCGTGCCCGGCGACGCGTTCACCGGCCGTCCGCATATCGCGATCGCGAATACGGCCTCGGACCTCACCCCGTGCAACGCCCACTTGACCGAGGTGGCCGCGTCGGTGAAGAACGGTGTGTACGAGGCCGGCGGCATCCCGCTGGAGCTGCCGGTGGTGTCGCTGGGCGAAACCCTGCTCCGGCCCACCGCGATGCTGTGGCGCAACATGGCCGCGATGGCCACCGAGGAGATGCTTCGGGCCAACCCGATCGACGGCGTGGTGCTGCTCGGCGGCTGCGACAAGACCATCCCGTCCTTGCTCATGGCCGCCGCCTCGGTCGACCTACCCGCCGTGGTGGTGCCCGGCGGGCCGATGCTGACCGGCACCTTCCGCGGCGTGTCTCTGGGCTGCGGCACCGACGTCTGGCGGTTGTCGGAGGAGGTCCGGGCCGGCACCCTCTCCGCGGAGCAGTTCACCCGATCGGAGTCGGCCATGATCCGCAGCCGCGGGCACTGCAACACCATGGGCACCGCGTCCACGATGGCGCTCGTCGCCGAGGCGCTCGGCACCGTCGTCCCAGGCGTCGCCGGGACACCCGCGGCTGACAGTCGCCTGCTGGAGGCCGCCCACGGGACCGGTCGGTTGGTCGTGGAGATGGTCGCCGCCGATCGACGGCCGAGCACGTTCCTCACGCAGGCTTCGTTCGCCAACGCGATCGTGACGATGGCCGCCGTCGGCGGGTCCACCAACGCCGTGGTCCACCTGCTGGCGATTGCCGGGCGGCTCGGGATCGACCTGACGCTCGACGATTTCGACCGCATTGGCTCGCACGTCCCGCTGCTGGTCGACCTGCAGCCGGCGGGCCGGTTCTTGATGGATGACTTCTACCGCGCCGGCGGGCTGCTCGCAGTTCTGCGGAGGTGCGCGATCTCCTCGACCCGACAGCCGTCACTGTCACTGGGCGTCCACTCGTCGACTACTTAGACGCCGCTCCCATCTGGGACGCCGAGGTGATCCGGCTTCGACGCGAGCCGCTGCTGACCGAGGGCGGCATCGCGGTGCTACGCGGCAACCTCGCCCCCGCCGGCGCCATCATCAAACCCGCCGCTGCCTCCCCGCACCTGATCCAGCACCGCGGACGCGCTCGTCTTCGACAGCATCGAGGACTTCAACACCCGCATCGACGATCCTGACCTCGATGTGGATGCGAACACTGTGCTGGTGCTGCGCGGCTGCGGGCCGAAGGGCTACCCCGGGATGCCGGAAGTCTCGAACATGCCACTGCCGAAGAAACTGCTCGAGCAGGGCGTACGCGACATGGTGCGGATTTGCGACGGCCGGATGAGCGGCACTGCCTACGGAACTGTGGTGCTGCATGTCGCCCCCGAGGCCGCGGCCGGCGGACCGCTGGCATTGGTGCAGACCGGAGACGAGATCACCCTCGACGTACCCGGCCGAACCTTGACGCTGGAGGTGTCGGATGAGGAGCTGCAGCGCCGCCGACCCAACGCCGCCACCCTCGCAGGCTTCGCCAACCCCGTACGCGGCTGGGAGCGGCTCTACATAGACCACGTCCAGCAGGCCGACACCGGCGCCGACCTCGACTTCCTTGTCGGCGCCACAGGAGATCATGTGAGCCGTGACTCACACTAAGCGGTGCAGCCGATCGCCGACGGGTAGTACCACCGAGCCGGTAGATCACCTAATAACCCAGGTTTTGGACCGCGGCGACGTTCTCCTTGGTGACGGTGGTAGCGGGCAACTCGATGCGGCTCGGCTACCTCCGGGCTCGACACAGCTCGCTGAGGCCCTTGCTGCTCGGCGATCAGCTTGGCCAGCGAGACCGCCGACCCGACATCGAGGGGTTGTAGAGGAACGTCGCCGCGTACAGGCCGCCCCTGGGCGATCAGGTTCATCGCGTCCTTGGACCACCGGCCCCGGTGATGAAACATCTCGTCCTCCCGGTTGGCTGCCTTTATCGCCTGGACCACGCCCATCGGCCATGTCGTCGTCGTGGGTGTAGACCGCGTCGATCTTCTTCTGGCCCTGGAGGATGGTCTCCATCACCTGCAGGCCCTTGTCAGGCAGGAAGTCGGCAGGCTGGCTGGCGACGATCTTGATGCCGCCGTTGCAGCGCTTGATGCCGTCGGTGAAGCCCTTGCGTGCGCTAGCTCGGTCACCGAGATGCCGGCGACACCCTGGATCTCGACCACGTTGCCCTGGCACTTCAGCTCGTCGGCGATGAGGTCAGCGGCGGCCTTGCCGATGCCGTAGTTGTCGCCGCCGATCCAGGTCCGGTACGCCGTCGGGCTCGAGAACTCGCGGTCGATGTTGACGACCGGAATGCTCAGCTTGCATTGCCTTCTGCGCGATAGGGGTGAAGCGGACCACCCTCGTGGGGAGGATGACCAGCACATCCGGCTTCTGGCTGATGAGCGTCTCTACCTGAGAGACCTGGGCGGCGGAGTCGTTGGTGCCCTCCGGACAGCACTAGGTCGACTCCCAGCTTGTCGAGCCGCCGTGCGGGCGTTGTCGGTGATCGCCTTGAGCCAGCCGTGGTCAGCACCTGGCGCGCTGAAGGCGACCTGACGGCACGACCGGAGACGCCACCGGTCTGCTGAGCCTGGATGGGGCCTGCTGATGCAGCAGGCTGCGGCGGCTCGCTGGGCCTCGTTAGTGCAGGCGGTAAGCGTGATCGGTCGCGAGCGCGACCCCGAGTACCGAGTATTCGAGGAGCCTCATGTGCTCTGCCTTCCCTGGCCTTCTTTGGAGCTCGGGAGTGTCGCGGCGCTGCAGCGCCACGGCGACGAGGATGAGTACGCCCTGACGATCCCTGGATCTCGGCGGGCATGTTGAGCAGGTTCAGCAGGTTGAAGATCAGGCCGAAGGTGATGACGCCGAAGAAGGTGCCGGTCACGGTGGCCTTGCCGCCGGTCAGAGCGGTCCCGCCGATGACCACGGCAGCGATCGCGTCCAGCTCGACCAGGTTGCCCGACGACCGGGGACGCGCTGGCCAGCCGGCCGCGACAGCAGGATGGCCGAGATGCCAACGCACAGCCCGGTGAGCGCATAGACGGGCGAAGATGCACGCGTCCGGGGCGGATGCCGGCGATCCGGGCGGCGCTGCGGTTGCCGCCGACGGCAACCGCGCGGCGACCGAAGGTCGTGTGCGGTTGAGTAACACCCAGCCGGCGATGGCGACGGCGACGAAGACAATGGCGGGAAGCGGGCACGCCGAGGATCCGGCCGCTGCCGAAGCTCTGCAGGATTCTAGTTCGATCAGGCTGATGGGGTCTTGTCGGACATCCACAAAGCCAGCCGCGGGCAATGGTCAGCATGGCCAGGGTGGCGATGAACGGCACCACCTTCGCCCACGGTGATGGCCAGACCGTTGATCGAGCCGAGGAGCAGGGCGAAGCCGATCGCGCCGAGCATGAACATCCAGGAGCCATACTCGAGCCAGCAGCCCTCCCGCGATGCTGGCTGCGGCCAGCACCGACCCTACTGACAGGTCGATGCCTCCGGTGGCGATCACGAACGTCATGCCGATGGCGATGACGCCGGTGATGCTGGCCTGGGTGAGGTACGTTGAGCAGGTTGTCGCTGGTCAGGAAGACGCCAGGCCGGATGATCACCCCGACGATGATCAGGGCGATGATCACCACGGGCAGCACCAGCTCCTGGACGGGCACCTGGCGTAAGCGGGCCCGAACGTCGACCGTGGGCGGCGTGGTATCGACGGCCATTTCACTCACCCTGCCTTTGCTATGTGATGAACCGGAACAGCCGACCGCAGGACGTCCTCCTCGGTGCTGGTCGCACCGTCCGAGCTCGTCGACGATGTGGCCTCACGCATCACCAGCACGCGGTGGCAGAAACCGAGCAGCTCGGCGAGCTCGCTGGAAACCATCACGATCCCGATCCCGTTGGCAGCCAACTCAGCGATCACCCGGTAGATCTCCGACCGAGCGCCAACGTCGACACCGCGCGAGTCGGTTCGTCCAGTAACAGCACGCGACAGGAACGCAACAGCCAGCGGGCGAGAACCGCTTTCTGCTGGTTGCCCCCGGAGAACAGCCGCGCCGGCCGCTCAGGCGCGTCGGGCTGGGTGTTCAGCGAGCCGAAGATGGCGGGTGGCTTCGCGCCGTCTCGCTGGCATCGGTCGGTGAACGGGCCGCGCCGGAACCGGCTGAGGTCGGCGATCGAGGTCGTTACGGATCATGCTCCAGTCGGGCCACAGCCCTTCGGACTTTCGCTCCTCTGGCGCCAACCCGAGCCCGGCTCGGATGGCCAGATCGGCCGGCCGGGCGGGAGGCGGCGGCCGCCGACTCGACTTCGCCCGACTGGGCAGGGTCCAGGCCGTAGATGAGGCGCATCAAGCTCGGTACGACCCCGAGCCGACCAGCCCGGCCAGGCCGAGGATCTCGCCCTCGCGCAGCGTCAACGAGGCGTCGTAGACGTCCGGGGCACGGGTCAACCCGCGGACCTCCAGCACGGTCTCTTCGCGGGAATGGTCCGCGGTCGGGGAACAACGCCTCCCATGCGCCCGCCGACCATGTGTCTGATCAGAGTGTCGACCGGCGTGTCGGCGGTAGCTCGGTGGCCACCGTCCGGCCCCCTTCAACACGGTCGCCACGTCACCCAGTTCGGCCACCTCGCCGAGCCGGTGCGAGATCCAGATGACCCCGACTCCTTCGGCGGTGAGCCGTCGTACGACGCCGAACAGCGCGTCCACCTCGACGTCATCCAGGACCGCAGACGGCTCGTCGAGGATCAGCAGCTTGACCGAGTGCGAAAGCGCTCGGGCCATAGAGATCCACCTGTTGCTGCGCCGGCCGCAGCGTCGTGACCGACGCCGTCGGAGAGATGCCCTCGTTCCCGAGCCGGGCGAGCAGCGCTTCGGTTTCGCGGTGCATCGCTGCCCGGTTCAGCAGCGGACCCCGTTTGTGTTCGTGGCCGAGAAACACGTTGAGTGCGACCGACAGGTGCGGAACCAGGTCGAGCTCCTGGTAGATGGTGGCGATGCCGCGGGCGATGGACGCGTTCGGATCCCCGACCGGCGAGCGGCTGCGCCCTCGAACAAGAACCTCGCCAGCGGTCGGCTCCACCAGCCCGGAGACGCACTTGATGAGCGTCGATTTGCCGGCCCCGTTCTGGCCGATCAGGCAGTGCACCTGGCCCTGGTCACGGTCAGGTCGACGCCGCCCAGAGCACGCGCACAGCCGGATAGTCCTTGACCAGCCCGCGGACCTCCAGCAACGCACTGCCTTGCGTTTGCTCATCGGGATCACCTCCCGCAGTGCGGTCGCGCCGTCCAGAGTCGGGCCAGCAGCGAGAGTCGACGGATGTAGCGAGCGATATCTGGTTCACGGCTTGATCGTAGCCTTCAGCGCCTGTTGCGCAGACCTCTGCCACTCGTGCGCGATCCATCGGAATGGAGCGCCGATTTGGCTACTCAGGCCACCTCCAGCCGACCGCCGAAGCGCTCGGGACGATCACCGGTCGGTGCGGTATGGCGCAGGCCAGCGCCCAGTACCACCGGCACCGAACGAAGCACCAGTAGTAAGGGGCAACCCAACAGCCCGCGTGGTGTGTCACAGCGGCGAGCCCCGGACCGCCGAACGCGAGGTGACGGTGAGCGCCCAGATCCGCGGAATCATCGTCAGGAACGGCGCGCCGCAGCCGATCCGCGCCACCACGGGACCGCGGCCCCGATATCGCGTACCCGCCGGCCATGCAGTACAGCGGCACCGCACCGCCCCGCCGCCGATACCGCCCTCGGAACATCGTGGCCGGGTCAGTCGAGGAGTCCGCGGTGACGCCGACGAACGTGAGCGGGGCGAGGGCGCAGCGCACACGCCAGCCGCGCCGACCCCCGATCCGCCGGAGGTGCCCGCCCAGGCTGGGCAGCAGTCCGGTCGCCACCCCGGGAGCCAGGGATCGGCCAAACGTCCCGACCAGCGACCGCGCCCCGATTCGGCTCCGGCGACCTGGGCCATGAAACCTCAGCGCGAAGCGGCCCTGCAGGCCAGCCCGCACACAGCGACCGGGGTGAGCAGGTCGAGGTGATGCGTGTTCCTGCTCGGTTCTCGCGTGCTGCGGTCGTGCCTGCGCGCATGCGCCCAGCAGCCACCCTGCTGTTCTCCGTAAGCGTTGCGCTCGGTCCGGGCAACGGCCCAGCCCATGGCCGCCCGGGCGAGCATCCAGACACCGATCGCCAGCCAGTCCGGCCACATTCGCCGCCCCGAAAGCGGCTGGGAACAAGATCACGTGCAGCCAGCAGCCGCCAGGCGGCCGGGGACGATCCAGCGCGCCCAACCGGTCAGCATCCTCCGCCGGGCGATCACGAGTCCGGCGACCGCCAGCCCGACGCTGATCAGCAGCCATCGCGCACCCCGTAGCGTTACTTGCCGGCAGTGATCATGGCCCACGAGGCTGTTGCTCAGCCTGTACGCCGCCGTGGCTGCGCGCGAGCACTCTCGCAGCAGACACGAGCGACCACACCTAACCCAGTGACACGAGACCGGCCCGGGCCGGCCGAGACCCGCGCTGACCGCAGTACGCCGCCAGACCCACGACGCCGGCCAGCAGAGTGAGGTGCTGCAGGGCAGAGAACACCTCGGCGGCGTGCCGCGCCAGCCGCGCTGAACGGATAGCGGGAGATCGGTCCGGGTCCACGGCACCATCGGCGGCACCGCGCTGTAGCGATGGGTACGACAGAGGCGCGCGCCGAGCAGCCCGCCGACGGCGGCGAGACCAGGCCCAGAGTCGGATCCGGCTGCCGGAACGAGATTCGCCAGCCCGAAGTGCAGGCCGAAGCGTGGAGACTGAGTGCTCATGAGGCGACCGTGGCGGCCCGAAGGCGTACGCCACAGCCGCCAGGTGGAACCACTCATCTGACCACTAAAAGTCCTGTTCGCACCGCGAGGTCGACCAAGCTGGCGGTCGTGCGGGAAACCGTCAGCTGCGGGATCCGGCGGCTCCTGATCGAGCTGCTGCAGCAGGCTCGACGGCAGCATGACGAGGGCGCGCTCAGCGACGCCCGGGAGAGCGTGTCCGCCGTTGCCGACCTGAGTCGCCGCGCCGAGGATCCGGCCACGCTGGCCACGACGCCAGCAGACCTCCCCATCCGGTCTTCGCACAATTTCGCCATGATGGCCTGCGTACACGAGCGCCAGCGCGGAGGCCTGGCACGGCTGGGTGACGCCGACCCGATCCGCTTCGGCACGGCTTAGCGGGCGCAGCTGGTGGCCACGAAGGATCCGTTCGGTCCTCGATCGGGTCGAGCTGAGCGGGGATTCCGCTGTGACGATCCGGAGACGTCCTTCTTGTGGGCTGTAATTCGGCGGCACGCCGAGCGACTCAACTCCACCCATATCGGGGAGCGGCTGGTGCTGGCCGATGCGGCAATCGACCTGGGGCCGCCGTACGGGGTGCGGATACCCGCTGGGGCCGCCGCTGGCGGATGACGCGCCGCCGAGCTCGGCAACCGCCTCGACCTGACCGCAGAACTAGCCGCGCTGACACCGCTCGTGGAGCGGCTCCCCGACAAGGCGGCCCGGCTGGCAGGCCCACCTGCTGCTGGTCAAGGCTTCGGCCCCGACTGCTGGAGGGGCGGTTCGCCGAGGCCGCCGCGCTGATCGACACCGCACTCGCGGTCGGTGGTCCCGACTCCAGGAAGCCGGGTTACTGGTCCACCCGATCTTCCGGGCCAATCTCCTGGCCGGAATGACCGGCGAGGATGCCGACGAGGTCGAGCAGCAGGTGCGCCGAGCAGCGTCGCGACGAGATGTACCGTACGCGGCCCGCGGCTGGCTGGCGGCGCAGCTGCGCAGCGCCGGCAAGCGGAGGAGACGGCGTGGGAGTGGAAAGCCCTCGCGCCGCACCTGGAAACGGATGCCGGAGCGGGCCACCGAGTGGCTGATCGTGCCACAGTCGGGAACGCGGAGGTGTGCGCCTGGCTCGGCGACGTGGACTCGGCGCCAGCGTCTCGCCTGACCAGCTACTCCCTGTACGCGGGGCTGCAAGCGATCGCGAGGCCGCCTACGGACCGTACAGAGTGGCCCGGTCGCCCTGTCGCCGGGGCGGCTCGTCGCCGTGCCGCTCGTAGTACAAGGTGTGTGGCCGGCGCCATCCTGCATCGCGGCAGCTGCGTAGCTGGCGAGGACCAGCGGCGGCAGCTCTGCCCCACTCGCACTGACCCACGCCGAGCTCGCGGACCGCGTACGGCCCTCAGGCTCGCGCGTGGGCCGGGAGCACGCCGGCGGAGACCGCGGCCCGACTGGCCTCGACGGCTGGGCATGCACCCGCTCGCTGACCGAGCTTCGCGGCCCAGCTGACCGCGTCCCGCCGGTCCGAGCGCGCTCTCACGCGCCGGGAGCTCTGAGATCGCCGCCCCCTGGTCGCCGAAGGGACTTCGCCAGCAATGCCGCCATCGGGCAGCGACTCACCCTGTCCGGAGCGCACGGTGGAGAATCACGTCAGCCACATCTCTGCCACAAGCTCGGCCGCACATCCAGGGCCGCCGTGGCCAGCTGGCGCGTCCAGCCGGGCCAACCTGACCCTGAACGGGCTAGCCGATAAGCGGTCCGGTCGTCATGACTCAGGCAGTGCGGGGTGCGAGCACGCCTTCGGTGAGAAGTTTTCAGGTCCTCGTCGCTGATTCGGCTGTCAGGCCGCCAGGATGACGACCACTGTCCACTGATCTCTGCCTCTCGCGACCGGGACCCAAAAATCTGAGACCGCGCTAAACACCCGCCTACAGGCAGCTAAGAAGGCATTTACAGTCATGGCGAATATCGCCAATGCACGAACAACGATCACCGGAGTCGAGTTGCTAGACCATGAGGATATTAGGGAGCGAGCGGCACTCCGAATCGGGTGTCGAACTCCTCCAATGGCTCAATGGCCGTCTGAAGGGCGTAGGCACTCATCGTGACAGTGAACTGGTCGAAGAATCCCCATTGGCCAAAGGATCATCACGAAGGTTGATTAAAGCAGCGTCGGTAGACGAAACCGACTTCCGCCTTTCCACTCGATGTACTGCTCATCGGTACCGCCCGAGCGAGCATCCTGATGCGGAGGTCAGAGAACCTGACCCTCACAGTGCTTCCGCCGATACCGAGGTCGAGTTCTCGACTTGTTGCCCCTTCGGGTCGACCCCAGCAGCATCCTGCTAGCCAGGGCGGCAGAATATGCGAGCAGCCAGAGTCAGCTTCAGGCATACAGCCCGTCGAGACCTCGCCGCATCCGAGCCGACCAAGAGGCCGTCCAGCGACGATGAGTCTCTGGACGATCTGGTCGAGCCGGGGACCATCGTCCTGGTAAGGATAAAGCCATGGAAACGGCGGAACCTTAAGCCGAGCCCGACAAGCTCAGGCTCGCTCGGATCGGGAGCACGGACAATAGCAACGTTCTTCACGCGCCGACTGTGGAGCTCAGCCGCGAGTTTCGTTATGGAGTATCCGCAACTGCGACAGGTTCGCCGGTGGTCCGATCCACCGCGACCCACCGACCGAGGACCTCCCGTAGAACCGAAAGAAAGTGGGCGCTGGGACTCTTGGGGCTAGTCATTTTGCGCACCTCCCTTACCATTCTCTCTCCACCCAGTGTCTCACCTTCACAGTGCCTATACCGTATCCAAGATACGATTTTGACTGGAATTTGTGACGCGCGAGGAATGGGACATGGTCAATCGGAAGCCCGCTGCTAGCAGGAGACAGTCAGCTACGCTTGTTCGGCTGACGTCATATATGTGGGCGTCCTCGATGCGGCGGCCCATCTTTCGCGACAGACAGCGAACGCTTTACGCCTACCAATTGCTCGGGCAACACATCGCGACTCTGCGAACTGACGAGTTCGTCGCACGTCATGTCGAGAACCGAAGACGCTTCGAGCAGGCGGCAGGGGAGACGGTTTCGCTCAAAGATCGAGCGAGGAAGCTGGCCCGAAGTGTCAGCAGGAGCCGAGCCGGTCTGGCGAGTCCCTGGAGAGCTTTGATTCCGCGGCCGGCAAGCGGTTCGGCAGCCTCTGAGTCAACCGCGTGGGGCTCGAGCCCGTATTGTCGGAAGGCGCAAATCGGACCATGACCGAAGCTAAGAACAACTCTGGGGGTGCTCCGCGACACTCAAGCCCCGTCAATCCCGAAACCTCTTAATCGCCAGCAGTTCGGACTGTCGTAGTCGACCTTCATCACTGGGTCACGAAGACCGATGCAGTTCCCGCCGCCTCGCGCTCACCTGATACGAGGGCCTGGGCGCGACGGCCCAGCCCACATGAGCGGAAGCAAAGAGGCACTGCCGAGCAGACGTCACCTCCGGTCACCGCGAACATGAACGGGATGAAGATCATCGAGCAGAATCGGGGGTGATGCGCGGTCGGAAACCGTTGCGCAGCATCACGATGCCGAGGGCGATCCCGCCGAACCCGATGACCAGCATGGCGCCAATGCCGAGTAGGAACATCTGGTCCATCCACGGGGTGAAGTAGTCGCCGAACACTGACAGGGTCATCACGGCGTAGGCGGCGAGGGCGACCTGCCACAGGCGTCGCTCGGCTCCCTCAGGGCGGCGCCGTCGGTAGACCAGGTAGGCCGCCGCGGTGAAAGCAAGGCACACGGGAGCCAGATCTTCCCGTACGTGACATAGACCGTCCACGGGGTCACTCCAGTCGAGCAGCGGCCTCAGAGCCTCGGATGGCCGGCTCGCCCCACACCCGGCCAGTGGTGACTCCACGAAGTCATCCGGGTGGGCCTGGGCGCGGGCAAGGGCGTGAACCTGCCCGATTACGGTGCCGGCCGCGGCCATCACCCAGGCGAACTGGCTGATCCGTCGGGCGACCGATGATGTGATCTCCATGGCTGGCTCCTTGTCCGTGGCTGTCGGTTGGCCGTCGAGCGATCGGCCTCGTGCTCGACGGTAGAAACTCGGCCGCCGTCCGGTCGTCCTGCGGTCGCACGAAATCGGGTAGAGCCCTCGAGGAGATCGGCCTGTCCTCCGCAAGGAGGACGTCAGCGGTCGCCCGCAGCCCAGCAGTACCGTCGTGAGGTGAGCCGCAGGAACTGGGCCTTCGACATCGCCCTGGCGTGCGGTGGTCGGGGTCGCTCGGCCAGCTCGAGGTGTGGTTGGGCATCGGATCGACGCACGCCAGGGGTCCGCTGTGGGTGCAGTCCTTGTTGTATGCCGTGACTGCCCTCCTCCTCGTGGGTAGACGGGTTCGCCCGCTCGCCTGCCTCACCGCCATGGTCGCGTCGTCAGCGTCGTCGAGTTCGTTGCCGTCGGCTCGCCGGAGGGGTTCGGTGGTCAGCGTTGCGCCGCTGATCGCCACGTACACGGTCGGCAATCGGCTGGACTGGCGACGCTCCTGGGTCGCGCTCGCGCTGTCTGGCGTGGTCTGGGTGACATGGGCGGCGTTCGACCCGATGAACACGACCTTCAGCCGAGGGCTGTCGTCGTCGTGGTCTGGCTGACCTCGTCGATCATCGCGTGGCTACTGGGCGCGCTCGTACGGGTCACCCGGCTCAACGCCGAGCAGCGACGCGTCAACCGCGAGCAGCGGGCGTCACAGGCCGTGGCCGAGGAACGGAACCGGATCGCCCGCGAGCTGCATCGACGTGATCGGGCACAGCGTCAGCGCTGATGACGGTGCAGGCGTCGGCGGTGCGTCGGCGGCTCACGCCCGAGCAGCGAGGTGGAGAGGCAGGCACTCGAAACCGTTGAGACCGTATGGGACGGGAGGCCCTCGCCGAGATGCGACGGATGGTCGGTGTGCCGCGACAGTCCGGTGACGGCAGCCGAACTCGAGCCGACGCCCGGGCTCGACCAGGTGGACCAGTTGGCGGAGAAGTTCCGCACAGCCGGGGCTGCCCGTTGCGCTCTCGGTGACCGGGGAGGCGCGTGACCTGGCGCCGGGTCTGGACCTTACGGCGTAACCGGCTTGTGCAGGAGGGGCTCACGAACACCCTGCGGCATGCGCGGAATCCAGGGCACGCCGAAGTGGCGATCGACTACGGCGAGGACCGGATCGAGTTGGCTGTGCGCGACGACGGTCAGGTATCCCGCGGGCTCGACTCCGGCGACCGAGGCGGGCAACGGGCTCCTGGGTATGCGGGAACGCGTTGCGGTGTACGGCGGTTCGCTCGTCGCTCGGGTGAGGCCGGAGGGCGGCTTCGAGCTGGTCGCTACGCTGCCCTTGGATCCGGACATGAGTGCCGTTGAGGCGGGCTCGGCGTCCTCGATCGGGGTCCTGATTGTCGACGACCAGGCGCTGGTACGGGCCGGCTTCCGAATGATCCTCGAGATCGAGCCGGACCTGCACGTGGTGGGTGAAGCCGCGGACGGCGACCAAGCTGCGGCCCAGGTGGCGGCGCTGGGCCAGATGTCGTGCTCATGGACGCGCCGGATGCCCGGAGTCGACGGGATCGCGGCCACTCGGCGGCTCATGGCCGACGCCGTCGTGCGGGCGCGCGTGGTCATGCTGACAACCTTCGACATGGACGAGTACGTCTACGAGGCCCTGAAGGCTGGGGCGAGTGGCTTCCTGCTCAGGACGTGCAGCCAGGAGCTGCGTGGTGGCTGGCATCCGGGCAGTGCACGCGGGCGAGTCGCTCCTCGCACCCACCGTGACCCGACGGATGATCGAGTCGTTCCTCGACCGGCCACGAGCCGTGGATGCGAGTGCGCGCGAGCGGCTGGCGTCGCTGACCGCCCGGGAACAGGAGACCCTGCGGCTGCTGGCGCGCGGGCTGACCAATGCGAGGGATCGCGCCGATAGCAATACGTAACTGAATCGAAGTACTACCG
>ERZ1370068.497-contig-10452_pt1 | contig 18791 bp, 31 predicted proteins | sample MGYA00561227_ERZ1370068 | MGnify/ENA primary metagenome ERZ1370068 (study PRJEB38410, sample SAMEA6850437) | metagenome | study: Metagenomic assessment of the ecological functions of the soil: analysis of the soil microbiota associated with the...
AGAAACCAGGCTCGATGACGGTCCCCGCCAAGAATTTGCGAGATCGCCAATCGCTGAGACACCGAGATCTGTCGAGGACAAGAACGGTGAAGATCAGCGCGGATCGCCCTCGATTCGCGCCTCCAAACACTGCCGCATCGATATCTTTCCAGCTGCCGGAATAAACCGTTCCGGCACGCTGCCCGGCAGGCTCAGCGAGATGGCCAAAACGCAGTTTGCCATCACCGGTGAGGATACGCGTACTTTCAACGGTGCTGCCTGTACTCCGGCCGGACTCATGAGTCTGGTGGCGACCGACGGTGGTCGACGCGCCTGGCGTTGCGTGACCGTGCCCGCGATGGCTGTAGTCCGGAACACCCGGCAGCAAAAGATCGACCGACTTCGCCAAAGAAGACACCGGCGGAGATCGGACGACTGCTGATCGATGGAGAGAAGGGAGACGTCCACCCGAGAGAGGAGAAAATCATCTCTTTATGTCGGTGGGATCTAAACCTGATCCTCACGCATGATCGACGGCAATTTCCAGCCCCACGAACCGTGCGATCTAAATATCGAGTTCGAGAGGGATCGCTGACTACCAACGCCGCTGCGTGATGTCCAACGAACGCGCAGTTTCAAACCGAGTGCGTCGGGTCGACATCACGTCGAGCAGCCCCGACCTCGGCGACGCGCACGAAGAGCTGCCCGTGGAATACAACGGCGGCTCGATGCAGATCTGTTTCCAACGCGCAGTACGTGCTCGATTTTCTTGCTGCCGTCTCGACCGACATCGTCTCGCTCGATCTCAAGGACGAAGTCAGCCAGGCCATCGTGAAGCCGGTTGGCGCCGACGGGTACGACTACACCTACGTGATCATGCCGATGCGGGTCTGACGTCGCCACGACGCGCTGCGAGTTGTTTGACTTGAGGGACCAGTAAAACCGTGGAACACATCGACCGTTCACAAGATACACAGACCGACGCCGATCCGGTCGAGAGACCGTCGATGACCGGTCGTTCCCCGGCAACGGCCACGGCAACGCCCAGGACGTCGCGGACTACGGCGCCGACAAGATCAAGGTCCTCGAGGGCCTCGAAGCGGTCCGCAAGCGCCCGGCGATATACATCGGCTCCACGGGTGCGACCGGTCTGCATCACCTCGTCTACGAAGTCGTCGACAACTCGATCGATGAAGCGCTGGCTGGTTTCTGCGATCAGGTCAACGTCACCATCCACATCGACGGTTCGGTCACGGTCGTCGACAACGGGCGCGGCATTCCGGTCGATCACCACGAAAGCGGCAAGTCGGCGGCGGAAGTGGTCCTGACCGTGCTGCACGCCGGCGGCAAGTTCGACAACGACAGCTATAAGGTCTCCGGCGGCCTGCACGGCGTCGGCATCTCGGTCGTCAACGCGCTTGTCGGAAACGCTCGATCTCGAAATCTGGCGCAACGGCCAGGTGTATCAGCAAAGCTACGAGCAGGGGCACCCGACGGGCGCCCTCGAAATCACCGGCACGACCAAGCGCCGCGGCACGAAAGTCACGTTCAAGCCGGACGCCGAGATTTTCGAGACCACCGTCTACAGCTTCGACACACTGGCGCAGCGCCTGCGCGAGCTGGCGTTCCTGAACGGCGGCATTCACATCACGCTCGACGATGAACGCGACGGCAAAGAGCCACAAGTTCCATTACGACGGCGGCATCGTCTCGTTCGTGCAGCATCTGAACACGAACAAGGCAGCCGTCAACGAGAAGCCGATCTACATGCGCGGCGAGAAAGACGGCATCGACGCCGAAATCGCCCTGCAGTGGAACGACGGCTATGCCGAGACGCTCTACTCCGTTCGCGAACAACATCAACACGCACGAAGGCGGCACGCACCTGTCCGGCTTCCGGTCGGCGCTGACGCGCACGGTCAACTCCTACGCGACGAAGAACAACCTCGCGAAGGATCTCAAGGAGAGCGTCAGCGGCGAGGACATCCGGGAAGGGCTGACGGCGGTCATCAGCGTCAAGATTCCGCATCCGCAGTTCGAAGGCCAGACCAAGACCAAGCTCGGCAACACCGAGGTCAAGGGCATCGTCGAGACGATCATCAACGACAAGCTCGGCGCCTTCCTCGAGGAGAATCCCGGCGTCGCCCGAAAGCGATCGTCGGCAAGGCCATCGATGCCGCCCGCGCGCGCGAGGCCGCGCGCAAGGCGCGCGATCTGGTCCGGCGCAAGGGCGCGCTCGACGGCAGCTCGCTGCCCGGCAAGCTGGCCGACTGCCAGGAGCGCGATCCGGCGCTGAGCGAACTCTACATCGTCGAGGGCGAGTCGGCCGGCGGCTCGGCCAAGCAGGGACGCGATCGCCGCTTCCAGGCCATCCTGCCGCTCAAGGGCAAGATCCTGAACGTCGAGAAGGCCCGGTTCGACAAGATGCTCGGCAGCGACGAAATCAAGACGATGATCGCGGCGCTCGGCTGCGGCATCGGCGCCGAGGACTTCAACATCGAGAAGCTCCGCTACCACCGCATCATCATCATGACCGACGCGGACGTGGACGGCTCGCACATCCGCACGCTGCTGCTGACGTTCTTCTACCGGCAGCTGCCGCGATCATCGAGAACGGCTCACATCTACATCGCGCAGCCGCCGCTGTTCCGCGCCAAGCGCGGCAAAGTCGGAGACCTACATCAAGGACGAGCGCGACCTCGAGACATTCCTGATCAAGCGGTCGGTCGAGGCGCGTGTCGTGCGCATTCCGGCGACGAACCGCGAAATCTCCGGGGCGGAGCTCGAGAAGCTGCTGCAGAAGATGATCGCGCACCAGAAATTCCTGCAGACTGTCGAGCGGCGCGGTCATCCCGCGCGAGATCGTCGAAGCGCTGCTGTCCGCCGGCGCCGACCGCGAATACTTCGCCGACAAGGACAAGCTCGAGGGCGTGGCGCAGAAGCTGACGATCGCCGACGCGGACGGTGACGGTGCAGCCGCGACGAAGAGCACAACCGCTATCTGCTGCACATCGACGATCGCTCGAACGGCTATCCGCGGCAGCACACGATCGGCGTCGATTTCGTGACCGCCGGCGAATACCGGACGCTGCTCGCCAATCACCGCGACATCCCGACGCTCGACGGCGACATCGTCGTCTCCACGACCGTCGAGAGTGCCAGCCGGAGAGCCGAGGACCGTGCGACGGCAGCGACGGCGGACGACCAAACGCAGTGCAAGGCGAAGACGCCGCCGCCCGATGTGACGCCTGCATTCGCTCGACGAGCTTGTGGAGCTACTTCATCACGCGCTGGCAAGAAGGGCATCGCCATCAACCGCTACAAGGGCCTCGGCGAGATGAACCCCGAGCAGCTCTGGGCGACGACGATGGACCCCACCGTGCGCACGCTGCTCCAGGTCCGCGCCGAGGATCACACGGAAGCCGACCTCATGTTCACGACGCTGATGGGCGATCAGGTCGAGCCGCGCCGCAAGTTCATCGAAGACAACGCGCTCGACGTGAAGAACCTGGATGTTTAACGGCGCAGGGTCCTGCACGTTGCACTCAGCGCCTGCCAGCACTCCTGCACTCTGCACTTGCGCCTCTGACGTATATGACCGACTTCGCCGCACACCAGCACCCCGTCAACATCGAAGACGAAATGAAGCGGTCGTACATGGATTACGCCATGAGCGTGATCATTGGACGAGCGCTGCCCGACGCCCGCGACGGCCTCAAGCCAGCGCATCGCCGCGTGCTGTACGGCATGAAGACGATGGGTCTGTCGTCGACGCGCGGGCTACCGCAAGTGCGCGAAGATCGTCGGCGAGGTGATGGGCAACTTCCATCCCCACGGCGACGCGTCGATCTACGACACGCTGGTCCGGCTGGCGCAGGACTTCAACATGCGCTACCCGACTGGTGGACGGCCAGGGCAACTTCGGCTCGATCGACGGCGATCCGCCGGCGGCCATGCGGCTACACCGAAGCGCGGCTGCAAGTCGCTCGCCGACGACATGATGACGGATCTCGACAAGGAGACCGTCGACTTCACGCCGAACTACGACGAGACGACCGAAGAGCCGACCGTCCTGCCCGGCGCCGTTTCCGAACCTGCTCGTCAACGGCTCGGCCGGCATCGCCGTCGGCATGGCGACCAACGTCCCGCCGCACAACCTGCGCGAGGTCATCGACGGCGTGCATCTGGCTGATCGAGAACACCCACTTCGCGGAACGCCGGACGACGCTGACGCGCGCCGAGAAGCTGCGCAACCTGATCCGCCTCGATCCCGCGCCCGGACTTTCCGACCGGCGGCTACGATCGTCGGCCGCGCACGGCGCCGTGCAGGCGCTACATGACCGGCCGCGGCTCGATCCTGATGCGCGCGAAGTCGGCGATCGAGACGAACAAGAAGGGCGACCGGCAGTCGATCGTCGTCACCGAGATTCCGTATCAGGTCAACAAGGCGAAGCTGATCGAGCGGATCGCCGATCTGGTGCGCGAGAAGACCATCGAAGGCATCTCCGACCTGCGCGACGAGTCCGATCGCGACGGCATGCGCATCGTCATCGAGCTGAAGCGCGGCGAGGTGCCGGAGGTCATCCTCAACAACCTCTACAAGCACACCCAGCTGCAGCTCGAGCTTCGGCATCATCATGCTCGCCATCGTCGGCGGCCGGCCGAAGGTGATGAACGCTGCTCGAGACTGATCGAGAGCTTCGTCGACTTCCGGCGCGAGGTCGTCCGCCGGCGGACCGAGTTCGAGCTGCGGAAGGCCGAGGCGCGCTATCACATCCTCGAAGGCCTCAAGATCGCGCTCGATCATCTCGACGCGGTGATCACGCTGATTCGCGGATCGAAGACCGTGCCCGAGGCGCGCGACGGCCTGATGACGCAGTTCGGCCTGTCGCAGATCCAGTCGCAGGCGATCCTCGACATGCAGCTGCAGCGGCTGACCGGCCTCGAGCGGCAGAAGATCCTCGACGAGCTGGCCGAGCTGCTGAAGACGATCGAGCGGCTGCGCGCGATCCTCGCCAGCGAGCGCCTGCTGATGCAGATCATCGTCGACGAGCTGAAGGACGGTCCGCGAGCAGTACGGCGACGATCGGCGCACCGAGATCATCGAAGGCGAGTCCGGCGAGCTCAGCATCGAGGACCTGATCGCCGAAGAAGACATGGCGATCACGGTCAGCAACACCGGCTACATCAAGCGGACGGCGATCTCGACCGTATCGCAACCAGCGGCGCGGCGGCAAGGGCCGCATCGGCATGCGGACGCGCGACGAGGACTTCGTCAGCCACCTGTTCGTCGCCTCGACGCACGCCTACATCATGATCTTCTCGGACCGCGGCCGCGCCTACTGGCTGAAGGTCCACGAGATCCCGGACGTCGGCCCCGGCGGCAAGGGCAAGTCGATCGCCAACCTGCGTGTCGATGGAAGAAGGCGAGAAGATCGCCGCGATGCTGGCGGTCAAGGAGTTCGAGGACGACAAGTTCGTCGTCATGGGATCGCGCCAGGGCGTCGTCAAGAAGACGGCGCTGTCGGCGTTCAGCAACCCGCGCGCCGGCGGCATCATCGCCATGGGCGTCGAGGACGAGCGACGCGGTGATCGCGGTGCAGGTCACCGACGGCAGCGGCGAGATCTTCATCGGCACCCGCGACGGCATGGCGATTCGGTTCCCGGAGGCCGACGTCCGGCCGATGGGGCGGACGGCCTACGGCGTCGCGCGGCATCACGCTGCGGGACGACGACTACGTGGTGGCGATGGAGGTCGTGCAGCCCGGCGGGACGCTGCTGACCGTCACCGAGCGCGGCTACGGCAAGCGGACCGAGATCGACGAGTACCGCGTGCAGTCGCGCGGCGGCGTCGGCGTCATCAACATCGCGACCTCCGATCGCAACGGCGCAGGTCGTCGGCGTCGCCTACGTCGCAGGAAGGCGACGAGCTGCTGATCATCACCCAGCAGGGCATGATCATCCGCATGCCGACCAACGACGTGCGCGCCATCGGCCGCGCCACGCAGGGCGTGCGGCTCATCGACATCGAAGGCGACGACAAGGTCGTCCCGGTCGCGCGCCTGGTCGAGAAGGAAGAAGAGCCGCCGGGACGCGTGACGCGCAGCGCCGTCGTCGCGCCGCTCCTGACCGCAATGATCGCGGCCGTCATGTGCGCCATGGTCGAACAATCGCTGCTCGAACGGTTCTTTCAGGCCTCGCGCCTGCGCGACCGGACCAGGCGCGTGCAGCGGATCGCGACCGTGATCTTCGAACCGCTCGAAGCAAGGCACCGTCACCGACTTCACGATCACGTCCGGCGGTTGACGTCTCGACTCTCCCGGCTGACGTACAGCGCCAGGCAGGTTACTGTAACCGCGCCAGTGCGCCTCGCCGAACGGTCAGACGCGCCACCCGGAAGATCGTGCTCGTGCTGGAGCGCCGCATGACCGCTGGCTCAGCACCGGATTCACGACGGCCGGCCAGAGAGCGCTTCATCGTGGCACGCGCGCATGGAATCGGGAATCCTGATCCCGCAAGGAACATGGAATGCTCCTGGAGAGAACTCGCGAGGATCCGGTCCACTGGTTCGAGACTCGTGGCGGTTCGGGGAACTCAGGCCATCTCCAGCCGCGCGTACTTCGCGCGCAGCGTCTTCTGTCCCGATGATGTGAACCGCACCACCAGCTTCGTATCGTCGGCCAGCGCCTCGATGCTGAGCACCGGTGCCGATGCCGAACTGCGGATGGCGGACCTTCATGCCCAGGCGCAGTGCGAGACCGGTGCCGACTGGTCTTCGTCCTCGCATTTGCACGGTATGTTCTTCCTCGCGGCCTGCGTCGCGTCGGCCGCGCCGCAGGCGTGGTTCGTCGAGGTTGTAATGTGCGAAGTTTCCTGGCGGCCGGACGAGGAGGAACGATCGGTGAGACGCGGTCCACGAACTCGGCCGGCACTTCGTCGATGAAGCGCGACGGCTCGCTGGACTGGTACTCGCCGAAGATGCGGCGGCGCGCCGCGCCGGTGAGCACCAGCGCGCCCGCGCCCGCGTCATGCCGACGTAGCACAGCCGCCGCTCCTCCTCGAGCTCCTCCTCGTCGTCGCTCGAGCGCGAGTGCGGGAACAGTCCTTCTTCGAGGCCCGGCGAGAATCACGACCGGGAATTCGAGGCCCTTCGGCGCTGTGAAGCGTCATCATCCAGACGCGCGCGTCGCGCGCGCCCTGTTCCTCGTCGACGTCCGACAGCAGCGACGAGCCGATCGACGAACCCGCCGAGCGTCGGCTCGTGCCTCGCGGCTCTCGTATTCCCGCGCGCGGCCGACACGAGCTCGGCGAGGTTCTCGATGCGCGCCTCCGCCATCCTCGCTGCGCTCCTCGCGCAGGTCGCGCAGGTAGCCGCTCTGGTCGAGCATCTTGCCGATCGCGATCGACACCGATTCGCGTCGCGCGCACATCGGTCAAGCCGCACGATCAGGTCGCGAAACGCGGTCAGCGACGCGGCGGCGCGGCCTCGCGAACGCGCCGATCGCTCAGGCCGCTGCACGATGCGCGCCCAGAGCGAGTTCGCGCAGACAGCGCCGGCTGCAGACCGGCGGCCAGGCATTCAGGCGATGTCCTGGCAGATCGCCGACCGCTCGTCGACGGCGTCGAGCACTCCACCGCACTCCATGACGCCCTTGCCGATGCCGCGCGCGCCGGCACGTTGATCACGCGGCGCAGGCTCACGTCGTCGTGCGGGTTGATGACCAGGCGCATGTAGGCGAGCGCGTCCTTGACCTCCTTGCGCTCGTAGAACCGCACGCCGCCGACGACCTTGTAGGCGACGCCCTCGCGCATCAGCGCGTCTTCAATCGTCCGCGACTGCGCGTTGGTGCGGTAGAGCACCGCGACCGTCGCTTCCACGTCGTCGGCCAGCGCCGCTGCGGGCCGTGCGCGTGATGAAATCGGCCTCCTCGAGCTCGTCGCCGCCGCGGAAGTACGACGATCCGCGTCGCCGCCCTTGCGATCGGTCCACGAGGTGCTTGTCCTTGCGGTTGCGGTTCTGGCTGATGACCGCCGACGCCGCGTCGAGGATGATCTGCGTCGACCGGTAGTTCCGTTCGAGCTTGACGATACGTCGCTTCGCGGAAAGTCCTGCTCGAAGTCCGAGGATGTTGCGGAGATCGGCGCCGCGCCACTTGTAGATCGACTGATCGGGATCGCCGACGACGCACAGGTTGCGGTGGATCTCCGGCGAGCCGGCGGATGAGCAGATACTGCGGCCGGTTCGTATCCTGATACTCGTCCACCATCACGAAGCGGAACTGCTCGGCGTACTTCGATCGGACCCGCTCCGACTGCTCGAACAGACTCGACGGTCTTGAGCAGCAGGTCGTCGAAGTCGAGCGCGTTGGCTTTCCTTCAGCGCGGCCACGATAGTGGCGTGTAGATCTTCGGCGATGTGCTCGTCGCGGCGGTTCCAGCTCGGCGCGCGCGCCGGCCATCGCGATCCGGGCCTTCCATGCGGTTCTTCGCGTGGCTGATCCGCGAGAGCGCGCGCGCGGCTGCACGAAGCTGTCGTCGATGTGCAGCGCCTTGCAGCGCCTGTTTGACGACCGTGAGCTGATCGGAGCGAGTCGTAGATCACGAAATCGCGCGACAGGCCGATGGCCGGCGCCTCGCGCCGCAGCAGTCGGCGCGCAGAGCGAGTGGAACGTCGACACCCACATCCGGCTGCAGTCCGAGCCGAGCAGCGCCTCGACGCGCGCGCGCATCTCTCCGGCGGCCTTGTTCGTGAACGTGACCGCGAGAATCTCGTTCGGCTGCGCGTGGCCGTCGCCCGACCAGGTAGGCGATGCGGCTGGTGATGACGCGCGTCTTGCCGGAGCCCGCGCCGGCGAGAATCAGCAGCGGCCCGCTGAGTGTGCAGGACCGCTTCGCGCTGTTCAGGGTTCAGGGTGTCGAGGAAATCCATGAAGGCGGGATCACGGCAACATAGGACGTCGGCGAAGGTCCGCCTAAGCGGACGCCACGCCGATCGCTGAACGTACGTAGCTCCGCTAGCCGGACATCACTCGACCGTGACGCTCTTCGCGAGATTCCGCGGCTGATCGACGTCGCAGCCGCGGCGCACCGCGATGTCGTAGGCGAGCAACTGCAGCGGAACGACCATCATGATCGGCGTGAGCAGCTCCGGCGCGCGTCGGCAGCTCGAGCACTGACGTCGCGCGGACTGGTTCGAGGATCGACCGCAGTTCGATCCGTCGCCGCGGCGTCGTCAGCGCGATGACCGAGCCGCCGCGCGCTTTGACTTCCTGCATGTTGCCGATCATCTTCTCGAACACGTGATCCTGCGGCGCCAGCGCGACGACCGGCATCTGCTCGTCGATGAGCGCGATCGGGCCGTGCTTCATCTCGCCGGCCGGATAGCCCTCGGCGTGGATGTAGGAGATTTCCTTGAGCTTGAGCGCGCCTTCGAGCGCGATCGGATAGTTGATGCCGCGGCCGAGATAGGAAATCGGTGCGCGGTGTGGAACCGGCGCGGCGACCTCTTCGATCTCCGGCGCGAGCTTCAGCGGTCTGCTCGAGCAGCTGCGGCAGCTGCAGCAGCGCGTCGACGTGGGGCCTGAGACGCATCGAGCGAGAGGACGCCTGCGCGCCTGACCCGAGGCGGAGCGCCGAGCAGATACAGCGCCACCAGCTGCGAGGTGAAGGCCTTGGTCGACGCCACGCCGATTTCCGGCCCGGCATGGGTGTAGATGGTGCCGTCGGTCTCGCGCGTCGCCATGCTGCCGACCACGTTGCAGATGGCCGACGCTGACGCGCCGCCGCGCGCTTGGCTTCGCGCAGCGCCGCCAGCGTGTCGGCCGTTTCGCCCGGACTGCGTGATGACCACGGCCAGCGTGTTCGGCGTCACGATCGGGCTCGCGGTAGCGATACTCCGACCCGTAGTCGACCTCGACCGGCACCCGCGCCAGTTGCTCGATGAGGAACTTCCCGACCAGGCCGGCGTGCCACGACGTGCCGCAGGCGAGGATGGTGACGCGCTCGATGCCGGCCAGCGTCTCGTCGGAGAGCTTCATCTCCTCGAGGAAGACCTTGCCGGTGTCCTGCGACGACGCGGCCGAGAATCGGTCTCGCGCGCCGCGGTCGGCTGCTCGAAGATTTCCTTGAGCATGAAGTGCTTGTAGCCGGCCTTCTCCGCCATGATCGGATCCCACAGGACCCGCTGCGTCGCCTTCGAGACCGGGCGGCCGAAGAAATCGGTGAACGCCACGCCGGTCGCGCGTGATGATCGCCATCTCCTCGTCGCCGAGGAAACACGACGTCGCGCGTGTGGCTGAGGATCGCCGGGATGTCCGACGCGACGAAGAACTCGCCGTCGCCCAGGCCGACGCACGATCGGCGGACCGTTGCGGACCGCGACGATCTTCTCGGGATCATCGGCCGAGATCAGCACCAGCGCGAACAGGCCGCGCATGAGCATCAGCGCCCGCCGCACGGCGTTCTCGAGCCCGTCGTCCTTCGTCTCGCGCTCGACGAGGTGCGCGACGATTTCGGTGTCGGTTTCCGTGACGAAGACGTGGCCCTGGCTGCTGCAGCTCGTGCTTCAGATCGAGGTAGTTCTCGATGATGCCGTTGTGGACGACGACGATCTTGCCGGTGCAGTCGCGGTGCGGATGCGCGTTCTCCTCGGTCGGACGGCCGTGGCGTGGCCCAGCGCGTGTGGCCGACGCCGTAATCGCCCGGGATCGGGCTCGGCCTCGATGCACGTCTTCGAGGTTCGACAGCTTGCCGGCGCTGCGACGCAGATCGACGTGCGCCGTCGCGCACGACCGCCACGCCCGCCGAATCGTAGCCGCGGTACTCGAGCCGCCGCAGGCCGTCGATGAGCACCGGCACGACTTCTTTCGGCCCGATGTATCCGATGATGCCGCACATAGTTCTGTCCCTAATCCCTGAACTAACCCCTAAACCCCAACCCTAACCCCTGTTCTTCTTCTTCTCGACCCAACCCTCGATATTCCGCTGCTTCCCGGCGCTGACCGCGAGCGCACCGCCGCGGCACGTCTTCGCGAACCGTCGTGCCGGTACCGATGTAGGCGCCCTTCCCCACCGTGACCGGCGCGACGAGCTGCGTGTCGCTGCCGACGAATGCGCCGTCCTCGATGATCGTCGGGTGCTTCTTCACGCCGTCGTAGTTGCACGTGATCGTGCCGGCGCCGATGTTGACCCGCTCGCCGATCGTCGCGTCGCCGAGATACGCGAGGTGCATCGACTTCGATCCCGGTCCGAGCACGGTCTTCTTCAGCTCCACGAAATTGCCGACGTGCGCGCCGTCGCGGACATCGGCCTCGCTGCGCAGGTGCGCGAACGGGCCCACCTGCGCGTCGTTCGCGATGCGCGAATCGGTAATCACGCAGTGATTGCAGCACCGTGACCCGATCGCCGATCTGCGAATTGACGATGCGGACGCCGCTGTGGATCTCGCAGCCGGCGCCGATGGTCGTCTGGCCTTCGAGCGACACGCCGGGATGCAGGATGGTGTCGGCGCCGATCGCCACGTCGCCGTCGATGTAGGCGGTCGCCGGATCCTCGATCGTCACCCCTGCCGCCATCAGCTCCGTCGTTCTTGTGTTCGCGCACGATTCGGCTCACTGCCGCCAGCTCGCTGCGGCTGTTGATGCCGCGGACTTCGTCGGAATCCGGGACGCAGAATGTTTCCACCGTCACACCGCGCCGGCCGGAAGATCGCGACCAGGTCCGGGAGGTGATATCCCGCTGCGCGTTCTCCACGCCGATGCTGCGAACCGCCTCGAACAACCCGGCCAGTTCGAAGGCGTAGATGCCCGAATTGATCTCCCGGATCTGCCGTTCGGTCGGGCTGGCATCCCGTTCCTCGACGATACGTGCAATGTTCTGGCCTGACCGGACAATTCGCCCGTAGCCGGTCGAATCCTCGACGACCGCCGTGACCACGGTGGCGGCGGCCTTCGCGGTTCGGTGGCGATCCACCAGCGTTCTGATAGTGGACGCCTTCAAAAGCGGCGCATCGCCCGACAACAGCACGACTGTGCCGTTCTTCCCTGCCAGGACCGGTTCCGTCGTCAGGAGGGCGTGGCCGGTGCCCAGCTGTGGCTCCTGCACCACAAACGTGAGACCTACATGCCCGGACAGGGCGTGTTGGACAGCGGCAGCCTCATGGCCGACCACGACCACTCGTGGATTGCGGCTCCAGCGCAGCCGCCGTCGCCAGCGTGTACTCGATCATCGGCCGGCCGGCGATGTGGTGAAGCACTTTGGGCCGCGCCGATATCATGCGCGTGCCCTTCCCGCTGCAAGGACGACGACGTGAAGGTCCAAGGACCTTAATTATCGCGCTGATCGGGTCTTGAGGGGCCTGCGACGCTCCATCTGTGGCATTGGCGGGGCTTCGAGAGCCGCGCGGAAGGCGTCGTCGCCGCGGAGCGGCTCGAGATCCGGATCGTGCCGGGCGAGCGCCCTATTCTCGTGGTTGAGCGCGATGGCGCGTTCGAGATGGGCGACGGCTTCGGCCGGTTCCCGCGCTGCGCGTGCGCAACGCGCGAGCATGTAGAGCGCGTGATCGTTGTCCGGGTCTCTCGTCGCGCACCAGGCGGAGATGGGCGATCGCCTCGTCGTAGCGGCCGCCGTTGATCGAGAGCGTGGCGGCGCACAGCCGTTCGTCGATCGTCTGCGGCGCTTCCTCTCGGGGGTTCGCCTGCCGCTTGCAAATGTTGAGGTAGAGGCGAACGCGCTCCTGCAACTCTTTTTCGTCGGGGCACTGCGCGCAGGACCGATTCGAGGAGGTCGGTCGCCTGGCGGTAGTCGTGGCGCTGTAGTGCTTCGAGTCCGCGTTCGTAGAGCGCGACGGCGTCGAAGTAGGTCGAACGACGCTGCGGACCGCCTGGCGTCGAGCGCCGGTGCGCCCGACGTCGGCGATCGTGCGCGAGACTTTACTGTCGGAGGTAGATCTCGCGTTTTTCGACGATTTCTGCAGCGGCCGGCGCTGTTTGCGCTCGTTGGCCATGTCGGCGTCTTGCGGTGTAGATCCCTGAAATACGGGGAAACCCGAATGAAACGGAGGCGTAACTTACCAGAGCGGCAAGCCGCTGGTCAAGTTGGTCAATTACCAGAATTTTTGGCTCGTTCGATAGCCTGATAAACCGCATTGGCGGAGAGCCGATGACGGCGCGCCAAATCGGCTATCGCTTGCGCGCCTTGATTGTCGCTTCATTCTATGGTCAATTCACCCAATTGCTCGGCCAGTCTGCGGCATCGCCAGGAGGCGACTGGCGCGGCAGATTCTGATCATTTGACCGACATTTACAACTACTGTAAACTCCCCTTCGGCCGGTAGTCGATCGAGAACGTCTGGTCTATTGGTCCTCTGACCAATTCTTCGTGAGTCTTGGTCGAGTTCGCGACCCAGCGTGATTGGGCTATTGCCCGCTGCGACCAGCGCAGGTCGGTCAATGTGCGTGCGATGCGATGGGGCGCTTCAAAGAATCACGACCGTTCCACCTACGTGGAGCAACCGGTCGAACCAGGCTCTCCGTTCCTTCGACTTGGTTGGGGAAAGCCCAGAAATGTGAACGAATCGTAGGGTAGGCCTGACGCGGTAAGCGCCGCCAGGATCGCGCTTGGTCCCGGAATCGGTTCGATGCGGATTCCTGCCGCGACCGCCGCGGCGATCAGCTCGCTGCCCGGATCTGAAATGGTCGGGGTCCCGGCATCCGACACGAGCGCCGATGCTGTCGCCCGACAGCAGTCGATCAACCAGCGCCGTCGTCTTCTTGTGCTCGTTGTGCGCGTGCAGGCTGGTCGTCGGCGTCGTGATCGCGTGGCGCGCCAGCAGATGCGCGCGTACGGCGCGTATCCTCAGCCGCAATCACGTGCAACTTCGCGCAGCACCCGCAGCGCACGAACGGTAATGTCTTCGAGGTTGCCGATCGGCGTCGCGACCACGAAGAGAGTGCCCGTCGGCAAGCCTCAAGTATCGAGTCTGAGGTCTCGGTGCGCAACCGTTGTGAGTTACCATTGGCGGATCGCCCTTTGGATCGAGGCAGCTCTGCCGCGACGTCGGGATTACTGATGATTGCTTCCGAGCCCTTACCGCATTTCGTCGACGATCTGCTCGGCTATCTCCACGAGACGCATCCCACGCATGCCACGCTCGACGGCGTTCACACGCATGACGACCTGCTCGAGGACTGTCAGCCGCCACGCGATCGACAGCGAAGGCGCACGCGCTCTCCGGCTACCTGCGGCGGCTCGACGAGATCAATCGCGACGGGCTGACCGACGTGGAACAGCTCGAGCACCGCATGCTGACCGACGCACCTGCAGGCGCGGATGTTCGAGCTCGAGGTCGTGCGCACGTGGGAGCGCAATCCGCAGTACTACGCCGACCTGCTCGCGTCGAGCCTGGCCGGCCAGGCGCTGTTCATCACACGCGCCGGCCGCCGAGCGCGCGCGCCGCGTGCTGTCGAAGCTGCGGCAGACGCCGCGGCCTCATTCAGGCGGCGCGCGACAACATCAAGGATCCGCCCGGCATCTTCGTCAAGGTCGGCATCGAAACGATGCGCGGCGCGCTGACAGTTCATCGACGAGGAGCTGCCGCGCGCCTTTGCCGACGTCGACGATCTGCATCTGCTCGGCGATCTCGCCGATGCGCAGACCGAGGCGTCGCACGCCGTCGGCGCGTACATCGAGTACCTCGAAACCGAGCTGGCGCCCGAAGGCGCGCGCGTCGTTCCGCCTCGGCCGCGACAAGTTCGAGCAGAAGCTGCGGCTCGACGAAGGCATCTCGATTCCGGTCGATCGGCTGCTCGCGATCGCCGACGCGCGAGCTGCAGGACGACGCAGGAGGCGTTCAGGTCGCTCGCGGGCCGGATGAACGGCGGCGATCCGCTCGAGGCCTGGGCGCGAGACGAAGGCCGAGCATCCGGCGCCGGGCGAGCTGGTCAGCGTCGGCCGCGAGCAGCTCGACGAGCTGGCGACGTTTCTCGAGCGCCAGGCGCTGATCACGCTGCCCGCCGGCGAAGCGATCACCGTGGCGCCGACGCCGGACTTCTATCGCTGGTCGTTCGCCAGCATGTGGACGCCGGGCCCGTTCGAGACGCAAGCCGACGCGCGCCTACTACTACCTGACCGACGTCGATCCGTCGTGGCCGCCCGAGCGCCAGGAAGAGCACCTGCGCGACTACAACTACCCGACGCTCTGGTCGATCTCGATCCACGAGGTCTACCCGGGCCACTTCCTGCACTACCAGCATCTGCGCCGGGTCGAGTCGAAGGCGCGCAAGTCGATCATGTTCGCGCCGGCGTCGTTCGTCGAAGGCTGGGCGCACTACTGCGAGCAGATGATGATCGAGGCCGGCTTCGGCCGCGCAGGATTACGGCGTTCAAGCTGGGCCAGCTCGCCGGAAGCGCTGATCCGCCTCGCCCGCTTCATCGTCTGCATCAAGCTGCACGCCGAGGACATGTCGGTGGAGCAGGGCGTGCGGTTCTTCCGCGACGAAGCGTTCATGGAAGAGACGAGCGCGCGGCGCGAAGCCGAGCGCGGCACGTTCGATCCGACGTATCTCGTCTACACGCGCCGGCAAGCTGATGCTGCTCAAGCTGCGCCAGGACTACAAGCAGCAGCAGGGCAAGTCGTTTTCGCTGCGCACGTTCCACGACACGCTGCTCGCTCAGCGGCACCGCGCCGTTCTGGCTCCATCGCCAGCTGATGCTGGGCGACGATGCCGGCGACGCTGCTCGAATGAGAATCGGATCATGCCGCTCTACGAATACTGCAATGCGAGCGTGCGGTCACCGCTTCGAGCAGATCTCAAAGTTCTCGGATCCGCCGGTCGACACGTGTCCCGAAGTGCGGCGGCCCCGTGCGCAAGCTGATGTCGTCGCCCGCGATTCCAGTTCAAGGGCAGCGGCTTGTACATCACCGACTACGCCGGAAGGATCAGCGGCGCGGCAAGGACTCGTCAGACGACCAAGTCGACGAGTCGAGCGGCGAGCAGGCGAGTCAAGGAGTCGACAGGACGTCGAAGACCGACAAGGTCGAGAAGATCGAAAGTCGACGAAGACCGAGAAGCCGGACGACGAGTCCCGACAGCTCGACATCGAGCCCGAGACGTCCAGCCCGTCGACGCATCCGATTCGAGCTCGCCGAGCGCCGTCCACGGACGCCATCGACCCGAAGGATCGTGAGTCCGGCTGGCCGCCAGCGTTTCCGGCAGCGCCGGCAGATCGAGCGACGCGAGATACGCCGAGAACTTGTCGGCCAGGTCGGGCCGCCGCAGCGCGAAATACACCACCGCTTTCAGGAACCCGAGCTTGTTGCCGGTGTCGTGGCGGACGCCTTTGACCTCGCACGCGTAGATCGGCCGCGTCTTGAGCAGCTCGCGCAGGCCGTTGGTCAGCTGGATTTCGCCGGTGCGATCGCTCTTGGTCGCCGCCGAGCGCCGGGAAGATGTCCGGCGTGAGGACGTAGCGGCCGATGATCGCGAGATCGGACGGCGCCTCGTCGCGCGGCGGCTTCTCGACGAGATCGCGCGACCTGGTAGACGCCGTCGCCGAGGCGGGCGTTCGGCTCGATGGCGATGACGCCGTAGCTCGAGATCTCGTCCGCGCGGCACGCGTTCGACCGCGAGCACCGGGCCGTCGAGCCGCTCGAACACGTCGATCAGCTGCTTGATCGCCGGCGGATCGGCGTCGATCACGTCGTCGCCGAGGATGACGGCGAACGGCTCGTCGCCGACCAGCTCGCGCGTGACCAGCACGGCGTGGCCGAGGCCGAGCGGCTCGCCCTGCCGGACGTACGCGAAGTTGATCATGTTCGAGATCTTGCGGATCTCGTCGAGCTGCTCGCGCTTGCCGCGCGCCTCGAGGAACGATCTCGAGCTCGACCGAGACGTCAAAGTGATCCTCGATCGCGTTCTTGCCGCGGCCCGTGACCAGGATGATGTTGTCGACGCCCGGCCGCGACCGCCTCCTCGACGCCGTACTGGATGATCGGCTTGTCGACGAGCGGCAGCATTTCCTCGGGCTGCGCCTTGGTCGCGGGAAGAAACCGCGTGCCGAGACCCGCGGCGGGAAGACGGCTTTGCGGACGGATGAGCGAGTCCAGCGGACTCGGATCGCGTAAGCGTACAATGGTCGCTGAGGTAGCATGCTCGACCCGTCCTACGTTCGCGATCACGTCGAGGAGGTCCGCGCCGGCCTCCGCAACCGCGGCCTCGATCCCGACAAAGCGCTCGAAGAGATCGCGACGCTCGAAACCGCGCGGCGCCGGCTCATTCCGGAGCTCGAAGGGCTGAAGCGGCAGCAGAACACCGTCGGGCGACGAGATCGCGCGGCGAAGCGGCGGGGCGAGGACACAACCGCGCATTCAGGAAACCAACAAGCAGCGCAGTCGGCGCAGATCAAGCAGCTCGAGCTTCAGCTCGATTCGGTCGAGCACCAGCGCGAACGCCGCTGCGATGCTGTTGCCGAACCTGCCGCACGCGAGCGTGCCGGTCGGGAAGAGCGCAGCGGACAACGTCGAGGTCCGTCGCCAGCGGCGAAGCCGCGGCGTTCGACTTCGCAGCCGCAGCCGCATTGGGATCTCGGGCCGGCGCTCGGCATTCATCGACTTCGAGCGGGCACGCAAGCATCGCCGGCGCGCGGTTCACCGTGCTGAGCGGCGCCGGCGCGCGGCTGTCGCGCGCGCTGATCAACTTCATGCTCGATCTGCACACGCGCGAGCACGGCTATCGCGAGATCGAGCCGCCGTTCCTCGTCGAACACGCGCGTCGCTGACGCGGCACCGGACAGTCTGCCGAAGTTCGAAGCAGGATCTGTTCAAGATCGCCGGCGACTGGGATCTGTACCTGGTCCCGACCGCCGAAGTGCCGCTGACGAACCTGCATCGCGGCGAGATTCTCGACGGCCGCGAGCTGCCGATCCGCTACACCGCTTACACGCCGTGTTTCCGCAGCGAGGCCGGCTCGTACGGTCAGGACGTGCGCGGTCTGATCCGCCAGCATCAGTTCGACAAGGTGGAGCTCGTGAAGCTCGACCACGCCCGAGCAGTCGCTACGACGAGCTCGAGTCGCTGACCGCGAATGCCGAGAGAGGTACTGAAGCGGCTCGAGCTGCCGTATCGCACGATGCTGCTCTGCACCGGCGACATGGGGTTCGCCGCCGGCGAAGACCTACGACATCGAAGTGTGGCTGCCGAGCCAGAAGACGTATCGCGAGATCTCGTCGTGCAGCAACACGGAGGCGTTCCAGGCGCGGCGCGCGAACATCAAGTTCCGCGCCGCCGGCACGGGCGAAGGCGCGAGTTCGTCCACACGTTGAACGGGTCGGGCCTTGCGGTCGGTCGAACGCTGATTGCGATTCTCGAAAACTATCAGCAGCAGGACGGGTCGGTCGTCGTGCCGGCGGCGCTGCGCCAGCATATGGCCGGCCAGGAAGTGATCCAGCCGGCCGGGTAGTCGACGATCAAGAGTCTAGAGGTCAACAGTAAGTCGACTCTGGACTGTCGAGCAGTCGACTCAGCGAAAATCCTGCGAGACGGTCACTTCGCCGTTGATCACGGCGATCCCGCAGCCCATCTCGGAGTAGCGGCCGCGCATGTTCACGTAGTGGTATCCGCTCGGCCCTTCTTCCCACATCAGCGTCACGCCCTTGCGGACGATGTTCGAGATGTGGTTCCATGGTCGGAGACCTTCCACCAGGGAATGACGTTCTGCCGCGCCAGCGCCGTGCCGTGGCCGCCGTTGGTCTCGATGAAATGCTATTGCGCCTGATGCGCCTCGCCGTCGACGCGGGCGACTGCCAATACAGTAACC
>ERZ1370068.7707-contig-6609_pt1 | contig 18786 bp, 25 predicted proteins | sample MGYA00561227_ERZ1370068 | MGnify/ENA primary metagenome ERZ1370068 (study PRJEB38410, sample SAMEA6850437) | metagenome | study: Metagenomic assessment of the ecological functions of the soil: analysis of the soil microbiota associated with the...
ATTTACTTCGTTCGGTTACGTATTGCTGGAAAAGACTGGGTAATGGGCTGATCAGCTTGAACTCGAGCGCCGCCGGGCGTGCCGGAGATACCCTGCCGTCGCCCTCACCGCCTTCGCCGGTCTATGACCGCGAGCGTGCTGCGTGCGGGATTGTCCATGTGAAAAGCCCTCGGTCTCGAGGCGTCGATCGTCGGCGCGGTGGCGCTCCTGGCGCAGCAGGGAAGCGCGAGGCTCTAGGGCGGCCGCGCGCCGGCCTCAAGGGGTTGATGGCCCACGGCATCGAGCGCCTGGTGAAACGTGGCGTGCCGCACCGTTAGTGATCGCGGGGCCCTGTCCTGGCGGTTCTCCTAGAGCCCAGCATCCAACGAGGTCCATGGCGTAATCGCCGCAGCCCAGGGAAACAGCGACCCATTACGGAGACCCCGGGCCATCCCTCATCGCTGCCTAAAGACAATGCCCTATCAATCACTCCACTCGAAAGGAAGGAACCCAAATGAACGCTATCAAAAAGACCAGCATCTATGGGGCGACGGCGGCAATGTTTTTGGCAGTGGCGCTCGCCGGCACGGCGGCTGCGAAGCAGGAAGTGCCTTTCCACGGTTCCATACAGGGAGTCGAAATCGACATACCTCAGGGTGGTCCGCCGCCCACTTCACTATCGGTCAATGGGAGCGCCACGGGAATCGCCACTCATCTTGGTCGATTCACGGCGACTTACCAAGTTAGTGTGGACCTCTCGAACGGTTCCGGAATCGGCTCCCTTCAATTGATCGCGGCCAACGGAGACCAGATCTTTACGACGCTTGTCGGGCAGGGCACTCCGACGGGGACACCCGGCATCAACCTCATCGTAGAAGTCAACACGATTACGGGCGGTACAGGTCGATTCGCGAACGCCAAAGGGAGCTTCACCGTGGAGCGCTTGGTTGACTTGACGACGGGCTTCACCTCGGGCTCGTTCAACGGGACCATTAGCTCCCGGGTAGCGCGCACTGAGAGAACCTTGCCTGAAAACTGAAAGAACACTGTACCTGGGGGCGGCCGTGAGGGTCCCCGGCTGACGCGGGAGGAGAGCGAGGCTGACGCCGGGTTGCTCAACTACACAGCCGGATGGAAGGCGCATCCTGACCAGGGCGATCCAGAAGGCGGTCCGTTCTGCGTATTCGCGGACGGGCCGCCGATCGCTCGCGCCTGAACGCGCCGGCTGAGAACAGGCAGAAAGCGCAGATCGGCCTCGATCGACTTTGCCGGGCCCGTTGCGGGTCACTTCGCTGCGCGTCCTCGTAGCCTGATCGGCCGCGATGGTCTTCAGCGAATCCTGTTCTAGCGCTAGCACATGCTTGCTCACTACTCGATAAGTCCACTGGTCTGGCGCCGTCTCGCGGTTGAATTGCTCGTCCGGTCAGTCCAATGAGTGAGCCGATGAGACCCGCCCGCGCCTCGAGCCATTCGGCCAGGAGACGTTGCATCCGCGAGGCAGTGATCCGAGATTCGTAGCGCGCTTCGAGGATCCGTCCCGTGTGAATCTTCTCGTGGTCGATGTCATTGGTGATTAGCGTCCAAAGGTCTTTTACCCTGCGCGCATCCATGCGACGACCCCATCGTCAGTTCGCGATCCGAGGCCTCGAGCAGGGTGTCCATCGTCACCAGCGTTTGTGACATCAACTCGCGGATTGCCTCTCGGACAGTCGCCGCCATGGTTACCTCCTACGGCTTGTGTGGCGTCAGGTCGAGCCCTTTGGCCAACGAGGCGTTGCCATCATATTGCCACCGGCATTCTTCACGGCCGAAGGCGTCCAGGGCGATCGCCATCGGGAAGATGTAGCGCAGGACGCCGAGATACCACCAACCACATTGTTCAGATGTCCTGCTCTCGGCCCGCCTCTGTTGTCGTGGCGTACCCAGAGATCAGGAGGAGCAGCATCGCGACGACGATACTCAGTTTCATGACTCATCCCTCATGACGGAACTGATTTAGGCGGCTGAGTATAGGGCCGGATGTTGCTCGCTGGCCAGGGCTTTGCGACCTGCTCACGACGTTGGGCAGAACAGCTGACGGTCTTAAGTGTCCACCGCCGCGAGTGTCACCGCGCGATCAGGTGCCTCCCGGTGGTCGAAGATCTGCCGTTGGCCCGGAAAGGCCCGACAGCTCATTCAGGTATCGGCCTGACGCGCGCCGCTTCGGGCGGAGCGACGATAGGCAGGAGGTGCGTGATGCGGGAATTCCATTGCAAGGACGTTGGAATGCCGGACTGCAGCTTCGTCGCGAAGGGTAAGGACGACGACGAGGTCATGCGGAAGGCTACGGAACACGCAAAGCGCGACCACAACATGCAGACCGTGCCACCGGACCTCGAGCGCAAGGCGGAGGCGCGATCCGCAAAGCCGCTGAATCGAGCAAGCGGTAAGACAACACCGGCGCGCCCCGGGGCTTCAAGCCTCGGGGCGTCGCTGCGTCCAGCAACGGCTCCGTCAGGATTGGCTCGGCGCCGGCGGACTGCGCGGTCGATCGCGAATCGATGCTCGGTGAGCGCTCGATTTCGACAGCGTGGCGGTGTCGCCGACCTCGCGCGATGTGCACCGCCAGTAGCGCGGGCAAGGATGAGCCCAACCCGATGTGCAGGTCACTTTGGCCCAGTCCGCGCGCTCTCACGCCCCGCGTAGTAGAGGGCCGAACGCCGTCACGATGAGCGCGGCGTTCGTGGCCAACATGACGGTCCCGGTGATTCGATTCGCTTTCGACGCCATCCGACGCGGCACGTGAAACGGCATGAGACTGCCGAACAGCACGAGCATCAGCATGGCGGCGGCGCCGTGCAGCGCGAGCAGGGACGACGCTCATCCGCGACCACATCTCGCCCGCGGCCGTGTGCTTCAGGCGATCCGTCCAGCAACCAGAGCGCACCACTGACAGAAGAGGGTGGAGACCACGGCGTAAAGCGCGCCTGGAACCAGCGATCAAGACGCAGGGCGCATCTCCTCGGCCCAGTCTCTGAGTGACGAACATGTCGCCCGTGCGCGGCACCAGCGAGCGCGCTCGCGTCGTACTTTCGCCAGCAGCGTTTCGGCGGATTGCCCCGCGAGGATGACGAGCTTGGTCAGCGCGTCAGCCAGGACGCAGAGTGATGCTCGTACGGTCGCACCGTGGATCGCAGTCTGCCGGCCGGCGGGTGCTGCGGATCGATGATCATCGCCATGCCCAACGTATCAGACGACCGATCCGAAAGCGTTCGCGCTCGACGCGATGGCCTCGTCACGGATCTCAACATGGAGAAGCGTCCGCCGGGATGCCGCGGGTCGCGGACGTGCACGGCAACGGCCTCCGGCCCGAACGGCAACGTCTCCGCCGGCGTTCACCAGACCTTGCGGCACGCCGCACGCGCGCAGGGTGCCTACGGCGCGATCGACGGCGAAGCCCTTGGCGATACCACCCAGGTCGATCTTCACGGCTGGATGCGTGAATCGCACGCGGTGACGAGGCAGTAAGTCGATGGGCTCGTTCGGTGTCCTCGGGCTGGCGATCGGCAGGGGGCGCAGTCGTCGAAACGCGGGAGGAGACCGAGCGCTGCAATTCATCCGCGACGGCGATATCGAACAGGCCATCCGACGCCGCGTACAGCTCGCAGCGACAAGTCGCAGGACCTCGTAGGTCCACGGATGGACGGCGGACCGGCCTGCGTCGCGCCACCTCTCGGTTGAGGCGGCTCACGTCGCTGTCTCGCCCGGTGAAAGCTCATCAGACGGTGGACGACCGCCACCGTCTCAAACGTCCGGCCGATGGCCGCATGGAAAGGTCGTCACGCGGCGGCGCCGCTCGCCGCGATCTCGACGAAGGTGCCGAGCAGCGGCCGGGCGCGGCGCACGCTATCGGAGCGCAGGTCTCATACAGGGCGAGGATCCGTTTGACGCCTTCCGTCACGTGCCGCGACGAGCAAGGTGGCGCCGGAAATGTTGCGAATGTCTTGATCGAGCTCGAGGGGATCGCGGCTCGTCTTGCCGATGAACTGCGCAGAGCCAGGTCCGATTGGAGATCTCGCCGCCGTAGGATTCGCGATATTCCAGGATCTCCACGTGCCCGACTGCGACCGCTCGGATCGAGAGCGACCGCGTAGTCGATCACCAGATGCTTGCCGATCACGTAGTCGACGACGAAGAAACCGAGGAGGCGGTCTTCCGCAGCGCCCGCCACACCTGCTGCTGCAGGCGCGCACCTTCGGCCCGGACCGGCGCTCGATCGCAGCCACGTCCGAGGGCGTGAAGATCACGTGGGCCTCGACAAAGCGGTCGCGTCGGGAAATGCGAGCTTCTGGGCCTGCTCGACGCTCAGGTATCGGATGGCGTCGGCCGGTGCCGCGACGGAGATAACGATCGCGGACGGCGCGGCCCATCTCACCCAGCCACTCGCGATCAGTCGCGCGCTCCTAGTAGAAGAAAAACCCGAGCCCGCCGAGCACGGAATCGGATTTCGCTCCGCCGTGCTGGTTGGTCGAGCACCTTCTCGTAGGTCAGCTTGAGAACGAGCTGGGTGTCGGATAGACGCGACGCCGACGGTATGGAACTGGAGCTTGCCGCGCCGGTTGGCGCGTTCACATCGGATCCTTCGAAACCCGAGGTCTGCAGATCCTCGTACGTGTAGCAGTAGAACGGCACCGCCTGCCACGCGCTGCCGAGATATGTGCCGATCGGGAAGTGATAGGCCACTCTCGGCGGACAGCCGTACGCCGGTGCTCCCACGTTGTCGGTCGTGGTCAGTATCGTTGTTGGCCCCTCAAATTCTTCGGGTGGCCGAAGAAGACCTGGACGTATTCGCCGCGCGCCTCGAACCCGGTCCCCCGGCAGGCGGTAGCGGAATTCACTGTCGAGCAAGGTGAGACTCGAATGATGGAGCGGCAGGCCCGTGTCGGAGTAGGCATCGCGCGGGTGGTGTTCGGCGTGAAGTACACGCTGGTGCTGCCCGCCAGTCCCGGGATGAACGGGGGCGTGTAATTCAGGCGAAACGTATATGCCAGATCGTTGCTGGACTGCGCGAAGTCGCCGCGCGGCGGCTGCGCGAAGTTCGAGTGCCGTCTGGTCCGATGCCGGGCGCATAGCGCCGGTCGGGAACGGCGCCGGGCTGTTGCCGCTCGTGCGCGCGTCGAACCTCGCTGCCGAAGTCCTCGAGGCTGCTGCTGACCTGGAACTGATGGCTCCAGGTCGTCCACGATCTTGCCGTAGACGCCGAACGAGGGGGACCGCCGGAGTGGTCGGGCACTGGGCGATTGGCCAGCTCGGGGCGGTTGACGCTGTAAAAACAAGGTCGGCTCGTGATGCTGGTTGATGCAGCCGACCGGTACCAGATCGATGCCCGGAGACCGGATGTTGAAGTAGGGCGAGACCTGAAATCGATGTAGAGCATGCTCGACCTCCGCGGTGCCGGTGCAGCTTGTCGTCCTCGTCGAAACTGGATCCGGGTGTTCGGAACTCGATCTCCGAGTTGAAGATGATGCTGTCCGTGAACTGGAACGATGGGCAGCAGGACGACACCGGCCATGTCGAAGCCGGTCTGCCACCGACCGTTGTGGTCGGGGTCTGCTGGCTGCCGAACTTCACCTCGCCGTACGCGCATGGAGCCTTAGGCCGCTGATCGGCGAGGGAGAATTCCGAAGATGTCCTTGCTCGGCGCGGCCGCCGACGCCGGCGGGCTGCGTCCGCGCCAGTGGCTAGGCGTCGCGGGCGTTGTCCGTGCGGCGCTGCCGGCGAGGTCGCCGGCGTAGCCCCGCGTTGCGGTTTGGCGCCTGACATCGGCGCCGGCGCCGGAGTCGCGTTCTTCCGCTCGAGCTGCCGCTCGAGCGTCTGGATCCGCTGCTCCAGCGGCCTTCATCTTGTCCAGGAGCTCCTGATTCGACGGGCTCTGGGCCTGCGCCCAGCCACCGCCTCCGGCCAGGAGCAATGCGACCGCCATGATCGAGATCCAGATCGTGCGCGCAGCGATACATGGCCAACCCCTTCCTTGCGGATCCTGCCTGCGGATCGGTGGCTGGGCTTCCTGGCGCGAGGAGTCCGGACAGGTGGCTGGCTAACTGTGGCAGGGGGCTCTACCTATCTGAATATTTGTTCAAAGCTGCGCTTCATCGAGATTAGGCGCCGATTACGTGCGGGTTCGGTATACCTAACACATCGAGCGAGGTCAATCGAGGAAAAGAGCGCGCCAGGACGAGCGACGCGCGACTACGGGCTATGCGCCGGGCTGGTCCGCGAGCTGATCAGGGGATGGGACTGCCGGGTGCTTGGAACCACGTATAGTCCCAGATGCTGACGCGATAACTCTGGGCCACCGGCAGGTTCGGGCACCTCGAAGTACACGCGTCCGAACCCGCCGACGCCTCCGGGCACGTAGGCGATGCGGTTCCCGACCACGGCGCCCGCGGGGTCGATCGCCTGCGCGAGCACGCGCAGGTATGTCGCGTATTCTCCGTGGTTGTTAGTAGACGTAGCCGGAGACCTTGCGCGAGCTCTGGCTCTGCTCCGCCGCCGTCCAGTCGATCGAGAAGTGATGCTCCCAGCCGGACATCAAGGTGGTCGTGGTCGAGGGCGAGGGACCGTAGGAGGCGCATGCCGCGCTCATCGTGACCATCACGGTGATGAGAAGCCCGAGTCGGATCGCCTTCATCGTTCTCACCTCGACATGACCAGCGTACACCTGGCCATGCGCGCCCGCAGCGCGACGTCGGGATGAAGGCGGCTTCCAGGCCGTGCTACTCGGCACGTCGAACCCGGAACAGCCGCGCGGCGTTCAGGCCGAGGACCTTGGCGCGACTCGTATCGGAGAGCCGGCTCATCGTCCGCTCGATCGCTTCGGCCGAATGCGGCCAGGTGCCCTCGTGATGCGGGTAGTCGTTGCCCCACATGAAGTTGTCGATCAGGCCGGTGGACTCGCCGAGCCCCAGCCCCGCCGGGTCCTCCTGGAACGACGCGAATCCGTGCTCGCGGAAGTAGTCGCTCGGCAGCTTCGCCAGCTTGGGACGAACCCAGAAGTGATGCTTCTTGTAGGCCTCGTCCATGGCGTCGAGCAGCCACGCGACCCAGCCGATACCCGCCTCGATCGTCGCGAAGCGCAGCCGTGGGAAGCGCGCGAGCACGCCGGACGCGCAGAGATTGGCGACCGGCTCGATCGTCGGCGACAGCGAGTGCGAGACATAGTTGATGACGGCGCCGCCGTTGCCACGCGACGCTCGCGGGTCGCGTCCCGTCGATACGTGGAACGTGATCGGCAGGTTGGCGTCCTGGATGACCGCCCACAACGGATCGAACACCGGCAGGTTGTAGTTCGGATGATCGACGTCGTGGGCGCCCCACACCGGCTTGCACGGGAGGGTCAGCGCGCGGAAGCCGAGCTTGGCCACGCGCTGAACCTCGGCGATCGAGCCTTCGAGATCGGCCGTGGCGATGCGCCGCGGCCGGCGACATGCGATGGTTGTAGCTCGCCGAACAGCTCCCACGCCCATTCGTTGTAGACGCGGCACTGCGCCATGGCGAAGGCGCCGTCGGGCGTGGCCCACATCGAGAGCCCCTTGTTGGGGAACATCACCTCGGCGTCGATGCCGTCGCGATCCATGTCGCGCAGCCGCTGCTCGGGATCGGCGCCGGCCAGCTGGCGCAACCGGTCCTCGCCCTCGAGCTCGTCGGTGCGCAGGCGGTCGGGGCGGTGGCCCTCGGAGACGCGCCACTTCACGCCGTTGGCGTCGACGATGACACGGGGAATCCGCTCCGCGATACTTGGCGTCGATCCGCGTGGCCCAGAGGTCGGCCGGCTCGTTGACGTGAGCGTCGGCGGAGACGATGAAATACTTCCTCGGGTCGCCGGGACGCGCGCTGCGCGGCCAGCCGGAGTGACCGGGAGTCTTCGTGCGCCACACGTTGGGCTCGTTGATGGCCAGCTCGCTCGTGCTCATCGTGTCACTCTCCAGTGCACCAGCGTGAACGGCGGCGTCGCGTCGTCGTGGGCCTCGAACACGGCCTCGACCGGCGCGCCGATCTGCACCGCCTGCTTCGGATCGCCGAGAAGGTTGCCGACCATGCGCACGTTGCCCGCGTGCGGCAGCTCGACCAGCGACCACCACGTACGGCCCGTGCCCGCGCAGCGCGGGATGCACGGGATGCCACGCGCGCTCCCAGGAATAGATCGTGCCGCGCGGCGCGACCGCCGCCCACTCCAGGTCGAAGGCCAGGCAACCGTGACAGATCCACTCGGGGCCCCACTGCCAGGCGCGGCACGCTCGGCAGCGCTGCATCGCGCAGCTCTCGGGCTCGCGTGCCCTCCCAGTACGGCGTGTCGAGCCCGTCGGGCTCGGCCACCGGGCGCGGGAGGCCGGCCGGCAGATAGTAGGCCGGCGCGCTCACCAGGACGTCCCCGTGCCGAGCGAGCATGCTCGAGACCGGTGTGACCATCGGGCCCGAGATGACCATGCCGACACGGGCGCCGGGCACCTGGTTGGTCGACTGGCCGCGGAGCTGACGTACGGCTTCGATCTGCAGCTCGAGGCCGTGCATGTAGCACTCGGCCGAGGTTGCCGCCGCTCGTGTTCAGCGGCAGTCGCCCCTTCGGCGCGATCAGATTGTCGAGCGTGAGGAACGCGTTCGCCTCGTCGGCCTCGAAGAAGTCGTGCTCGACCAGGCTCATGAGCACGCCGCCCGTGAAGTTCTCGTAGCTCTGCACGACCGACACGTCCTTGGGCGCGACGCCGGCCATCGCATAGAGGTGCGGCGCCACCGTCGTGAAGCTCGACGACGCGTAGCGTCGGCGCGTTGTGGCCGCGCGCGCGCGTTGCGATACTCCGAGCCCTGGGCGACGCCGAGCAGATAGGCCGGGCGCTGCCGCATGTCCCGAGCGCGCTCGGCCGACACGAGGATGAGCGCGGCGGCGCCGTCGTTCTCCATGCAGCAGTCGAAGAGCCGGAACGGCTCGACGATCCACCGCGAGTCGTCGTAGGCCTCCGGCGTCAGCGGACGCCCATGCATCACGGCGCGCGGATTGTTCTGCGCGTGGTGATACGAGGCGAGCGCGATGGCCCGTTGCGCCCCGTCGGCGATGCCGTGATCGTGCATGAATCGCATCACCCGCATGGCGAAGCGCTGAGCCGGCGAGATCAGCCCGTACGGGAAGGTCAGCGCCGCTTCGCCCGACGGCGGTCGCGGACGGCGGCGCGGCGCCGAAGCGCTGGAACTGTCCCTGCGCCAGGGCGCGGAAGACGACGACGCACTCGGCGTAGCCCGGCCGCGATCGCGGCCGCCGCGTTCCCGACGGCCGCGGAGCCGCCGCCACCGCCGCCGCCCCACTGCATGTTCGAGAAGCGCAGCTCGGGAATGCCCAGTGCCGCGGCCAGGCGCGAGGGGTCGTTGCGGTCGTTGCTGTACGACGCGAAGCCGTCGATCGAGCGCGGATCGAGTGCCGGCGTCGGCGCACGCCGCGAGGATGGCCTGCAGCGCGAGCTTGACCTCGGGCTCGGGAGCCTGGCCGTGCTTGTAGTAGGCGGTCTCACCGACGCCCACGATCGCGACCCGGCCGCGGATGCTGCGTTCCGGAATGACGTTCGACATTCGCACGTCGGACTATAGTCTACGCGGAACGCGAAGTCACCCGGACCGGCGGTGTGGCTAAGCGCGTCGAGCCCTCCGCGCTCACACCTTCGTTCAGCACCAGCACCTCGACCCGGCGGTTCTGCTGACGGCCGGCGGCCGAGTCGTTGTCGACCACCGGAAACTTCGGACCATACCCCTTGGTGCGAATGCGCTGCGGGGAGATGCCTCTCGCGGTCAACAGGTCCCGGACGGCGTCGGCGCACGCTGCTGGGACAGCTTGACGTTGAAGTCCTCGTTGCCGAGGTTGTCGGTGTGGCCCTCGATCAGCACGTTGCGCTTGGGGTACGCCCGGAGAAACTCGGCCAGCTTGTCGATGCTTCGCTGCGCGCCGGGTCCGACTTCGGCCCGGCCCGGCGCAGAACAGCACGTCGCCGACCGTGAGCACCATCCCGCGATCGGTGTGCTGCGCCTTGAGGCTCGCCAGCTCGTTCGCGAGGGCCGCGCGCCTTAGCCTGCTCGGCCGCGAGCGCCTTGGCTTCGGCGTCGTCCGTTGGCCGGGCGGTGCGCGCCTTCGCCTCGTCATCCTTGGTCCGAGCCTCCGCCAGGCGACGCCATTGCTCGGCCTCGCGCGCCTTCGTGTCGGACTCGGTGCGCGCCGCCTTGAGCTCGCGGTCGCGCTTCTGGAGCAGCACGTCGGAGGTTTCCCTGCGAAGCTGCTCCATGTTCTGTTCCGTCTTGCCGGTGGCGCCGGTCACCGAGGCGAGCAGCGCCTTCTTCTCCGCCAGATAGCTCAGGTGCAGCCGCTCGTCGCTGTGCTTGGCCTGTTCGGCCTCGCGCAGCGTCTTCTGCGCGTCGGCGAGCCGGCCCTGGGCGTACATCTGCACGTTGGGATCGGCCTCGGCCTGCTGGTAGGCGGCTTGGGCGCGCTCGAACTGACTGCGCGCCGCTCGCTGCTGGGCCGACGAGGCGCAGCCGCCGGCGACGATCAGAAGACCGACGACCGAAGCGACGCGTCGGAGTTGAACGTTGCGCTCACTCATCGAACGGTACCTCCGCGCCGAGCCCGGTTACTTCGGAAGACGCTCGAGCTCCTGGCGCAACACCTTGGTGTATTGCCCCATCTCGGTCTGCCATCGCGGTGGCGCGCTGGTTGGCCGCCAGCGCGCGCGCGTACTCGCCGTCGATCGCCGCCTGTTCCGCGGAGCGGATCGCCCGGTCGTTCTTGCCCTTGGCCATCTCGGTCTGCGCGACCCTGAGCTTGTCCTGCGCCGTTCGAATTCGACCGGCGCGCTGACCGCGGCGCCCGCCTGCTGGGCATCGTCGACCACTCGCTCCGCCTGGGCGACCTTCGCGTTCGCCAGGGGCCCATGGCTGGCGCACCCGACGAGCGACAACGCCGCCAGCGCCATCGCCATGGCCGCGAGCGCCATCCAGTAGAAGCGACCTGGGTAGGGCTTTCGCGTTGACTCGTCCACGGTGAACCTCCCTCGTCCGAGCGGCGTGACCGACGCTGGCTTCGTTGATCTCGCGACGCGCAGCGCCGATGTCGACCTCATATATCGAAGATTCCATCGGCCCAGGGCTGCGCGCCATCAGGGATATGCCCCATGGATCGCATCGGTGTTTCCCCGATCTCCACGTCGGCGCCGACCCGCTTCGAGCCGGCGACTCGTGTTTCTGCCTGCTTGTCAATGCGCGGATCTCGCGCGAGACTCGTCGAAATGACGGCGCCACGGGTTCCCGCGGAGCGACGCGCTGCTGTTCTCGCCGAGATCGGTGCGCTCCTCGGCTCGGCGCTGGACCACGAGCGCGCGTTGTCGCGCCTGGTCCGCCTGGCGGTGCCGGTGCTCGGCGATCTCTGCGCGATCGACCTCGTTCAGAACAAGGACGAGCTCCACCGGGCCGCCTGCGCGCACGTCGACACGACCAAGGAAGCGCTCGTCTACGAGATCCGCGCCCGGCACGGGTTCAATCGCCACGGCGGCGCAAGGGGTGCCGGCCGTCATTCGGACGCGTCGGCCGGCGCTCGTCGCCCGCGCCACCGAGGCTGATCTCGAGGCCGTCTCGCGGAACGCCGAGCAGCTCGCGCTGTTCCGGCAGCTCGGGCAGAAGTCCTGGATCATCGTGCCGCTCGTGGCTCGCGAGCGAGTCCTGGGTGCGATGACCCTGGCGATCACCGAATCCAGCCGGCGCTATGGTCGAGCGGACCTTTCGGTCGCGACGGCGGTGGCGAGCCAGGCGGCGCGCCGTGATCGAGAGCGCCCGACTGGCCCGCGAGGCCGACGAGGCTCGCGCCGCCGCCGAAGCGGCGATCCGGGCGAAGGACGAGTTTCTCTCGACGCTCTCGCACGAGCTGCGCAATCCGCTCAACGCGGTGCACGGGTGGGCGACGCTTGATCGAGCGCGGACAGCTCGGTGAAGCGCAGACCCGCCGGGCGATGCAGATCATCGTACGAAACGTCAACGCGCAGATTCGGCTCGTCGACGACCTGCTCGACATGTCGAAAGTCGTGAGCGGCCGCATGCGCCTCGCGGTCCAGCCCGTCGATCTCGGCGAGCTCATCGCGGACGGTCTGGAGTCGGTTCGTCACGCGGCCGAGGCCAAGCGCATCCGGCTCCAGTCGGTGCTGGAGGCGCCCGGTCTTCTGGTCAGCGGCGACCCGGGGCGGCTCCAGCAAGTCGTCTGGAACCTCCTGGAGAACGCCGTGAAGTTCACTCCGAAGGACGGACGAGTCCAGATCCAGCTCCAGCGGGTCCGGTCGCACGTCGAGATCGTCGTCAGCGACACCGGGCAGGGCATCGGGTCCGACGTCTTGCCGTTCGTCTTCGATCGGCTCCGTCAGGCAGACGGCGGAAGCGCCGCGCGGTCAGGGGGGCTGGGGATCGGCCTCGCACTCGTCCGGCATTTCGTCGAGCTTCACGGGGGCAGCGTGTACGCCGAAAGCCCAGGCGAGGGGCAGGGCGCGACGTTCGTGGTGAAGCTGCCCTTGATGGTCGCCGAAATGCGCGAGCAGCCGATTGCCCATCACGACAGTCCGCGGCTCGACAGCGCCGTGCTGGCCGGTGCGCGTATCATCGTGGTGGACGACGATCCGACCGCCGTCGAGCTGATCACGGAGGTGCTCGTTCAGGCGGGCGGCGCGAGGTGATCTCGTGCGGGACGGCCGATGACGCGCTGCAGGCGTTCGCGCGGTCGCGACCCGACGTCATCCTTTCCGACATCGAGATGCCGGGCCAGGACGGCTACTCGCTCATACGAAAGCTGAGGGCCCTCGGGCCCGAGCAGGGCGGCAAGACGCCCGCGGTGGCGTTGACCGCGTTCGGCCGCCCGGAGGACAGGATCCGAAGCCTGAGAGCGGGGTTCAACATCCACGTGTCCAAGCCGGTGGATCCCGCCGAGCTGGTCGCCATCGTCGCGAGCATGCTCGGGCGCGCCGGATGATCGAGCCGCCGCGAGCAAGGCGCGGCTAGACATCGCCGGTTCGGCACGGTAGGCTCTGCGCAGTTCCCACCATAGTTCACTGCGGCCGTTGGCGTGGCCGGCGAGTCGAGCCCAACGAGGACTGAGGCGCGATGGGTCGAGGCAGTACCGGGAGCAAGCCCACGATCGCCGTGTTCAACTCGAGCGAGGATACCGTCGAGCTCTTGCGCACGGCGTTGGAGGCCGAAGGATTTCAGACCGGTCGCGGGGCACATTCCCGACGTGAAGAAGGGGCGACCTCGACCTGATCGACTTCGTCAACCATCACACGCCGGCGGTGATCCTCTACGACATCTCGCCGCCGTACGACGCGAACTGGCGATTTCTCCGGCTCGTGCGCAGCTCGGAATCCCTGAAGAAGCACCAGTTCGTGCTGACCACGACCAACAAGCCCGCGCTCGAGCAGCTGGTCGGCGAGACCGAGGCGCTCGAGATCATCGGAAAGCCGTACGATCTTCGGCAGGTCGTCGACGCGGTCCGCACGGCGTTGGCCCGTACCGCGTAAGGTCCCCTAGCCGACACACCCCGCCACCACTGGAAGGCGAGCCCCTGAATCATCGAGAGACCGAGCCAGACCGCGTCGTCGGTGACGTACGCCGACACGAACGTCCCGGTCAGGCCGCGCACCACCAGCACGACCGCGACCGCCGCCCCGAGATTCACGGCGAAAAAGATCAGGATCAGCCCCACGGATTCGAGCATCTTACCGATGGCGGCTCCGAGGCTGGCGGTGGAGAGCCGGAGCGTCTTCGCGCCGAAATAGTAAGCGCCGATGGACGTCAGCCCCGCCAGCGCCGCGATGAAGGTCGCCTCCATGATGTCCTCCAGCGCTAGATGTAGCCAGCGATGCGGTAGTAGAGCCACCCGAGCGACTCCTTGATCAGGACACGCATCAGCGCCAGCCGTGACTCGGGGGCGTCGGCTTCGACGAACGTGTCCGAGGGCGCCGCGTGCACCTCGAACCCGGCGCGCTCGAACAAGGGGCACGCGCGCGTGAGGTGTCCGGCGTTGGTGACCAGCAACACGCTGCGGGCGCCGCGCGACTGAAGGAGCGCTTTCACACGAAGGGCTTCTTCTCGCGTCGTGTTCGCCCGGGCTTCCGTCAGGATCGCGGTGCTGGGAATGCCGTGCAGGCGCGCTTGCTCCGCGCGCACGTCGGCTTCGGTCGGCCCGCCCCGGTGCCTCCACCCAGGAGGACCAGGACCGGGGCGAGGCCGCGCTGGTACAGCTCGATGCCGCGATTGGTCCGGCGCTGGGATTCGAGACCCAGCATGCCGGACGGTGACACCGATCCGCCGAGCACGACGATGGCGTCCGAGTGAACGAGGTCGGGCGGGACGGCCATCCATAGGTTCAGGCGATGAGCGACCGGAGTGAACGCGGTGACGAGGAAGGCCACGACTCCGGCGAGACCAAGCAGACGGCACACCCGATCGAACTGACGGCCCGTGGTGAACACGCCACCTAGTTTCTGTCGGCTTCGCAGTGAGACCAAGAAATCAGGGCGGAGAGCTGGCCGCAATGGACATCGCGGTGACCCCGGCCGTCAGCCGAGCGGCAGCCGCATGGCGAACGTGCTGCCGACTCCGGGCGCCGTTTGCACCGAGAGCTGTCCGTCGTGCGCGACGACGATCGAGTGAACGATCGACAGGCCGAGCCCGCGCGCCCCCGGCCTCGCCGGTCCGCGCCGCGTCGAGCCGGACGAACGGCTCGAAGATGCGCTCCGCGTCCGCCGGAGTTCATGCCGACGCCGGTGTCGGTCACCGCCACCACCGCGTGCTCACCGTCGCGCTCGAGCGAGAGCTCGACCGTGCCTCCCGCCTGCGTGTGCTTGATCGCGTTCTCGACCAGGTTGACGAGGGCGCGCCGAGCGTCAAATGATCCCCGTTGACGACGAGCGGCTCGACGGGACCGAGGCGGACGATCACGCCGCGCCCGTTCGCCAGCCGCGCGCCCGTGTCGACCACGTCCATGAGCAACGTCTCGAGCTCGATCGTGTGTCGAGGAAGGACCATCTCCATGCGGAGGCGCGACAGCAGCAAGAGATTCTCGGCGAGCGCGATCAGCTGCTCGACCTCCTCGAGGCTCGAGCGGAGCACCTCGCGGTACTCCGGCGGGGTGCGGTCGGCTCGGAGCGCCACTTCGATCCCGCCCTTGAGCACCGTCAGCGGCGTCCGCAGCTCGTGCGCGGCGTCGACAGCGAACCGCCGGACGTGGGTGAAGGCCGTCTCGAGGCGTCCGAACATCGCGTTGAGCGTCTCGGCCAGGTGATCGAGCTCGTCGTCCGTCCCGCGCAGCGGCAGGCGACGCGTGAGGTCCTGGGCGCTGATGCGCCGGGCCGCGCGCGACATCGTTCTCACCGGACGCAGCGCGGAGTGCGCGAGCCAGGCGCCGCCGACCAGCGCGAGCCCGAGTCCCATCGGCACCATGATGGCGAGAGTCTCCATGTAGCCGGCGAGCGCGCGATCGATGTCGGTGAACGCGGCGCCGACCTGGATGAATTGCTCGGGCGCCGGCGCCTGCGTGAGCGGGATGGTCAGCAGGCGTACGCGCTCACTGTGCGAGAGGACGACGGTCTCGAAGGTGGGATCGCCCGAGCGCCCGCGCTTGCGCGCCTTGGCCGAGAGCCGCAGGTGCCGGCCGCGCAGAGCGCCGGACTCCGCTCGCGGCTGGCCGTCCGGCCCGATGACCCGATAGAACACGTCGAGAAACCGCGTCCCGAGAATCTCGCGGACCTCCGCCTCGGACCGCCGGGCTTCGCCGATCCCGGCATCGCGAACGGTTTGGCCGACCATCAGGAGCTCGACGTCGGCGCCGCTGATCAAGGTCCGTCGGAGCAGGAAGTACGAGACGGCGCTGATGACGAGCACGATCGCCAGCAGGACGCCGCCGTACCACAAGGTCAACCGCGTCCGCACCGAAAGGGCGCGGCCGAGCCGCCTCACTCTTCGACCTGCAGCACGTAGCCGGCGCCGCGCACGGTGTGCAGGAGGCGGCGCTCGCGGTCGCGATCGATCTTGCGGCGGAGGTAGCCGACGTACACGTCGATGACGTTGCTCTCGGCGTCGAACCCCAGTCCCCACACGTGCTGCGCGATCATCTGCCGGCTCAGGACGCGGCCGGCGTTGCGCAGGAAGTACTCGAGCAGCGCGTACTGCCGCGCGGTGAGCTCGATGCGCCGCTCGCCGCGCGTGACCCGTCGCGTGGCCGGATCCACGACGAGATCGTCGATGGTCAGGATCGGCGCCCGCGCGACGTCGCGCCGTCGCAGCAGGGCGCGCACGCGGGCGAGGAATTCCTCGAACGCGAACGGCTTCGTCAGATAGTCGTCGGCCCCGAGATCGAGACCGGCCACCCGGTCGGGAACGCTGTCGCGCGCGGTCAGGATGAGCACCGGCACCGCGACCTTGTGAGCCCGCAAGGTCTTCAGCACGCCGAACCCGTCCTGGCCCGGCAGCATGACGTCGAGGATGATCAAATCGTACGCAGGCTCGGTGAGCACGAAATCGAGCGCTTCGGCGCCGTCGCTGGCGATTTCGACGGCGTGACCCTCCTCGCAGAGGCCCTGCCGCACGAATCGTTGCGACTTTCCGATCGTCTTCGACGACCAGGATTCTCACGCCGCTCCTCCGGGTCGACGGACCGCGCTGATCGCCGTCTGCCGACCCCCGGAATCTGGAAGAATCGCCGATCCTGAGACGTTTCTCATGTGCGTCTCATTTGCTCGTCATGGTGAGCGTTCATCTTCGGGGCAGACGCAGCCAACCCCGAACGTGGAAAGGAACACCATGTGGGTCGACCGCTACTCCGCCGTGTGCCGGGAATGCCCTGACCTCGTCGCCATTTACGAATCGCCCGACGGCCGCTTCGCGCTGCTGCTCCGCCAGACCCTGGTGCCGCTGCCTGAGGAATTCTCCAGCCTGCGCCGCGCCACCGCAGCGCCGCTCGGGCGGCGACCACGAAGCTCCGAGCGGCCGGGTTCGACGGCGGCTTCATGGTTCTGCAATGGCAGCCCCTCGGCACGGCAGCCGCTGTCATGAACGAGTGGCCGTGCCGGTACGACGCCGATACCGCACGGCGTGCCCAGCTCACGGCCGTCGCCGAGCGGTACGCGGCCGACGAGCGCTACCTCACGAACCAGACGCAGTCGCGCCGGCGGACCCCACCGCGGGCCCTCGACGTGCTCGCCGCCCTTCGCGTCCTCGACCGAGCTGCACGCGCTCCAGGCCTGGTACGACGCCATGGCGCCGTCCTGGCTCGGCATCGAGCCGCTTCTGCGCCGTGCGCTGGTCCTGAAAACACATCGATGGATCGCCGAGCACATCCTCATCCCGGCGGCCGACGGCCGGACGGCGCCGTTCGAGATCCGCCAGACGATCAAGCACCTCGGCAGCTCGCTCCTCGAGATGATTCCGCCGGACGACCGCGCGGTGTGGAGCGTGTGGGTCGGCCTCGTCGTCAGCGATCTCGAGCGAGCGATGCGTCGGCCGACCGACGACTGGAATCAAGCCTGGGCGCGCTGGTTGCTCCTGATCGCCTACAGCGTTCCCATCCCGCGCGAGCGTCCGACTCCGATGTGGCCGGTAGGGCTCACGTCGCTGGCCGGTGCTGATCCGTACCACGTCTGATCGGCAACACGAGAGGAGGCACGCGTATGACTGACTGGTGGGCCGAGCTCGAGAACGAGCTGCTGAGCTGTGTGGAAGAGATCGGGGCTTGCCACACCCGCAGAGGTCGGACGGCGTCTCGGATTCTCCGAGACGTCGGCCGCCTCGCTTCTGGCGATTCTGGTTCGAGAGGGCAAGGTACGGATGTGCCTCGTCCAGTCGGCGACGCCGGCGGCCCATCTCGCGACGGGCGCCGACGTCACGCGCCAGCCGCCGGCCGAGTGACGACCGGGCTCGACGAGATGCCGCCGGCAATGAGATCACCCCGACTCCAGGCCATCATTTCACGTGATTTTCATCCGCTTCTCACGCACGCTCCGCACGCTCGAGGATGTGACGGTGAAGCGAGATCGCGCGGAAGCTCGAGGACCGCCGTGGCGACCGTGGTGGCCATGTGCTGCTGGCCGTCTCGAGCCCGGCGCAGCAGGAGAGCCGGCCCGACGAGGTTCTTGCGTGTGCAGTGGCACGTGGTGGAGCTGCCGGAGCCGATCCACATCAGGCTCGAGGGCTACGTGTACAACACCTCGCCGCTCCGCGGTGAGCGACGTCCGCCTCCACGTGGTGGAGCGCGACAGCGCCGCGCACGAGGTCGGCGAGGCATGGGGGTGGGTCTTCGGTGACGTCCCCGCGGGCGGCAGCGCCTACTTCGCCATTCCGCTCCAGACGGCGGCCGACAGCTACGACGTGGTCGTCGTCGTCGTTCGATCCCGTCGCGTGGGAAGCGCCCTGATCGGTCCCCGTGTCCACGCACGATTCACTCGGCGCGTGACCTCGCGGTCCGTCGGTAGCTGATCCGCCGACCAGCCCCTCCCAGCGCCTTGATCAAAGAGCACGCTTGCATTGAGGCGACGGCCCATGATCCCGACCGCGGTTTGCTCGCTCGTGAGCGCCGCCGTCTGCGCGATCACGACGTTCAGGTAGCTCACGATGCCGGCGCGGTACTGGTTGGTGGTCAGAGCCAACGAGCGCTCCGCGGCGCGCACGGCCTCGTCCTGCTCACGGGCCTCGGTCTCGAGGATGCGGAGCGCCGCCAGGTTGTCCTCGACGTCCTGGAACGCGCCCAGCACGGTTTCCCGATAG
>ERZ1370068.2995-contig-2118_pt1 | contig 18778 bp, 25 predicted proteins | sample MGYA00561227_ERZ1370068 | MGnify/ENA primary metagenome ERZ1370068 (study PRJEB38410, sample SAMEA6850437) | metagenome | study: Metagenomic assessment of the ecological functions of the soil: analysis of the soil microbiota associated with the...
CACGTAGGTGGTGTGGGCGTTGACGTGCGTCACGCCGGCCTTCTTCCAGAAGCTGAACTCGCGCCGCCAGTCGTCCGCCGTTGCCGATGCCGGGCGACACCCAGACTTCCAGCCCCACCGAGGCGGGATCGCGCCCGGCGGCGCGGATCATGCGCGCGCAGCTTGTCGAAGGCCTTCAGCGCCTCGTCGCCCGCCGGATAGGCGAGCGGCATGAAGCCGTCGCCGTATTTCGCCGTCCGCCGGAACGTCGCCTCGGCATGGCCGCCGAACCAGATCGGCACCCGGCCCGATTTCGGCCGCGGGTTGATGCCGCCGTCGTCGAGCTGGTGGAACTCGCCCTTGAACGTCACGTGCGGCTCGGCCCACAGCGCCTGCATGAAGCGCACCTGCTCCTCGGAGCGCTTGCCGCGGGTGTGGAAATCCATGCCGAGGCCCTGGAACTCGATCTCGTTCCAGCCGACGCCGACGCCCAGGCGAAAGCGGCCTTCGCACAGCGGCGTCGAGGCAGGCCGCCTGCTTGGCCACCAGCGCCGCCTGGCGCTGCGCCAGGATCAGCACGCCGGCGGCGAAGCCCACCTTGCGCGTGACGCCGGCCAGGAAGGCGAACAGCACGAACGGGATCGTGATAGGCCGTGGCCGTGGTGCCGACGCGGCGCCCGCCGTGATCCTTGGCGGGATCGCCGCCCAGCACATGATCGGGCGCCACGAGATAGTCGTAGCCCAGCCCCTCCGCCGGCCTGCGCATAGTCGCGCAGGACCGTCGGGCCGGTGCCGATGTCACCGACCGGAAGCGATGCGCCGAGCTGCATGTGTCTCCCCTCATCACTTCCTCTCCCCGCGGGGAAGGAGCAGGCGTCAGATCACTCCGCGGCGGCCGTGGCGGGTTTCAGGTCGGTCGAATACTTGAGATGGACCGGCGCGTTGGACTCGAACGGGCTCTTGAGGTCGAGGCTCTTGGCGATCTCGCGGATCGCCGGGAAGACCTCCTGGCCGATCAGCCGGATGCAGGTGAGCGAGTCTTCCTGGCTCACCTTGCCGTCATTGCCCCACAGCGCCAGGATGCCGGGCCGCGTCTCTTCCAGGATGCGCTTGAGCTTGGCGACCACCGTCTTGGGCGTGCCGGCGATGATGCGCAGGTCGGCCATCTGCTGCTCGAAGCTGGTGTTGCCGCGCGGATTGATGGCGCGGCCGGCGGCGAACTCGACGAAGGCGCGGCGGTTGGTGGGCGAGCCGTAGCCCGACGGCGTGCTCCACACCGGATGGGCAAGGCCGGTGAACTCGCCCTGCATCCAGCGGAACTGCCTGGCGTTCTCGATCGCCTTCTCCTCGTTGTCGGAGACATGGACCTGGATCAGGTAGCCGCGATTCTCCGGCCCGCCGACATAGCCCGCCTGCAGCGCCACCTCGTCGTAGAGCTCCCAGATCTTCTTGGTCTGCTCGATCGAGGTGTTGAGCGCGATGTAGGGATAGCGCTGCTGCGCCGCCCACACGATCGTCTCCTTGCTGATCACGCCCGGGATCCAGACGCGCGGATAGGGCTTCTGCAGCGGCACCGCCCACGGGTTCACCACGCGGTGCTGGTAGTGCGTGCCCTCGAAGCGGAACGGCCCGGTCCTGCGTCCACGCCTGGACGATCAGCTCGTGCGCCTCCTCGAAGCGCTCGCGGTTGAAGGCCGGGTTGACGCCGGTGGCGAGCTGCTCCTGGCCGCCGCCGCGCACGAAGCCCGACACCAGCCGGCCCTTGGAGATCATGTCGATCATGGCGAGCTCTTCGGCCAGCCGGATCGGGTTCTCCGCCAGCGGCAGCGGATTGCCCAGCATGACGATCTTCACCTTCTTGGTCATGCCGGCCAGGATGGCGGCGAAGATGTTGGCCTTGGCCTGCATGCAGAACGGCGCGTTGTGGTGCTCGTTCAGCATGATGCCGTCGACGCCGACCTCCTCGGCCAGCATGTATTGCTCGATGTAGTTGTTGTAGAGCCGCGAGCCCGCGACCGGATCGAAATGCTTGTTGGAGAACATCAGCGCGGTGGCGCCGAAGTCGCGGCCGGCCTGCTCGGAATAGGCCGACATCGGCTGCTCGGTGAAATACATCAGGTGCATGGCGATTACTCCCGACCGATGAAGTTTGTGACCAGCTTGGCGAGCGCCTCGGGCTGCTCCATGTCGACGCAATGGCCGCTCGCCTTGACGATCTCCAGCTTGGCGTTGGGCAGCGCCTTGGCATAGCGCTTGCCGGCGCTCTGCGGCACCACCTTGTCGTCGTCGCCCCACACCACCAGCGCCGGCGCGCGCACCGCGCCCAGCAGATGCGGCAGGGTCTGGCTGTACATGTAGGGCTTCCAGGCGATGCGGAAGCTCATCTCGCGGCAGATGTCCCACATCTCGAGCTGGTCGACCGAGGGCTCGGCGCCATAGACGCGGTCGAACGCCTTCTGGTCGTGGAAGCCGGCGCGGGCGTAGTCGACATGTAGCCGGTGACGGCGAGGTCGAGGATGTCGCCCTGCGGCGGCTTGATGCCCATGGCGCCCGACCAGCACCAGGTGCGACAGGTCGGCCGGCGCCATGCTGGCCATCTCGGCGGCGATCCAGCCGCCGAAGCCCAGGCCGACCAGGGCGGCGTTGCGCGAGCTTCAGCTCGCTCAGCAGGCCGCGATAGATCACGGCGATGTCGCGCGCGCTGCGCATCCACTCCGGCCGCTCCGAGCGGCTGTAGCCCGGATGATGCGGCACCAGCACGTCGTAGTGCGCGGCCAGCGCGTCGTAGAAAGGCAGGCGGTCGAGCGTGCCGGTCTCGTGATGCAGCACCATGACGGGACGGCCCTGGCCGGCGCGCGACACGTGGAGCTTGGTGCCCGCCGGCCTCGATCGTGGAATCGGTCCAGTCTACGCCGGCCATTCACGTTCCTCCCTGTGGCGAGGATCGTTGCAACCGCGACCTTCAGGAGTCAAACTTCCGCAACCGGCAGTGCGATTTCGCCGGCGATCTCGTCCGGCTGGCCAGCCGATGTCGACGACGATCGGATTTTCGTCTGGCGAGGGTTCCTCGCAGGATCGAGAACTGGCTGTCCAGCAAGGTCGGGCGGCATGAAATGGCCGTGCGCGCTCGACCATGCGCTGGCGGATGAGGTCGGGCGACCCTTGAGGTAGACCAGGCGCACCTCCGGCCGATCGCCGACGATGATGTCGCCGGTAAGGCCGCTTCAAGCGCCGAGCAGGTCACCACGCCCGATCGGCCGCGGCCGCGCCAGTCGTCGATCTTCTCGGCGATCCGGCGCAGCCAGGGCAGCCGGTCGGCGTCGCTGAGCGGCGTGCCGCCGCTCATCTTGGCCGACGTTCTCCGGCGGATGCAGCGTGTCGCCCTCCTGGAACTGCCAGCCTGAGTCTCGGCGGCGAGCAGGGTACGCGACCGTGCGTCTTGCCGCGACCCGGATACGCCCATGACGACCACGATCATCGGTCCGGTTGTTAGCGGGCTGTCATTGAGTCTGCCTGTAAGCACTTCACCGCCGCGACACGATAAGGAAAGCATCACCGTGCTCAAGCTCGGATACAAGGCGTCGGCCGAACAATTCGCGCCGGCCAAGCTGCTCGACTTCGCCTGCCAGGCGGAAGCCGTCGGCTTCGACTCGGTGTTCGTCAGCGACCACTTCCAGCCCTGGAAGCATGTCGACGGCCACGCGCCCTACTCGCTCGCCTGGCTGGGCGCGCTGGGCGCCCGCACCTCGCGGGTCGTCATGGGCACCAGCGTGCTGACGCCCACCTTCCGCTACCATCCCTCGATCGTGGCGCAGGCCTTCGGCACCCTGGGCGCGATGTTCCCGAGGCGCGTGATCCTGGGCATCGGCACCGGCGAGATCGCTGAACGAGGTGCCGTCGACCGGCCAGCCCTGGCCCGAGTTCAAGGAGCGCTTCGCCCGCATGCGCGAGGCGGTGACCCTGATCCGCACGCTGTGGCGCGGCGAGCGCGTCAGCTTCGAGGGCCAGTACTATCAAGCACCGAGAAGGCCACGATCTACGACCGGCCCGAGATCGAGGTGCCGATCTACGTCGGCGGCGGCCGGCGCCCTGGTCGCGCGCTATGCCGGCCGCGTCGGGCGACGGCTTCATCTGCACCAGCGGCAAGAAGTGGGAGCTCTATACCGAGACGCTGCTGCCCAAGGTCGCCGAGGGCATCGCCGCCGCCGCCGAGCCGACGAAGCAGCCCTACGACCACATGATCGAGGTCAAAGTCTCGTTCGACACCGACGCCAAGCGCGCGCTGCGAGGACACGCGCCACTGGGCGGCGCTGGCGCTGACGCCGGAAGAGAAGATGTCGGTCGAGGATCCGGTCGAGATGCAGCGCCTGGCCGATGCCCTGCCGCTGCGAACGCGCGGCCAGCCGCTGGATCGTGTCGAGCGATCCCGACGAGCATGTCGAGAAGATCGGCGCCTATGTCGAATCTGGGCTTCCGCCATCTCGTGTTCCATGCGCCCGGTCCGGACCAGGCGCGGTTCCTGAAGCTGTACGGCGAGCAGGTGCTGCCGCGCCTGCGCAAGCGCTTCGGATGAGCCGCACCGCCGCCGTCGAGCTGCTGGCGGTCCCCGGCCTGCCCATGATCAAGCCGGGCGACGATCTGGCGGCGCTCATCGCCGACGGGCTGGCGCGCGGCGGCCTGCAAGCCGCGCGCCGGCGACGTGCTGCGTGCTGGCGCAGAAGATCGTCTCCAAGGCGGAAGGCCGCAGCGTCGATCTCGCCACGGTGAAACCCTCGGCGCGGGCCGATCGCGCTGGCCAAGGAGATCCAGAAGGATCCGCGGCTGGTCGAGCTGATCCTGTCGGAATCGGTGCGCGTCGTGCGCTCGCGGCCCAACGTGCTGATCGTCGAGCACCGGCTGGGCTTCGTCATGGCCAATGCCGGCATCGACCAGTCCAATGTCGGGCCGACCGACGGCGTCGAGCGCGCGCTGCTGCTGCCGGTCGATCCCGACGGCAGCGCCGAGGCGCTGCGGGCGCGACCTGCCGCCCAGCTGCGGCGTGCCGCTGGCGGTGATCATCACCGACAGTTTCGGGCGGGCGTGGCGGCGCGGCACGGCGGGCGTCGCCATCGGCGCGGCCGGCCTGCCGGCGCTGCTCGACCTGCGCGGCAATCCCGACCTGTTCGGCCGCACCCTGCAGGTCAGCATCACGGGCTTCGCCGACGAGATCGCCGCCGCCGCCTCGCTGGTGATGGGCCAGGGCGACGAGGCGCAGCCCGTCGTGCTGGTGCGCGGCCTCACCTGGCAGCGCCGGCCAATCCGGCCTCCGAGCCTCGTCCGGCCGGCGAGCCGAGGACATGTTTCGGTGAGCCGCAGCGGCCTGGTCGTGGCGCTGTCGGGCGGCGTCGGCGGCGCCAAGCTGGCGCTTGGCCTCAGCCGCGTGCTGCCGCCGGACGAACTGCTGATCGTCGCCAACACGGGCGACGATTTCGAGCATCTCGGCCTCAGCATCTCGCCCGACATCGACACGCTCACCTATGTGCTGGCCGGCCTCGACAATCCGGTCACCGGCTGGGGCCGCCGCGACGAGACCTGGTCGTTCATGGAGACGATCGGCGCGCTGGGCGGCGCAGACTGGTTCCGCCTCGGCGATCGCGACCTCGCCCTGCATGTCGAGCGCACGCGGCGGCTCAAGGCCGGCGAGACGCTGTCGCAGATCACCGACGCGACATTTGCCGGCGGCTCGGCGATCGCGACCGCGCGTGCTGCCGATGAGCGACGATCGCGTGCGCACGCGCGTGCGCTGCGACGAGCGGCTGGATCGACTTCCAGGACTATTTCGTGCGCCAGCAGTGCCGTCCGGTCGTGCGCGAGCTGGCCTTCGACGGCGCCGACAAGGCGCGCGCCCAGCCTGACATCATCGCGGCACTGAAGAGCGGCAGCGTGCGCGCCGTGGTGATCTGCCCGTCCAACCCCTTCATCAGCATCGAGCCGATCCTCGCCGTGCCGGGCATGCGCGCCGCCATCGCCGGCTGCGGCGCGCCGGTGGTCGCGGTCTCGCCCATCGTCGGCGGCCGCGCGGTCAAGGGGCCGACGGCCAAGATGATGCAGGAGCTCGGCCTGGCCGGTGAGTTCCGCTTCGGTGGCCGCGCGCTACGGCGATCTGCTCGACGGCTACGTCGTCGACCAGGCCGATGCCGCAGGGCATCCCGGCCAAGTGCACATCGCCCCCACCCTGATGACGACGCTCGACGACGAGGAAGCGCTGGCGCGCACCGTCCTCGCCTTCGCCGATCCGCTGACGTGAGCGCCCACCGACATCTGGGCGGTCGTGCCCATCAAGGAGCTCGACGGCGCCAAGCAGCGTCTCGCCCCCTGCTCTCGCCTGCCCAGCGCCGCGCGCTGATCGAGGTGATGATGGGCGAGGTGTTGCAGGCCGTCGCCGGCGCGCGCAAGCCTGGCCGGCATCATGGTCGTCACGCTCGACCCGCAGGCGACGGCGCTCGCCACCCGCCTCGGCGCCCGCGTCGTGACCGACGGCGCCGCGCGACGGCCATACCGGCAGCGTCACGGCGGGGCTGCAGCTGCTCGCCCGCGAAGGCCGCGGCGGCATGATCACCCTGCCGGCCGACATTCCCGCCGCCACCGTCGGCGGAGATCGACCTGGTGGTGGCGGCGCATCTGCCGGCGCCGTCCTTCACCATCTCGCCGGCGCACGACGATCTCGGCTCCAACGCCGTGATCTGCTCGCCGCCCGATGCGGTGCCGCTGCGGTTCGGCGAGAACAGCTACTTCCCGCATCTCGAGGCGGCGCGGCGCTGCGGCATCGAACCGACGGTGATCCGCCAGCCCGGCATCGCCATGGACATCGACCATCCGGTCGACCTCGCCGCCTTCCTGCGCCTGCCCCAATCGGCCGGCACGCGGACGCGGGCGTTCCTCGGAGAGGCCGGGATTCCGGAAATTGCTGGCGGAACACAAGATCGGCTGAGCTGAGTCAGTGCACCTCGGCCTGAGGAGCCGCGCGGTCGTGTGTCGTGGGAGCGCGTTCCACTCTCAGTGCGGCGCGGGTCCACGCTGGCGCGATCCACAGGATGCGGCCTTACTGGAGTGGCGCGCGCCCGGCGCAGCGAAGCCTAAGCCGCGACGCGCATTGCGCGGCGGCGTGAGCACGATCGGCGCGAGCTCCTCGGCGACGAACGAGGCGGCGCGGCGTTCTTCCGGCACCGGGCGATAGAGCGTATCGCGCTGCTGCGGCTCGCGGCCGATCGAGCGGATCAGCGCCTCCATCGCGTCGGGCGGGAATTCCTGGCCGTGCTGCGTGCCGGCGGCGCGCGAGATGCTCTCGTTCATCAAGGTGCCGCCGAGATCGTTGGCGCCCGACATCGAGGCAGATCGCGGCGCCGGCCGGGCCCATCTTCACCCACGAGGTCTGGATGTTGGTGATCGCCGGATGCAGCACCAGCCGCGCCACCGAATGCATGATCACCGCCTCGCGGAAGGTCGGCCCGCGGCGGGCGCGGCCCTGGCGGTACATCGGCGCTTCCATGTGCACGAAGGGCAGCGGCACGAACTCGGTGAAGCCGCCGGTCTCGACCTGCAGGTCGCGCAGCGCCAGCAGATGGCGCGACCAGGCGAGCGACGTCTCGACGTGGCCGTACATGATGGTCGAGGTCGTGCGCAGGCCGAGCCCGTGCGCGGCGCGCTGCACGTCGAGCCATTGCGCCGGTGTTGATCTTGTCGGGGCAGATGATGGCGCGCACCTCGTCGTCGAGGATCTCGGCCGCCGTGCCCGGCAAGGTGCCGAGGCCGGCCTGCTTCAGTTGCGCCAGGAAAGACGGACAGCGGCTTCTGCAGCGTCGCGGCGCCCTGCGTCACCTCGAGCGGCGAGAAGGCGTGGATGTGCATGCCGGGCACCGCCGCCTTGATGGCCCGGCAGATCGCGGCGTAGGTCTCGCCGGTGTAGTCCGGATGGATGCCGCCCTGCAGGCAGACCTCGGTGGCGCCGCGCTGCCAGGCCTCGACGGCGCGCCGCGCCACCTCTTCCAGCGCGAGATCGTAGGGCGCGCCGCGCAGATCCTCGTGCGTGCGGCCCTTGGAGAAGGCGCAGAAGCGGCAGCGGAAATAGCAGATGTTGGTGTAGTTGATGTTGCGGTTGACGACGTAGCGCACGACGTCGCCGCTGACGGCCTGGCGCAGCGCGTTGGCCGCGCCGGTGACATGGCGGTAGTCGGCATCGCGCGCCGCGAACAGGCGCACGATCTCGGGATGATCGAGCCGCTGGCCGGCGGTCGCGCGATCGACGATGCGCGCGATCTCGGGATCGACCTCGCGCGCCAGCACGCGCGGCGCCGGCGGCGGCTCGGTATTGCCGGGCGCCCAGTCGTCGTCGCGCGCAAAGCCCTCGGCGTCGCTCATGCGCCGCACTTGCGTCGCGACCTCGGGGGCGAGCCAGGTGTCGGGCGCGCGGGCGTAGGCGGGATAGACCGCCAGCCGATTGACCAGCAGCTTGCCCATCTCGGCGCTGAGCCGCGCCAGCTCGTCGATGGCGGGCCACGGCGCCTCGGGATTCACATGGTCGGGCGTCACCGGCGAGATGCCGCCCCAGTCGTTCAGGCCGGCGCCGATCAGGCGCGGATAGACGCCGGGCGACAGGTTGGGCGGCGCCTGGATGTTCATGTCGGGCCCGAGGATCAGTCGCGCCGTGGCGATGGTCCACAGAAGGTCGTCGAGGTCGGGCTCGTCGGCGTCGGCGCGCTTGGTGTCGGGCTTGGCGCGGAAATTCTGGACGATCACTTCCTGGATGTGGCCGTGCGCTTCATGCAGGTCGCGGATCGCCTGCAGCGCCTCGATCCGCTCCTCGCGCGTCTCGCCGATGCCGATCAGGATGCCGGTGGTGAACGGCACTTTCAGTTCGCCGGCCAGCCGGATCGTCTCCAGCCGCACGGCCGGATGCTTGTCGGGCGAGCCGTAATGCACGCCGCCCTTTTCGCAGAGCCGCTCGCTGGTCGATTCGAGCATGATGCCCTGGCTGGCAGTGACCTCGCGCAGCCCGGCGATCTCCTCGCGCGTCATGACGCCGGGATTGGCGTGCGGCAGCAGGCCGGTCTCGCGCAGCACCAGGCCGCACATCGCGGTGAGATAGCAGATCGTGGTCTCGTGGCCCAGCGCCGCCAGCGCCTCGCGCGCCGCGCTGGTAGCGCAGCTCCGGCTTGTCGCCCAGGGTGAACAGCGCCTCGGTGCAGCCCGCGGCCTGGCCGGCGCGGGCGATCGCGAGGACCTGGTCGGGCGACAGGTAGGCCGGCTCGCCGGCCTGCGGCCGCTCGGCGAAGGTGCAGTAGTGGCAGACGTCGCGGCACAGGTGGGTCAGCGGGATGAAGACCTTGCGCGAATACGAGATCAGCCGGCCGTGGCCGCGATCGCGCAGTCGCGCCGCGTCCGCCATCAGCTCGGAAAGCTCCACCATGATCAGACCCTCTACGCAGGACGCTCGCGCCCCAACGATAGCGGCAATCGCCACCGGTTGCATCGTGTAGTATGGCCATCGCAATCGCGTCCGACCCAGGGAGATCGACCTATGAAATTCGGCTTCAACGCGCCCACCGCCGGGCCAATGGCGGCTGATCGAGCAACTGACGCAAGCTGGTGGTCGCAGGCGAGGCCATGGGCTTCGACTACGCCACCTTGAGCGACCATGTGGTGATCCCGACCGACATCCAGGCCAAATATCCCTACAGCTCGACCGGTGAATTCCCCGCCGGCGCCCGCGCCGAGCGGCACGAGCAGCTCATCGAAGTGGCCTTCGTGGCGGCCAAGACGACAAAGCTGCGCCTGGTTACCTCGGTGATGGTGGTGCCGCATCGCCCCGCGGTACTGACGGCCAAGATGCTGTCGACCATCGACGTGCTGTCGGGCGGACGCCTGGTGCTGGGCATCGGCGCCGGCTGGATGAAGGAGGAGTTCGAGGCCATCAGGCGCGCCGGATTTCGCCCAGCGCGGCAAGGTCACGGACGAGTACATCAAGGCCTTCATCGAGCTCTGGACCAAGGACAAGCCGCGCGTTTGCCGGCGAGTACGTCCGCTTCGACAACATCGTCTTCGCGCACAAGCCGGTGCAGAAGCCGCATCCGCCGATCTGGGTCGGCGGCGAGAGCGGGCCGGCGCTGCGCCGCACCGCGCGGCTGGGCGATGCCTGGTATCCGATCGGCACCAACCCGGCCAACCCGCTCGACAGCCTGGCGCGCTTCAAGGCCCAGGTGGCGCGGCTGCGCAAAGATGACCGCAGGAAGCCGGGCGCAAGCCGGACGCGGTCGGCCTCACGCTGCGCGTCACCGCCTACGGCGAGAACGTCCCGGCCAAGGCGGGCGACGGCGAACGGCGGCTCGTTTTCAGGCAAGCCGGCCGACATCGCGGGCGACATCAAGGCATTGCGCGACATCGGCGTCAGCCATCTCGACGTCGGCTTCGGCGGCACGACCGTCGACGCCGTGCTGGGCGAGATGCAGCAGTTCCGCAAGGACGTGCTGCCGCTGGTTTAGTTCCGTCGCCCGAGCGTAGCGAGGACCTCATCGCCGCCGATGGCTGAGATCCTTGTGCGCTCGATGACTAGCGCGCGCTCAAGTCACCTTCTTCGCGAGCTTCGCCCAGCGGTCGAGCTCGGGCAGGATGGCGTCCGCCTTGGCCGATTCGAGGCTGACGATGACGCGCACCACGCCTTCGTCGCGGTCGCGCTTCAGCTGGTCCTCGTCTTCCTTCGAGTTCCAGATGCTGATCGGCAGGGAGGCGGGATCGCGGTTGGCCTCCTTCGCCATCTCGCGGAACTTCGGCAGCAGGTCGCGGACTTCGGGGTAGGCCTTGCGCGCGCGCAACGGCATCCAGCCGTCGCCGTAGCGGACCGCGCGGCGGGCGCCGTAGGGAAAGGCGCCGCCGACCAGGATCGGCGGATGCGGCTTCTGCGCCGGCTTGGGCCAGGTCATCATGGGATCGAAATTGACGAACTCGCCGTGATACTCGGCCTTGGACTTGGTCCAGATCACCTTCATCGCCTCGATGCGCTCGCGCACGAGCTTGTGGCGGCTTTCGAAGGCGGTGCCGTGGTTTTCCATCTCGTCCTGGTTCCAGCCGTTGCCGACGCCGAACAGGAAGCGGCCGTTGGACAACTGGTCGATCGACGACACGAGCTTGGCGGTCTGGATCGGATCGCGCTGGTTGACCAGGCAGACGCCGGTGCCGACCTTGAGCCTGGTGGTGACGGCGGCGGCGGCCATCAGCGCCACGAACGGATCCATGGCGTCGTAGTATTTCTTGGGCAGGTCGCCGCCGCCGGGAAACGGCGATTTGCGCGTCAGCGGGATGTGCGAGTGCTCGGGCGACCACACCGATTCGAAGCCGCGTTCCTCGAGCGCCTTGCCAGCTCGCCGGGAGACATCGAGTAGTCCGTGAAAAACATCGCCGCGCCGATATGCATCGTTTCCCCCTTCGCTATGTCTGACAGGCCTAGGCCGCCTTGGCCCGCTTCGGCCATCGCGCCTCGACCAGCGGCAGCACTTTTTCGATCAGCAGCCTGGTCTGGGCGATGATGTCGCCGCCGCTCGGGCCGACCGGCCGCAGGATGAACTTTCGACGCCGACGCCGACATACTCCGCGACCCTGTCGAGGATCGCCGTCTCGTCGCCGACCGCGAAGTAGCGCGCCGGATCGCGGCCGGTGCGCTTGCCGTAGGCCACCATGGCGGCCTCGAGCACCTGGTCGGAAGCCTTGCCGAAATAGAAGGGAAAGGCCGCACCATAGTGGTCCTCGTCGATGGTGCGACCGGCCTCGGCCACAGCCTTCTTGATGGCGGCGACGACCTTGCCGACATCGGCCGGCGTCTCGGCGCCGGCCTGCCAGCCGGTGCCGTAGCGCGCCGTCCGCCGGATCGCCGCCTCCGACGAACCGCCGATCCACATCGGCAGGTCGGGCTGCACCGGCTTGGGCGAGATCGACGCGCCGGCCAGCCGATAATGCTTGCCGGCGAAATCGACGCTGTCCTCGCGCCACAGCCGGGCGATGATCTCCAGCGCCTCGTCGGTCCGCTTGCCGCGGGTTTTGGTGTCGATGGTCAGCGCCTGCCATTCGGGACCGAGCGGGCTGCCGATGCCGAAGGCCGGCAACAGGCGACCTTCCGAAAGCACGTCGATGGTGGCGCACTGCTTGGCCAGCAGCACCGGATCGCGCAGCGCCAGCGACACGACGTTCATGCCGAAGCGCAGCCGGCGCGTGCGGCCGGCCAGCGCCGCCATGGTCGCCATGCATTCGAGGATCGGCGCTTTGCTGACCAGGCGATCGGTCTGCCACAGCAGATCGACGCCGCCCGCCTCGCAAAGATCGACCCAGCGCCAATAGTCCGCGGCGCCGGCGAAGGGAAATTCCATCAGGCCGAGGCCGATGGCGACGCTCACGCGGGCACGCTCGCCTTGGTGAGCGGCGCCAGCTTGTCGATATGGCGCAGGATCTCGTCGCGGCTGAGGTCCGGTATGCCGAGCAGCGCGCTCTGGATGCCCGCCTTCTCGTAGTCCGCCAGCACCTTGGCGTCCTCCGGCGCGCCGAACACGATGGTTGTCAGCGTGGCGGGATCCCGGCCCTTCTCGGTCGCCATCCGACGCAGCCGCGCGACCCCTGGATGACGTCGAAGCCGCCGCGCGGCTGGGAAACCAGCCGTCGCAATATTCCACGACGCGGCGCAGCGTATGGTCGGTCTCGCCGCCCAGAATGATCGGCGGATGCGGCCGCTGCGCCGGCTTGGGCCACGACCAGACGGGATCGAAGTTCACGAACTCGCCGTGGTACGACGCCTCCTCCTCGGTCCACAGCGCCTTCATGGCCAGCGATGTGCTCGCGCATCTGCTTGAAGCGCGTCTCGTAGCGGGCGCCGTGGTTCTCCATCTCGTCGACGTTCCAGCCGCCGCCGATGCCGAAGACGAAGCGTCCACCCGAGAGCTGATCGAGCGTGGCGATGGCCTTGGCCGTGACGATCGGCTCATGCTGCGGCACCAGGCAGACGCCCGTGCCGACCTTCAGTTTCTTGGTCGCCGCCGCGGCGAAGGCCAGCCCGACGAAGGGATCGTGGGTGTGCGCATAGCGCTTGGGCAACTCGCCGCCGCCGGGGAACGGCGAGCGCCGGCTGGTCGGGATATGAGTGTGCTCGGGCACGAACAGCGAATCGAAGCCGCGATCCTCGAGCGCGCGCGCGAGCTCGGCGAGGTTGATGCCGTAGTCGGTCGGAAAATAGAAAACACCTACACGCATCGCGCCCTCCGCAGGTTTCGCCTGGCTATTTCACCTCGACGATGTCGGCCACGCCCACCTTCTTGTCCAGCACCGTCTGCAGCACGACGAACCGGCCGGCGGAGTTGTGATCGTCGAAAGTCACCGTCTTGCCCATGACGTTGGTGAACTTCATGTTCTTGATGGCGTCCTTAACCTTCGGCCCCTCGGTGCTGTTGGCGTCCTTGATGGCCTGGGCGATGATGCGGATGGCGTCGTAGCCGCCCCAGGTCTGCAGGTAGGGCTCGGACTTGTACTTGGCCCTGATCTTCTCGACGAACGCCTTGTTCGACGGCGCGTCGATCGTGGCGTTGTAGGTCCAGGCGCTGATCGACTTCTCCATGCCGCCGGCCTCGATGATCGGCTGGTTGCGGCCGCCCAGCTCGACCCGGCCGGTGTAGGGATCTTACGCCGAGCTGCATGGCCTGGCGCAGGAAGTTGATCGAATCGCCGCCGACCTGGAAGGTGGCGATGGCGTCGGGCCGGCGCTGCTGGATGCGCGTCAGGATGGTGGTGAAGTCCGGCGCGTTCTGCGGATGGAAGTCGGTCGACACGATCGAGACGCCGGCCGTCTCGGCCACCTTCTTGAAGGCGTCGGCGCCGCCGCGGCCGAAATCGGTGTCCTCGCCGATGATCGCCACCGTCTTGAACACCTTCTTGTTGCCGAGATAGATGCCGAGCGCGTTCATCATGGCGCTGTCGGACGGGCTGATGCGGAACGAATATTCGCTGCGGCCCGGGCCGGCCAGCTCGGTGATCTGCGGGTTGGAGGCGATGCCGGTGATCATCGGGATCCTGGCGTCGGCCACGATCTTCATGCTGGCGAGATGGGCCGAGCTGCAATGAGCGCCCTCGATCGCCACGACCTTGGCCTCGACGAGCTTGTTGGCGACGTTCACGGCCTCGGAGGGATTGCACTTGTTGTCGAGCACCATCAGCTCGAGCTTGCGGCCCAGCACGCCGCCGGCGGCGTTGATCTCCTCGACCGCGAGGTTGACGCCCCACATTTCCCATTCCGAGGCGACGGCAGCGACACCGGTTTGCGGCGTCGACACGCCGATCACGATGGGCTGCTGCGCGCCCGCCGAAGCCATGCCCCAAACGCTGGCGACCGCGGCCGCCATCCAGAATTTCACCCTCATCGCTTCCCTCCGTCACGCTCCCCGAGTCACAGTGAACAGCATAGCAGGCAACGTGCCAAGCCTTGCGCGGTCAGGCGCTCGCTCCCAGCGTGCGCGACACGCGCAGGCAGCACCTGTCACCAGGGGCTCGACGCTGTGCAGCGTCAAGCCGGCGTCGAGATATTTGGGAAAGGCCACGCTCAGCGCCGCCACGACGCCGCCGCGCGCGGTCGCGGATCGGGGCGCCGACCGAGAGCACGCCGGGAATATTCTCCTCGACGACCGTGGCGAAGCCCTGGCGCCGTACCTTGGCCAGCGAAGCGACAAGGACAGCCGGGTCGGTGATGGTATGCGGCGTGATGGCGGCGAGCTTGCGGCCGCCCACCAGCTTGCGAGCCTCGCCGTCGCCGAGCGCCGCCAGCAGAACCTTGCCGGCACTGGTGCTGTGCAGCGGCATCTCGCTGCCCGGGCTCACCTTGATGGCGACCGGACCATCGGCCTGCACGGCCAGCAGATAGATGGCGCGACCGCCGCGCAGCACCGAGACGAAGCCGTTCAGACGGTGCTCGTGCGCCAGCCGGTCCAGTTCACGCCGCGCGGCAACGGCGTAGTCGAAGGCAAGCTCGCCGCTCGCCCCCAGGACCAGCGAGCGATGGCCGAGGCGATAGCGCGAGGTTTCGCTGTTCTTCTCGATGTAGCCGCGCAGCGCGAGCGAGCTGATCAGGCGTTGCACGATGGTCGGGCTGAGGCCCGATCGGCGGGCGAGTTCGCGAACGCCGACGTCGCCGCCCTCGGCCTCGATCATCTCCAGTATGTCGAGGCCGCGCTCCAGGGATTGCGAGCCCGGCGCGCGCGCTTGATCAGGCGGCGCGCGGTCATGCGGGTTGTGCCGAATATCGGTACATCGTTTCGATAGTTGCACGTTCGCAGATTTCTTGTTTATCTGTCAACGAAATGACGACGAACCATCTGCACCGATCCGTGCGCCTCGCTGGTCCGGGAATTGCACGGCCACGGCCACAATGACCATCGATGCGACGTATCTTCTGCAGCTCACGCTGAACGGCATCACGCTTGGCCTGATCTACGCCCTGATCGCCGTCGGCCTGTCGCTGATCTTCGGCGTCATGGAGATCATCAACTTCGCGCACGGCGAACTCTTGATGCTGGGCGCCTATCGCCATGGCCTTCGCCCTGCCGGTGGTTGGGCCTGCTCTATTGGCCGGCGCTGGCGGCCGCGATCCTCGCCATCATGGTGGTCGGGGCTGGTGATCTACGAGCTCCTGCTGGCGCGGCTCAAGCCCGACGAGTTCGAGCGCAGCATCCTGGTCACGCTCGGGCTGTCGATCATCATCATCCACGTCATGCAGTACGTCTTCACCGCCACGCCGCGACTGGTCGACACGCAGTACGGCTTCGAGGGCGTCGAGATCGGCTCGATCCGCATCACCTGGACGCGGATCATCGGCGCGGCGGCCTCGCTGGCGGCGTTCGCCGGCCTCTACGCCGTGCTGCGTCATACGCAGTTCGGCCGCGCCATGCGGGCGATCGCCCAGAACCGCGAAGCCGCCCTCATGGTCGGCATCCGCCCGCGCGTCGTGGCGCGCAACGCCGTCGTCCTGGCGGCGGGCCTGTGCGGGCTGGCGGGAGCGGCGATCTCGCCGATCCAGCTCGTCACGCCGTATATGGGGCAGTTCCTGCTCTTCAAGGCCTTCGCGCTGATCATCATCGGCGGCTTGGGCAACATTCCCGGCGCCATCGTCGCCGGCGTCGGGCTGGGGCTGATCGAGAACTGGATCGGCGGCTTCTTCGAGATCGCCTGGCAGGAGGCCGCCGTCTTCGTGATCATGATCGCGGTGCTGTTCGTGCGGCCCGACGGCCTGTTCAAGCGCGGGGGCATGCGGGTCGGATGAAGCTCGCCGCTGCCCTGGTCGCGGCGCTGCGTTCTGGGCGCGTTGCCGCTCCTCACGGCGTCGAACTACATCATCGGCATCGGCGTCTCGGCGCTGATCTTCACGGTCGCGGCGGCGGCGCTCAACCTCATCTACGGCTACACCGGGCTGCTGTCGTTCGCCCAGCTCGGCTTCTGGGGCATCGGCGGCTACGCCTCGGCGCTGACGGTCGTGACCTTCGGCGGCAGCTTCTGGTGGGGCCTCGTCTGGGCGGCCCTGATCAACGCAGCCGTCGCCCTGGCCGTCGGCTACCCGACCTTGCGCACCAACCGCCACGCCTTCGTCATCGTCACGCTCACCTTCGCCCTGCTGGCGACCCTGATCGCCCGCGACTGGGTCGACCTGACGCGCGGACCGCTCGGCATTCCCAACCTGCCGCCGCCGGCGGCCTTCGGCCACAGCTTCGCACACCACGGCGCAGTTCTACTGGATCGCCTGGGCCTTCGCGGTGGCGATGCTGGCCTTCCTCTATGCGCTCTGCAGCTCGCGCATCGGCCGCACCCTGATCGCCATCAAGCAGAACGAGCCCCTGGTGCGCGCCCAGGGCATCTCGCCGATGCCCTACAAGCTCGCCTCCTTCGCCCTGAGCGCCGCCATCACCGGCGCGGCGGGCGGCGTCTACTGTTTCCATCTCGGCATCATCGATCCGCTGTTCCTCGACTTCTATTACATGCAGACCTTCCTGATCATCGTGATCATCGGCGGCGCCGGCAGCTTCTGGGGCGTGGTCGTGGCGGGCATCGCGCTCTCGGCGCTGCCCGAGGCGCTGCGCTTCTCGGCCGACTTCCGCATGATCATCTATGGCGTGATCCTGGTCGTCGCCATGTTCGTCATGCCGTCGGGCGTCGCGGGCTGGCTGCGCGAGCGCAAGCTCGCCCGCCTGCGCGAGGCGCTGCGATGAGCGCCATCCTCGAAGGTCGTCCGACCTGCGCAAGTCATATGCCGGCGTCCATGCGCTCGACGGCGTGTCGTTCGCCGTCGAGGCCGGCAGCATCACCGGCCTGATCGGGCCCAACGGCTCGGGCAAGAGCACGGCGATCGACTGCATCTCGGGCTTCCAGAAGCTCGATGGCGGCGAGGTCGTGCTGGCGGACGCCGACATCACCGGCCGGCCGGCCCATCACATCGCCCGCGCCGGCCTGATGCGCACCTTCCAGACGGTGCGCATCTACGAGCGGCTGAGCCTGCGCGACAATCTCGCCATCGCCAACCAGCAGTTCGATCCGGCGACCTGGGTCGACGAGTTCCTGCGCACCCGGCGCTACCGCGACGCCGTCGACGCGGCCGAGGTCCGCGCCCGCACGCTGGTCGAGCTGATCGGGCTGCAGCGCTACTACGAGGCCGAGACCGGCATCCTGTCGTACGGCCAGAAGAAGCTGGTGGCGCTGGCCGCCGCGCTGATGCCGCATCCCAAGATCGTGCTGCTCGACGAGCCGGTGGCCGGCGTCAATCCCGAGCCGCATCCGCGAGATCGAGGTGGCGCTCAGCGAGCTCAACCGCGCCGGCGAGACCTTCCTGATCGTCGAGCACAATGTCGAGTTCATCACCAATCTCTGCCACCAGGTGATCGTGCTCGACCAGGGCAAGAAGCTGGCCGAGGGCACGGCCGCCGAGATCCACACCGATTCGCGCGTGCTGGAAGCCTATCTCGGCATGACGCCGGAGATGGCCGAGGCCGAGATGCGGGGCGCTGCATGACCGCGCCGGCATTCGAGCTGGTCTCCGTCACGGCGGGCTACGGCGACGCCCAGATCGTGCACGACTTCTCGGCCCGCCTGCAGGCCGGCACGATCACCACCCTGATCGGCGGCAACGGCGCGGGCAAGTCGACGCTGCTGCGCGCCATCTACGGCACCAACCGCTTGTTCTCCGGCCAGATCGTGTTCAAGGGCGAGACCATCGAGCGCCTGCCGCCGTGGGAGCGACTGAAGCGCGGCGTCGGCTTCGTGCCCCAGGGCCGTTGCAATTTCCCGGCGATGAGCGTCGCCGAAAATCTCAAGATGGGCTGCTACACCCGCCCGCCGCCGGTCACGAGACCGCGGCGATCGGCCGGGTCACCGGCCTGTTCCCGTTGCTGCGGGAGAAATGGCGGATCGAGGCCGGCAACCTCTCGGGCGGCGAGCAGCAGATCCTGGAAATGGCCATGGTGCTGCTGGTCGAGCCGTCGCTTCTGTTGCTCGACGAGCCCTCGCTCGGCCTGTCGCCCAGGATGCAGGGCGACGTGTTCACGACGGTGCAGCGCATCGCGGCCAGCGGCGTCACCGTCCTGATCGTCGAGCAGAACGTGCGCGGCGCGCTGCTGATTTCCGACCGCGCGCTGGTGATGGAACAGGGACGACTTTTCATGGAGGGCCCGGCGGCCGAGGTGCGGACCGATCCGCGCATCCGCCAGGCCTATCTCGGCGGCAACATCCAGCAGACGGCGGCATAGCAAATGGATAA
>ERZ1370068.8297-contig-7163_pt1 | contig 18778 bp, 23 predicted proteins | sample MGYA00561227_ERZ1370068 | MGnify/ENA primary metagenome ERZ1370068 (study PRJEB38410, sample SAMEA6850437) | metagenome | study: Metagenomic assessment of the ecological functions of the soil: analysis of the soil microbiota associated with the...
GTTGTGCTTCGTTCAGTTACGTATTGCTCTCCAGGCGTATGGGATTTCCGAGGCGCTTGTGCATACGGAGGGCATCATTCACGGCGCGCTGGGAACACTTTGCCAATCTCCAGGGCATTGACCGCGAAATAATCACTGGATCAGAACGGCTCCTGTTGGCCTCTTCACGGTTTCGTTGTCAGAAAGTTCTTCCGTGCGATCTCTTCATCCCGAACTGTAAACGTCGCTCGTTTGCCGCCTGACGCGATTGGCAATGTGTCGGCTGACGCGGAATTATCCATACACCGACCAGGCATCGGCCAACGGCTGATAAGAGACGCCAGAGTTTTTAGAGTCCGCCCGCGCATGCGCTTCGGCGGATAACTTCGGCTCTGGGCGCTGAAGTGACCTCCCGTGCACGAACGCGCTCCCGAACTCGCTTTCTCACAGCCAAATCCGCGCTTCTTAGCCACACGAACATCAACTGAAAGGTGGCAGCCAGCACGCGGTAGCCGCTCGTCGATCCAATGACAACGTATGATCGTGCGGCGAGTGTCGTCTCAAATGCGAGAAGTTTCGTCGCTGCCGTGCTGGGTCAGTTGTGCGGAGGCAGCGCTCGCGACGAAGAGCGGCGCAGGCCAGTATCGGGATCTCGGGATTTGGGATTCGGGATTTGACGCACGAATCCCGGCCAATGCAAATCCCGAATCCCGAATCCCAAATCCCAAGCACCGAGTCGCTTGACTTCCTTCAGCGCTATCGACCCCGGCGGCAGCGGCAGCGACGACGGATCGACAGTACCCCTTCACGGGCGGCAGATCCTGGAACATGAAGTCCCACTTCCAGCGCTCCGACGGGTTCGACGCCTGCAGCCAGTGCTTCGCGCGACAGCGGGCGTGCGAACGCGAGCGTGGTGAGCCCTTCGAGCGCCTTTTCGGCGCCGGAACCGTGCGGCAATGTCGGCGCGGACGTGGGCCGCGGTCGTGTAATCGAAGCTGAGGCCGGCCGCGGTCGCCGAGGTTCACGAGGATCTGCCAGTCTTCGAGGGAGTCGCCAGGCGGTGGAATCGCGCGCGCGGCTGCCCTGCAGCCGCCCTTGCCCGTTCGTGTAGGACGCTTCCTTCTCGACGTGTCGATGCGCCCGGCAGCACGAAATCAGCGGCGCGCGCCGGCATCGGTCATCAGCACGCCTTGAACGATGAGGAGCGGCAGCGTGCCGCGCTCCGCGCCCTGAGGATCCATTCGACGTCGCCGAGCGAGTCCCTCCGGACCCGGTTCGAACACGTAGAGCGCTGAGACCTGCCCTTCCTCTACCGCCTTCTTCAGTGCCCGGTGATTGATGTCGTCGGCGTCGCGCACCGTCGTCGCCGACCGCGCCCTGCACGAACCCGAAGATGCGCGCGCCGTTGACGTTCGGCGCGTCGACCGGCGGCACCTTGAACTTGGCATCGGCTGGCTGCGGTTTCTCACGATAGCGCCACACGACGCTGACGCCGTGCTCGTGTCGCCGAGTAACTCCTCGGTGAGGCGGCGGAAGAGGAAGAACTCCTCGTGGCTCGCGTGCGCCGAGAGGAGAAACCGCACGCCGTTCAGGGATTCGATCGTCCGGCGACGGACGAGCGATCGAGCAGCTTCGCGTTCAGTTCGTGCCACGAGACGGGCTCGGGTGCCGCCGCGGCTCCATCGCCGCGCCGTTCGAGCGGCTGCCGCAGACGATCGTCGCCTTCGATCCAGTGATAGTCGAAGCGGCCGATGTCGCACATCCAGTAGCCGTTCACCGTCCGGATTGAAACGCGGCGTGAAGCGAATCAGCCGCGAGCCTTCGCCCACTCGGGCTTCGCCTTGATCCACGCGGTGGTGTTGCAGCCCTTCGCGCAGCAGCGTGCAGATCGGTGTCGGCGGCGTTGCGGGTTGTCCCACGGCCGCGACTTGAACCGGTAGTCGCGCGTCGTGATCGCGCCGACCGGGCAGACGTCCATCAGGTTGCCCGAGAGCAGCGAGTGGACGCCCTCTTCCTGAACGTCGCGATCTCGCTGCCGTAGCCGCGATCGATGATGCTGATCTGCGCGTCGCCGTCGACCTCGCGCATGAACCGCACGCAGCGCGTGCAGAGGATGCAGCGGTTGCGGTTCAGCATCAGCGTCGGGCCGAAGTCGACGTCGGCCTTCACGCCCTCGCCGTCGAAGCACGCGCCGCGGAAACTCCATCCGGCTCTGATCGGGCCCGAACTGTACGAGAAATCCTGCAGCGGGCACTCGCCGCCCTTGTCGCACACCGGGCAGTCGAGCGGATGGTTGATCAGCAGGAACTCGAACACGCCGGCGCGCGCGCTCGACGACGTCCGGCGTGCGCGTGTGCGACCACCATGCCGTCGGTGCAGACCGTCGAGCACGACGTCTGCAGCTTCGGCATCTTCTCGATCTTGACGATGCAGACGCGGCAGCGAGCCGTCGATGCCGATGCCCGGGGTGATAGCAGTAGTAGGGCACGGAGATGCCGTTCTCGATCGCGGCCTGCAGGACCGTTTTGCCCTTCTCGACGGTCATCTGCCGGCCGTCAATCGTGAGCGTCACGGTGTCCATAACCAGCAGGATGATAACGCCTGTCCGACCGACGCGCGAAGTCGCCGCCGGCCGGACTTTGATTGACAGGATTGCTCATAGCTTGACAGGACAGGCCGTAGTGCTTACATTTCGGGTTCTCGCGATCCCGTCTTTACCGGAGTCAGGCCATGCGGGATCGATGCCCCACGCCCGCGTCTCGGTTTCACGGGCGACATGGCTCACAGCCGCGCTGTTGCTCGTCGGGACGCTGCTGGTCGAGCCTCCTGATCAGTCCGCGAGCTGCGGTCACGCCCCCGCCGGCCGCGCAGACTGAACCGGCGTCGTCTTCGGTCGAGGCGGTGCCCGCCGACGCCGTGTCAGTGCCGACGCTGATGGTCGGAGGATCGCACGAGATCAGCGTGGGCGATCGCGCGGTCGAGGCGCTCAAGCAGCTCGTCTCGCCGGTGACGCTCGTCAAGTCAGACTGTGGAGCGCGGCCCGATCGGCACGCGCGAGATCCGGTCGTATCAGCTGGCGGGCACGCCGTTCATCCTGGTGTTCGAACCGTTCGAACGCAAGGGCGAGCTCAGGGTCGCAGCTATCTATTTGCAGTGAGGGGATTCGGGGCTGGGGATTTGGGATTTGACGGATCTCACGAAACCCAGACGGCGGAATCCCTGAATCCCAAATCCCGACCGCGACTAGTTTTTCACCACTTCGGCGAGCGTCCCGTCGTCTTTGTTGACCTCGACGCCGCGAAGCGATGCCGGCCAGCGGCACGCGCAGTTCGCGTATCGCGCTCGCTCAGCGCCATCAGCACGTCCACCGGCTTCTTGTCCGCGTATTGGAGTGACAGCGTCAGCGGCAGATCGAACAGATCGCCGATCTGCTCGACGTGCAGGACGACTTCGTTGCCATCCACGCGGTAGCTGAACTTCAGCTTCGGCAGCGTCGACCCGTAAATCCATCGCTCGAAGAAGCGTTCGAGCGGCAGGGTGGTTTGCTTTCCATCGCGGCGCGGAAGTCTTCCGTGCCGGCCTTCTGAAGCGGTGCGCCGCGGTGGGAACTGCTCGCACGCCGTTGAAGAACGGCCTCGTCGCCGACGAGGCGGCCGCAGCATGTGCAGCACGGCGGCGCTCTTGTTGTAGACGAGCGCGCGGAACACGCGGCTCTGGCCGCGGATGTGACCGAGCCGGTAGCCGAGATAAATCGGTCCTTGATCGGTCACGTCCATCGCGGTGCGGCGCGCTGGCGCATGACGTCGCGCGAAGCGTCTCGATCGCCGCGCAGTGCTGCGCGCACAGGGCCGCGAAGCATTGCGCGAAGCCTTCGCTGATCCACTGCTCGTGATAGTTCCGCCAGCCAATCGCCTGCCCCCACCACTGATGCGCGAGCTCGTGGGCGAGGAAGAAGTCCGGGAACGCGCCGAACGCGACGGATCGTTGCGCCAGACTGAGCGTCGAGGTCGGCAGCGGCTGGTTCAGCGCGGCGAAATGCGCCGGGCTGTGACCGCCGGGCAGGTCGCTTTCGATCAGCGCGATCGTGAAGCTCGGATACGGCGCGTCGCCGAGCAGCGATTCGTAGAACATCGCGATCGACGCGGCGCGGTCGCGCGAGATCGCGGCCGCGACTGGTCTGCCGCGGGTTCGCTTCGACGGCGAGATTCAACGTCCGCTTCGGGAAACGCGGACCGTCACCGTTTCCGCGCGCTGGAAGCGGCTGAGGATCGACGGCGAGATAGCGCAGCGGCTTCGTTGCCGTGAAGGCGTACATCTTCCGGTTCTGCGACGGCATCCTTGCCCGGCACGATGATCGGGGAACCCGGGCTCGGCAGCTCGCCGCTCGCGACGCAGTCGAGATTGGACGGCACTGTAGATCCGCAGCGATGCCGTCGCGTAGTCGCGACCGGCGCCTGCGGATACCAGCGTGCGGTTGCTGTAGAGCGTGCTCGGCTCGGCCGCGCACCGATGCCGAGACGTCCTCCTGCGCCCCGCGCTGCTCGAGCTCGAGCGTCTCGCGGTCCGGCGTCTGCGGCTCGAGCCGGCCGGCGTAGACGACCGTGAGCGTCAGCTCGTCGTCGCGCGGCAGCGCCGACCGGCAGGTTGACCACCAGGCTGTTCTGGTTCTTCACGCGGATGCCGAACAGCCGGCCGTACTCGGTGCTGACGATCGACTGGACGACGAGCGGATCGGCGAGCTTGCAGCGTCAGCGTTGCCGAGCACGTACGCGCGCACTTCGCAGTGCGCAGCGTCGCGCGGCCGTCGATCCATTGCCGATCCGGCGTGGACGCGGCGTCGATCGTCGATAGTCGAGGATGTCGTAGTCGACGAGGTCGTCCTCGTTGAAGAAGCGGCCGCGCATTGCGGCGCTGCTGCTTCGACGCGTATACGAGATGCGATGTTGCGGTGGCGCTTGCGATCGAAGAGCGTGATGTCCTCCGCCTCGCCGGCCGGATCGCGCGTAAGGTCAGCGTCGTCAAGCGGCGCGTCCGGACCTCGGCGAGGAAGTCGCCCGGACCCGGCAGCAGCGACCACGGAATCGCGGCTCAAGTCGCCGAGGTCGATGCACGAACGACTTCAGCCGAATCGTCAGCGAAACACGTCCTGCGCGCGCTTCAACTCGCGCGGATCGACCGGCTTCGGCCTGCAGGCTCGAGTGTGCCGACGAGCCGATTCGAAGTCCGACTGGGGTGGAGGCGGATGTAGACGCGCGTCGAACCTCGATTCGAGCGTTTCGCGGCCGCAGAAGATCTTGACCTGGCCCCTGCTCGGTCTCCGGCGTCGGCTCGGAATCGCATCGCGCCGTGCCCGAGCAGCACCATTCCGGTCACGCCCCGATCGAGCGTTCGACCAGGAACACCGATCCGTCGATCAGCGTGAGGTCGAGATCTTCGACGGCGATCTTCAGGTTCTGCGCGGCGTACTGCTTCGCGGTGTCGACCGACAGGCGGTAGAGGTTCTCGACCGAGCGACACGGCGTGAGATCCGCAATCGCCCATTCGCGATCGCTGCCGGCGTCGCCGACGCGCTTGATGTCGACCGTCCACGTCGCGATTCGGGCGCGCTGCCCGTACTCGACGAACGCGTCGACGAGCAGGCGAGTAGCCGTTGCCGGGCAGCGTCCCCGGCAGCGGCTGCCGATCGCGTTCCTGAATGACGGCGCGCGTCGCGCCCGGCATCAGCTCGGTGCCGCCGAAGTCGCGCGCGCGATTGCGGTCGGCCGAGTCGGTGAGCAGCCCGAGATAGCCCTCGAGGTCGCCCGCCTGCACGACCTGCTCGAAGCGGCGCAGGAGCGCGGCGACGCCGGTATTCGGGCGCGGTCTGCGCGTGCGCGGTCGCGCTCGTCAGCACGAGCAGCGACAACATCGCCGTGATCAGCCCTCGCTTGATCATGTCCGCGAACCGTATTAGACACCCACTGGGGTCGGCGCGGTGCAGCGGCGCAACAGGAGAATTGTCAGATCGTCGGCGAGGCGCGTGTCGGCCGTGTATTGCTCCACCGCCCTGACGACGGCGGCGCCCATCGCCGACAGGCTGTCGTGCCGATGAGCGACAAGCGACTGATTCCAGGCCGGCTTCGTCGAACGGCCGGCCGCTCGGATCCTCGGCTTCCGTGATCCCGTCGCTGTAAATCGCGACGATGTCCTCACATCTGAATTGTCACCTGTCCGGTGGTGTACGTCGAGTGATCGAACATGCCGAGCGCGATCCCGCCTTCGGTCAGTCGCGCCGAGGTGCCGTCGCTGCGCATGAGCATCGGCGGCATGTGTCCGGCGTTCACGTAGGTGAGCTCGCCGGTGCGCGGATCGAAGACCGCGTAGAGCAGCGTGATGAAGCGCGTGCCCGGCGCATGGCGGCGTCACCTGCACGTTCAAGCGCGTGACCAGCGCCGCCGGCTCGAGCCCTTCGTCGACCAGCGTGCGCAGCATCGCGAGCAGAAGCGCCATCAGCAGCGCCGCCGGGCTCCCTTTGCCGGCCACGTCGCCGACCGTGACGACGACCCGGCCGTCGGGGAGCGGGAGGATGTCGTAGAAGTCGCCGCCGACGGTGTTGGCCGGGCGGCTGATGCCGATCGTCTCGATGCCCAGCCGCGCTGAACACGCCCGCTCGGCAGCATCGCCTGCTGGATCTCGCGCGCGATCTCGAGGTCGTTCTTCAGCGACAGCCGGTCCGCGACCTCGAGCAGCACGAGCAGGTTCATCAGGCCGAAGGCGATGAACAGCGACCACGTGCCCTGCGTGAACAGCGGCCCGGGCAGGCCGACGCCGACGCCGAACGGCAAGGTCATGATCTGAACTATGCCGATGCCGCGAAAAAGATTCACCAGGCCGATGAACGCGAACACCAGCGCGGCGGCGTAGACGATGCGGCGGGCCGGCGAGAGCTTCAGCGTGAAGGCGAAGAACAGCACCTTCGTGTGCATCGCCAGGCGCTGTACCAGGGCAGGTTCTTGAACGAGTCGATGTCGGTGCCGCGGGTGAAGAACTTGTAGGCTTCGCGCGTGTCGCGCGTGAACAGCCGCTGCAGGTCCTCGGCTTTCAGATCCTTCGTGTAGGTGTCGAAGAAGTCGTGAAGACCGGTTGGCGCCGTTCACTGGAGGATCCCGAGTTGCCTGCCGACCCGACCGAACACGTCGAGCGCGAACTGCAGATCGTCGCGCGTGTGCGCCGCCGTGACGATGGTCCGGACGCGCGCCTTGTCGCGCGCCACGGTCGGAAACGCGATGCCCTGCGCGAACACGCCTTCCTCGAACAGCCGATCCGAGAGCTTCATCGCGAGCGCGCCGTCGCCGACGATGACCGGGGTGATCGGACTCTGGCTCAGCCCGGTGTTGAAGCCGAGCGTTTCGAGGCCCGCCTTGAAGAAGCGCGTGTTCTCCCACAGCCGTTCGATGATCTGCGGCTCCTGTTCGAGCACGTCGATCGCCGCGATGCAGGCGGCGGCGACCGCGGGCGGATGCGAGGTCGAGAACAGGAACGGCCGCGCGCGGTGATAGAGGAACTCGATCAACGTCCGGCTGCCGGCGACGTAGCCGCCGAGCGCGCCGATCGCCTTCGACAGCGTGCCGACCTGGATGTCGACGCGGCCGTGCATCCCGAAATGATCGATGGTGCCGCGGCCGTTCTGCCCGAACACGCCGCTCGCATGCGCATCGTCGACCATCATGATGCAGCCGAACTCCTCGGCGAGCGCGCACAGCTCCGGCAGCGCGCCAACATCGCCGTCCATGCTGAAGACCCCGTCGGTGATGAGCAGCTTGCGCTGGCCGGCCGGCAGATCCGCGAGGATCTTGCGTGCGGCACCGACATCTTTATGGGGAAACACCTTGATCGTGGCGCGGCTCAGGCGGCTCCCGTCGATGATGCTGGCGTGGTTCAGCTCGTCGGATACCACCACGTCATCCCTGGTTAAGACGGCGGCGACCGTGCCGGCGTTCGCCGCGAAGCCGCTCTGGAACACGACCACCGCCTCGGTCTTCTTGAATGTCGCCAGGCGCCGCTCGAGCTCCATGTGGATGTCCATGGTGCCGGCGATGCTGCGCACCGACCCGGAGCCGACGCCGAGCCGGCGCGTCGCGTCGAGCGCCGCCTCACGCAGCCTCGGATGAGTAGTCAGGCCGAGATAGTTGTTCGACGACAGGTTGACGACCTGGCGTTGATCGAACGTCGTCCGCGGCTTTTGTTCGTCTTCGAGAATCCGGAGACGCCGATACAGCCCCTGCTGCTTGAGCGAATCGAGATCGGTGGCGAGATAGGACAGCGGATCGGATCGCATGACGCTCCAGGCACTCACCCAGGCACGGACCAGCCGCTGAGTCCGCCAGGCACGCAGAGCATCCAATCTCTCTGCGGTCTCCGCGTGCTCCGCGGTTCAAATTCCCAAAGCGTCAGTTTAGTTCGCGAGAAAGACGGCCGTCCACGGAAGGATCGCGACGGCGACGTAGACGATCGTCAGAAAAGCGACGAGATTGTGCACGCGGCGGAGGTGGAGCGCCATGCCGAAGCCGATCGCCATCAGTTTCGCGCCGGCCAGCCTGGATGCCGGACCAACCACCGTCATCAACGACCCGATGAGCGGGTTCGCCTCGACGCGCGGTCCCCACAGGCTGACGCCGAGATAGGTGAAGACGCCGTCGAGGGTCTGCGCGAGCAGGAAGCCGACGAACGCGACGTTGCCGAAGGTGCTGTGCCGATGGTCCCACTGTTTATACAAACATTCCATTGCGCTTCCACTGAGTGGTGGAGCAGCGGCGTACTTCACTGCGCCGCACGGACTCACGTGGGGCCAGTTCAAGACCTGCACCGTCGAAGATTGTTACTTGACGCGCTGCAGGCGGACTTCGCGGTCGGCGGCGATCTGGTCGACGATGATCGACAGGATGGCGGCGGTCGGAATCGCGAGGATCGCGCCGACCAGACCCCAGAGCGCGCCGCCGATGAGCAGCGCCACCAGCACCGCGACCGGGCTGACGCCGACGCGTTTGCTCCATGATCTTCGGCACGAGGATGTTCGCCTCGAGCTGGTGCAGCGCGAAGAAGTAGATTCCGACCATCAGCGCCAGCTTCGGCGAGACCGGCACCGCGACCGCGACCGCGGTCACGCCCGCCGATGATCGGCCCGACGATCGGAATCGTTTCACCGATCGCGGCGACGAGCGCCACCACGTAGAAGCTACGGAACACCCATCAGGAACATTCCAACCGTGGCAAACGTGCCCATGATGCCGGCCAGGACGAACTGCGCACGCAGCCACGCGCTGACCTTCACGACGGCTTCGCGGGCGGCATTGGCGACGTCGCGCGCGCCCGACCGGGCGGGATGAAGCCGCGATGTACTCGAACATCGATTTCGCTTCGACCAGCAGGTAGAAGCTCAGGATCAGGATCGTGAGGAATCCGAAGATGCCGCCGACCACGATTCGACAGCGCGACGAAGCACGGTCCCGACTGCGTTGGAGCTGGTCCCTTCCGGCGCGTTCTGCACCGCTTCGGCGAGCGTGATCGGCTGGTGCAGCAGCTTGTAACGAATCAACAGCTTCTGAAACTTGTCGAATTCGTCGGGCATCTTCGCCCACAGCGCCGCCGCCTGCGAGACCAGCGGCGGGACGACCGCGAGCGCCGACGAGGAGCAGCACGCCGATGATCGCGATGTAGATGACGAGGATGGCGAGCCAGCGCGGAACCCGGGCCCGCCCGCCCGCCCGTCTTCGCTCGATGATTTGCACGAGCGGTGACAAAGCCCCATCGCGATGAGCGCGCTGACGTAGATGAGCATCAGCGCTTCGCGCGCCGCCCACAGCACCGCGATGCAGAATCGCGACCGCGGCGACCGTCAGGACGGTCTGGAGCATGCGGCGCGTGTAATCGCCGTCAGAGAGCATAAGCCCTCAGGTATTCACGTATTCGTGCCGTGAATCGACGACATGCAGATCGTAGATTCCGGCGAGCTCATCGAGCGGCGCGAGGAAGACGATGCGGAGGAAGCCCTCTTCCGCCGGGCAGACCGAATCCGGAGCCGTAGACGCAGAGCACCCCGGTGGCGCGGAGGAGCGACTACGACGTAGTCCTCGTCGGTGCGTGCCCGGCGGGAGCGCGACGCTGCGGCATCGCGTAGAACGCCGCGGTTGGCGCGACGCAGCTGACGCCTGGCATCGCGCACAGCCGATCGACCGTCAGCGTCGCGCGCGGCGCCGCAGCGCGTGCGCGGAACGCCGCGCTGGTGCGAGCGGTCGCCGTGCAGCGCCGCGCGATGACCGCGTATTGCATCGGCACCGTGCTGCAGAGGCGTCCGTCTGCCAGCTTCCTCACCGCCGCCACGACGTCGTCCAACCGCGGCGAGCGGCCGATCGCCATCCAGCCGGTGCGCCAGCCGGGCGCGAGATAGGCCTTCGAGAGGCTCGAGAACGAGATGATCGGCGGCGTCGGGATCGAGCGTGACCGTATGGCTCGACCGGGCCGTCGAACCCCAGATCGCCGTACACCTCATCGGCCAGGACGAGCAGGCCGTGCGCGTCGGCGAAGTCGAGCAGCGCACGGCGCGTCTGCGGTTGGGTAGACGGCGCCCGTCGGGTTGTTCGGGTCGATGACCACCAGCGCCCGCGTCGCTGGCGTCACCAGACTGCGCAGGTGATCGAGGTCCGGCATCCATCCGTGCGACGGCATCGAGCCGGTAGTACGTGGCACGGGCATCGAGCTTGGCGAGGACCGCCGTGTAGAGAGGATACGTCGGCATCGGCACCAGCACCTCGCCGCCGCCGTCGACCACGGCGCTGAGCGTCAGCTCGATGCCTTCGGATGTCCCGGCGGTGATGAACACGCGATCCGCCGAGACCGGAAATCCTGTTCGATGTACTCGGCAGCCACCGCTTCCCGCGCCGGCGGAATCCCGGCGGACGGTCCAGTAGCCGTTGTGCGCCATCCTGCAGCGCTCCGTCGACGCGCGTCCACAAGATGTGCGTGGGTGTGTGAAGCCGAAGGCAACCGGATCGCCGATGTTGAGATAGCGCACGCGCATGCCGGCCGCCTCGACGCGCTGAGCCTCCGCGACGATGTTTCGGATCGCGTAGGTGAACCGGATGAACGCGACCGGCTGTTGGAATCGAGGCTCGCGGTATTGGCAGTCGTCACGGCGCGAAATCTTACTCCGCGAACACCGTGTGGCGAGTAACTTTCCCTATGCGCTAGCGGCCACCGTCGGCAATCGTGTAACTCTTACGCTTTCGATGCCTGCCATAGTCCGGCCATTTACGAGGCCTCCAAATGATAAGTCCAATGATTTCAACAGTTGACCATTGGCAAAAGCCTCGCACTGACGCACGGACCGACGATGCGTGGCAGGCTCATCACATCTCGGCGGCGTTGACTCCGTGGCTCGGCGCCTGTCACGGCCTCAGGGGCGCGACACCGACACAGGGGCAGCAGCCGCCAGTCGCGAGCTTCAAGTCCAGCGTCGATCATGGTTCGGATCACTGCCGTGGTCAGCGATCACAAGGGCCGGTTCGTTCAGGACCTCAACGCACGCGATTTCGAAATTCTCGACGAAGGGCAGCTCGAAAGCGATCGCCGATTTTCGCGCACGACGTCGCCGGGCGTCAGCATCGCGATGCTGTTCGACGTCAGCGGCAGCATGGAAGGCCAGATGCCGATGCGCGCGAGGCAGCCGCGACTCACGTCCTGAGCTGGCTCGACGCCGACGACGCGACGAAGCCGGCGATCTACACGTTCGACACGCATCTCGACGAAGCGACGCCGTTCACGGTCGGATTGAAAGACGCTGCCCGAATCGATCAGACCAGCGTCGTCCCGTTCGGCGAGACGTCGCTGCACGACGCGATCGCCGCTGACGGCGCAGCGCGTCGGCGAAGCGTGACGGACGCCGACGTGCCGTGGTCGTGTCTGACCGACGGCGCCGACTACGCCAGCCGCCTGAAGCCGGCAGATGTCGTATCGGCGATCGCCAGCGAGATCGACGTGCCGGTCTACATCTTCGGCGTCGTCCCGTCGATCGACAACCCGGTCGGAGGACACCAGGCCGATTCGGCGGGACGGTCGGCGCTCGACCGGCGACCTCTGCCGGATCTCGCCGCGCTGGACCGGCGGTCACGTCTTCCTGGTGAGCACGCCGGCGCAGCGCAGCATCGCGGCGCGGCAGATCATCGACGAGCTGCGCGCATCAGTATCTCATCGCTTTCGAATCGAGCGGCAGGCCGGGCTGGCATCCGCTCGTGGTCCGCGCGCGCAACAAGGACCTGATCGTTCGCGCCCGGAGCGGGTATATCGCGGGGCAATCACGCCCGACATCGCACTATAAGGAGGATCAGTCATGTTCGGAAATTCTTCGTGTGCAGTTCCCGATTGTCGCTGATTGCGATCGGCGGATCGACAGCGCTGCGCGACCAAGAAGTTCGTGCGCACGAGCGTCGGCGAAGTCGAACGAGAAGGTCGATTCGCATGGGCCGCTCGCATCGAGGAGACGCAGGAGCGCACGCGCAAGAACGAGGGGCGCATCATCGAAGTCGATCACCAAGGCGGCGGCCGCGCAGCAGTCGGCGACCAGGCGCAACGACGCCGCCGCGGCGGCGCACACGGCGGCGAACGACGCCGGCAACAAGGCGACCGAAGCCGGCAACAAGTATCGACACGATGGACAAGGCCAACAAGCGCCTCGTCTACGAAGTGGTCCTGAGCGAAGACCAGGGCAACTTCAAGTTCGGCAAGACCGATGCTGCCGGATGACAGCGAAGACAGCGGCTCGACGAGATGGTCGCGCAGCTGAAGCAGGATCCGAAGGCCATCTATCTCGAGATCGAGGGCCACACGGACAACGTCGGCGACAAGGTCGATCAACGAGAAGATCGGCCTCGAGCGCGCCGAAGCGGTGAAGCGGTATCTCTACGAGCAGCATCAGATTCCGCTGCACAAGATGAACGTGATCAGCTACGGCGAAGAAAGCCGGTCGCGCCGAACAAGACCAAGGCCGGCCGCGCCGCAGAACCGCCGCGTCGTCATCAAGGTGCTCGCGTAACACCTGCCCCGCAACCTGACAGGCGTCGGTCGTCGGCCGGCTTGTTGACAGTTGATGAGTCGGCCGTCAGCCGCCGGCCGGTGGCTGACGGTTTCTGTCAGGGGGCTATCGTCTGGAGTAGCCCATGTCCCTCTTCGATCTCACCGAACAGGAAATCGGCATGCTCGTGGTCGCGCTCAAGCACTGGCGCGCTCAGCGCCAGGGCAGCACACGCACGTCGCCACAGACCCGGTGCTGACCAACGACGAGGTGTGCCTGCTGCTCGCCAAGCTCGAAAGCAACCTGATGGCGAATGTGCCGCCTCGACGGCCGCCAGTCGGCCGCGCCCTCCGCCGTTAGCCTCAGGATCTCGACACTCCATCCACTTCTTTCTCTGCGGCGCTCCAGGCTCGAGGTCCGATGGCTGAGAACCGGAGTTTTTGATACGCTCTGCCGCATGTCGATTCGAACTGAACTGAGCCTGCGCCTGCCGAACAGTCCCGGCGCCCTGTCCGGCGTATGCCGTCTGATGTCCGACGAACGCGTCGAACATCATCGCGCTGGCTGCTGGAGTCTGAGCGGGCAGATGCGGCATGGTCGTCGACAACCACGTGCACGGAGGCGCGGTGCTGCGCGAGCACCATCATCAGGTGAGCGAGCGCGAACGTCATCTCGTCACCGTGCCGAACACGCCTGGCTCGCTCGCGCCGGCGCTGAAGCTGTTCGCCGACGCCAACGTGAACGTCGAATACGCCTATGCCGGTGTCGCGCGGTACGAAGTCCAGATAGCATCGATCGTCGTAGGACGTGGACGATGATGCAGGCGTCCGCGGCTGCCGGAGTGTGAATTGCGGCTCTGCATGTCGAGCCGATGGACGCCGTGGTCGTCGACGTGAATCGCGACGGCCGCGTGCGTCTGGAGAACGAGGACTGGTCCACGCCGACGCTCCAGGAGCGGCGCGCGATCATTCACGCCGCGCAGCAGGGAAGTCACCGCGCTCACCGAACTTCTGGAGACCCTGAACATCGACGAGGTCTGACATGTCGACGCGGCGCGGTGGCTGCCCCTCGGGCTGGCCGACGACCTCCGCTATCCAGCTGCGCCACGCCGTCCGCTTGCTGCGCAAGACGCCGGGCTTTCACCGCAACCAGCGCTCGCGCGACGCGTTGCCCTCTGCCTCGGCGCCAACCTCACGATCTTCGCTGTCGTCGACTCCATCCTGCTTCGTCCACTGCCGTTCCCGACGCCGACTGCGCTCTGGTCACGCGTGTTCAACACCTATCCCGAGGGCCGGCGGTGCCTCGACGATGGCAGCCTCGGTGACGAACTACTACGAGCGGCGCGGCGCGCATCCCGGCGATTTCAACGCCTCTGGCGTCTGTACGCGACGACGCGGCGATCGTCGGCGAGCCGGGCGCCACCGAACGCGAAACCATCGCGCGCGTCGTCGCCGGAGTTCTTCGCCACGCTTGGAGTCGGACCGTCGCGGGGGCGACGTTCACCGACGAGGAGACCGCGTCTCAAACGGACCGCGTCGCGATCCTGAGCGATGCGTACTGGCGGCGAGCGCCTCGATGCACGATCCGCAGGCAATCGGCCGGCGCGGTCCGCGTGCGACGGCGCCGAACGTCATCGTCGTCGGCGTGCTGCCGGCGCGTTTCAGTTTTCTGTCGTCGAAGGCCGCAGTCTGTATCCTGCCGCTGTCATCGAGCGCGCAGGATCGGCTGCCGGCGCGGCGCCACTCCGGCAGCTCGTCGCACATGATCGCGAGGCTCGCGCCCGGCGTCGACGATCGCCGCTGCTCAAGCCGAGATCGATCGCCCACAACGCGAGCGTCGAACAGGACAGACCCGGAGGCGCGCCAGATGGCCGCGGACGCCGGCTTCCGCTCGCTGGTCGCGTCTCGCTGCGCGCGGATCACGTAGGTCGTCGAGGTCCGGCCGATCGCTGCTGCTGCTGCAGGCGGGCGTGCTGTTCCTGCTGCCATCATCGGCGTCGTCAACGTGGCGAACCTGTTGCATCATCCGCGCCAGCGGCCGCGCGACAGAGATCGCCGTCCGGCAGGCGATCGGCGCGCGGCGGCCGGCACGTCGCCGGCCGAGGTCCGTGGCCGAGACGGTCGTGCTGACCGTCGATCGGGCGGACTACTCGGGACTCGGCCGTCCGGCGCTGGCGGCATCCGTGCTCCTGAACGCTGCTCGGCGCCGACCGCCTGCCGCTCGGAACGTACGATCGCGTTCGACCGACGGCGCGGCGCTCGTCACGCTCGCCGCATCGATCGCGATCGGCATCGCTATCGGCGTCGCCGATCGTCTGGTATCACCTTCGCGAGCGCACGTACCGGCTCTCCGACCTCCGAATCGCGCGGCGCGACCGCCTGAGCGCGCCGTGGCGCACGCATGCGCCATGGATTCCCTCGATCGCGCAGATGGCGCTCATCCTTCGTGCTGCTCGCGGGCGCACGCTGCTGGCGCTGAGCGTGAAGCAACGTGACTCGACGGTCGCGCCCGGCTTCCGCGCCTGACAACGTCCTCACCGGTCAGATCTGCGCTGCCTGGCGCCGAAGTATCCCGCGCGGGTGACGCGGCGGCATCGCGTTCACCGAGACGTCTGACGGAAGCCGCTCGAGCCGCCAACCCGGCGTCGTCGGCCGCTGGCGTGGCTGACGAACGTGCCCGTTCAGCGGCATCAGCGATCAAGAGCGCGGCCACCGTGAAAGGCTACCGGCTGCGGCCCGGGTGAATCGCTGCACGGCGCATCTACTCCTACGGCGATCGGCGGCGATGCGTTCGTGGCGCTGGGCGCGTCCCGCTCGTGCGACGGGCGCGTTGCTCGACGCCACCGACTCGCGTCGCGACCCGCGCGTCGGCTGCGTCGTCGACCAGGACTTCGCACGCCGCTACTGGCCGCGACGGCCAGGTCGCTCGGGCAGCGCGTGTTCGACAGGCAGCGAGGAAGCGCAACGGATGCCGAGGCGTTCACGGTCGTCGGCGTCGTCGTCGCGCCGATGAAGCAGGCGGGGCCTGGCCGATGCGCGACGCGCAGGGCGCGCGTCTACTATCCATGCACGCGCGCGGCTCGACAGCGAGCTGTTCGTCGTCGCGCGAACGAGCCATGCCGCCCGAGTCGATCGCGGCGACGCTGCAGCAGGTCGTCCGCGGGATGGATGCCGAGCTGCCGGTCACCGACGTGCGGACGATGGAGACGCGCATCACGGACAGCCTCGTCGCGCGCCGATCGCCGGCGCTGCTGGCGGCCGGATTCTCGGCGATCGCGCTGCTGCTGACTGCGATCGGGACATGCGGCGTGCTGAGCTACGCCGTGTCGCAACGCCGGCCGCGAGATCGGGCTTCGCATCGCGCTCGGCGCCCGACCGGGCCAGATCCGCGGGCAGTTCGTCGTGCTCGGCGTCCGGCTGCTGGCAGCCGGGACGGCGATTGGCAGCCGCGGGCGCATGGCTGACCGGCGCGCGCGATGCAGGCGCTGCTGTTCCACGTGCCGCCGTTGCCCTCGCCACGTTTGCCGCGACCGCGGCGATCCGTGTCGGCGGTGTGCCTCGCCGGATGCGTCCTTCCGTCGCGGCGCGCCGCGCGAATCTCGCCGATGGACGCACTGGCCGATCGGTAGGGACATGCGCTGCGCGCGCTCAACACAAAGGACACGAAGGACACCCCTTGGTGTTCACTCAGCAACGGGTTCAGCAGCTAGAATCCAAACATCCTGAATTCCTGGCGCGCGGCGATAGTCGACATCGTGCTCTTCACGGCGCTCACCGCGGTGATGACCTATCCGCAAGCGTTTCATCTCGGCGACCGCGTGCACGACGATGGCGATCCGCTGCTGAACACGTGGGCGCTGGCGTGGGTGGCGCATCCAGGTGCCACGGGCTGCAGCGCACCTGTTCGACGCCGAACATCTTCTATCCTGAGCGCCGCACGCTCGCCTACTCGGAGACATTGCTCGTCCCGGCGCTGTTCGCGGCGCCGCTGTTCTGGCTCGGCGTCGGCCGGCTGTTGCGTCTACAACCTGGTGTTCCTGTCGGGGTTCGTCGTGTCGGGCGTCGGGACGTGTCGCTGCTCGTGCGCACGCTGACCGGCAGCGCCGCGGCTGGACGCGTCGCCGGTCTCGTGTTCGCGTTTCTGCCGCACCGCATCGATCACTTTCCGCATCTGCAGCTGCAGCAGACGCAGGTGTCTGCCGTTCGCGATGTGGGCGTTCCATCGGCTGCTGCGCACGGGCGCGTGCGCGGACGGCGCGCTGTTCGGCGCGTTCAGCGCCGAGCAGGTGCTGTCGTGGTCTACTACGGGCTGCTCCTGCTGCCGCACATGGCGGTGGTGTGCGGCGCGACGCTGATTGCGGAGCGCCGTCTCCCGAAGGATCGGATCCTCGCGCTGGCGGTGGCCGCTGGCGATCGCGCTCTGCCGCGGTGATTCCGGTGAGGCATAGTCCTATCTCGGCGCGCGCAAAGTGGTCGGCGAGCGCGGCCGCCGGGAGGTCGTCGACGGCAGCGCGACGTGGCGCAGATTACCTCGCGCCGGCGGAAGCCAACGCGCCTCTACGGCAACGTCTTCGCCGGCTTGATGCAAAGCGAGCGGCGGCTGTTTCCGGCTTCGTCGCGATCGCGCCTCACGATCGTCGCGCTCTGGCCCGCCGCTCGTCGTCACTTTCAGACTTCAGACTTAAACCAGACTTCCGGCTCGCGTACGCGCTGGCCTGCTGCTGGCGTTCGATCGTTTCCGCTCGGCCAACGGCATCACGCATCCCAGCGCTCTACGACCACTTCCTGCCGTTTCGCGCGCTGCGGGATCCCGGCGCGGATGGGACTCTTCGTCGGCTTCTTCGCTCGCGGTTCTTGCCGGCTACGGCATCGCGCGGATCGCCAGCCGTGCCTCGTCGGAGAACGATGCGGCGAGCGGTGTTCGTGACGGCGGGCGTGCTGATGCTGGCGGAATACGTATCGAAGCCGATCCCGCTCGCGACGATTCGCACCACGCGCGCCGGAGGTGTGCGCGGATATCGTCCGCGATCGCGGCGACGACCCGACGGCGGCGCTGTTCGAGTTTCCGCTCGTCATCGCAGGACGACCCGGCCTTACCTGTACTGCTCGACCTTCCATTGGCAGAACCTGGTCAACAGCTACAGCGGTTTCTTCCCGCCTTCGCCGATCCGCCTGATGGATGCGATGCAGACGTTCCCGGACGACCGGTCAATCGAAGCGCTCCGCTCGCGCGGGACGCGTACCTCGTGGTCCACGGTGAGCGGTTATATGGCGATCGATATGAGACGGTGATCGCGATGCTCGACAGGCGCGCCGATCTCGTCCGCGTATCACGGCACCCGTGGTACGACCGCGACAAGCATTCCGAGATCAGCGCCTATCGGCTTGTCTATCGTTGATCGAGGTGATCGGGTGATCGCCGATCGACAATCGCCGATCAGATCGGCGATCGTACCTCGATCGCCAGATCGCTCGATGACGTAGCTGCAGACGCCATTCTTGAGCAGATCCTCGATCGCCATCGAGAACGTATCGAGCTCCTCGAGCGTCGTAGACGTTCGGCGCGACGCGCAGGCCTGATACTCCGCGTGCTTGATCGGCGCGGTGATGATGCGGTATGCTGGTCCAGAGGAAATCGTAGGCCTTCTGCACGTCGACGCCGTCGAGGCTGACGTTGGCGAGTCCCCACGCCTGATCCGGCAGCCGGCTGCTGAGGATCTTCACCCGCGGGTTCTTCTCGAGGCGGGTCACGAAC
>ERZ1370068.3198-contig-2315_pt1 | contig 18775 bp, 42 predicted proteins | sample MGYA00561227_ERZ1370068 | MGnify/ENA primary metagenome ERZ1370068 (study PRJEB38410, sample SAMEA6850437) | metagenome | study: Metagenomic assessment of the ecological functions of the soil: analysis of the soil microbiota associated with the...
GGTTACGTATTGCTGGCCGAGAAACGTGGATGGGTCGTCGAGTGGCACGACGATCCGGAAGGGTGGGATTCGCTCGGCGACATCGACCCAAACACCGTGAAGGAAGTGCTTTACGCGGTGCTTAAAGATGAGAACGGGAACGTTCTTGCTTCACTGGGATCAATCATCGATCCTGACCAGAACCTACGGCAGGGTCATCGAAGCGGAACTAGCACTAGAAGCATTAGGAGAATGATGATGGCCCGAAAACCTTGGCAAGGCACCGACTACAACGAGCGGCAGTTCAATAGCGTGCGCAATGCGCTCGTCGGTATCATCAACGACGGAGTGTCACGGGCGTCTCTCCCAACATTCCCGGCGAAGAATGGCGCATGATCTCGCCTGAGAAAGCAGACCAATATCTCGAGAAAGGTCGACGAGTGCTCGCGGACTTCGAAAGTCGAGTCGGCACCGCGCGGAAGCGCTCAACGTTGGCTAGAAAACAACACCAACGAACTGCGTCGACTGCTGAATTATGCCGAAGCAGGTGCGTTCGGGCTCGAAACCGCTGGGGATGACGCCGGAGAAGTACGAAGACCTAAAAACTATCTGTCTCGACGTGGGCCTTACGCACAAGAAGCCCGCGCGCACCGCGTAGGCCGAGACGAACTTTCAACAAGGCGAACGTCTTCGCATTCGCGTCATAGGACCGAAGGGACGGTTGATGGACCCACCGTTCTGGTACACGGTCCCTTACGTGATCGACCTCGAGGAGTTGGCGCTCCAGTTCACACAAACGATTCAGCCCGGCATGTTCGTCTCGATCTCGGACGGGAAGAACAGTTGGACTTTCTCAGAAAGAGACGCACGCCGGGCAGAACGCCGTCAGACGCACGCACCAAGCTACCGACAGCTCGATACCGAGAGAGTAGAGAAGAACACGCCGTCCGCGACTACATCGCCGTCGACTCACGCGGACGAACCTATCGCCGGGCCTTTCAAGAGCTACGGCGACGCGAAACAAGCCGCGGGGCTCGGCGGCAACGTCGAGTACGTGAGAGAGACGGGGACGGCGGGCGTGTTCGAGGTCGACGAGGGGCCGCGTGTAGAGGCGCGACGGGGCGAAGCTCGCAAGTATTGGATCGTCGAACAAGAACAGTATGGACTGTGGGCTCAAGTCGGACACTTCCACGACAAAGGCGCCGCCGAACGTTTCAGAAAGACCGTTCCGGGCAGGACACAGATCGTTCACGCTTACCCAAGCGCGCACGATCACGCTGTTTTGCGCCACGACACGCGCGAGGCCCGCCCCCGCCCAAGAGCCAAACGGTCGGCAGCGCGCCGACGCTGACCGACCGTATCCCTGGTTCGGAAGTAAGTAGTCTCCCAATCGGCTCGCTCTTTGTGGACAAATCAAGCGTGGGTCGTGGTTCCCGGAGGCATCGCCCCGATCTCTCTACTTGCCGAACGGGCGAGTGAATGGGCACCTGAGGGCGAACCCGCTGAGAGTATTGCTCAAGAGTTCATTCTCATACGCGAAGGTAAAGGAAGCGTACCAACGAACAAGGCGGCACAACGCGCAGCCATCGCGTGGACCGAAAAACACCCTCAACAATACTATCAAAGCGTGCGGGGCTGACATGCAGGCAACTCTCATCGAGACCTTGCAACAACTAGCGGAAGCGCCGCCGGGCTTGTACGTCGTTCACTCGGGAAGTCCGGCCTACTTCCCAGCGATAGGGCTCATCGAAGAAGGTCACGCCGAGTTCAAAGGGCGAAACTTACGACGATCACGGACGCACGGTCGTCGCAAGCATTGTGTCGCCATCATCGGTTCCGGTTCACTCAGAAACGGATGCGCGCCGATGGTGGGGGCCGACGAAGCGGAACATCACCATCGGCCCCGAGTTCTTCATCACAGCGCTCAAGGATTACGACAACTGGCCGCTCATGAGTGGTGGCGAGAGGTCGTAGCAAAACGCCGTGGACGCTGGCGGCACGAACGTCGCGCTCGGTGCTGAGAAACAACCGGACGGAACGATGACTCGTCTGGTGTGACGACGACGGTCGAGGGATGGACGAGGGACACCATCGTCAACAAGTTTCTCGTTCTCGGCGGTACGACCAAAACGGGACCGAGCGGCGCGGCGGGCGGATTCGGCAAGGCGAAGGAACTGATTCTTCTTCCGTGGGTCTCGTGGCGCATCCACTCACGTGACACGCTCTCGTCGAGGGCGCCGGCATCGACTACACTGACCGCGCTTACGTCCGCGTCGGAAAGGGACAAGACTCGAGGTCGTCATGCCCCCGACAAGAATACCGACGAGGCCGTCGCGTTGGGCTTCTTGCAGAAGTGTTACTTGCCGAACGTCAACTTCACGGTCAACGGCCAACCCGCCAGTGCCGATCTCGTAGGGGGTAGGCTCGTCGACAGTGTTCCGGATAAGGCCGACCTCTTTTCACACCAGCAAAGGAGACACAATCCTACGTCTACGTTCGAGCACGCGGCCTCTTCATGTTCGCTCGCTACGTCGGAGAGGTGCCTGGATTCATCGTCGTCGAGCTCACCGCGCCAGTCCATCGAGATTCTCCACCGCCAACCGAGACGGGTTTCGAGACTACAACACCGCGCATGCCGTCGACCGGCTCACTGAGCGCATCGCAAAGAGACAACCTCTCTGCCCTGAGGTCCAAGCAAGGTTTCATTCGCCAGAAGTTTGAGGGCACCGGCCGCTTCCGTGCAAAGAGCAGCGCGCCTCGACGCTGCTCGAACAGATAGGTCCCTACGGATCCGGTTCGCTCTCGACGTACAGCACCGAAACCATCGTTGCCACCATGGGCGCCTATGCTCGAGACGAAGAAGAGAAACTTCAGTCGATGCCATCACCCGCCGTGGCAGAGGCCATGCTCGACCAAAGTTCCTAGGACCGAACCACCTGGAAGCTGCGATCAAACAACTCGTGTGGGAACCAGACTTCTTCTTGGTGAACGAGATCGACGGCTACTTCGTCCCAAAGAAGTTCTATCCTGCCACTATGACGCCCACCATCTTGAAGCTCGCCAAGACATGGACCGAGCTCTGCCGCTACGTGATGATGCAACTCGGCAGCGAAAAGCGCTTCGGTGTCGGTTTCGTCTTCTCAACGAGCGCGGCGGCGGAAGCAATCGTGGACCAGGATCGTGAGGGCCGCGAAGAGGTCTCGGATCATGTTGAACCCGTTCAAGGATATCTTACGAACGAGCGCGAGCTCTGGCGCCCCGCACACGATCCGGACCTCAAGTGGCTCTACGCCGCCGCGATTCACGAAGTCGACGCACGTCGCCGACAACATGAGCTACCACGACGAAAGTTTCGCTGCGGCGCTCACACGCAACATGGCTAAGTGTGCGGACGGGTATCGAAAGATTCGTCAGATCTCTGCTGGCATCCGTGCTCGAGGGGCTAGCGGTAGTCCCGACGTCGACGAGGGGCATTCATGTCGACGAAGGGATTCATTACGTCTACGAGTCACCGCCTGTCTCGCTGACCGACCGAGAGCGCGCCGTACTTCACGCCATCGCCAAGAGCGAGTACCAGAGCGGCGACCTCGTCGGCAACTACATCTGGTCGTCCGGTGTCGCCGTCGATGCCGGTATCAGCAAGCGCTCTATCGCAGGCGTCTTCTCGTCACTTCGAAAAAGAGCCTCATCGACACCCAAGAGTACGGCGGCGCTGACGGCGACACCGTCGCCTTGACGGCTGCCGGCGTCGAAGCACTGACCGAACCCGAGCCTGGTCTCAGCGACCTCGAGCAACGAGTACTCGCCGAGTTCGTCGAAGAGAGCGGCGCTCCCGCGGGATCGGCTGCGCAAGAGCTCGGCATCTCAACCGGCGCGCTCACCAAGGTCGCGAAGAAGCTTCAAGCCGAAGGCCTGCTCGAGGACACCGGCTACGCGATGAAGAAAGATCGACACGGCATGTGGCAGTACATCGACAAGCCCAAAACCGAAGGCGGCATGGTCTCGAAACCGGGCGCTTCAACCGTGTGGCGCGCAACGCTTCGAGGTCATGGGGCAATTGGCCACGAGCCTTCGCCGTACGTCACATGGAAGCCGTGATAAGCTGACAAGGAGAAGAACATGAACCTGCAATTCAACGGACGTCCCGTCATCGGATTCGGTGCCCCAACCTCAGAAGCCGCGGTTTGCCCGCCTGGATCATCTCCGGTGTTCGATGCGAAGACAGAAAACTACAAATGCCTGCAACCAGATGGCACTGCCCCGATCAGACCGCCCTTCGGGCTAACGCCCGCACAGGTGGCGTCCGGACTCAAATGCGGCGACGGCATGGTGCTTCGCGACAACTGGTGTTACGACCCAAGAGACTTGGCCATGCAGGCCGCTGCCGGAAAAACACCACCGTTAGAAACGCGACGTTCGTAGAGGAACACCCCATAGCCATCGTCGGGGTCGCCGTCGCGGTCATCGGAGGCATCGTCTGGTGGGCGGCAACATGAGCGACGTCGTCGTCATGTACGTGATGGGCGGAAGACCTCGTCGAAGCGGTTCGTCTTTTCGAAGGGCCATCACCTACAAGAGAGATTTCGACGCATGATTTCCCTTCAACGGAGCACCGGTTGTAGGTTTTGGTGTCCTCGGCCCACAGGACATAGGCGGCGGCATTGCAAATCCTGCCGCGCAAAATTGTGCCGACAGAGGCGGCACAATCAGAACCGTCAGCACGCCCCAGGGCAAAGCGGGGATGTGCGTGTTTCCCGACGGAAGCGAGTGTCAAGAATGGGCACTCTATCGTGGTGAATGCGTTCCCGGACAGAAACCGACCGAAGAGTTCAAGGGATTATTTGAAGCCGATGCGGGGAAACAAGCCGCGATCGGTGTGCTCACCTCTCGTCGGTGCTGTCGGTGTCGGCGTGCTCATTTGGAAAGTGATTCGATCGTGAAGATGTGGTGGAAAGCAGTCTGCGACGAGCACAAAAGAGATGTGCGATATCTTCGTCAACAATATCCGAGCCACGTCGGTGCTACTCATGCGGCACAGCGACGCGATCAACGATTGGATGTGGTCGCACCGAGGCTGCAAGCTTCGACTCATCTACGACGATCACGATCTCGACGAGTGCTTCAACGCAGGCATTAAGTCCGTAGTAGATTTTTCGAAGTCTCCCCGTCCGAGCCATTCGGGACTCTCACGTGGGACGGTTTCGGAGTCCGCGCGGACTTCATTTGCACTTGCGGCGCCAAGGTTTACGGGGACATCGGCTGCACAACAGAACACGACAAGGTCAAATGCGACGAGTGCGGTCGTGTCTGGCAAACTACCTCTTGTAGTTCGGCCCTATGAAAAGAAGGAAACATCTCCATGACGCTACTCATCCAAGCCATCATCTGGGTCGTTGCTGTGTGCATCATCCTCTGGGGCTGGCGATCGGCTGCTCTCGTTGTTCCCTGGCTACGAGAAGGATCAAGAGCGGGATCCGCACCGTCGTCGACCGTGCGTCATGGCGCTCTGGTGTCTCTCGCTAATCGCCGAACTCTGTTGGCGTTTCGATGCCGTGGGGTCCTGGCCCAGTGCTGCACCGACACCGTTAGTCCCGTGGTACGCTTGAGCCGAATGCGGGAAAGAACGCGGACGCACTTCTCGCCTCGGCAATCAAGGACGTCGAAGAGCTCGAAGCGCTCGTCGTGATGCTCGAGAACATCAACATCGACCAGGGCCCACGAAGCTCGCCTCGAAGTTTCGAGAAATGGCGAACCTCTTCGACCGGCTGCCGCTCATCGCAAACGACTTCGCCGTCATCAAACGCCGCCTGCGCGGAATGCTCTCGAGCGACCCCGACCGGACACCGAAAGCCGTGAGCCTTCGAGACTTCGCGGCGGTCGAGATCGATGGACGGGATAATCCCGTCGACGAAAAACGCAAAGAGACTCAACGGGGGCTAGGCATCCCCTTGCCGAAGAAGGAGCCGTAGCCCCCACGGCTTCTTCCTTCGAACACCCCGAGCGAGCGCATCCCGCCGTTCCTTCCGACACGCCTTGCACCGCCTCTCGCGGCCGTCAGGGGCCGTGTGGTCGCGCGTGAAGCACGTAACGGGAAACCAGTCCTCACACGTCGTACAGAGCTTCAGGCGCCCAGGAGGCGGCGTGACGCGCGGGAGCTGCCGGTTTCGGCAGTACAGAGTTGCCCAAACGAAACGCCGTGGCTTTGCCTGCTGTGTGCCCCGGACGAAGAAGCCGGCAGTGCTGCCTGGAAGGAAACGCCCTCTACTGTCGCGCACGCCTTTTCCTCGCAATCGAATTACTGAGCGCGATGCGGCCGAGCTCGACGTCGAAGTCGAAGATGTTGATGTTCATCCCTTTGTAAGGACGTACGATGAGCTTGCTCGGAAGAACGGCGAGAGGGCGCATCTAGCTAGGTTCTGAGAGTACCTCGATGACGGCGACCTTGCCCTGCTCTTTGACTTCGACGACCTTGACGCTCGATCCCGGGACCGGCGGCTTTACGCCGTTTCGTCCGGGGTAGACGGTCTCGCCGATTGTGAAGCTCTGCCCGACCTCAACACCGTACGAGTTCGCGACGCAGAAATCCGCCGCGTTGATGAGCTCTTCCATTTTCCGCTTGTCGGGCACCCAACCGGGCGGCTTGTGGCCCATGATGTAGACGGTGAAGCGTTTCATTCAATCCTCCAACCTCGGCAAGAGCCGTCTGTAAATCGACGCGTACAGTCATTCCGCGGTGTGAGCTCATCGGCAGCACGTTCGCATGGCACTCGCCATCCGGGTGGTGAAATTCAGCGAAGATGCGCGCGGCCATCCACCACGAGTCGGCAGAGAACGGGATTCGACACCGGCTCGCGTGATACATCAAAATCTTCGCCCCGGCGAACGCACACCGTCGAGTGGCATCGATGTCGAGCCCACCAAGGCTTTCCCACTCTTCCTCGGTCACCTTGTAGTCAGGATCGTGAATCGCCTCAGGCGCCGTCACTCGATGATGAAGCTGCACGAGGCAAATCTCACCCGCGGGCCCGCGCTTCTCTCCAGAATGGACGTCGCGTTGCAATCCGCTCTCCCACTGCTCGACCGTTTGAAGAAGCGCGAGGCATCCGCCGAAGGTCCAGCGCCCGGGAAGCTTCACCGTGCGGCAAGCGTGCACGTTCGCCTCGGCGATTCGCGAGATCCGCGCTTCCCGCTCGGGGCCGCTCTCGCCCCAGTACCTCTCGGGCACACGAGTGGAATGATACTTGAGCATGGCGTTTAGAAGAGCTTCGGCTAGTGTCATGGTCGTTTAATTTATGAGGTAGCGCACGAGAAGCACAGGCCAAAGAAAGATGACGTAGGCAAGTTCTTTGAATGTGAGACCCTTTTCGGATGGCATGCCTTCTGCTCGGCGCGTGGAAGTACGCCTGCAAGACGGCGATGGACGTGATGAGGCCGCCGAAGAGGTAGAAGACGATGAGGGCGCGGACGAGCCTCACGGGATGTCAGGCCCTTGTCGAAGCACCGTGTCGAGCGCGTCGAGTATCAATCCACACGTGCGCTGCCGCTGGCGTCATGTCGCCACGAGTCACGGCAACCTCGGCACAGCGGCGAGTCGCTTCTCGATGTCCTCGAGCACTTCGAGTCGGTGAATCGCCGCGAGAAGAAGTCGCTGCGTGTACTTCGTTATGTGCGGCCAATCCTTGAATTCTTCAAGCGCGTCGAGAAGCGCACTCGTGCCGAAGAGCTCGTAATCGACGTCTGCGCTCAACGTGTGGTGCAACGGTTCGTCTTCAACGTTGTCGCTCATGGCCGTACCTTCTCTGCTAGATCGTATCGAATCGAGAAGTTTTTCTTGTTGAGCGTCACCGGATACCTCCCGCTCTTCACCACCTCGAGCAGCCGGCGCGCCTCTCCGCATCCGAAGTTCAAAACCTTGCCTTTTTGTGCTTCCCACCGTCGCTTATGAGAAGGTGCAGATCGACTCCGTCACGTGCCTGCGGGGTGAACACGAGCAGTCGTCGTTTCGGATCCATCTCCACTCGCACGAACTTCATCTTCCCGACCGTCTTCGTCATGAGCGTCGAGTTCAGCGCAATGCAACGAACGCCTCTGGTTGTAGGCGCACGGACGGTAACCTTGGGTGGGCCGCCTCGAGGTTGTAATGGAATGATCATGGCCGCACCTTCCTCATCGCACGTGGGCGCGTGGCTTCTTCTAGTCGCTTCATCGAAACGTAAAGATCGAGACTGGGCGCCCCGACGAGATCGCCATGAAGATTCTCGTAAGCCCATGCATCGGAAGCGGCACATGCGAACTCGAAGATTTCGAAGTTGTCCGCGCAAGGCTTCTGCTGCCGAACCATCTCGTCGGCAAGAATGTAAGCCTCTTTGACGAGAACATCGGAAGGGCGTGGGGCACCCATCGACTGCGCCAAGAGCCCGGTGAGCGCAGCGGCTGCGAATTCGTCTCGGTTCATCGCTTCTTCCTCTCTGCTTCGATCTCTGCGATCCCTCGAAAGGTAGCGAGACGAAGCACTTCGGTGCGCGTGACACGCATGCCAGGCTCGGACATGCGCTCGGCAAGCTTGTCGGCGCGTTCGAGAAGCGAGTCTGGGTAACGGATTACGGTTTGCGTTTGCTGCTCTGGCTTGTCGGTCATGGGGTTCCTTATGGGTGAGCGTAGACGTCGAAGAGCGGCTTCGAGAGCTCGCTCTTGGTAGGTCGAGGCTTTGCCGGACGATGAAGGAGCCTCGGGGCCTCGCTACGAGGCGGGGGCAGCTCGACGGCCCTGAGCACGACCGGCACGACGTGGGCGCGTACAGGGGGCGGCAGTGCCGGCGGCTCGGCACGAGCGACGAGCACGTGCAAGAGAGCGCCCGTCATGAAGGCAACCGCGAGGCACACGAAGCCGGCCACGGCTGCCCGGTAGGAAGTCTTGTCGTCGGGGTCGAAGGCCACGCTCGCGGGCGGGCCCTCGAGCAGGCTCTTGCGCGCCAGAATTTCCATGCTCTCGCGGTCGACCTTGACAGTGCGAAGGGCGTCGGGGTTCACGGCGGCACCCCTTCGCTCCACTCGTATTCCCCGTCGGCTTCATACTCGTGGCGCCAGTCGCCGTACCCGGAACCGAGTAAAATTCGCACCATCTGATCGATAACCCACGCTTTGTGATGGTCGCCGTCGATCGAACCGTAACGACAAGCGACACCGACAGCTTCTTCAATACGTTCTTCGGCACTCACGACGCACCCCCTCGCCTTCGCAATCAAGTTCTTCGCCTTTCGGATCCCGATGATCTCGTCCCCGTTGTCCCGGTTCACGAGCGTCGCCACGCCGTCGGACCAGATACAGACCTGGTCGCCGTTCGGCAGAAACATCGAGTCGACGAGCTTGGGCTCTTCTTTGCAGCGTTCATCGGTTTGCCCCAAAGACGAAGACAAGCGTCTCACGAAGTTGATCGAATTCAGCGTGAACATTTTTACTGCTCTTCGAAGAAGTAGCAGTTGCCTCTTTCACCGCATCAATCGCAATGAAAATCACACGAAGCATTTCTTCGATGTTGACATAGCGCAACCGCATAGCGATCTCGTCGATGTCCGGTTCAGGTTTCGCTTTGTACTTCTTCATGTTTCCTCTTCGAACGAAATGGCCTGCGCTGCCTGCGCGTACGCATCCTGAATCGACTCCCCTTGGAAGAACGCCTGCGTCGCGCCAGGCGTCCGAACGACGATGCCGAACTTGCCCGAAATCCCCTTCTCGGTGACGAGCGAGCACTCAGGGTGCTTGTTCATCCACGTCGAGAGGACGTCGAAGATGCGCTGCGCCGCCTCGGCCTCGCCTCGTTGAATGCGCTCGGCGCGGCTCGGGATCGGAATAATGGTGATGGCCTTCCGATTGAGCTTCAGGACGAGCCTGGCGGCGAGGTTCACGAGCTCTTCTTCGTGGTTCTCTCGAAGATGGTCCTCGTCGAGCGTGCGAAGCACGTCTTTGAGCTCGGACGCGAGCGCTTGGATCAGAGCGTCGGGGGTCACGGCAAGGGCCTCCTGCGGTAGAGCGCGCGTCGTTCTTCAACCGTCTTGCCCGAGTACGTGGCGACGCACTTCTTCCTCGAACAGAGGTAGAACCCAGGCCCGTCGCCACCTTGGCAAACCTCGTCGTCCGGTGCATCCGCGGTCGCCGATGGGCAAGCCGCAGGCGTCGCAGCGGTACATGAGCTTGTAGCGGCCGTCGACGTGGCGAGCTTGGTTGGCGTTCACGACGCCTTGTCCTTCCACCCGTGCTTGCGCCGGTAGCGTACGATGTCAACGCCTACCTTCTCTTGCGGCACGTCGAAGAGGTCAGCGACGAGCGCCGCCGTAATGAGGTGCTGCACCTCGCCGGGGATGAGCGCGTCATGGTCCCCGCCCGAGTCGTTCTCAGCGACCCACGCGACGGCGTAGCGATAGGAAGCGCGCTTCACGGCCCACCCCACGTCGGTTCCCGCTCACCACCAAACTCGGGCACGTTCGAGCCCTTCTCGCCGAACGACAACGCTTGGTGCGCAGCGTTACTGACGTTGTGCAGGCCGTCGAACGGACCCCACTCGCGGTGAAGGCGCATGAGCGCGACCACGGTCCAGTGAAGAAAGCCGGCGACCGCGTGTGCGGTTTTGGCGTCGAGCATCGGCGGGGGCAAGGTGTAAGTGCTCATCCGCTTCGTTGTGGTGCGGTAGCTCATGCCGCCGCCTTCTTGCACAACGCTCGCATACCGGCGGTGAGCCCCCAAGCGCACTCTTTTTTTCCAGTGGCACGCCGACTTGTCGTGCGACGAGCGCGCGAGCGCGTTGGTCGAGATGATCTTGTCGCACGTGGTGCAACGAAGCTTGTGCGGCCCTGCGAGGCGGTAGCCTTGCGGCGGCCAGTGGCGTCGAGGGAGTCTCATGCCGCCTCGAGCGCTTCGCTGCCCGTCGCCCGCATGATGGCAACGACCACGAAGCCAGCGACGAACCCGCCGATGTGGCACCCGAACGAGACGCCGCTCGAGTCGCCCGTGACGGCGTTCCAGACGTTCAAGCCGACGAAGGCCACGACGAAGCCGAGCAGCCGGGGCGCACGGCGCCGGCCACCGCCATGACGCCGAAGATGGCCCCCGAGGCGCCCACCAAGGGGACGGCGCTCGAGGGGTCGACTAGGACGTGCCCGAGGCCGCCCGCGACGCCTGCGACCACGTAGAGGGCCGCGAACGCCAAGCTGCCGAGCTCGCTCTCGACGACCGCCCCGAAAACGGCCAAAAGGCCATATTACAGCCTAGGTGTACCCAGGTGCTGGGGTCGTGAAGGAACATGCTCGTGAGAAGGGGCTCGAGGGCGCCCCCGTGGACGAAGGCCCTGGGGACGAGCCCGTACGCGCCGCAAACCGCGCTGCCGCCGTCGACGAGCTCGAGGGCGAAACCGGCCAGATTCAGTGCCACGAGAATGAGGGTCACGAGGGGCATGCAGGATAGACGGGGTATCACGTTCGATATTCAAACGCAATCTTTGCCCACCTTGAATACCGACATGGTATATTCGTCATACCTGGCACGTAGAAACAACCATGGCCCCCGAAACCCACTCCCACGAAGAAGCCGCCGAATGCTGCATTTGCGGCTTCACGGTAACGACGCACCCAGACGATTCTCAGGGCGGGCTGGCCTACTGCGGCGATTGTGGAAGCCCACGTGCCGCGCGCATCGTGATGACACCCAGGCCCAGCGCTGCCACCGGTGCGCCGGCAAGCTCATGACGCTCTTCGAGGGGGACGAGCTAGCGCTCGATATCGCTCGCGCCCGCGCACGGCAACCCGCCGAGCTACGCGAGCGGTTCTGCCAAATCTGCGGGCCGTTCATGCTCGACAGTTGTCCTATCTTTCGACGCACCGGGGCGCACGACCTGAGGCCCAAAGAGCAGCCGTGAACTACTTCCTCGCCACTTTCACGCTCTACATCGCCGTCGGCGCCTTCTGTCTGCACGTTCGTGCGTGACAAGGACAATCATCCCGCGCCCATCCACCACTATCTCTTGCTCATCCTCGTGTGGCCGGTGCTCTTCCTACTCGACCACGACTAGTTCAGGTCTTTCCAACTCGAGGGTCGCGCCTTCGGTCCGAGCACCGCCGAGAGGACGTCCGTCTGCTCTATGGCCGAGAGATCTCGACCGTCCGCGCGCCAACCCCACGCGACGAGCCGCCCCGTACGGGAGACGACCTGAAAGGGCGGAAGCGCCGGGTTCTTACTGCCCGAGACGCGCACGAGCGTACCGAGCAGCGTCGCAACGTCGTCGAACTTCGCCTCGGGGCGCCTGCCGGCGATGAGTATGAAGCAGCCCTCGCCGGTGAGAACGAGGTTCACGACCCAACCGTGGTACGCGAGGGGCTTCAGCACCGTACCCCTTGAAGGCGTGTCCGATCATGACGCGCGTGATGATGCCGTCCTGAACCCATCGAATCGTGTCCTCGAAGTAGGCACGGATAAACGCGATCAATCGTCGCACGGCGTGTCCCCCTCGAGCGCCTTCTTGAGCGCGTCGACCAAGGGATCCGTCTTCGGAGGCCGGCCTCGAAGTTTATCTTCAGAGGCGCCAAGCATGAGCGTCGTTCTGAGCTCGAAACACATTTGTCGGATCTTCGGCATGCGCGCGCCGCCTCGAAGCGTCTCGAGCTCTTCGAGAAGAATCATCGCCTCGGCGCCCGAAAGGGAGATGTGAATGAAGCCGGGTTTGGAATGGTGTATCTTCATCGGCCTGCGCGCTCGTACATCTCCATGAACTAGCCGGCCCGTCCGGCGGCTTCATCATCTCACGGTGCGCCCATGCCGAGTTCGTCGTCGGGGTGAAGCGGAACCAACAGAACGCCATGAAGAGACGAAACACCGAGTCGACCTCGCGCTCGACGAGGCGTAGCGTCATGCCCTTCGCAACTTGGCGCAAAGGGTCGAGGCCGTCGTCGGTGAGCTCGCGAGCAAGAGGGAAAGCCCGCGACGATGGCCGACCGGCGCCCCTGGTCTCGGGGCCTTCCGGGGATTCGGGACCACCCATCGTCACGGGCTCTCCTCCTTGGTCTTCGCACGCTGCTCTTCCACGACGATCGTGAGCAGGCGCCCCTGCTCGAGACACCGCTTGACGTTGCCTAGTTGTACCGCGAGCTCTGGCGGAACTTGCGCGATCCTGAGCATGTACTTCGTCACGACCTCGATAGCTTCGCTGAAGTCTTCTACAGGAACCGGCATGCCGGTGCGGTCGTCTATGTCGATGCTCATCGTTCCCCGCTTTTATACCGCTCGAGAAAACTAGCACACTCGTTGATCGAAACACCGGCTGCCAGACACACGCCGAGCGCCCATCCGAACACATGGATCGCGAGCGCACGTGCGTCCTGATGCTTGAGGATCATATCGCGCAACGCCTCGAGCACTTCCGCAGGTGTTTTTACAGGAACGCTGCTCATCTAATACGGTCCTCTTCTGATCTTTTGTCCCACTCTTTGAGTGTCTTCCGCGCTTCGTCTTCATCATGTTCGTGAACGAGACGCAGCACAGTCATGTGTGCAAATCTTCCACCGAACTTCTTTCCCGAGACGCTTCGCTTTTTTCTTCTCGGTCATCGTGAACTCAGCGCTCGCTTTAGGGGTAGTCATCGCCGTCCCTTTCGAATCGGTTCGCATTCACACTTCTTTTTCGCCCGAAGTTTCCCTCGAGCCACTTCTTCGCGTAGAGCGTTCCGACGCGCCGAGCTTTCTCGAAGTCCTTGAACGCGCCCAAATACTCGTGAGAGTGATCGGCGAGGATGCCCGTAACACCCGTCGCCGACGTTTGAATCGCGCTCATTCTCCCACTCGCCTGGTTTGCCGGTGATCGTCACACCGAGCCGGGTGTCACTGACTCGACGAAGCCGAGGAAGGCCGCCTGCGTGTGCCAGACGATTGGGCAACGGATCTCTTTCATCGCCGTCGCCGCGCCTGGTTGATCTGGTCACCGACCTTCTTCAAACTGTCCAAGACGTTCGACTCCTTGATCGTGTCGATCACGTCCGTGAACGTATCGACAACGTTCACCGCTTCTTGAACGACCTCGTGCCGCTTGCGCTCAGAGAGCAGGTCGTACCTGTCGATGTGCTTCACCGCGAGCACGGCGGCCGTCCGCCCTTCTTCCGTGCTCGTGCCCGCGTCGAGGGCTTTCGCGATGAGGTCGAGCGCGCGCTGGCGCGGGTCTTCGGGGCCTTTTTCTCGGGTTCGTCGTCTGCGGTGTCGCATTATTCGTCCTCGTCGTTGTCTTTGAGCTTCCGGCGGCGCTTCTTCGTGGTCGTCTCCCACCGCTCGTTGTAGGCGTCGAGCATCGCGTCGGCGTACTCGGACGCGACCTCAGCCATGTCGTCGACGGTGTCCTCGTCGTCGAGGTCTTCGGCCTCGAGTACATGCTCGCCGCGTCGTGCGCGAAATCGAGCCAGAGTTCTTTTTCTTCTTTACTTGCCATTCAGGTCTCCTACTTGTTCGCGTTGAAAGCCAACTCACCCTTGAGCATGGCTTCACCTAAATCAACGAGAAGATGCCCGAACGCGAGCACCATGCGCGGTGAGAGTTGCCCTTGCTCTTCGATGTCGCCATACCTGCGAGCGCTCGGCGCACTGATGTACAACACGCGCACGCGACGGTCTTCGGTGTCAGAGACGCCCATCACGGTAATGCCGTGCAGACGCGCCACCTCGTGAATTTGCTCGCTCATTCCTTCTTCTCACCGTTCGCGTTCTCAGCCGCCCACCGCGCGGTAAGGGTTCTGTCGCCGCTCGCCCGCCTCGCGCTTGTCCTTCGGAAGCTTCGACTTGTAGTCCTCGATGTAGGCGCGGATGAGATGAAACTGTTTCGCGTCGGCGACGAGCTCGTTGTATTTTTTCGTCTCGATGAGCACGACCTTGCCCTTGAGCGCCGCGACGAGCTCGTCAGCCATCCCGCGCCACGTGCGCGCGTCGCGCCAGATGTGGCCGAGACCGGAACGAAGAAGGTCCTCGCCGATGACCTTGAGAAGGGCCGCTGCGAGGTCTTCGTTCATGCTTCGGATGGGGAAGGGGTTCATTGAACGCGCTATCTTGAGCCCCTTTCTGACAAGGGCGCGCACCACCGACGAAAAGCGAGGTCGCAAACCCGCCTGCGTGCGGTTTCACCTGATACGCACGGACACGCGATTTATGCGAGATCCCCGCGCTGCATCCTAACCTGCACCCTCTGGATGACGGGCCGATCCCTTTCTACGGCTTGCGCGAGGCGATCGTTTGTATCTCGTTTTCGTTTCTTCGACGGCATGTATCGCGCACAGTACGCCTAATTACGAGCGTTGACAGTACAACCCTCGACGCCCCCGCCCACGCGGGCGTAATCTAGCCTTTCCGTCGATGCCTAAAAAGAGGAGGCCACGTCGTCGAGCCGCTTCAGTGAAGATCGATCCCAGTGAGGCCCCCGCCGAAGTGGGTTCGCGTCAAGAACGGCGTGACGACAATCTGCTGGGCGGACGGGCGCGTCTGCTCGACACTTCGAGGTCGACGAGTGGAGTTAGAGTCGAAAGCGAAGCGATGAACGCAAGCTTCCGAAGGCTCATCTACTCGACTGTCTTCGGGTACGAACTCTTGACGAGTTACTTGCTTTGGCGTTTCGGTATGGGCACCGCGTCGATAGTCATGATGATCGCCGCGTTCACGACGATTCTGGCGCATCCTGGGTATGGAGAAGAAGAAAGTGAAACACACCTGCCACGCCCGCGGCTGCAACATCCCGGTGCCGCCAAAGTTGACGTGACGAATCCGAACAACAACACGATGCTCAAGCCACAGCAAAAACGGCGAACTGTGCTTGCTCACGGCCGATCACAAAACCGCACATCAATTCCTATCCTCTGTCCCCAGAAAAAGATGCACACATTGTCGAAAACGCCGCTTGCTCAAGTTCTTCTACAAGAACAAGTGGGGCACATACGGACGCCAAGCGATTTGTATCCCTTGCAGTTGCAAAAACCTCTGCGAAGTGGCGCGCCCTACATCCAGAATACGCCAAGAAACGAGCAGCGGAAGGGTACTGGCGAGGCGCTTACCGATGGAGACGAATCCGCACACGGTACGGATTGACTCAAGAGGATTACGCGAAGCTGAAAAAGAAACAACGCGGACGCTGTGCACTCTGCAAACGGCGCAAGGCCAAGGGACATCTTTGCGTCGATCACGATCACAAAACAGACAAAATCCGCGGGCTGTTGTGCAACGGCTGCAACACCGCACTTGGCTTTCTCGAAAGAAAGGCTGGCGTAAACGTGCTCAGACATACTTGTCACGCTAGAGGGTTTGCAACGTCCCCGTACCGCCAGAACTTTGATGTGCGGAGCGCATTGGCGACGAAGTTCCACAGAAGATTCAAAAAGCCGTCTGGCGCGCTTACCGCCATGGCCAATGCACCGACCGAAACCCTTCCGACGCATGGCACGAGGCTGCCGACGCCGCCATCGGCTACGTCGCGTCGCGCGAGGGCGAGGTCGTGCGGTCGTCGGAGTACGCGGCACTTCGGAAGTTCGGGTTCGAGCTGCAGAAGACGAACGGTGGGGAGAGGATTCGATGATCGTTCGCGCCTTTCGTTTTCTCGCATGGGAGTACCGTCGTAGGTCGTCGCTTCGAGCGCTCACCCCGAAGGTCCGAGAAGACCTTCGACGTATCGCAGAAAAACCAATCTCGATCGGCTGTCCAATTTGTAACGCGCCCTTCATGAGCGGCTGGCGCTTTCGCTGGCACATACTCGGACACGACTAATGAGATACCGAGACCTCAAAGCCGAACGCGACGCCGCCATCGCCAGAGCGGTCGAAGCCGAGCGCCTGTCGATGAAGAGCGAGTTCGATCGCCTCGAGCGAGTTCGCCGAAGAGCGGGCGCGCTTACACGCGCAACTCAGCGAGGACTCGCAGTCGAGGCTACCGCCGCGGGATTCGAGAAGGGCGCCGCAGGCTCGCGAACGACGTGCGGGCGCTCTTGAACGGACAGTTTTTGGAAGACGTCGAGGAGATCGGGAACCGTGAATGAGCGACGTTCTTAAGCCCGGCGCTCGCGTCAGAGGACTCACTGGAGCAATGCTTGAAGCGCTCCGTCGTTTGCACCGCGGGATTGATCTGGACGCCGATCTTCCTGTTCCTATGGTAACGCTGGAAGCTCTCTATGCGCGCCGTTTAGTGTATGCGCCGCCCCGGGATATCGCCACGACTTCATGCTCACGCCTGCTGGAGTCTCGATGGTACTGGAGACAGATCACGTCCGACTGCAATCCATGTACCTGGACGGATCCGATACTTTCTCGACGTTCGGCAAACACATCCGAGTCACAGATCTAATCGCGTGGCGAATTTTTCCGCAGCTCTTGGCGAAAGTCAGCGCCCTGGCGCTTCAAGAAAGGATGAGCAAGTGATCATATGGAAGAATATTTTGCGACCAGTGCGGCAAAGTCGCCGAAGTGGAGTCCGGTGCAACCCCTGACGGTTGGTTCTTCATTCACACTCGGATCGACAGCGAGACTAGGGAGAGCATGCGCGTGCACGAGTTTTGCCCCGACTGCTTGAAGTAGGCATAGTAGCAGCCGCCAAATACGCCGCACAAAGACGACAAACTACACCGTAATCGAGTTGAAAAAATGATCCAAATCTACTGCGCGCATCCGCTCACCGCCCCCACCCGCGAAGGCATAGACGAAAACCGTCGTCGCGCCGCCAAGTGGGCCGCCTGGCTCTGGAAGCAAGGCTTCGCCGTCGAATGTTCGTGGATTGTCATGACCGGCGAGCTCGAAGAGACGCCCGATCTATCGAGAGCTCGGGCTGAAATCCGATTGCGAACAAGTTCGAAGGTGCGACGTCATGGTGCTCTGCGGTCCGCAGTATCTCGGGCGGCATGCTGCAGAGAGGCGGGGGCGGCGAAGGTCATCGTCGACTTCACGCACCTCGCTCATGGACGTGCCCGACGAGAAAATCAGATGGCGGCACGGTCGACCGATCACACTCGCCGAAGTCGAGAGCATCGCCGGCTATCAACAGAAACACGAAACAAAAGCGGCAGAATGAAAGTCATCGCTTTTCTCATCATCGTGTTCGTCGTCCTGTACTGGCTCGGGATTCGCAAGGCGCGGGGCGGCTTCCTGGCTCGTGGGGGACACTAGTTGAAACGCCTCTTCGCCGCGCGTTCGTAGACTTCTGTGCACGCACCCACCTCGTCATTGCCGTTGGGAGCACGGGGAAGGATGGTCGTACTTCCGATGCCTGGAATGCGGCTACACTGAGTGGATCGCATGAAGAAAAAGACCAACTCCGCCTAGGCGCCCAACCCGACGGCAGCGTCGCCGGTGTTCGCCGTCGCGACGGCAACATCGTCGGCTACGGCGTCCTCACGCCGCTTCGGGAAGGACAACCGCTCGCGCCGGGCAGCGAAATCGTGCGCGTCGAAGAGTACGAGGAAGACGTGGTGGCACTGACATCGAGACTCGTGTACCGAGTCTCGGATGGGCCGGCGCAGGTTGCGACACCCGCGTATCGGGCGGGCTATGACCGGATTCTGGAAAGAAGGAAGTGGGGCTCGCGTGAGCGCTCTCGATCAACATAAGGGTCGCCACGTGGGCGAACAGAAGTGCTCGGCGACTCGGCGACGGACGTACCCGAACGCGCCCTGCGCTTCGTCGAGGAAGCTCTCGAGCTGGCACAAGCTGTCGGCGTCGATGTCGAAACTGCGCACAAGCTCGTCGACTACGTTTTCAGCCGCCCCGCCGGTGAACCGGCGCAAGAAATCGCTGGCTCGATGGTA